>TARA_B100000686_G_scaffold164282_1_pt1 | contig 81882 bp, 74 predicted proteins | sample TARA_B100000686 | Tara Oceans TARA_B100000686 (sample SAMEA2622733) | marine metagenome | biome: marine biome (ENVO:00000447); feature: marine epipelagic mixed layer (ENVO:xxxxxxxxx); material: "saline water (ENVO:00002010), including plankton (ENVO:xxxxxxxx)" | depth 150 m
TCGGTTTTGGTGGCACAGGTGTCGCAGTTGGTGGCACAGGTGTCGGTTTAACTTCTTGTTGAGAAGTTTTTGTAGTCTCAGTCGATACTGGAGGAAGTGAATCTTTAGGGGTTGAACTACACGATATAAAAAATAAAAATAATAATAGATATAATCCTATAAATTTCATTCTATAAAAACCATACGAAGAAAACATTTATTATAAAACCTCTATCCATATTTAAAATTTTTAAATGAAAATAACTTGAAACATCAACATTTATGTTTTGATTTTAAATAAATTTATAAAAATTTTAAATGCAAATTTCAACATTTTTTACAAATTTTATACAAATCATGATTATGTTGACTAAAAAAAAATCAGAATATCACAAATATATTACAATTATTATATAATCAATTCGTCCATTTTTTTAAGCGCCCGTAGCTCAGCGGATAGAGCATTGGTCTTCGGAACCAAGTGTCGGGGGTTCGAATCCCTCCGGGCGTGCCATAATTTCCGATTCAATCACATATTTAAGCTTGCTATAAGCAAAAATTTACATGATGATACTAATTGGTAAACCATAAAAAGATTTTATATGCTTAAAAACTCAAACTTATCAAAATTATTTTCAGGAACAATTTTAGGTAGCTTTGCTCAGCATATGAGCTTTGTAATCACTGGTTCTTTAGCATTTCAGTTGACAAGATCTGAGTTTTTCACCAGTATTTCATGGGCTGGCAATGCCTTAGCCCAAATCATTGCATTTCCAATTTCTGTTCTAATTACAGATAATTTCCCAAAAAACATTAATATGTTTATTTCATATTTTTTGGCTGGATTAAGTGCAATTGCATTAGCACTTCTTCTACATCTTGAAATATCCAACATCTGGATAGTAATTTCATACATAATTATACTTGGGGCAGCTCAATTTATTGGAGATACATCAGGAATGTCAATGGTCCCTTTTATAGTCAAAAAAAATTATACTCAAAGTGCATTTTCTTTAATTGGATTAGCGTATTTCATTAGTTCAACAGTAGGTCCATTTATTACTGGTAACATGGTAGAAATTTACGGAAATTCATCTTCTGTTTTATTTAAAGCTATATTACTAATTTTTGCAGCCTTAGTTTACAGGAGTATAAAATTAGCAACCTTAAAAAAGTCTACGCAAAAAATTAACTTTTACAAGTCTGTTAAACAAGGATTAGAACTGATCATAAAAAATCAAAATATATTAAACTTATTTTTTATTCACTGGATGATATATATGTTAGCAGTTCCTGGAATTCATGGATTACTCCCAGTATATGCATATGAAAAATTCAATTTAGGTGCACAAGGAGTAGGACTTTTATTTACTGCAATAGGTTCGGGTGGGGTCGCATCCACAATCCTACTAACTTTTACTGGGGATAAGATTGGAAATAGAACAAAACTTATTTTTTTATGTAATATTTTAGCTGCAATAAGCATGATCATGTTTGCACAAAATGATTCAAAAATTCTTAGTATAATTTTTTTGGTTTTATTTAGTTTTTGTATAATAAACATCCTAACCTTAAGACTGGGACTGTTAGGTGAATTAATGCCTAAAGAAAGTCTAGGAAAAATTTTTTCAATAAATTTTTTATCTTCTTCAACCACTTTAATAGGAAGTGGGGTGATGGGTATAATAGCAAAATTATATAGTGCAACCATTGGCACAACTATATTTGGAATTACAACACTAATTCTATTATTTCTAATGATAATTTTTCTTAAAAGTTTTAGAACGGCTATCTTTGATTTTCAAGCTTATTAGTCAAATTTTCTAACATATCATCAACCATATTTGATAAATGATACTTTGGTCTCCAACCCCACTCATTACGTGCTACCGAATCATCTAAGCTACTTGGCCATGAATCAGCAATTTCTTGCCTAGAATCATCAATGTCATAATTGATTTCAAAATCCGGAATTTTGCATTTGATCGCATCAGCCAATTCTTCAGGAGTAAAGCTCATACTAGAAACATTGTAATCCACCCTATGTTTCAATTGTTTTGAGTCACATTCAGACAAAGAAACCAGAGCTGAAATTGCATCAGGCATATACATCATTGGTAAACGTGTATTTGGAGCAAGGAAACATGTATAACTTTTACTCAATATAGCACCATAAAATATTTCTACAGCATAATCAGTGGTACCGGCAGTAGGTTCTACTTTCCAGCTAATAATACCAGGAAACCTTACACCTCTAACATCTAAACCTTTTTTTTCAAAATAATAGTTACCCATCAATTCAGTGAATACTTTAGAAATTCCATATATTGTATTAGGATTTTGAATTGTATCGTTCGGAGTATTAATTTTTGGGGCTCTGTCACCAAATGCAGCAATAGAACTTACCGAAATCACCTGTTTAATTCCTGTATTTCTACTTGCCTCAAAAACATTAAATGTCCCATTAAAGTTCACGTCATATGCTAACTTATTTTCCTTCTCTGCTAATGTGGAAAGAATTGAAGCTAAATTGTAAACAATGTCAATTTTATTTTCTAAAATTGCTTTTTCAATCTCTTCATACTTGGTTACATCTATGGAAACAGTAGCAATTCGATTTTTTATTTCTTCTGGCAAGTCTCCATTAAATTCACCAGCTACAATATTCTCTTGCCCATATAAATCCATTAATTGAGGAAGTAAATCAGAGCCTATCTGGCCTGTAGATCCAATAACTAAAATTCTATTTTTTGACACAGAAAAACCAACTCATTTAATAGGAAAAATAAATTTAACAAAGAATTTATTATTCAGGCAAATCTCCACTAGACAAATCTCCACTTCCTGAAGTAAGTGCATCCAATAAATCAGCCACAAAAACATCCTTATTACTATGATGTCTAAGCGGTAGTTCTGGATCTATATAATAAATATTATTCCTACCATTTTTTTGCCTGCCTACATATCCAGCATTTTCTAAATCAGAAATAATTTTATGAATTGCTCTTTCAGTAATTCCTACATCCGAAGCAATTTCTCTTGCAGTATGACTAGGAAATTTATAAATATAATTTAAAACCAAACCATGATTTGTAATGAAAGTCCAAGGTTTTGAGCCCATATAAGCCTACCAATAAAAAGATAAAAACACGTGTTTAGATAATAACATATTTACTTAATTAAAACTAATCAAATTTCAAATAAAAGTGCAAATTGAATCATAGTTCTAACAGCAAATCCTGTTGCACCTTTTCTGTTATAGAATTTATCTGAGTTTGTTCTGGAAATAGCCGCAATATCCAAATGAGCCCAAGGAATTTCCCCAGCAAATTCACCAATAAATTGAGCTCCTGTGATTGAACCCGCATCTCTACCTCCAGTATTTTTAAAATCAGCAACTTGACTTTTATATTGATGGTCATAATCATGGTCTACTGGCAATTCCCAAATTTTTTCACCAACAATTTTTCCACTTTCAATGATGTTTTTCGTCAGTTCATCATTATTTCCAAAAATTCCAGCATAATTTGTTCCCAAAGCAACCCTTATAGCACCTGTTAAAGTGGCAACATCTACAATTTTTGAAACACCAATTTTGCGAGCATAACTAATAGCATCAGCAAGAACCAATCTTCCTTCTGCATCAGTATTATCTATTTCAATATTTGTACCATTCATAGCAGTTACAACGTCACCCGGCTTCTGAGCTGAACCTCCTGGCATATTCTCGGTTGCTGGAACTATAACAACTAAATTTATTTTTAATTTTAATTTTGCAATAGCCTGGATTGCTGCAATTACTGAAGCCCCGCCTGCCATGTCTCCTTTCATATCACCCATATTCTGAGCAGGTTTTAGAGAAATACCTCCAGAATCAAAAGTTATTCCCTTCCCTATAAAACATAATGGAGAAGATTTCTTATCTTTTCCAAAATATTTCAAAACTATAAACTTAGGTTTTTCAACACTTCCTGACGCAACACCAATCAAAGCCCCCATTCCGAAATTAGAAATATCTTTTTCATCAAAAACTTCTATTTCAAAATCTTCTTTGTTTGCAATATCTGTAGCTATTTCAGACAAAACTGAAGGAGTCATTTTATTAGAAGGTTCATTAGATAAATCCCGGCTAAGATTAACTGCTTCAGCAATTATTTTCCCTTGATTAACAGCATCTTGGACTTGATCTTCATTTACCGAAGTGAACCCGATTAAATCAACATTTTTGATAGAAACACCTGCAGGTTTTGACTTATATTTTTCAAATCTATAAAGACCCAAAATTGCTCCTTCTACAATAGACTTCGCAGAATTAAAAATTCCTAACAAATCAGCACCAATTGGAGAAAAAGATACTTGTTTTAAATTAATTCCATTCAATCTGTTAAGAACAGAAGCTGAAACTTTTCTAACTACATCAGAATCAAATTCTTCAATTTTTCCCAATCCAGCTATAACTAAGCGCTCTGCAGAAAAACCAACAAAATTATGAATTATAGTAACTTCACCTAATTTTCCTCTAATCTCATTTTCAGAATACAAACTAGATATCTTATTTTGAAAAACCTCATCTAATTGTTGAACCAAACCTGTAAATTTTTCTGTTTTTTCAAAAACACCCAAAACTAAGGCATCGGTTTTCAATTCAAATACATCTGATTTATTTATTTTAATTTGAGTCATTTATTTACCTACTTACAATTCACAAAATTCCAAAATCCAAACTATGAAAAACACTAACACATCAAATTCTGCTATAATTTAATACAATACCAACATCTTAATTCCTTAGATTTAAAAAATAAATCCCAAGACACCTTTAATGACAACCAAAGAAAAAAATTTACTCGACTTAGCAAAGTTATATCTACCCGGTGGAAGTAATGGAAACGCTATTACTATGGATATCATCATAGAAAAAGGCCTAGGTCCTAAAGTTTGGGATATCCATGGAAATGAATACATAGATTACAGCCTTGGTTCGGGACCAATGTTATTGGGACATTCACATCCAGAAGTTGTAGATGCTGTCTCATCACAAATCACAAAAGGAACTACATATTTTGGTCTTAATAAACACATGATAGATCTTGCTGAAGAAATTATTTCAGCTGTTCCCTGTGCAGAATCAATTAGGTTTGCTAACTCTGGTTCAGAAGCAACATTTTTTGCTATGAGAGCAGCAAGAGCTTTTACTCAAAAAGAAAAAATCTTAAAATTTGAAGGTGGATTCCACGGCATGAGTGATTATGCTTTAATGAGCATGATGCCCGGAAAGCCACAAGATTTCCCCATACCTACTCCTGATTGTGAAGGGATACCTGAATCAATTCGTGAAAATGTTTTGATAGCACCATATAATAACTCCCAAATTACTAAACAAATTATAGAAAAAAACCATAATGAAATTGGGGGTATTATAGTTGAGCCAATACAAAGAGTTATTCCTCCAAAAATAGAATTTTTACAATCTATACGAGAGCTTGCAACAAAATATAAAATACCTCTAATATTTGATGAAATTGTTACCGGTTTTCGACTAGATTATGGAGGGGCTCAAACTTACTATGGAGTGACCCCAGATATTTGTACTCTAGGAAAAGCTCTTTCTGGAGGATTCCCTATTTCAGCTATCACTGGCAAAAAAGAAATTATGGAATATTTTTCAAGTAAAAACATGTCACAAAACGAATTAGTATTGCAAGAAGGTACTATGAATGGCAACCCGTTATGTTCAATTGCTGCATTAACAACTCTAAAAATACTTAAACGTCCAAATACATATAAAAAATTGAAACAAACTGGCTCTCAATTTATCAAAGCTATAAAAGAAAAATTATTTGAATTTGAAATTCCAGCTCAAATCACCGGAGAATTTTGCCTATTTGACATCGTGTTCCAAAATGACCCTGTGGTAGATTATAGGTCAATGTTAAATCGAGATAAAATCAAAACTAAAAAATTAAATAAATCCCTTCTTGATCAAGGTATTTATAAAAACCATTCAAAATATTATCTCTCTACTTCACATAGCGAGAAAGAAATCGAAAAAACAATTGATGCAATTCAATTAAGTTTTCAAAAAATCTAACAACAAGGTATAAAAAATGCAACTTGGAAATATTAAAATTAATACAATTACAGACGGTAGCATATCAGTTGACGGTGGTTCAATGTTCGGTAAGACTCCAAAAGCGATTTGGGAAACAATAGTTAAACCCGACAGGAAGAACCGAATTAGAGTAGACATGAATTCTCTAGTCATACAAACCCCTAATCAAAATATCCTGATAGATACTGGTGCTGGATCAAAGAGAGTAGAAAAACTAAAAGAATCCCATCTCTTAAACGGAAACAAACTAATAAAAAACATGAAACGTCTTGGCTTAACAGCTAGAGACATTGACACAGTCATTTTGACCCATCTTCATTTCGATGTTGCCGGAGGTTGCACAAAACTAGACAGAACTGGCAATTCAGTACCTACTTTCCCAAATGCCACTTACATAGTACAAAAGAAAGCTTACGAAGATGCAACTTCACCAACAGAATTTAATAAAAAATCTTTTTATGAAGATGATTATGTTCCGATTCAAGAAGCTGGTCAAATGAAATTAATCGAAGGTGAAGAAGAAATTTGTCCAGGAGTAGTTGTTTCTGAAGCTGGAGGTCATACACTTGGGCACCAAATAGTTAAAATTGCAGTTGGAAGTGAAAGAATAGGTTTTTTTGGTGAATTAGTTCCTACTCATCATCACTTGAACTTAGAACACATTTCAGGATTCGACCAATTCCCTAATGAAACATTGCAAATGAAAAAATTGTTTATAGAAAATGCTATAAACAATGGATGGATAATAGTTTTTAGTCATTCAACTGGAATTGTATCCGGATATATACAACATAAAAACAAAAAATTTATTCTCTTACCTGTAGAAATTTAGACAAAATCTCAAATTAACATTTTGATTTTACTAATTTTAAAAAATAATTTAAGTATTTGTTTATAAAACTGATGTGGCAAAAATTTTGTCTTCGATTCTTCTATCTAAGTTCACATTAGTAATAGTATTAGCTAAATCTAAATCTCTATCATCCATGTAAACTTTTAAATAATTTTTGGTGTGTCCTGACCAAAAATATTTGCCATCAACAATTTCTGGTTTTTCCCACAAAACTTCTTCAATTCTTCCACAAGATTTATCAGCAAACAAATTCCATTTATCTTTCGAAATTGTTCGAATTACATTTGCCCTTCTTGATTTCAACTGAGAACTAATCTTATTTTTATTATAATAACTACTCGTTCGAAATCTGTCTGAATACTTAAAAACATGTAACTTTAAAAAATTTAAGTCAGCACATAAAATTTTAGATTCTTCAAAATGACTTTCTTGTTCCCCTGGAAAACCCACTATTAAATCAGTGGTAATTGAAGGTGAATTCACATATTCTTCAATCATTTGAATAGAAGCAACATATTGATCAACTGTGTATCTACGACGCATCATTTTTAAAATATTGTTACTGCCACTTTGTAAAGGCACATGAAAATGAGAACATAATCGATCATTTTCCCACAATTTCAACAAATCTAAATCTATTTCGTGAGCTTGAATAGATGACACCCTTAAACGAGTAACATCAGTTTCTTGGAGTATTTTTTCTATTAATTTGGCAAGATTGATACCATTTAAATCAAACCCATATGTCCCCAGTTGAGTTCCAGTAAGTACTACTTCTTTAAACCCAGAATCTACTAACCGCTGAATATTTTCTATAATAGTTTCAGGCTGTAAGCTTCGTTCTCTTCCTCTAACAATTGGAACAATGCAATATGCACATACTTGGTCACAACCTTCTTGAATTTTAACCATTGCTCTAGTACGAAAATTTTCAGTAGAAATATTTTGAACTTCATCAAGCCCCGGTTTAACTATTAATTTAGAAGAAAAATAATTTAAAACAGTAGAAACTAGTTTATGTTTATCTGAATTACCCAAAACCAAATCAATCTCTTCAACTCCCAAGAGGTCACTTTTTGCTCTTTCCGCATAACATCCTGAAGCTACAACGATAGAATTTGGGTTTCTTTTTTTTGCTGATCTTAATGATTGCCTAGCTTTTCTATCTGCAATATGAGTAACAGTACATGAATTTAAAACATATACATTTGGCTGATCGTTTAAACCAACTACCTTCACTCCATTTTTTTCAAATTCACCAATTAATTTCAACGTATCCGCCTGGTTCAATTTGCAACCATGAGTTTCCAACGCCACTGTTGGTGATTTGTTTCCAATATTAATCAAATTATTCTCCAAAAAATCATTTTAAAAAATAAAACTAAAGAAATTATCCGGCAAATAGTATAAAATTTCCAGATTAATTTGAATTTAACGAAAATATTAGTTTGAAAATTTATTAGATGGCAGATTTAATTTCAATTGGAGAATGCTTAATTGAATTATCTAGTGATAAGCCTTTAGCTAACTCTGAAACTTTTATAAAATCATATGCAGGCGATACATTCAACGTGATTTCAATGGCAAGGACTTTGGGTGTATCTTCGGCTTATATAACGAGAGTTGGAGAAGACCCATTTGCAGAATACTTAATTTCGAATTGGGAAAATAAATCAATTGATACAACTCAAGTAAAAATAGTCCCTGGATACAATTCAATGCACTTTATTTCATTGTTAACTAAAGGAAATAGAGAATTTGTTTATTACAGAAAAGATAGTGCCGCTAGCACTCTCTGTAAAGAAGATCTCAAAGAGGAATTCATTTCTAAAAGTAAAATTCTTCATCTAAGTTCTATATGCCAAGCTATATCCGAAAGCGCAAATGAATGTGTTATTCACGCTGCTCAAATTGCGAAAAACAATCGTGTAAAAGTTTCTTTCGATACAAACCTAAGATTAAACTTAACAACTTCAGAAAAAGCTTTGTCAAATATCAATAAAATCTTGCCTTTTGTAGATATTATTTTCCCAAGCTATCCTGATGAATCATTCAATTTATTAAAACTAAAATCTAAAGAAGATGTAGCTAAATATTTTATTGATAAAGGTGTTAAATTGGTAGTACTAAAATGCGGCGACCAAGGTGCTACAATTATATCTAAAGACTCTTCATTTTCTGTTAAATCAATTTCCCCTAATGGAGTTGTAGACACTTCAGGAGCGGGAGATGCATTTGTAGGTGGATTTTTATATGGACAAATTAATCAAATGACACATCTAGAAAGCTCTAAATATGGAATTGCTTCATCAGGATTGAAAGTTGGAGGTTATGGTGCATTAAAAAGCCAACCATCAAAAGAAGAAGTCTTAAAACAAATAGATAAAATTCAAATAATAGACCAATAAATAACTAAGATTTTTAATTAATTGAAATCTAAAATAATTACATCTTTCTTTTAAAGTAAACTTGTTGTAGCCTAATCATTGATTAAACATAAGTTTAATGCACTTCGAATAAAAATGAATTGAAATTAATATGAAAAAAAATAAAGTAGTAGTTACAGGAATAGGTATTGTTAGTCCAGTAGGTATAGATAGAGAAACTACATGGGATAGCATCATTAGAGGACGCTCTGGAATAAATACTATTAATTCTTTTGACACGCAAAGTCTAGAAACAAATATAGCTGCCCAAGTAAACGATTTTGATCCTACAGACTACATTTCACTTAAAGAATCCAGGAGAATGGATCGATTTGTCCAGCTTTCTGTAGCTGCATCAATGGAGGCGGTCAATCAATCTAATTTAAATATAAATTCTTCTAATGCAGAAGACATAGCTGTTGTAATTTCAAGTGGCATTGGAGGAATCATTACTTTATCTGAACAAATAGAAGTAATGATTCAAAAAGGTGCCCGCAGGGTTTCGCCATTCCTTGTTCCTATGATGCTTCCAGATATGGCATCAGGCCAAGTCTCAATGTTATTAGGTGCTAAAGGTCCAAATTTTGCAACTGTATCCGCATGTGCAAGTGGTGGAGATGCAATTGGTCAATCAGCCAAAATGATAGCTGATGGAACAAGTAAAATTGCTATTACAGGTGGCACTGAAGCAGCGATTTGCCCAATAGGAATAGCTGGATTTAACTCATGTAAAGCCCTATCAAAAAATAATCAAGAACCAGAAAAAGCTTCAAGACCTTTTGATGCAAAAAGAGATGGATTCGTTCTAGGTGAAGGAGCAGCCATATTAATTCTAGAAAGCCTTGAAAGTGCTGAATCACGGGGAGCAAAACCTCTTGCAGAAATTATAGGCTATGGTGCTACTGGTGACGCCCATCATATCACTCAACCTGCACCTGAAGGAGAAGGCGGAGCTAGAGCTATGAAAATAGCTCTAGAAAATGCAAATATCTCACCAGTAGATATTGATTACATCAATGCTCACGGGACATCTACACCTATGAATGACAAATATGAAACTGCAGCCATAAAAACTGTATTCCAGGAAGAAGCTTACAATATTCCAATATCTTCTACAAAATCAATGACAGGTCATCTTTTAGGTGCCAGCGGCGCATTGGAAGCAGCTATAACTTTGTTATCTATAATTAATGGAACTGTTCCGCCAACTATTAACTTAGAAAACCCAGATCCAGATTGTGACCTAGATTACACACCTAATTTATCAAAAAAAGGCAAAATTAAATCTGCTATGAGTAATTCATTTGGATTTGGTGGACACAATTGCAGCTTGATTTTCAAAGAATTTGATTACTAAACTTACCTGAGAAATTATTAATGCGTCCAAAATGGGAAATTCAAGAAACGATTAATTCTGAAATACCTTTTAGTGAAGCTTTAAATAAAATCAAAAAATTATTACTTTACAATCGTGGCATGAATTCAATACAAGAATTGAATTCTACCTTAAATCATGAATACGATCCTTTCCTGCTTCCAGACATGCAAATAGCAGTCTCTAGAATCTCAAAAGCTATTAATAATCAAGAAATTATAGGTATCTTAGGAGATTTTGATGTAGATGGTCTATCAGGAACCGCATTGCTCTGTAAGGCACTTGGACAACTTGATGTAAAAACAATTCCCTACATCCCTAACAGAGTCAGTGAAGGTCATGGTTTAAATAAAGGTAGCATAGACAATTTTAAATCCCAAAATGTTTCTTTAATCATAACTGTTGACTGTGGAACTAGTTCCCTAACTGAAGTTGAGTATGCATCTTCACTGGGAATAGAAACTATTATTACTGACCATCATGCGATAACTGGAGAATTACCTAAAGCTATAGCTATAGTGAACCCTCTACAACCTAAATCAGAATATAAATTTAAAAAATTAACTGGAGCTGGTTTAGCTTATAAGCTCAGTCAAGCTTTATTTAGTTTTTTAGGGTTCAAATACCCAAATAATTTAATACAAATGGCCGCAATTGGCACAATCGGAGACGTAGCACCATTAATAGAAGAAAATAGATATATTGTGAAAACTGGAATAGAAGAAATTAAAAAAACTCCAAATCCTGGCATGCAAGCAATAATTGAATTAATAAGATACCCTACAGAAATCAATTCAGAATTAATTTCCTTCCAAATAATACCAAGACTGAATGCCGCAGGAAGGTTAGATAACCCAGAATTATCTCTTGAAATTTTATTAACAGATGATTATTCAAAAGCTAAAAAAATTTCAAGACAACTAGATTTCATTAACGACAAAAGAAAATTTCTTACTGAAGAAATAATGGAAGAAGCACTTAATAGAATCAATCCTGATTCAAAAATCATTTTTCTAGAAGACGAAAAATGGCCTATAGGTATAATTGGTCTAGTAGCCAATAAAATACAAGAACAATTCAATAAACCTGCATTCATTATTCATAAAAATAATGAAACAAGTAGAGGTAGTGCTAGATGCCCAGAAACATTCAATTTAGTTAAAGCCCTCGAAAAATGTTCAAATTTTCTGGAAGATTTTGGAGGACATCCCCAGGCTGCTGGATTTTCAATAAAAACCGAACAAATCAGTGAATTCAAAAAAACTATTGAAAAAATCGGAAATACAAAAGGCAATATAATCAATTCACCTCCATCTAAATCAATAGATTGCAAACTTCCAATAAAATTTCTTCAAAATAAAACTTTTGAATTCATAAATTCATTAGAACCTTTCGGAAAAGGAAATCCAGAACCAATATTTATGACTAGTCAAGTTATAGTTACTGATGTACAAAAAATAGGTGTCAACCAAAACCATCTCAAATTAAAACTTAGTCACGAAAACTGGAAAGGTCCTGCAATAGGCTTTAATTTAGCTCATATCCCTGTCAAATCAAACGATTTAATTGACATAATTTATAATGCTAAAAACAAAACTTGGTCAGGGAAGCAATTCATTGAATTGAACATCATTGACTTCAAAAAACTTTAAATTAGAAAGAAAATTTTCTTTCTAATTTCTACGTCTTTGTGCCCTTGTAGTAGTTTGATATTGTGGAATAGAAAGTCCTTTAACTGGTATTAAAGTAGGCTTAACAATTCTTGCTTTCAAAATCAGTAAAGGCAAACAAATTATTAAAATCAACAATGCAATAAAATGTGCTTCTTGAAGCCCCCACATCCATATTCTATCCTCTCGAAATAAAGAAACAGCAAATCTTCCCACTGAATATAAAGACAAATACACAGCAAATAACATTCCATCTGGTTTAATACGGTGTCTTAAATTCCAAACAACAAAAAGAGCAAATAAATTCCAAAAAATTTGATAAACTATCACAGGATGCGCAGAGTATACTTCACCACCAGGAGCCGAAAATCCATTATTGCAAAAAACTCTAGCTAAAGAATCAGGATGAGTCCAAACAAAACCAAATATACCATCAAGAGCTTTCGCGCAATGTTCTCCATTAACTATATCACCCAATCTACCAATTGACTGAACAAAAAGCATTACAGGGGCTGCTAAATCAGCTATAGCACCAACAGGATATCTATTCCAAGCAGCATAAATAGCTCCTCCAACAAAACCACCCAATATTCCACCCCACATTCCAATTCCACCTTGCCAAATAGCAAACGAAAGCAATGGTTTTTGTGAATAAATTGATCCCCAATGATCAATCACATGAACGATCCTGGCACCAATAATACCACCAATTATGCACCATATAGCAATCGAATAAACTATATCTGCATTAATATCAGTTCTACCAGATAGATGAGCCCATCTTCCAACTAATAAAACAGCAATTAAAACAGCAACAAAACTAAAAAAACCGTGCCAACTAAAAATTATGCTAGCTCCAAATAGCCCTGCAATAATATTCGGTCCTATATCAATTTCTACCATTTTTTACCTCATAATCATTACCAAACAATATTATTTAATTAAAACATTTTTGTAATACTATCAAAAATAATGTTTTAAAAAAAAGAACAATTTATAGAATTTTTACTTTCTGAACAAATCAGTTGCAACAAAAAATATCCAATTCCTACGTGCGTGAACAATATTATATAAGTTACAATTAATCTAAATTTATTAAAAGGTTAATAATTGGATAACGAAATAGAAAAATTTATTAATTTCATGAATATAGAACGTGCAGTCGCAAAAAACACAATTCTTGCATATAAAAATGATTTAATTCAATTGAGTAAATTTTTAAATAATCAAGGACTTAAAGAATGGGACAACGTCTCTGTTGATGATATCAAAAAATTTTCTATAGAAATGTCAAAAAAATCATACTCTAATAGTACTAAAGCAAGAAAAATTGCAACCACAAAATCTTTTTTTGATTTTCTATTTCAAGAAGGAGATATTTCTGAAGATCCAAGCTCTAAAATAAAACTTCCTAAACTAGGAAGAAAATTACCAAACACTCTGAAGCCTGAAGAAATTGATTCCTTAATTTCTGCTGCTGAGTCTACAACTAACAATGGAATACGTGATGCAGCAATGGTTGAATTAATGTATGCAACTGGAATAAGAATCAGTGAATTGATTTCATTAAATACAGAAGATATTAAACTTGAACATGGCTACATAAGATGCTTTGGTAAAGGGTCAAAAGAAAGACTAATCCCTATACATCAACAAGCAAAAAATAAATTGTATAGATATTTGATCTACTCACGTCCTGAACTTGTCCAAAATAAAATCAACACAGCTGTTTTTTTAAATTACAAAGGAAACAGAATTTCCAGACAAACATTTTGGATATTATTACAAAAACTTGTCAAAAACACTGGAATTACAAAAAACATCACACCTCATACGCTCAGGCATAGTTTTGCAACTCATCTTTTAGAAGGTGGTGCCTCTTTGAGGCACGTACAAGATTTACTTGGACATTCTAATATAAGTACTACCCAAATTTACACTCATCTTTCAAATGAATATACAAAAAAGGAATACATGCAAGCGCATCCAAGATCATAAAAATATTTATATTCAATTGAAAAAAATATATAATTCATTACAATTATTAGTAGGAGTATCAAATGCCAAGTAAATCAAAAAAAATTGCATCTAAACAAGCAAAACTACGAAATAAACGTAAAAAAGAAGGACGAATACCGAATCTTTCAGCTACACAAATTAATGCTACTTTAGATCAAAAAATTGAACCCCAAGCTGAATCATCTGGAAAAGTTGAAATTCAGGAATCTCAAAAACCTTCTGATTTAAATCAAAAAGATTCTGAAAAACTTTCAACCAATATTGTAACTACTTCAATTAATTTAAAATCCGAACTTGTAAAAATTGGAATTACAGCATCTATAATTTTTTTAATTCTAGCTGGATATTCAATAGTTCAATAAAAAATTTTCTTTGACAAATAATAATACGATGAAGTTAAAATTGTAGTGTCAAAAAACATTAAATTATCTGAAAAAATCAAATCAGTACCAGGGAAACCTGGTGTATACATGATGAAAGATATTTCTTCTTCTGTATTATACGTCGGTAAAGCTCTTAACTTGCGAAACAGAATTAAATCTTATTTCTCTGCTCCTAAATCTCTCCCATTAAAAATCCAACATCTAATCAAAAATGTACATGATTTTGATTTAATTTTCACGTCAACAGAACAAGAAGCATTAATACTTGAAAACAACATGATTAAATGGCATCAACCAAAATTCAATGCACGTTTAAAAGACGACAAGAGCTATCCTTTTATAAAAATTAACTTGTCCGAAGAGTTTCCACAAATATATTTCACAAGAAAAATCAAAAAAGATGGCTCTAGATATTTTGGCCCTTTTGCTAGTGCAAAAAGTGTAAGAAATACTCTAACTCTATTAAAAAAACTTTTCCCATATAGATCATGTACTAAAGAAATTACTGGTATCGACTCAAAACCATGTCTGGATTTTCATATCAAACAATGTATGGGACCTTGTATAGGAAATATAGATCAAAATGATTATTTAGAAATCATTAACGAAGTTATTTTATTCTTAGAAGGAAACACTGCAAAAGTTTCAAATTCAATTATGTCAAAAATGAAAACTGCATCCAAAAATTTAGAATTTGAAAAAGCAGCCATATTTAGAAATCAGCTAGAATCTATAGAATTAATTAAAGAAAAACAAAAAGTAATTCAACATGAAAACTCTAATTTTGACTCTATAGCAATTACATCAATAGAAAAAACATCCTGGATAGAAATATTTTTCATACGACAAGGTAAACTTATAGGTGAAGATCACTTTACAATGCATAATGGATTCGACTCTGAAACCAATCTGATTTTGAAAGCTTTCATAATGCAGTTTTATGAAATCAATCCATATATACCACCAGAAATTTTGATACAAACAGAAATTCAAGACATGGAATCAATCCAAAATTGGCTTAGCCAAAAAAAAGACTCTAATGTTTCGATAAAAATACCGCTCAGAGGAAATAAACTAAAAATACTCAACATGTCTTTAGAAAACTCAAAACAAAGAGCTTCTATAGAATCTACAACTAAGAAATTTACTACTAAAGACACAACAAAAATGTTAAAAAAATTACAAGAAATTCTAAATTTACCCAGATTTCCTAAAAGGATCGAATGCTACGATATATCAAATATCAGTGGCACTAATTCTGTAGCCAGCATGTCAGTTTTTAATAATGGTAATCCATCACCACATAGTTATAGAAAATTTAAAATAAAATCTGTACAAGGAATTAATGATTACGCAATGATCAAAGAAGTTTTAGAAAGAAGGTTTAAATCAATATCACAAAAACCAGGAGAAATAACTCCAGAATCTCAAAATCAACAACAACTTTCAGAAATCCCCGATTTAGTACTTATTGATGGAGGAAAAGGTCATTTGTCTACGGCTGTTCAAGTGTTCCTAGAACTAGGAATAAACAATGTTCCTCTTGCCAGTATAGCAAAACAAAATGAAGAAATATTTATACCAAATTTTTCTGAACCTGTTGAATTTTCATCAAATCCTGAATCATTAAATATTCTACAAAAAATTAGAGATGAAGCTCATCGTTTTGCTATAAATTATCATAGAAAACTTAGATCTAAAACAGCTTTGTTTTCTTCAATCGACACGATACCTGGAATTGGACCAAAAAAACGAAAATCGATTCTTAATAAATTCGGATCAATAAAAAACATCAATAAATCATCAATCGAAGAAATAACAAAAATCCCAGGGATTTCAGAAAAATTAGCTAAACAACTACTATCAATCTCCAAAAATATGCAATAATAAAAAATAATTCATAATATGAATTTTCAATCGAGGACATAATGGCATCAATCTCCAAAAAAACAAGCCAATTCCTGGAACAAGGATCTTGGATTCGGAAAATGTTTGAACAGGGAATTGCTTTAAAAAATCAATTCGGCGAAAAAAATATCTATGACCTTTCATTAGGAAATCCTATTATTTCACCCCCTGAAGAATTCTTCATCCAATTATCAAAGTTTGCTAATGAAAATCAACCATCAAATCACAGATATATGCCCAATGCTGGCTTCAATGAAACTCGTGAAGCTATAGCTCAAAATTTACTTAAAGAAACTAATTTACCTATAAATCAATCTCATATAATTATGACTTGCGGCACTGGAGGAGCCCTAAATGTAGCTCTAAAAACACTAATTGATCCAGGAGATGAAGTAATAATCTTTTCTCCCTATTTCGTAGAATACAAATATTATATTGATAACCACTCAGGGCAACCAATTGTAATTGATTACGATGACAATTATCTGCCAAACTTTAATCAATTAGATTCTAAAATCACAGAAAAAACAAAAGTTATTCTAATCAATTCTCCTAATAACCCTACTGGTGTTTTATATACAAAAGATACTTTGACAAAAATAGGAGAATTAATCCGTAAAAAACAAAAACAATTTAATTCAGAAATATTTATCCTAAGTGATGAACCTTATAGAAAAATAGTTTTCGATGATTTAGAATGTCCAAATATATTTGATTTTCACGAACAATCAATTATTGCTACATCTCACTCGAAAGACTTAGGAATACCAGGAGAAAGAATCGGATTTATAGCTGTAAATCCACTATACACCAAATCAACAGAATTAATTGATGGTATGACTTTTTGGAACAGAGCATTAGGATTTGTAAACGCACCCGCATTAATGCAAAGGGTTGTTTCAATGATCCAAGATTCTTCAGTAGACATTAAAAGTTACGAACGAAAACGAAACTTTCTATATAACTCACTAAAGAAAATTGGATATTCATTAATCAAACCTCAAGGTGCTTTCTATATGTTTCCAAAATCTCCAATTTCAGATGATGTAAAATATTCCAAAATGCTACAAGAAAACAAGGTTTTAGTTGTGCCTGGTGTTGGATTTGGAGCACCTGGACATTTTAGAATAGCTTATTGCACAACTGATGAAGTTATTGAAAAATCAATTATTTCTTTCAAAAAAACATTCGAAGATTTGGAAAAATAAATTTTCAAACAAACAGCTTATCTTTTAATCCAAATCCAGTAACAGGAACCAAAACTGAATCTTTGCTTTGAATTTCATTAGAATCAAATAATTTTTTCAAAGCAGCAAAAACAGTTGCTGATGTAGGTTCACAAAATATCCCTTCTCTTCTAGCCAAAAATTTTTGCCACTCTATAATTTCTTCATCTGAAACTGAAACCCCTTTACCAAATGATTTTTTAACTATTTCGGAAACTTCCTTTTTTCTAGCTGGCGAAGACACAGAAATTCCTCCAGCCACACTAAAAGGGTTTTCTAAATCATTTTTCTCAGTGTCTCCTTTAATTTCTTGAATTACAGGAACAAATTGCTCCGCTTGCACACAATGTAATCTAGGAATTTTATCTATTTTTTTATTGTTAAATAATTCATTAAGACCTTTCCAGCAACCAATAATTAAAGACCCATTCCCAACTGGGAAAACTATGTTTTCAGGGAGGTTATAATCAAATTGATTAGCGATTTCATACGCAAAAGTTTTAGTACCTTCAACATAATAAGGACTCAAAACATGAGAAGCATATATGTAATTATTTTCTTTATAAAATCTTTTAGCTTCACTAGTCACATAATCACGTGAACCTTTTATTAAATGTACTTCGGCTCCATAAGTTTTTATTTGACCAAGTTTAGAAACAGGCGCCGATTCAGGAGCAAAAATATGTGCTTTTAAACCAGTTTTAGCACAATATGCAGACAAAGAAGCCCCTGCATTTCCTGAAGAATCTTCAACCAACGAATCAATATTTGATTCTAATGCCATTGAAACCATCATAAAAGTCCCACGATCTTTAAATGATCCAGTAGGATTCATAAATTCTAATTTTCCAAAAACTCTATCTAAACTTAATTCCTTTTCAATTCTAGGAAATCTAAGTACAGGAGTATTACCTTCACCCAATGAAACAAATTTTTCTGGATTATTTAATGGAACAATCATTCTCATTCCATTCTTTAAATTTATCTGCTTTTGATTGTTTTGAGTACTAATATATTCAACATCAAGAGTTCCGTCGCATAATTCACAATTTACAATAGACATATCGGAATCATGTAGATTAAAGCATTCATTACATTTTAGTTTTATATGAGTCAACAAATTTCCTTTTAAAAATTAATCAAAAATCTTTATCCAATCAGCAAATCAATATATCCTACCATTACTACACACAAAATATCATTTTAGATTGTTATAATAATATCAAAGTAAAAAATTTAAATCAGAAAAATAAAAATATATGTTGAAAAAACTAATTCATAAAATTCATCAATTCAACGAAACAAAAATCAAATGGTACAAAGATATTTACTTTATACCTTTATTGCTATTTATACTTTTTTTGGATCAATCAACAAAATTTCTAGTGAAAAACAATCTAGATCTATATCAATCCTGGCCTTCAGAAGGATTCTTCAGGATCACTCATGGTATTAATACTGGAATTGCTTTTGGATTACTTGAAAATCAATCAATAATTTTAATCACTATCTTACCAATTATTGCTATAGTATTTTTAATTTATTACTACAAAAAACAAGTGCAATCTAACAGATTAATTCGAATAATTTTCGGACTTCAATTAGGCGGAGCATTTGGCAACATTATTGACAGAATTTTATTAGGATCTGTAGTAGATTTCATAGACATAGGGCCATGGTATATTTTTAATATTGCAGATTCTTCAATTGTTTGTGGACTAATTCTATTAATTTTCTTCATTGTGATACAAGAACAACAATATAAAAACTCAACTCAATCGGCTCAAAAAAAATAATCTCAATGTTAACTAGTATAAATGTTCAAAAAACTGAATCTGGTCAAAGATTAGATAAATTCATTGCTAATAAACTTTCAAAGCTATCAAGAAATCAAGTCCAAAATTTAATTAATGCTCAACAAGTCAAAATTAACGGGATCACTTCTAAAGCTTCGCAAATAATTTCTTGCGGAGATAAAGTAGAACTAGAAATCCATCAAATTTCTTCTGAAAATGAGATTTTACCGATGGATCTAAAACTAGAAATTATTTATGAAGATGATGAGATATTAGTAATAACAAAGCCCCATGGTTTAGTTGTCCATCCAGCTAAAGGCCATAGGCACGACACCTTAGTTAATGCAATAGTAAATTATTTACCATCATCTAAAAATATATCTTCTCAAAACAGAAATGGAATTGTGCATAGATTGGATAAAGATACTTCAGGAATAATGATTATTGCCAAAACTGATTTTGCCCATTCACATCTCTCATATCAATTCAAATCCCGACAAGTAATAAAAAAATATATAGGATTAATTCATGGCGTACCAAAATCAGAAAAAGCGATTATTTCTGGAAAAATTTCCAGACATCCAAAAAGCAGACAAAAAATGGCAATAACTGAAAACGGCAAACCTGCAGAAACAAAATTTGAAATCATTGAACAAATCAACAATTACTCCCTACTCCAAATTGAACCAAAAACTGGACGAACACATCAGATCAGAGTCCATCTATCTTCTATAGGCCATCCAATTGTCGGAGATAAAACTTATGGAAAATCCAATACAGCAATTAACAGACATTTTCTTCATGCTAGTAGTATAATTATCAAACACCCTGAAACAAATAAAATTCTCAATTTACAATGTAAACTACCCAGTGATTTAAATGATTTCTTAAAAAATATCAGAGAATATAACATTTAAAATTCTACTAATCGGAGACTAAAAATATGCAAAATGAAATAAGAGTAAGATTTGCGCCTAGTCCAACTGGAGATCCTCATTTAGGCAGTATCAGAACTGCTCTATTTAACTGGTTGTTTGCACAACAAAATAATGGGAAATTTATTCTAAGAATTGAAGATACTGACCAATCAAGAAAACAGCATAATTCAGACCAAAAAATGATCACAGCTTTAAAGTGGCTAGGATTGGATTGGGACGAAGGGCCCTATTATCAGTCAAAAAGGCTAGAAAAATATCATACTGCAATAGATACTCTAATAAAAAATAATAAAGCTTATAGGTGCTATTGTAGTCCTGAACGCTTAGATAATCTAAGGAAACAAAATAGCAAAAATCACGACAAAAAATTTATTGGATATGATAAATTATGTCGAAAAAATTCAAATTTAGAAACTTCTAAACCTCATGTAGTCAGGTTTGCAATGCCTGAAACAGGAAAAACTATTTTTAATGATATCGTGAGAAACGAAGTTAGTTTCCAAAATGAACTATCTGAAGATTTTATAATTCTCAAAAGTGATAATTTTCCAACTTATCATCTCGCAAATGTTGTAGACGATAATGACATGAAAATATCTCATGTTTTTAGAGCCGAAGAATGGCTACCTAGTACACCAAAACATATCAACTTATACAATGCCTTAGGATACCCTATTCCAAAATATGGACACCTACCAATGCTTTTGTCGTCAGACAGGACAAAACTTAGTAAAAGACACGGTGCAACTTCAATTATAGATTTAATCAATATAGGATATATCCCAATAGGATTAATCAACTTCCTTGCTTTACTTGGCTGGTCTCTAGATGACAAAACAGAAATATTCCAAACAGAAGAATTAATTAAGAACTTCGACATACACGATTTAACAAAATCAGGTGCAGTAGTAGATTACGAAAAATTATCCTGGATAAATGGATATCATATTAGATCTTTAGATCCTGATTCTTTAGCAAAACAAATATACGAATTTTGGGAACTTAACCCACCAAAAAATTTTGACACATCTCCAACGATGGAAGAAACCAAAAAAATTGTCCCGTTAATTCAAAATAGAATCAAAATTCTTAGTGAAATATCAGAATATATTGGTTTTTACTTTAAAAAATCAATTGATTACACCATCGAAGAATTAATACAAAAAGGAATGGATTTACAATCAACAAAAATCGCTCTTGAAGCTTCTAAAAGTGCTTTAAATTCTATAACAAAATTTGATTCAGTATCAATCGAAACTTCACTGCGAAATACTGCAATAGAACTACAAATAAAGCCGGGGCAATTACTCAGTACTCTCAGGGTATCTTTAACTGGACAAAAAATTTCTCCATCATTATTTGAAATTATAGAACTAAACGGAATAGATAAAACTATAGAACGTATCAATATTTCTATAGAAAAAATGACTACTTAAAGAAACAAACTATTAAGAAATTTTTCAATATCAATTAATGATTTGATTAATTAATTCTTGTTATTGACATGAAATATTTATATCAATATACTCGAAAAATCTGAAATTTTTATAGGTGTATAAATGAAAATAAAAGAACAACTAAGCCAAGACCTAAAACAATCAATGATTGCAGGGGAAAAAAAACGTAGAGATACTATAAGATACTTGATAGCACAAATCAAAAATGCTGAAATTAAAAAACAAGATGAATTAGAGGAAACCGAAATATCTGACTTATTACTTAAACAATCTCAACAAAGAACAGAAAGCATTGAAGCTTATTCGGAAGCAAATAGATCAGACCTTGTAGATCAAGAAAAATTTGAACTCGAAATCATTAAACAATATTTACCTAAACAATTAACTCAAGAAGAAATATCTCAATTAGTTTCTGAGTCAATAAAATTACTAAACATCACTTCGCAAAAAGAAATTGGGAAACTTATGTCAGATATAATGCCAAAACTGAAAGGAAAAGCATCTGGCAAAGAAATTAATAAAATTGCCATGCAAATACTTAATACAAAATTATAAATAAAACAGTGCAAAATTCAGAAAACAAATTGAAAAATAAAAAAATTAACTTTGGCATCGTTGTGTTCCCTGGAACATGGAGTGATGTTGATTGCTACAATGTTGTTACAAATGTTCTACATCAATCAGCAAAATATGTATGGCATAAAGATACAGATCTATCAGAATTTGATTGCATTATTTTACCTGGTGGTTTTTCTTATGGAGATTACTTACGTACTGGAGCAATTGCAAAATTTTCTCCTGTAATGAATTCTCTTAAAGATTTTGCAGAATCAGGAAAACTAATTTTGGGAATTTGTAATGGTTTCCAAATATTGTGTGAATCAGGACTTTTACCAGGAACTCTAATTAGAAATAACAATCTAAAATTCAAATGCTCTTGGGAAAACTTACGTGTAGAAAACATCAATTCTCCATTTACAAATTCTTGTCTGGAAAATGAAATCATTAAAATCCCTATTTCCCATGGCGAAGGTAATTATTTTGCCGACTCACAAACTCTACAAGAGCTCAATAAAAACAATCAAATAATATTTAAATATTCTTCTCCCTCAGGAGAAATTTCAAATATATATAATCCTAACGGATCATTAGAAAATATTGCTGGAATTTCAAACAAAAATGGAAACGTTCTAGGCATGATGCCTCACCCAGAAAGATGTTGTGAAAAAATACTTGGTGGTACAGACGGGAAAAAAATATTCACATCAATTTTAACCCAATTGGCTACCAGTTAAAGGATCTTCGATTTGTCTGGAATCATTATAAGTCTTATTGCATCTATTGGATTCGGAACTAGTTCAGTTTTTGCAAAAATCTCTATGCTAAAAATGAAATCTGGGACAACAACTTTAATTTCTTTAGTTACTAGCACAGTTGTTACGCTTTTTGCTTCAATAATATTTACAGACCCTATCGAATATACAAAATTAAATATGGAAATCTGGTTATTATTATTTTGGATAGCAATTTTAACATATTTTTTTGGAAGATTGTTAAACTATACAAGTGTCCAATACATAGGTGTAAGTAAAGCTACACCAATAATAGGTACAACACCGCTTTTTGCAAGTGTAACTGCAATAATATTCATGGATGAAAAAATAACAATTCCGATTCTAATAGGCACGATATTAATAGTTCTAGGAATTATATTAATTACAAGAGAAAAAACTGATGTCATTAAATCCAAAAATTGACCAAAAAAAAATAATCTTTGGATACATATTAGCTTTCACATCTGCACTGGGATATGGAACAGGAACAGTTTTAACTAAACATTTAATAAATATATTTCCTAACCCAATCTTAGTTTCAGGTGTATCACTAATAATTGGAACCCTAATAATAAGTGTTTTTTACTTAAAAAATTCCATAAAAGATTTAATCAAAAACAAACCAAAAAAAGAAGTGACTAATGCGATATTTGCGGGAATCTCATCTGCTTTGGGAGTTAACTCTCTATTTATCGGACTAAAACTTGCACCTGTATCTGTAGCTTCACCCGTAGCAAATACATTTCCATTAGTTACAATTTTAGTAATAAAATTATTCTACGGTAAACTTGAAAAAATTACTTTACAAACTATCCTAGGGAGTTTTTTAATTGTTTCAGGAATTGTAACGATTACCATATACACATCTTGATTAATCTCATATGATAATAAAACAAATATTTTTAAGGAAAATAAATGGTAGCGATTGAAAAAAAACTATCTGAACTAGCACTTTCAATTGAAGAATATAACCTAATATTATCAAGATTAGGCAGGAATCCAACGGATCTAGAACTAGGATTATTTGGTTCTTTATGGAGTGAACACTGTAGTTATAAACATTCAAAACCATTACTAAGATCTTTTACTACGTCTTCAGAAAGAATTTTAATCAGCAGTGGAGAAGAAAATGCTGGTGCTGTAGATATTGGAAACAACAAAGCTATAGTAATGAAAATTGAATCACATAATCATCCATCAGCTATCGAACCTTATGAAGGTGCAGCTACAGGAATTGGTGGTATAGTAAGAGATATATTAGCTATGGGGGCTAGGCCAATTGCCTTACTCAACTCATTAAGATTTGGAACAATTTCACAACCAAGAAATAAATTCTTACTTAAAGGTGTTGTTGCTGGGATTTCTGGATACGGCAACTGTATTGGTGTACCTAACGTTGGTGGAGAAGTAAATTTTTCTGAATGTTACTCGCAAAACCCCCTTGTAAATGCTATGTGCGTTGGAATAGTTGAAAAAGACAATATAGTTAAAGCCAAAATGGGACACAACAATATAATTATTTTAGCTGGATCTGATACAGGTAGAGATGGCATACACGGAGCATCCGGATTAGCTTCCCAATCATTTGAAGATTCCAACGATTTAAGACCTGCAGTTCAAGTAGGTGACCCATTCACTGAAAAATTACTTATTGAAGCGTGTCTAGAAATAGCAAATCTAAAAAAAATAGATGGAATTCAAGACCTTGGAGCAGGAGGACTATCAACTGCAATAATCGAAGCAGCGGAACGCTCAGATTGCGGCGTTGAAATAAATGTTGAAAACATTATTGCACGAGAGACAAAAATGTCTCCATATGAATTGATGCTTTCAGAATCCCAAGAAAGAATGTTGATTTTTTCAAACCCTGAAAATGAAAAAGAAATACGTGATTTATTGGAAAAATGGGGTCTCCAATCATCTGTAATTGGAAAAGCTATTCCAGAAAAAATAATTAAAGTTAAAAATGGCAACGAAGTTGAAGCTAAAATCAATATACCTGATATAACACAAACTCCTGAATACGTATTAGAAGATACAAAACCAATGTGGTTATCAAAGTTACAAACTGAAAATTTAAATCAATTTAAAATTCCTAATTTTTCACCCAACGAAATATTATTAAAATTATTAGCTTCCCCTAACATATCAAGTAAAAAATTTATATACGAACAATTTGACCATCAGGTTCAAACCAACACAATAATTGGACCAGGGAGTGATTCAGCTGTATTAAGGTTAAAATCTCTTGAAGTTGGATTAGCTCTAACAACTGACGGCAACAGTAAACTTTCTTATTTAGACCCTTATTTAGGCGGGTTAATTTCTGTAGCTGAAGCTTGCAGAAATATATCCTGTTCAGGCGCTGAACCAATAGCAATCACAGATTGCTTAAACTTTCCAGATCCTGAAAAATCTGGTAACTATTATCAATTATCTGAATCAATTAAAGGAATATCTGAAGCTAGCAAAAAATTTAATGTCCCAGTAATAAGTGGTAACGTTAGCTTATATAATCAATCAGGTAACAAAGCAATATTCCCAACTCCAATTATAGGTGCTCTTGGAATTCTTAATAAATCAGATGAAGCAATTTCTATAGGATTTAAAAATGAAAACGACGTAGTCATACTTCTAGGTACAAATACTATTGACTCTCCAATTGATTCTCTCGCAGGATCAGATTTAATAGAATTAATACATCAAAAAATTATAGGAAAACCACAAATCAATTTAGACCTCGAACTATTAGTTCAAAAAACTCTACGATCTGCAATTAATAAAAATCTTATAGAATCTGCACATGATTTATCTAACGGTGGCCTTGCGATTGCAATAGCAGAATCTTGCATATATGGAAACTTAGGATTTAATGGAACTACAACTCCAACTGATAGATGGGATACTGCATTATTTGGTGAAAATCAATCAAGAATAATAATTTCTGTTCAATCTGAAAAACTCTCTATGCTAAAAAAACTATTATCAACAATGCAATGTCCTTTCATAAAACTAGGTCTTGTTGGTGGAAAACGATTGGTCTTTCCTAAAACTTTAGATATCCACTTAAATGAAATTTCTAAACATTGGGAAAATGGACTTAAAGAAGTAATCTAAATAACATCTATTTCCTTTAAATCAAAATTTGGAAACAACATCTTTCTCCTTGACACGTTATATAGCAAATGCTAACTTTAAGTTTTGAAAACTAATCGATATAATAGTATTTTAAATTTATAAATAGGAGAAACTTTTGCCAAGATACGATTATAAGTGTAATTCTTGTGGCAATTTATTTGAGTTAAAACAAAGCTTCAGTGCAAAACCTGAAGCTAACTGTTCAAACTGTAATAGTATTGCTAACCGAGTAATTCAGTCTGTACCAATCGTATTTAAAGGAAGTGGCTTCTATGTAAATGATTATGCCAGAAGTGGTAAAACTTCTACTACAGAATCATCATCTAAGAATAAAAAAGAAACAGATAGTAAAACAGAAAAAACTAAAACTACCAAAAAAAATCCTGATTCTAAAACCACCAATAATTCTTCAGATAATAATTCATCTAATCAAAAGGAAACAGCTCCAAAAAGCTGATTAAAGATTGAAAGCACTAATCCAAAGAGTCTCACAGGCATCTGTTTCAGTTAACAAAGATATAGTTGGAGCAATAGATCAAGGTCTATTAGTATTCCTAGGTATTTCACAAAATGATACTGATAAAGAATGTGAAAAAATTGTTAGGAAAATTTTAAATCTTAGGGTTTTTCCTGGACCTAAAGGCAATTTTTGTGAATCTATTATAGAAATCAATGGAAGTTTATTAATCGTAAGTCAATTCACATTATATGGAGATACTAGTAAAGGTACTAGACCAGGGTTCAGTAAAGCAGGCGATCCTGAAAAAGCTAATGAATTATACAAAAAATCTATTGAACTTTTCAAACAGACTGGTATAAAAACAGAAACAGGAAAATTTGGCGAACACATGGATGTTAATTTAAATAATGATGGACCTGTTACATTAATTTTAGATACTGATATCTAAGAAATTTTAAATTATTTCCAAACTCAAGTCTAAAAATCTACTTGAATGAGTGATTGCTCCAACTGAGATAAAATCCACTCCAGTTTTAGCTATTTCTTGTAAATTATGTATTTTTACTCCCCCAGAAACTTCAAGTACAGCTTTTCCATTCGCTAAATTCACGATATTTTCAATCAGAGGAATTTCCATATTATCTAAAAGTAAATAAATAGCACCATTATCTAAAGCTTCTTTAGCTTGTTCCAAATTCTCAACTTCTACTTCTACTTTTATGGAAGAATCATTGTTTTCAATAGCATTTGTAACTAGTTCACCTAATCGAAAATGATTTTTTTTACCAGCCAATATATGATTATCCTTAATCAAAACAGATTGAGTTAAGTCAAATCTGTGATTCACCCCACCAGCAACACTAACTGCATACTTTTCCAACGTTCTATAACCGGGTAATGTTTTCCTAGTATCCATTATTTTTGTTTTATAACCTTGTATTTCATCCACGTATCTATAAGTTTCTGTAGCAACGCCACTTAAATGTTGTAAAAAATTTAAAGCTACTCTCTCAGAAGCTAAAATTGAAAATAAGCTACCCTTTATTTTAATCAACACAGATTTTGGATCTCTAATATTAGAATTAAATGGAACTAATTCTGAACCATCAGAAAGTAATTTTTCAACAGTTAAATTAGGATCAATCTGCTTAAAAACTTCGCAAGCTACATCTATCCCAGCTAAAATCCCAGATTCTTTAGCAACAATTTCTGCCTGAATATAAGAATCAGCACCGAACAATGACCTAGTTGTAATATCTTCTCCTGGCAAATCTTCAGAAATAGCCATTTTAATCAAAGATAATATTTGTGGAGTAATCATAAAATCTGCCTATTAAAAGAAATAACTCTCAAAAATTAATAGCCACCAATTAGAGTTGCAGCATCCTGTTCAATGCAACGATTGAATCACGTTTTATATCCGGTTCTACAGAAATCTGGTTAACAATTTCACCATCCAAGAAGGACTCTAAAACCCAACAAAGATAAGCTGGATGAATTCGATACATCGTGCTGCAAGGACAAACTGCAGAATCTAAACAAAAAATATTTTTTTCTGGATACATAGTGCTAATTCTATTAACAAGGCTAATTTCAGTACCTACAGCCCAAATAGATCCTTGTTTGGAATTTTCAATCATATCTTTAATGTACTCTGTTGAACCAACATAATCTGCAGAATTAACAACTTCCATAGTACATTCCGGATGTACAATTACATTGACATCAGGATACTTAGAACGAGCCAAATCAATTTGATTAGTATTGAATCTAGTGTGTACTGAACAATGACCTTTCCACAAAATAATTTTAGCTTTCTTAATAGCAGATTTTGTATTTCCACCAAGAGGTTTAAATGGATTCCAAATAATCATTTCATCTAATTTAAATCCTAATTTTAATGCAGTATTTCTACCCAAATGTTGATCAGGTAAAAATAAAATCCTTTCATTGTTTTTAAGAGCCCATTTAAATGCATCTACAGCATTTGAAGATGTACAAACTATACCACCATTTTTACCACATAAACCCTTAATCGCTGCTGAAGAATTCATATATGTAATAGGGGTAATACCTCCATCAGAGGCTAGTAAATTATCTAAATCATCCCAACAGTCTATTACATCATCTTCTTCAGCCATATCAGCCATCGAGCAGCCCGCAGTAAGGTTAGGCAAAACAACTTTCTGAAAATCAGTACTTAGTATATCAGCAGTTTCGGCCATGAAGTGTACCCCACAAAAAACAATATACTCTGCAGATTTATTAGAAGCAGCAAATTTTGATAACTTGTAAGAATCCCCTGTATAATCAGCATACTGAATTACTTCATCTCGCTGATAGTGATGTCCCAAAATTAATAATCTTTCAGACAGCTTAGACTTGGCATTACGAATTCTATTATCCAAATCAGAAACGTCCATCTTTACATATTCATTTGGAATTTTTTGCCAACGAACACCAACAGCAAACTCATCTGTTAAAGTTTGAGCTTTCAATTTTTCTTTATCGTCGGAACAAAAAGCAGGCGATTCGAGTTCAGTAACAGGAATCACAACCTTTGCTGAAGAATTCATTTTGATTATTACACCTTAAATAATATTATTAACGAGATATTGTACCTTGTAATGACCAAGCCGTCGAGTCGTCAATTTTAACACACACAAATTCATTAGTTTTATCATAATCAGTATCAATAAAAACCAATTTATCGTTTCTAGTCCTTCCAAAAACCTTATTCCTCTTTTTCCCCTCAACTAACACTTCTAATTCTTGTCCAATCAACTTCTTGTTGATTTCTACTTGAACAGATTCTTGCATCTCCCAAATTGCTTCTAATCTCTCTTTTTTTTCTTCTTTAGAAACTGAATCCTCCATCATTCGATCTGAAATAGTGCCTTTACGAGGTGAATAAGCAGCTGCATGAACTTTGTCAAAACGGATTTCTTGAATTAAATCTAAGGTTTCTTGGAATTGAGCTTCTGTTTCTCCACAGAATCCAACTATAATATCTGTAGCAATAGTAGCTTGAGGTACATAATCGCGAATCTTATCGACAAGATTTCTATATTCTAGATTCGTATAACCTCTCCTCATTGAATTTAAAACATCATCATCTCCCGCCTGAAATGGCAAAAGGAAATTCTCACAGACCTTATCTAATTTTAAAACAGCTTTAATAATTTGTTCACTCATATCATTTGGGTGAGAAGTTAAAAATCTGATTCTTTTAATTCCTTCAACATCATTTACTGCTGACAAAAGATCTTCCAATCTATTCCCGGGTTGTAAATCATGTCCATAAGAATCTACATTCTGACCTAACAATGTAACCTCTTGCACTCCACGAAATGTTAAAAGTTCTACTTCATTAACAATATCTTCTATTGTCCTACTTACTTCCCTACCTCTTCTATAAGGAATAATACAAAATGAACAAAACTTATCGCATCCATGAATTATTGGTACATAAGCCGCAACATCAGGAGTCACAGTAATAGATTCTAAACATCCTTCAGAATCTATACCCATTTTATTAGATATAAAATCAACAATTGGTTCAATTTTTTGAGGCTGCGCGAAAACATCCACATAAGGAAAACGTTTTTTCAAATCATCAGTTTTAGGTCCTACCATACAGCCCATCAAAACAAATATTTTTTCAGGAAATAATGTCTTCACAGATTTCAAAGTACCCAACATACTTTCCACTTTAGATTCTGCACTCTTTCTAACCACACAACTATTTAAAACAACTACATTAGCATCCTGAACTGAATCAGATTTTCCTAATCCCATATTGTCAAATACGTTTTCTAGTTTTTGAGAGTCTGCAATATTCATTTGGCAACCAATTGTCCAAACAAAATAATTCTTAGAGCTATTTATTTCACTCTTCAAATTTAGCATTAATAACCTTTCTAAATTAAACAGAAAGTCATGGCGGAGGGAATGGGATTCGAACCCATGAGAAGGATTTCTCCATCTAAGCGCTTAGCAGGCGCCCGCACTAGACCACTATGCGACCCCTCCAATTAAAAAATCATGATTTAATAATACATTTTATCCTATACAAGTAAAATTTTTAACACATTTATTGTAATTAATAGAATTTATACTATACTGACATTCATAAACCTTTAATATTGTTTGATATATCGCTGATTCGAACAGAAAAAGACACAATAATACATTAATAAAGGAAATGTTATGGAATCAAAAATATTTGAATTACCGGAACTTACTAGAAAAGAGTTCAAAAACCACCTCGATCTAGGTCATTTTGAGAGTGTTATAATTCCTACTGGCAGCATTGAACAGCATTTAGATCATTTATCAATGAATTTAGATATCCAAATGAGTCGTTACGTAGCTACTCAAGCTGCAACAAAACTATATCCAAAAACTTTGGTTGTATCTCCTATCTCTTTTGGAATTGCTGAGCACCACATGTACTTCCCTGGTACACTCAGCGCAAAACCTGGAAGTTGGTTATCAATTTTATTCGACCTTATTGAAAGTATTCTACGTCATGGAATTAAAAAAATTTTAATTCTAAATGGACATGGTGGAAACATAACACCTGTAAATGGAATCATTGAACAATGGCAACTGAATTTATATGCTACACAAAACACAACAATTCAGTCACAGATTTCTGATTCTTTGGAAAATCACTACGAATATCTTGATGCAATTCTAAAAAATAAAAAAAATGATATAGATATTAAATTTCTTAGTTACTGGGATCTAATTCCCGAAAACTTGATTAATTCTATACTTGAAACCAAAGAATACCCTGGACATGCTACAGAATTCGAAACCTCATTGGCTATGTATGCAATTCCTGAATCCGTAAGATTTGAAAAATTAAAATCTTCAAAAGAAATTGGAGTAAATAAAGCTTCAGCTTCAAAAGGAGAAAAATTAGCCAAAGAAGCAATTACACAAACAATTCAAACCATTAAAAATATGACTCAATAAAAATTTAAACAGGAAATGATATGGCCAAAGTACCTTATATATCTCGAGATGATATAAATTCTTCAGAACAAAATATTTACGACAAGATTTCTAGTTCACGAGGATCAGTACAAAATGTTTTCTCTGCACTACTTAATAATCCCCCAGCTACTGAAGCTGTAACTAATCTTGGAGAATATATCAGATATAAATCAACTTTAAATCCAGCTACTAGAGAAATAGCAATACTAGTTACTGCTAAACAATTAAATAATTCCTATGAATGGTCTCAACATGAACCAGTTGCTAAATCTGTTGGAGTTAGCGATGATATTATTCAATATATCTTAGAAGAAAATAATCCAAACAAAATGGATACAAAAGAATCCATCTTTATTGAAGCTACAAAAGAATTAGTTACTTCATCCCGACTCAAACAAAAAACTTTTGATTCTTTAATGAAATCATTAGGAATGAAGTCAACCATGGATTTTATTGTGACTGTAGGATATTACACAATGTTGGACAAAATCATATCTAGTTTAGAAATAGATTTTGATAAATGGATGACAAAAAATCAAAAATTCAATTAAATTTTCTAATCTATAAATCTATATTGATTCAACCCACTCTTCTCCATCCAAAAAAATCTCTTTCTTCCAAATCGGTACAATTTCTTTAATCCGATCAACTACATACTGGCATGCATTAAAGGAATCTTTTCTATGAGGTGAAGATACACTCACAACTAAACTAATTTCACCAATTTCGATTGTTCCAATTCTATGACAAATACTAATATCACTAACAGAAAATTTTTCTTGAACTTCAGAAATAATTTCTGAAATTTTTTGTGAAGCCATTGGTTCATAAGCTTCGTATTCTAATCGTAGTACCTTACGACCTTTTGTTTCATTCCTTGTCGTACCCAAAAAAGTTATTACAGCTCCATTAGAGTTAGAGCGTACATTTTGAGTAACATTTTCTGGTAAAATTTTATCGTCAGTGATTATAACTTGATTAGACATGGTTTCTACAGGAATATTTAAAATTTTGATCATTTATCATTCCGCCACTAACTGGTGGAATAAAAGCAACTTCATCATTATCTCGCAAAACAAAATTTAAATCTTGATATTCTTGATTTACCGCAGCAACTAAAGATTCAGGTTTTTTTGAAAATCCTGGATTAGTCTGGTTGATTTTGTCGATTAGATTAATAATTTTAGAACCTTCATTCAATTCTAACAATAAATTGGAACATCCAATTCTTTCCTTATGACTAGCAAAAAATCTCACATGAATTCTCATAAATAAACTACTTATTATGTATAAATGATTTATATATAGAATAACACGAGATAGTATATATGATAAATCTTCCATATATTTAATTTCATCGCTGAGACAATTTGATGCAGGCAAACAATTTTAAAAATTCACAAGATTCCAAAAATACCGGTATCACTTTATATTCTGAAGAAAATAATAAAAAACAGTTTAAATTCATAGATTTAGAAAATGAAAGCAAAAAATTTACAAAAGTGTTGATAAATTTAGGAGTCACCTCTTCAGACAATATCGTAATTTTAACCGAATCATTACCTCAATCTCATACTGCATTTTGGGGATGCAAATCACTCGGAAATTCACCTACAATAATAGACCCAAAAAAAGACACTAATCAAATTAAAGAAAATTTAATTTCTACTTCTGCAAAAATAGTGATTACAACTCAAAATTTTCGGAAAAAAATTTCACAAATCATTTTTCATTTATTCGATCTTCAACATATCATAATAATTGATGACTACAATGACAATTTGAAAGAAATTGATATACAAGATCTCAGCTATAATGATGAAATAGATAAAATAGAAGAAAATTTTTCAAACATTGATGTTTTTAATACAAATCAATTAGAAAATTTTTCATTAATAAAAAATTTTATACAAGATGGTGAATATCCCAAAATATGGTCGCTATACAAATTCAATTCACCTGTAAATATTTTATTCAGTTTGATAGCTCCAAAAATATTTCAATTACATCAATTAATTGTTATCAATAAAATATCTTTGAATGACTATTTAGACTTGCTCGCCAAAGAAAAAATTTCTATTTGGTGTGTCTATCCAGAAATTTTATATGCATTCCTAAATAAATTGGATATTAAAACTAAAACTCCAAATTTACATTTGAAAACAATTATTACAGAACCAGGATTATTAAAAATAAATGACATCTTGAAAATTGAAAAACTCTTGAACGTGAAAATTTTTTATTTTTGGGAAAACCAAGAAATAAATGAAATTATTTCTGCAAATCACCCTAACCAATACAAACTAGGGACAGCAGGAAAACCAGAAGAAAAATTCGACATAAAAATTCTTAATAAAAATAATTCGAAACAAAAAAAAGAAAAAGAAGGAAATATAGCTTTAAGAGTAAAAACAAACTCTCCTGATCACAAATGGGTAATTACAAACCAAAAAGGCATGTTAGATCAGGATGGATTTTTATGGATTAAAAACAAATTAACTTAAAATACCTCTCTCAGCAAGACGTTTATGTAATTTCTGTTTAGCCTCAAGAAAAGGTTTAGACAAAAATTCTAAATGATCTTTCATACCGTGCCTGTGAGTAGTGACTTCATCATCTTGTTGTGGTGAGATTTCTCTTAAATACAACAAATCAGCATCCAAAACTGCAATCATTTCTTTAATCACATCTTCATCGAACATTTGAGTTTCACCATTAAAAGAAATATATATTGGTGATGAATGAGCAAAAATACCTTTACGTTGTCCATCATAATGTACATCCTTCATTGGTCTTAGAACAGCTTTATTACTGCTTGAAAAATTTCCATCTGACCAATATTCTTTTCCTCCACATCTAACAGCAATCCATGAACATCTATCGATATTTATTTTTGTTGAAATTTCAATTTTGTTCACAGGTTTTTCAGAAATTTCAGAAAATACTACTTCACCATTCAACACTATATCTAACCTACGAATTGGAAATATACTTTCAGCACTAGCTTCAACATTCACTTGCGTCTGATCATCAAAACTTAGAGTATCTCCAATATCAAAGCCATTAACCTTAAAATCTATGATTGGACCAGATGTTAAAAATGTTTTTCCTTTAGTAACTGCTTTACACCAATTATCATAATTAAACTCTTGGCCTTCCTCTAACTTTGCATAAGTCCTAAACATACCAACAGGAACATCAGATGACATTTTATCTGTACCTCCAACTAATGGCATCCTATATCCTGCATTTAATGCTTTATAATAATCTTTGTGTTGGCTTTCTTTCAAATAAATAAATTCTAGTCCCTGTGCTCTACCTGTAGCAATTAATGCAACACATTCACCACTAAGACCTCCAAAATGAGGAAGTATTACAGTAGCACCCTGTTCAAGCGCTTCATCTGCCCAATGACATAAACCTGTTTCAAGAGTAGCTCCTATTTCACATTCACCTCCTTCTCCTGTGCACCATGGCATCACTGGTTCCTTTAGACCCCACAAAATCAAATGTCCCATAGGAGTTTGACGATTTTCTTGACATGTGTAAACTATATTCTTGCCAGATTGAGAAACAAAAGGCTCTCCAATGAAATCCTCTGTATTTGTAAAAACAGTACCCCATTGAGATTGTAATAAATTTACTACGTTAAGATCTTCACCTTTTGCTTCAAGCATAGCTCCCATTGTTGACAAAAAATGTACATGAGCATCCCCACTATACCAACCTAAATCATTCATATTTATCCATCTATCAAGAACAAATTTTAAATTTTGTTGATCAGGAGCTATATTTACTTTAATTCTTTGAGGTAAATATTCAAAACCTCGTGCAATGTCAACAATTACATCTCCTCTAGGCAACCATCCCTCACATTTTCCATCGATATAAGCATATGAAATTTGACCCATTCGAACATCTGCACCAATATCAAAATTAAAAGTCCCTAAATTAGAATTCACATGATTGTGATGACCATAAGGCTGATATGGTATGCCTTCTGGTGACCTAAAGTGAATTCTACAAGGTAAAAGATTATCATCACGATCAACAACTTCAACTTTAACCCAATTTCTACCTTCTTCAGGAAAAGATAACAGTGCTTTACCAACTTTTTTATTACGTATTTGTTTTAATTCACCCCAATTAACTTCACCAAGGATTTGACCTTGACTCTTTATCAAAACAGTTGCAGAAGGATTAGCTGATATTTCAGAATAAATTGGACTATTTGACGGATTCTGAGATTCCCCCCAACCTTTAAAATCATCAGACAAAAAATCTTCTAATGTTTCTTTAGGTAAAGGATGAGTATAAGTAGCATTTCCACGATCTACTTCGATTTCTAAATCAAAAGGTGCATCAGCATCTTTTGAATCAATCATAGATATCACAATTGGTTTTCGACCTGAACGAGTAATCGGATGCTCTTGTAAATTGCTAGATGTAATTCCAGCAATAATAAATTCTTGTTCCAAAGGCTTTATTTCAATGGATTCTAATATATTGCCAGTAGTATTTTCCCAAATCCACAAATGAAAAAGTTTCTTGGATTCTAGAGATCTCTCAGTTTGTCGCCAACCAGAATTTCCCCATTCGCCTTCATATCTTGGCCTTAAAGAATCTTCTACATCTGAAAAAGTTCCCATAGCACCACCACCAATAGGACCAATTTCAATTGATGACCTTATCAAAACTAATTCAGATTGATTTCCCTTTGTGTGAAAAACATATTCAGCAACATTCTGGCCAAAAATATTTTTTTCAATTCCAGGAACACATTGAGCAAAAATCAACCAATTAACTTTTCTATCCACAGGAATACTTATAGATTTATCGCCAGGTTTTAATCTAATAAGAGAATTTTCAGAAGAAGAATTATTATGGTCTCCAATCAAAAATGGCAACCCTCTTAAATTTTGCTCCCCACTAACCCGAAGTGGTAAATCAGTTTTTGAATTACCAAAAGTATGCCCTTTCCATTCAACCTCATTGGTATTAAGTCTTTCATCTTCTTTTTCAAATGGAGCTAATATAGTCTCTAGTTTTTCATTACATAAGCTAGACAAATCAAATGTTTTATAGTCTGACATAAATGCTCCTTATAAATTAGATATTTGAATTGAATATTATGCATAATTAGAGTTCAATAAACAATAACAAACTTAACAATTCACCCCATATGTCAAAGAGTCTTATAACTTCGAAAGATATCAACAAAAATATCAAAAATCTCTTTCTAATAATTAAATGCAAATCAAATCAGTTTACTTTCATCAATATCACAAATTTATTATCCTTCTTACATTATTTCTAGCTGCTGCTATTACTACAGGTCCAGTATATGGCTTTGGTCTATTTTTAGAACCTTTACAAAATCATTTTGATTGGCAAAAATCAGTTATAATGGCATCTCTTTCATTCGGTGCTGTTGGAAGTATCACAACTCCTATAGTTGGAAGAATACTAGATAGATCAGGTTCGAAAATCACAATGACAATATCTTTATTGTTTTTTTCTATTAGCTATCTACTCAGACCTATGATGTCTCAAATTTGGCATTGGTATGCCCTAAGTCTTTTACAATCAATTAGTTACTCTGGAACATCTAATTTACCTGCAGGTAGGCTAATTGGAATTTGGTTCCCAAAACATAGAGGACGAATATATGGAATTGCTACAATGGGAAATAATTTTGGAGGTCTAACAGTCCCTTTATTTACTGGTTTTTATATAGCCAAAGGTGAATGGCAAATTGGGTTCTTACTGATAGGTGGAATAACATTATTCATCTCATTTTTATCCATGTTATTTATTTCAGACACACCACAAATTTCAAAAAAAGAAAGCATCAATGGACTCGATTCAAAAACAAATTATCTATCCGGAGATACTTTGCAACAGACCATTAAATCAGAAACTTTTTATCTAATATTTTTTTCAGCCCTCCTAGGTACTTTCTTATACAGCGCTGTATTACCTCAAATGGGAGACCACTTAGTTTCACTTAATATAGATATAAAAATGGCTCCTATATATATCAGCATGTTAGCTACATTTGGAATGACTGGAAAACTAATTTTCGGATATTTTTCAGAAAAATACACAGCAAGATTTGCAATGATATTAAGCCTTACAGGGCAAATAATATTCCTCATAATGTTGTCAACTGTACAAAACAAAAATATTATCCCAATTTACTTAGCTATATTTGGGATTTTTATGGGTGGATATGGGGCTTTATTTTCACTAGTAATCCAAGAAGCTTTTGGGTTAAAAAATTATGGCTCTATAGCAGGTGTCATAGGATTCTCTTCAATAATTCCTTTGTTTTTTGGCCCTCTTCTTTCTGGTTTTTCTTTTGACTACTATGGCAGTTACACTTTCTCTTTTATAATTATCTCAATATTTTTCTGTTTTTCTATTTTATTATTATTTTTAATAAAATTAAGAAATTCTAAATATCCAAAATATCCAATCAAACCAAATTCAAATTTTTAGGAGAGTAATTTAATGAAAATAGGAATAATGGGAGCAGGTGCTATAGGTGGACTAATTGGAGGATATCTAAAAAAATCTAACTTTGACATTACACTTATAGATTCTTGGCATGAAAATATTTCAACAATTAACAATGATGGCCTAAAAATAACTTCTGTAGAAGAAATTTTTCAAACTCATCCAAAAGCTTTACATATTGGTGAAGTATCAACAAATGACCCTTTGTTTGACTTTGTAATATTATCAGTGAAATCTTATGACACAGAATGGGCGACTACTTTTATAAAAAGATTCATAAAAAAAGACGGCTTCGTTGTATCTGCTCAAAACGGGATCAATGAAGATAAAATAGGATCTGTAATAGGAAAAAATAACGTCTTAGGATGCGTAATTACTTTGGGAGCAACTATGGAATCTCCAGGACATGCAATGAGAACAACCACTATTAAAAAACCCGCATTCGCGCTAGGAGAAATTGATGGCTCAAATACTGATCGCGTAACCAATTTGGTAGAGATTTTTAATCATATAGGAATTTCTAAAGTAACAAATAATTTATACGGAGAAAGATGGTCAAAACTGATTACAAACTGTATGAGTAATCCTCTTTGTAGCTTAACTGGTTTGACCTCTCAGCAAATTCGAACAAATAAAATTTCAAGACAAGTTTCAATTGAAATTGCTTCAGAAATCATTTCTATTGCTGTTGAAAAAGGAATCAAGATAGAAAAAATTGTTGGAATTGAACCCAATCTATTTTTAGAAGCAACTCAATCTAAACAAAAATTTTCAATACTTGAAAAAAAAATCATTGAAGGAGCAAAAACATTTGGATCTGGAAAGCCTTCAATGTCACAAGACATTATCAAATCAAGAAAAACAGAAATCAACGAATTAAATGGTTATATACTAGAAATATCTAAAGGTACAAAAATAAATCCAAGAACAAACTCTGCAATAGTAGACCTGGTCAAAAAATTAGAAAAAGGAGAAATAAATCCAAAAATTGAAAACCTTAGTCACTTAGTATGAAATTCCAGTTAATTTTTAGAGACAATCTCTACAGAAGATTTTAAATTATCAACCAAAATTTCATATTCTTTAAACACTGCTTCATTCGATAAAGCTGTAGGTTTACTAAGGTCCAAATACTCTTCTCTCAATCCTAAACTTCCTAAAAATGGAACTTTCATTTCATGAGCAAGAGATTCCCCACCTCCACTTCCAAAAATTGAGCCTGAAAAATTTTCTACAACTCCAAGAAGATCTACTTTCATGGTTCTTATCATATTAATTGAACGTTTTGCATCAATTTTTGCTAAATCTTGTGGAGTAGTCACAATCAAAAATCCATCTACTGTCAGAGTCTGCATGACTGTTAGTGGTGAATCAGATGTTCCTGGGGGCAAATCAATGAATAAATAATCTAGATCTCCCCACTTAGTAGCTTGAAGTAGCTGATTGATCGCATTATGAATCATTGGACCTCTCCAAATTATTGCTTCTTCTTCATTTTTTTGGAAAAAGCCCATGGACATCACAGATACATTCCATCTATTTGGGGGAATCATTTTTTGATCATCATCTTGCTCCGGCAAACCTGAAACATTAAGAACTCTTAAAACATTAGGACAATCAATATCTACATCCATCAAACCAACTTTTGATCCAGTTTGCGCCAATGTAACAGCTAAATTTACAGCTACAGTTGTCTTACCTACCCCACCTTTACCACTATAAACTCCAATAATTTTTTTTATCCCAGACAAATTATCAGAAATTTTCCTCTTTTCCTCAAATTGCCTCTTCATCTGTTCAATTTTCGCACGAGCCTGAGCAGGATTTGGGACTGGTTTTTGACCCTTTGATTCATTCATATATTTTCACCATTAATTTTTTAATCGTCCATACCAAGCTGAGCTTTGCCGTCTTCAGAAATCATTTCTGGATTCCAAGGTGGATCAAAAACCATTTCCACATTAACATTATCAACTTCATCAATTTCCAAAACACGCCATTCAGCTTGTTGAGCTATATGTGGACCCATACCACAACCTGGAAAAGTGAGAGTCATTTTAATATCAACATCTGATCCATCAACTTTACATTCATAAATCAAACCCAAATCGACTACGTTGATTGGAATTTCAGGATCAAAAACATCACGTAAAGCTTCGAAAATATCTTCTTCTTGAACTACATTTGATTCTGCCATGTTAAAAAGCCTCCATTACCGGATTTTAATCTCTATAAATTTTAGTGTCAACTATAAAATTAACGATAAAAATGCACCTTAAGTCACAAAAATCAATCATTATAAACTTCAATTTTTGCCATCGTTTTTAGTTCCTTAATTTGATCCCTAATCACAGCAGCTTCTTCAAACTTCAAGTTCTCCGCAGCTTCATTCATCTTCGCTTGAAGATCTACAATAATACTTTGAACGCTAGCATCGGGATTTTCCGCCAAAATTTGATCTAATTTATCCTCAGAATTTGACTTGTCTGAAATTCTTTCTGTAATATCATGAACAGCCTTAAAAATACTCTTAGGTTGAATGTCATTTTCTAGATTATACTTCTCTTGGATTGACCTTCTGCGATTAGTTTCATCGATTGCTCTCTTCATAGAATCAGTAACTTGGTCAGCATACATGATTACTTTACCATCAATGTGTCTAGCAGCACGACCAATAGTTTGAATCAAAGATGTCTCAGAACGTAAAAAACCCTCTTTATCAGCATCAAGAATAGCTACTAAACTAACTTCCGGTAAATCTAAACCTTCTCTGAGTAAATTTATACCAACTACAACATCATATATCCCTAATCTTAAATCACTTAAAATTTCACTTCTTTGTAAAGTTTTAATTTCTGAATGTAAATAATGAGTCTTAACACCAGCTTCAGATAAATATTCAGATAATTCTTCCGCCATTCTTTTTGTCAAAGTTGTAACTAAAGATCTTTCGTTCTCATTTGACCTATTCTTAATTTCAAATAACAAATCATCAATTTGACCTTCAATAGGCCTTACTTCAATCTTTGGATCAAGTAATCCAGTAGGCCTAATAACCTGTTCTACAATTTGAGAAGAATTCTGATATTCATATTTTGCTGGAGTAGCAGAAACATAAATTACTTTTTCTATCTGATTACTGAATTCATCGAAATTCAACGGTCTATTATCCAATGCTGATGGCAATCTAAATCCATGTTCAACCAAAACATCTTTTCTAGACTTATCCGCTATGTACATCCCTCTCAATTGCGGCAAAGTCATATGAGATTCATCTACAAACATCAAATAATCCTGAGGGAAATAATGCAACAATGAAAAAGGAGTGCTCCCTGGTTCTCTACCAGATAAATGCATTGAATAATTTTCAACTCCAGAACAAAATCCAGTTTGCCTTAACATCTCAATATCATATCTAGTTCTAGATTCTAAACGAGATGCTTCAAGGATTTTACCTGATTTTCTAAAATTCTTTAATTGACTTTCTAATTCAATCTCTATTCCATCTATTGCTTTCTCAAGATTATCTGGATTTGTAACAAAATGCCTAGCTGGATAAATAGAAACTTCCGATTCTTCTCTGATAATTTCTCCAGTTAAGGGATCAAAAATTATAATTTTTTCTACTTGATCTCCCCAAAATTCAATTCTATATCCCATTTCTTTTTCATAGGCAGGCAACAAATCAATAGTGTCACCTCTTACCCTGAACTTTCCTCTAGAAAAATCGAAATCATTTCTTTCATATTGCATGTTAATTAATTGTCTCATGAATAAATTTCTACCTAAATCTTGGTTTTTATTTACTACACAAACAATATTCTGATAATCAATAGGAGAACCCAAATTAAAAACACATGAAACAGAGGCAACAATCAAAACATCTTGTCTACTAGAAAGGGATTTAGTTGCTGAAAGTCTTAATTCATCTAATTTATCATTAATACTTGAATCTTTTTCAATATATACATCCGTTTGAGGCATGTAAGCCTCTGGTTGATAATAATCATAATAACTAACAAAGTATTCAACTGCATTATTTGGAAAAAACTCCTTGAATTCAGTTGCTAATTGCGCTGCCAAAGTTTTGTTATGAGCTATTACTAAAGTAGGTCTATTTATTGATTCAATCACACATGCCATTGAATATGTCTTCCCACTTCCAGTAACTCCTAAAAGTGTTTGTTCTCTCAAATCATTTTTAACACCATTGATTAATTTCTCAACAGCTTTGGGTTGATCTCCTGATGGAACAAAATCAGACTCTAAATTAAATGAAGTCATAAAAACTCAACTATCACCAAAAAGTTTTGCTACCCAAACCATTTCAGTACTCTCTTCGTTGAAAGATGAATATGAAAAATCTCCATAAATTTCTTCAACTTCAAAACCGCAACTACTAAGCAAATGAAAAATTTCCCACCTAAATGAATATCTAATTTGAAATTCCCTAGAAAAATCTTTAACAACTTTTCGTCCTGGAGTAATATTTTTTGCTGAAAGACGGACATGCATAATTTGGTTAAAACTATCAATTTCTCCTTCATGCCATAAACTGATATTTTCTCCACTAATTGGATCTTTTATATCTCGAAAATGTGAAAATGGAATATATCCATCGGCTAGCATTAGGGGATCTGGTACAAAAACACTAAAAATTAATTTGCCATTAGAATCTAAATTATTTTTTACAGATCGTAATGTTAATTCTTGATCTTGGACACTAAGAAGTGACTGAAAACCCCTAAAAGGAATTAAAATCTTTGAAAATTTTTTATGCAGATCAAAATCACGCATATCTTGTTGAATAAAATTTAAGTTATCTGGATCAGGAAAAAGATCTGAAGCTTTTTCCCTTGCCAAAGAGATCATCTTAGGAGAAAAATCTATCCCTGTTATCTTACACCCAGCATTTGCAACTGGAATGGTAACTCTACCTGTCCCAGAACCAAGTTCTAATATTTCGCCGCTACACGCTTTTGATTCTTCAACAAAAAACTTTATATCATCTTTAACGTAAGAATAAACTAAATCGTAGACGTCAGCCCATTTATCATAATCCAATTCCATGAGAAACTATCCACCTAATTTCTGTACACAAAATCTAACCTTATCTTCAAAAGACATTTTTTCATCTGTAGCAATCCCCGAAACAACATTGAAAGATTCGGACCTAGTGTATCCAAGCGCCATTAAAGCTTCAATCAAATCAGTATTTTGGTTTGCTTCCAAACTTAGATAAGATATTTCTTCAAATTTATCTTTTAGTTCCAAAAGAATTCTATTGGCAGTTTTAATCCCAATTCCTGGTACTCCCTTTAAACCTACTACATCTCCTGATGATACAGCAATAGATAATTCTTCCACATTTAAAATTGATAAAATATTCAAAGCTGCTTTAGGTCCCACACCGTTAACAGTTATCAACAATTCAAATGCTTTCCTCATTTCTCCATTAGTAAATCCATAAAGTATCAAGCTTTCATCACGAAATTGAAAATTTGTTAATAAAGTAACTTCATTGCCCTCTTTTCCAAGAGAACCCAAAGTATTTTTTGGAACAAAAACCCTAACACCAAAACCACCTACCAATAAATCAACATAATCTTCACCAAAACTGAAAACTTTACCGCTAATAGAAGTAATCATTATCCCTCCAATATTTTAGTTTCTAATTGTCTCCTATAAAACTAATCACATCCATTTGATTCGCATGACAAATAGCAACTGCTAAGGCATCACTCGCATCATAAGAAAGTAAATCGTTTTGAATATTCAAAATTATTTCTACCATAGATTTAACTTGTTCTTTCGAAGATGCTCCATAATCGGTAACAGATTGTTTAACTGTCATTGGAGGATAACTAGATACAGGTATTGAAAATTCTGCAGCTGCCAACATAGCTATAGCTTGTGCATTCCCTATGGCCATAGCAGCTTTAACATTTTTAGCAACATAAGGTTGTTCGATAGCTATTTCTTTAGGCCTAAAATCTTTTATCACTTCAGTTAGTCTATTATAAATTAGTTTCAATCTATTTGGTAAAACTAATTTGCCAGCTTCAATCACTTCACTATGATTAAAAGTGATATCTGTACCATCCTTTTCAATTATCCCAACTCCCATTTTATAAGTACCAGGATCAACACCTAAAATCCTATAATTATTTGAAGAAACTGTATTTAGGTTATCGATATCCATAAAAGTTAAGAATTATTTTGATAAGAATTCAATACTTCTTCTGAAAAATCTGCATTCGTAAATACTTTTTGAACATCATCAGAATCTTCGAATTCATCCAGCAACTTCAATATCTTCATTGAGGTACTATCATCAAGCATCACAGTATTATTGGCCATCATAGAAATATCTACAGAAGTATTTCCTACTGAGGGATCGATAATATCTTGCACACTACTAACTTTGTCTAATGCACAAAATATATCAAAAGAAGAATCTGAACTTTCAAAATCATCTGCTCCCGCATCAATACAAAGTAAAGCTAATTCATCTTGTTTTTCATCTGAAATGTTTACTGAAATCACACATTTTTGATTAAATTGCCAAGCAACAGCTCCAACCTCTGCCAAACTACCACCTGACTTAGTAAATATCGCTCGTATTTGGGATCCTGTTCGTTTCCGATTATCAGTAACAGTCTGAACAAGAATAGCTGTGCCTCCAGGACCATAGCCTTCATAAACTATCTCTTCCATATCTGAATTCGAACCATCACCTACTGCTCTTTTGATAGCCCGATCAATATTATCGGAAGGCATATTATTATCTTTAGCTTTTTGGACAGCCATACGTAATCTAAAATTTGAATCTAAATTTGCCCCACCGTTTTTTGCAGCAACAATAATTTCTTTAGATAATTTGGTAAACAATTGGCCTCTTTTAGCGTCATTGGAAGCTTTAGCACGCTTTATGGTAGACCATTTAGAATGTCCTGACATTATAATATGAATCCCTTATAAAATTAATACAATTTAGATTCTAGCACGCATTATTACGTAGGGTCTATATAAATCAATATCTATTCAATTCCATCCCGTAATACTACATACATTTTTTCATTCTCCAAATCAACTTTTTTCACAACTTCTTTAATTGCCGGAATCAATATTTCTTTACCTGATTTAGGTTGTATTACATAGACATCATTTGCACCAGTTTTTAAAATATCTTTTAAAATTCCGATTTCCACAAAATCTTGATTGAAAACAGTAATTCCAATCAAATCATAAAAATAAAAAACATCAGGTGGTAAAATTTCGAGTAATTTTCTAGGGATAGTTATATCACAACCAAAAAACCTTTCAGTTTTTTGCAAAGAATTAATGCCTTCAAATGATATTATCCAATAACCTTTTGACTCTAAAAATCTTGAAGTTAAAATTTTCAACTCTTCAGATGAAATCCAAACAGAATTACCAATTCGATAACGATTATCAATATCAGTAAATGGTTTAACCTTCAAATGACCTTTGAGCCCCCAAGATCCAATTACAACTCCAACCAATACTGCATCAGATGAGTCGTTGTTTGCATCAACTTTCAAGTTAAAATACCTAATCTATTCAAGGAATAAAACTAAACAATCTCAAGATTGATCTTAACACCTTGTTTTACGGCAGCTACTCTAGCAAGAGTACGAATTGCCTGAGCAAGCCTCCCTTGTCTACCAATTATTTTTCCTCTATCTTGTTCTGCAACATTCAAAATAATTTTGACAACCCCAGAATCCAATTTTTCTTCAGAAACATTCACAGCATCAGGCTGAGACACTATAGATTTCGCAATATATTCAACTAAGTCAGTCATTTGTATCCTTAGTAGTATCTTGTGAGTCATCAGCTTCAGCTGATTCAGTAGAATTAAGAACTTTATCTAAAATTCCTTTAGCTGTGTCAGAAGGACTAGCACCATTTTTCAGCCATTTTTCAGCTTTAGCTTTATCAATCTCAATAGTAGGAGGTTCAGTTTTCGGGTCATAAAACCCTAAGTAATCTACAAAAGAACCATTTCTAGCTGCCCTCTGATCAGCAACAATCAGCCTATAACTAGGTCTCTTTTTATTGCCCTCTCTCCTTAACCTTATCCTTAACATTATTTCTCCAAACTAATTAGTTAATTAACAATATAAAATCTTTATTTGCCTATTATATCAATACCTACCTAAGTATATAAATAATTATAATTGCGTATACAAAAATTCTAGTCCTCAAAGCACACTATTGTCAAATATGAAAAGACTAATTTAAATATGCAAAAATAATATTTTAATAAATTACTATTTAACCTCAACGTGATATAATCTTCTAGTTAAATAATGTTTTAATAATAAGATAAAATATTTAAAAATAGGAAGGTATTGAAATTCAATGAAGGTTGTTTTCTTAGAAGATGTTCCTGGTGTAGCACAAGGCGGAGAAATAAAAAACGTTAAGATCGGATTTGCTAGGAACTATTTATTACCAAAAAATTTAGCTACTCCTGCAACTTCAGAATCTCTACAAAGAATTAATTCTCTAAAGAAAAAAGCTGAAGAAACCAGATTACTTTTAACTAAAAACATGAATGAGTTATCAGAAAAACTAAATGGACAAAAAATTCCTATTGAAGCAAGGTCAGGCTCAAATGGTAGATTATTTGGTTCCATAACTGATTCTATGATCATAACGCAATTAAATGAAAAATTTGGTTGCAATATCGAACGTAAATCTATACAACTTTCTGAGTCTATTAGAGAGATCGGTGTAGTAGAAATTCCAATTAATTTATTACAAGGTATCGAAACAAAAATTAGTGTAATTGTACACCCAGTTGGAACCGACCCATCTGAAATTGAAAAACTAGCAGAAGAAAAAGATGAAACAGATGAACAAAATAACCCTCAAGATCAAGTTCAGGAATCACAAACTACAGAAGAAGAATCAAATTAAGTTTTTAAAAAAGGAGTTATAAAATGGCAGAAAAATTAGCAATACATGGCGGCACTCCAGTAGTATCACAAGCTAACATCTCTTCTCTTGGAACGGGTAGAATTTCTTCAGGCTTCGCCGCTCCTTATGATTTCGATGAGCAAGATATTGCTGCGGTCACAAGGGTTTTACAAAAAGCCAATGAAGACGGTAGTTTAACTAGAGGATCTGAACAAAATAAATTTGAAAAAGATTTTGCCGCTTTGCATGATTCTAAATATGGAATTTTAGTCAACTCAGGTACATCAGCGTTCAACACAATTTATGGAGCTATTAATCCTGATCCTGGTACTGAAGTTATTTGTACACCTTGGACTTCTGCAGGAAGCGTAGTCGGTGGAGTTTTCCATGGAATGGTTCCTGTCTTTGCAGATATTGACGATACTTTATGTATTGATCCTGAAGATGTAGAAAGAAAAATTACATCTAAAACTAGAGTAATCATTGCTGTTCATATGTTCGGAAACGCATGCGACATGGATAAACTTCAATCTATCGCTGACAAACACAACCTTTTTCTTGTTGAAGATTGTAGCCAAGCTACTTTTTCAGAATATCAGGGAAAAGTAGTAGGATCTATGGGTGATATTTCTGGATGGAGCTTCAGTGGAAAACATATGACTGGCGGTGGTGGCGGAATGATAACTACCAACAATATAAAATTATATGAACGAGGATTTGGGTATTCTGATCAAGCTCTTAATAGAAGCGACGGTCCTTATAGAGACTATCCATATGTTCATAACTTTTTAGCACAAAATTATAAACCAAATGAATTAACAGCTGCTGTTTTGAATGTTCAACTTACAAAAGTTCACGGTTATATCGAAAACAAGATAAGAGATGCTAAAAACATCATATCTGGAATTTCAGACATCCCTGAATTAACTCCTCAAAAAGTTCGTCCTAATGATCGACATACATACTGGAATCTATCATTCGCTTTAGAAAAAAATGCTTACAACTGTAGTTCAGAAGAATTCGCAAAAGCTGTAGAAGGTGAAGGAATTCCTATGTCGGGACCTTATATTGGTACAGGAACACCTGGCCAGGGTCCTTTGTATAATCATCCAGTATTTGCCAATTTAGATGCATTCGGAAAAAGCAAATACCCATTTGACTATAACCGAGACAGACCTGTAGATTATAAACTTACAAAATGTCCTAATGGCGAAGATTTAATGGGTAGAGGTATAGCTTTATCGATGCGCGGAAGTTTCACCGAAGAAAACGTAGGAAATATAATAGAATCAATCAGAAAAGTTTCTTCTCATTTTAAAAAATAAGTTAAATTTTCAAATCTCGTATTCAAATACTAATTAAGTCTTTAAAATGAGAAAAAACTTAGCCATCCACGGTGGGAAACCGATAACAAAAAGAAAGTTTCCAGCACCTCACTATTTTGGTGCTGATGATATTGCTGCGATAACAAAAGTTTTACAAAAAGCAAATTCACATGGTTCCAGGCCAATAGAAGTTTTACAACGAGGAACTGAACGTCATAAATTTGAGGAAAATTTTTCAAATTTACATAATTCAAAATACGGAATTTTAGTTAACTCTGGCACATCAGCTATAAATTCGATTTATGGAGCAATTAACCCTGATCCTGGAACAGAAGTAATTTGTACACCTTGGACTTCAATTGGCAGTATTTCAGGTGCAATTTTTCATGGTATGGTTCCAGTTTTTGCCGACATCGACGAAACTCTATGTATTGACCCCATAGATGTCGAAAGAAAAATTACTAACAAAACAAGAGCTATCGTTGCTGTACATATGTTTGGCAATCCATGCGACATGAAGAGACTTATTGAAATATCTAAAAAGTACAATCTATTCCTTATAGAAGATTGTACTCAATCACATTTTTCAGAATATCAAGGAAAAATAGTAGGTTCTATTGGTGATATTTCTGCCTGGGGTTTGAGTGAACACCAACATTTTACTGGTGCTGGTAGTTGTGGAGTATTGGTTACAAACAATACGAAATTATATGAAAGAGCTTTCGGATATTCAGATCAAGCTTTGAATAGAATTGATGGACCTTTTAGAAAGTACCCATATGTTCATAACTTTTTAGCACAGAACTATAATGCAAATGAATTAGCAGCTTCAATTTTAAATGTTCAGTTTTCAAAAGCATCAATAAACATAGAAAAAAAAATTAAGCACGCTCAAAATATTCTTGATCAAATTTCAGATATTCCTGAATTAATCCCTCAAAAAGTTCGTCCTAATGACAGACACACATATTGGAATTTATCTCTAATATTATCAAAAAATGCATTTAAATGTGACGCAAATCAATTCTCAGAAGCTATTCAAGCTGAAGGCATTCCTTTTGGTGGCCCATATCTTGGTACTGGTAATCATCCTTTAGGCCCCCTATATAAGCATCCTGTCTTTACCAACCTAGATGCATTTGGGAAAAGCAAGTACCCATTTAACTACAAACGAATCAGAGCAGTCGATTATAAACTATCAAAATGTTCTAATGGGGAAGATTTAATGAGTAGAACCATTAATTTCTCTCCTTTGAGCACTTTAACTGAAGAGAACGTTGGCAATACAATAGAAGCAATCAGAAAAGTTGCTACTTATTATATAAAATAAATGGGGAAAATTTTAAATGAGAAACCCAGTATATCGATTAAACGTAGGAATCATAACCATGGAAGCAGATCCATGGGAATTAGAAAAAAACTTTGAGAGATTAGAAAAATATACAAGAGAAGCTGTAAATAGACGTGCTGACCTAGTGATAGCACCTGAAGCAATTTTAGATGGTTATGCATACGGGGCTGATCCAGAAGCTGAATTTAAAGAATTAGTTTCTATCGCACAAAAAATTCCTGATGGTCAATATATGCAAAAAGGTTCTAAGCTTGCCAAAGAACTAAAAATTTATTTCATATTCGGATTTTTACAAATTTCAAATAACAAACTATATAATAGTGTTGTAATGTTTGATCCTGAAGGTGAGATTGTTTCTATATACAGTAAAGTTCACCCAAAAAACGAATCATTTATCACCCCCGGTGAAGAATTAAAAGTCACTGATACCCCTTTTGGCAAAATTGGCTTTTTGATTTGTAGTGACAGAGGAGTTACTGATAATTTTTCTACTCTAGGAGTCCAGGGTGTGCAAATAATTTTCCTGCCAATGGATGGAGCTGGTGGTACCGAAAATATAGATGCTTTAAGATACAAGGCAATGGATAATCATTGCTGGATTGTTGTTGCAAACACATGGAGCTGCGCATTAATCAGCCCACAGGGAGAAATAATTTCTCAAAGATATGAATGTGAATGCGTAACTTTACAAAGAATTGATGTGCACTCACATTTAGCAGAAGAAATTGAGACTCAAGTACCTAATGAATCATCTTCAGATAATATTTCTGAACCTAGAAGAAAATTTCTAGCTAGAAGACCAGATTTATACAAACCATTAATTGAATCTCCTGGAGAAAATGCTTATTTTGATTCGAAAGGACAACCTACCGAAAAAGAAATCAAATCCCGAAAATCTTGGAAAAATTCACTCAGAAAAAAGAAAAGATAAAATGAAATATACATCAACAGATAAATTGTACTTCGAAACCGGCCCTGATAATCAACCAACATTGTATGTTGACCCCGAGGAAGAAATAGAAATTCAAACACAAATCAATAAAGGACCTTGGTTAGATAATCACCCCGAAAAAAAAGACTTGGAAAAAAAATTAACAGGAGCAAACCCATCTTCCGGTGCCATATTTATTAATGGAGCGAATCCAGGAGACATGTTAAACGTAACTATCAAAAAAATTGATTTAGATCCTATAGGTTACACTCAATTTACAAAATATAATCCTCTTGTTCCAAACTGGATGCTACTAAAAAATTTAACTAAACAACATAAAGTAGTCGAAATTAAAAATGGATTTATCCATTGGGATGAAAATTTAAAAATACCCACAAAACCCATGCTTGGTTTTGTGGGAGTTTCACCTAAGTCTACTAGATGGGACAATAGATGGGCTGGAGAGTGGGGTGGCAATTTCGATATCCAAGAAATTTGTGAAGGAGCAACAGTACATCTGCCTATAAATGTCCAAGGTGCTTTATTACACATTGGTGATATGCATGCTATACAAGGTGATGGAGAGATTTGTGGAGCTGGTGGAATTGAAGCAGGAGGTAGAGTAAGAATCAAATGCTCAATTTCGAAAAAACCAAAAAGTATGACATGGCCAAGAATTACTAGCGAAACTCATTTAATGACTACTGCTCAAGCCAAACCATCAGATAACGCATTTAAAATTGCCTTATCAGAAATGCTTCTTTGGTTAGAAGAAGATTACGGGTATTTACCTGAAGATGCTTACATGCTACTTGCGCAAGTCCTAGAAGCTAGGTGTACCCATTATATCAATCCAACTTATAGTTATGTAGCTAAAGTGAACAAAAAATACCTAAAAACTTCCTTATAATATCTATATTATAAGCTTAATTAATTTGGCAACAGTAATTTCTTTTGAAAAAATCATTTAAAAAAAATCCAACGTGTTGTGTACAAAACAACATTTCAAAATCAAAACTTCCTGATCGTTTGAAAGAAGTAGAATCCCTATCCTCAAAAAAATTAAACACTTCAAATATGGTTAATCTTTCTGGGAAATTTTTAATGGGGTCAAATGATCAAGAACTGATAGAATCTGATGGAGAAGGCTTTATACGTGAAGTAGAAGTGGATAACTTCTTGATTGATAAAACTTCAGTAACAAATCTTGAATTTTCAAAATTTGTTTCAGAAACAAATTACATCACTGATGCAGAACGATTTGGATGGTCATTTGTTTTCAATATGTTCATATCTCAGAAAACAAAGAAAAATGTGACCGAAATAGTCCAGCAAACTCCCTGGTGGTGGAAAGTCAAAGGAGCAACATGGAAAAAACCCGAAGGTCCCGATTCTTCAATAAATAATAGAATGGAACACCCTGTAATTCATGTGTCTTGGTATGATGCACAATCATACGCAAAATGGTCTGGAAAAAGATTACCAACTGAAGCAGAATGGGAATTCGCATCAAGAGGAGGATTGAGTCAAAATAAATTCCCTTGGGGAAATACTTTAAAAATCAAAGGAAAACATATGTGTAACATTTGGCAGGGAAAATTTCCATACATTAATACCAAAGATGACGGATATATCGGAACTGCACCTGCTAAGTCATTTGAGCCAAACCAATATGGATTATTTAATACTTCTGGAAATGTATGGGAATGGTGTGAAGATTGGTTCACCCAGCAAAACCAAACAAATTCATCAAATGATACTAAAATCATGAAAGGTGGATCTTATCTTTGTCATGCTTCATATTGTTGTAGATATAGAAACTCTGCTAGAACTTCCTCTACACCTGATTCAACAACCGGTCATCTAGGATTTCGCTGTGCAGCTACAAATTAAAATCAAAAAAATTATTTTTTTAATAGTTATAATTTCAATATTAGTTTCCTGTGGTAAAAATAATGATGAAAAAGAAAAATGGGAAGTAATTCATGAAAAATTACCTGCAGCACTAACAGCTGTATGGGGCAGAAATTCAAATGACATCTGGGCAGTAGGTGGAAATACTGTAGATCAAACTGGTAGCCTAATTCTACATTTTAATGGTAAAGAATGGAAAAGAGTATATTCAAATTCTGATTCAGATCTATGGTGGATTTTTGGTTTTGATACAGGACCAATATTTTTCGGAGGCAGTAAAGGACTCATCCTAAAATATTCTGAAGGTCAATTTGAAACAATGGAAACTCCAGGAGATGCAACAGTCTTTGGTATTTGGGGTGTGTCTGAAAATGATTTATGGGCAGTAGGTGGAAACATTATCAATGGTGCATTCGCATGGAGATATAATGGAGACAAATGGGAAAATGCTGAAAGATTTCCTGCCGGACTTTCTAGAACCCAATCTTTGTTCAAAGTTTGGGGGGAAAATTCAGAAAAAGTTTGGTTGATTGGAACTAACGGAAAAACTATATTTTTTAACGGTAAAGATTTCATAGGGCAATCAACAAAAACTCAATATCCTTTATTTACAATTCATGGAAATAACAATTTAAACACTACGATTGTTGGAGGATTAGTAAAAGGAATAATTCTAGAATATATTGATGATTCGTGGGTTGAAAAATCTCCAAAAAATACCCCACATCTTATGGGGATTTTCCGTCGAGAAAACCAAGCTTACGCTGTAGGAATCAATACAAGTGTATTACACCAAATAAACAATGAACAATGGGAAAAAATTGATACTGGAATCAAGTCTAAAAAAGGACTCCATTCAGTTTGGATAGATGAAAAAGGTGGGGTATGGACTGTTGGGGGAGATGTTTTAGCGCCACCTCTAACTGAAGGAATTATGTTATATAGAAGCCCGTAATTAAAAAGGCTCCTAAAAAGGAGCCTTTTTAAAAATCGAATTCTTAATAATCCATTGGAGGTCCTGGAGGAGCAGCTGGTGGAGCTTCTGTCTCAGGAACATCAGTAATCAAAGATTCTGTAGTCAAAACCATAGCAGCTATTGAAGCTGAATTCTCTATAGCAGCTCTAGTAACTTTAGCTGGATCCATGATACCTCTTTCAAGCAATTGACCATATACACCCGCATCCGCGTCATAACCAAAATCACCTTCGCCATTTGAACATTTCTCCAATACGACATCACCTGACTGACCAGTGTTTTGAGCAATAACCTTGATAGGAGCTTCTATAGCTTTCGCAATTATCTGACTACCTGTCAATTCATCACCTTCTAATCCAATATCACTCAAAGCTTTACTAGCTCTTAGAAGAGCTAATCCACCACCAGGTACAATACCTTCTTCAACAGCAGCTCGAGTAGCAGAAAGAGCATCTTCTACCCTTTGTTTCTTTTCTTTAAGTTCAACTTCAGTAGCAGCTCCAACTTTTATGATAGCAACACCACCTGAAAGCTTAGCTAATCTTTCCTGTAATTTTTCTCTATCATAATCAGAAGTAGTTTCTTCTATTTGAGCTTTAATCTGAGTGATTCTACCTTGAATATCTTCTTCAGAACCTGAACCATCAACAAAAGTACTATCATCTTTGGAAGAAACAACTCTTCTACATCTACCTAAGTCTTCAGTAGTAACTGAATCTAATTTTCTGCCAACTTCTTCACTAATAACTGTACCTCCAGTCAATATAGCAATATCATCAAGCATAGCTTTACGTCTATCGCCAAATCCAGGTGCTTTAACAGCTAAAACATTTAAGGTTCCTCTCATCTTATTAACGACAAGAGTAGCTAATGCCTCACCCTCGATATCTTCTGAAATTATCACTAAGTTTTTACTCACTTGCAAAATCTTTTCTAATGCAGGCAATAAATCTGATACAGCAGACAATTTCTTGTCAGTAATGAGAATATATGGGTCATCTATCTGTGATTCCATTCTCTCCTGATTTGAAACAAAATATGGTGAAATGTAACCTCTATCTATCTGCATTCCTTCAACAAATTCCTGTTCATAACTAATACCTTTTGATTCCTCGACAGTTATGACTCCATCCTTCCCTACTTTCTCCATAATGTCAGCAATTAATCCACCCATCTCTTCATCATGAGCAGATAATGAAGCAACTTTAGCAATTCCATCTCTACCTTCTTTAGTTATGTCAGTAGACATTTTACTCACAGCTTCTCTTAGAACAGCAACAGATTTCTCTATTCCTTTCTTGATTGACATAGGATTTGCACCAGCAGCAATATTTCTGAATCCTTCATTAATTATTGCTTGAGAAATTACTGTTGCAGTTGTAGTACCATCACCAGCAACATCATTGGTCTTACTAGCAGCTTCTTTTAATAACTGAGCTCCCATGTTTTCGAACGGGTCTTCTAGCTCTATTTCTTTAGCGATAGTAACACCATCACTACAGACCTGAGGAGGACCAAATTTTTTGTCAATTACTACGTTTCTACCTTTAGGACCAAGAGTTACAGCAACAGTATCAGCTAATTGATCGATACCTTTTTTGATTGCATTGCGAGCTTCCTGATCAAAAATTATTTGTTTAGCACCCATTATTTTTTTCTCCAAATTAAAATTTTAAACACGTTGATAAAAGTGTCAAAATTATATCTAAACGGTTAATAAAACATCTTCGTCACGCAATACCAAATACTCAATATCACCTACCTTGTATTCAGTACCACCATACTTAGAATAAACAACTTTGTCTCCAACTGAGACTTCCATAGGAATTCGTGTGCCATCTTCAGCAAGTTTTCCGGGCCCCACAGCAACAACCTTACCTTCTTGAGGTTTTTCTTTAGCAGTATCAGGAATATAGATACCACCAGCACTAACTTGAGCTTCCTCTTCAAGGGGTTGAACAACAATACGATTACCTAATGGCTTAAATTTAACATCTGCCATGCGACAATTCCTCCTAATGAACTTTTTAAAAAATCAAAATACTAAAAAAGAAATTACAGATATGTCTAACGTACCTGCAACTACATACTTTATTCTACTTAATCACAAGTATTTGAGTCAAGAATTTAATAGCAACTAATAGTACTACCATTTAAGGTCATAGACTTTCTCAAGCTGATGCCACCACTCTCCTGGTTTAACACTTGACACGGGTACTTGTAAAATACTCATTAATTTATTCCATTCTTTAGTCTCTTTTGATGCATTTGCTAATAAGCTAAAATCAAAATCTTCAGATGCTTCAAGATACATAAACAAAGTAGCTTCAAATATGAAAATTTTCATCTGAGTTATACCTGAATCAATAATGTCGCTTTTTACCTTAGGCCATACAGATTTATGAAATTTTTTGTATTCTGATATGACTTTGGGGTCATCATTGAGATTAATTACTAATCCATAAGTACGCATAATGACCTCAATCTAATCATTGATCCATCTATCTCTAATAAATTTAAACTGTTTCTTACCAATATTCTTAGCTGAAACACCAAGGACCTGAAGAAATCCTTCAGCATCTAAATGGCTATAAGAACCAACTGCTTCCATAGATGAATCATCTGTATACAAAGAATTAGGAATTGCTTCTGGAGTATTTTCAATCGAATCAAATTCAATTTTACCTTTGTATAATTTCACAGAAATTTTACCAGTAATCAATTGTGTTATAGGTTTCAAAGCATTCAAAGCAGAAACAGTCGCCAAATCCATCCAATAACCCTGATAAATTTGTTTACTCACCACGCTTGAAATTACCTCGAAAAACTCCCTCGCTCTTCTGTCAATCATGAATTGCAATAAATATTCATAACTACTACCTAATAATTCCATCCCAGGAGATTCATATAATCCTCTAGATTTGACTCCAACAAATCTGTTTTCCACAACATGATTTCCAATTCCAACACCGTTTCTCCCTCCGATATTATTTGCTCTTTCAAAAATTTCTACCAACCCCAATCGATCTCCATTAATTTCTGTAGGTATCCCTTCTACCCAGTTAATACTAACAATTTCTGGTTTGTCGGGAGCTTCATAAGGCCAAACACCCATACCAGGTGTTACGAAAGAAGGAGATATTTGAACATCTTCCAAATCACCTGCTTCGTGAGTCAATCCTAAAAGATTCGCATCAGTGGAATAACTCGCATCAACTTTCGAACCTATGGGAATTCCATTTCTATGGCAATAATCAATCATTTCTTGTCTACCTGGAAATTGATCTATAAATTCAGGATCTCTCCAAGGAGCATAAACATTCATACTAGGATTCATCATATTTACTGCTAATTGAAATCTAACTTGATCATTACCTCTTCCGGTAGCACCATGGAAAAAAACTTGAGTATCTGTATTTTGAATTTCCTCTAAAATTATTTGAGTAGTGATTGGTCTTGCAATTCCTGTTGTATTCCAATAACCGCCCTCATATTTTGCCTGGGCTTGTATCACCTTTAATCCAGCTTTTGCCAGAAGTTTTTTACCAGGTAATATTTCTGACTTAGATGCACCTGATGCAATCATTCTATTCTTAATAGAATCAATATTAGATTCATCTGGTTGTCCTAAATCAACGGTATAACAATTTACTGTAAATCCTTTTGAAGTCAGCCAATGAGTAACAGTGCAACTATCTAATCCTCCAGAAACAGCTCCAGCTATCGAATTGAAACCATCATTTAATAAAGAATCCCACTTCATTTAAATTAAATCCTTTTTCGTTTTATTGATACCGTCTTCAAATTTTTTAATACCTTCATCAATTTCAATTTTGTTAATGGTTAAACAAGGCATAATTCGAACAGCATTAGTTGATAAAAGTCCAAGTAAAACCCCTGTTTGATTACAATTTAAATAAATTGATGGAGCTACATCAACATCAAACTCTACTCCCCAAAGTAACCCCATTCCTCTAACATCCTTAATGATTGGATGTCGACTTTTTAAATCAAGCAACCTAGATCCAAGATATCTGCCCATTTCCTCAGCATTTCTAGAAAGTTTTTTTTCAATAATATATTTTGTGGAAGCGTATGCAGCCGCACAAGTAAGAGCATTGCCCCCAAAAGTAGAACCATGTTCACTTTTTGGTTCAAAAACAGAAGCTTTTTCATTCGATAAAATTGCACCTATAGGAACTCCCCCACCAAGCCCTTTAGCTAAAGTAATTACATCAGGTTGAGCTTCAAATTTTTCATAACCAAACAAAGAACCAAGCCTACCCATACCTGTTTGAACTTCATCCATCATAAAAAGTAATCCTTTTTCATTACACCATTCTCTAACTTGATGAAAATAATCATCATTAGGAATATTTACTCCTCCTTCACCTTGTACAGGCTCTAATAACACAGCTGCTGTTTTAGAAGTCGTAGAATTTTTAATAGAATCAATATTATTGTACTCTACGTGAACGAACCCTGAAGGTAATGGCTGAAAAACGTCTTCATCATGTGGTTTACCTGTAGCTGCCCAAGTTGCTAAAGTCCTACCATGAAATGAATTTTTTGCTGTTATAATTTCATAGGCCCCATCTAAATTAATCTTTCCATATTTTCGAGCGATTTTAAAGGCGCCTTCGTTAGCTTCAGCTCCACTATTAGAAAAAAACACTCGATCTAGAATACTATTAGAAATCAAAATTTCTGCTAGCTGTAATTGAGGAACAGTATAGAATTGATTAGACGTCTGTAATAATGTTTTTGCTTGTAAACCTATAGCAGATGCAACATCCTCATTAGAATGCCCAACATTATTTACAGCCCAACCAGAAGTAAAATCTAAATATTTTTTCCCTTTATCATCCCAAACCCAATTCCCTTCACCTTTGACTAATACAACTTGTTGTCTATTAACACAAGACATATATAGTTCACTTTCAATCATCTTCCAATCAGTAGACATCTTATTTTTCCTCTAAACTTTCTGAAAGAACAGTTAATGATTTTTCTAATTCATTCAAAGTAACTTTCAAATCTTCAATTTTTTCCTTTAATGATTCAATAGTCTTTTTGAAAAAATTAAAATCACTATTATTATTAGATTGATTTTTATCATTAGAATCTGAGATAACAAACGCTTCACTTGAACCCAAGAGAGCTTTGACAGCATTTGGCACACTATCAGTCATCACAACTTTTTCTTGAGTAGCCATAATTACCTTTTTTAATTCAGGAAAATCTACACCTTCAGCTTGTAAATATATCGGCTCCACATAAAGCAACCCAAACTTTCCTTCGTAATTCAATGGTAATACCAATAAATTACCCCTCAAACAAACTGAACCTTGTTGACACAGCAGAGTCAATTCAGGAGAAATTGCTAAATCATTATCGATTCTTGCCTCTATCTGCCTTGTACTATCTACTTGTCTATCCTTTGGGAAAAGTAAAGCCGTCAAACTACCATAATCTTCACCATCGTTCCCTGCAGCTAACCATCCAGACATAATAGGAGGATCGTTCCTAGTATATGGAGTTAATAAAGTAAATTTCTCAGAATCCATCCCCGGAATCTTCATGATTGCATAATATGGCAAAACCTCTTGCAATTCATCACTTTGTCCAACTTTTTCATCCGGGATACTCCAAACGTCTTCTAAATTATAAAAATCTAATGAATTTTCCATATGAAACTTGAGAAATTTCTTAGATTGTATACTGAAAATATCTTGAGGATATCTAACATGTTCCAAAATCACCTGAGGCATTTGATCCTTAGTTAAAAATAATTCGGGGAAAATCTTTGCATATGCTCTAATGATTGGATCAGAATCATCCCATATATAAGCATTTACTTTTCCAGAATAAGCATTCACAACAACTTTGACACTATTACGAATATAATTAAATTGAGTGTTTTCCCAATATATATTATCTAAATCTGTAATACTTTTAGAAGAATATGGAAATCGATTAGAAAAAGTATAAGCATCTTGAATCCATACAAGTTCACCATCAGCCACTACTAAATAAGGATCTTTGTCTAATCCCAAAAAAGGCATTACATTATTAATCCTTTCTTGAACATTCCTATCATATAAAATTTTTGTTTGGTTACTTATTTGTCCACTAATTAGGATGTTCAAATCTCTCATTTCTACAGCGTATAGTATCCTTCTAAATAATGAACCAATTTCAACTCCACCACTTCCATCATAATGATTACTCATTATCTCCCCACCTTGTGCTTGATAATCAAGTTCTGCTGTTTCTGAATTGGCAATTACGTACTGATTAGTTTTTTCGCCATAGTAAATTCTTGGATTTGTCAATAAGTAAGTTTGAGATTCTTCAATAGATCTATTTTCCATAATTTTATACTGTCCATCTAAAGGAATATCCTTCGCAAAAAATTCAGGACGTCCTTCAGGAGTAAATTCAGTCACAGGACTCATAGACAACCCAAAACCATGTGTATACCTTAATTTATTGTTTATCCAAGTGTCAGATTCATCATCAAGTTTATCAACATTAACTTCTCTTGCAGCTAACATAACTTGCCTTAATTTTCCGTCAAACATATACCTGTCTACGTCAACATCATTAAAATCATAATAAGGACGAATCAATTGAATTTGCTTATATACATCTAATAACGGAGCATGATCCCACAATCTAATATTCGAAATAGTTTCATTACTAGCTTGAACAGTTTCAATATCCAATTGATATTCCACAGGATATTCAATCTCATTCACATCATTTAAACCAAATCCAATTTTAGTCATTCTAATAGAATGATCTATATAAGGGGCTTCTTTCTTATATTCATTTGGAGTAACATTAAATCTCTGAGCTGCATTAGGCCAACCAATGGTTAAAATTATCGCCGAAACACCCCATAAAGCTACACCTGCTATCAATAGTCTTACACCGCTAAAGTAAATATTCACTAAAATTATTACAGCTACCATTAACGCAATCACAGCTAAAATATTTAAACCTGGCATTCGGGCAAAAACGTCACTATAAGACGCTCCAGAAACAATATCTCCAGAACCATGAATTATTTTCCAACGCTGAATAAAATGACTAAACGACACAATAATCATTAATAAAGAAAACATTATTGAAGAATGTATTTTCAATCCTGAATTGAATTTAAATGCCATTCCTCTAAAAGTATAATTAACAAAATAAACTATGATACTACCAACAAAAATTACTAAAATAGCAGACAAAATCCAATTCTGAATCAACTCATAAAATGGCAAATTAAAAATATAAAAAGATAAATCTTTATTTAAAATAGGGTCATTAATACCAAATTCAGAACTGTTGAGAAACTTTAAAATAGTTTGCCATGATTGAGCTAAAATTATTCCAAAAACACAACTTCCAACAAAGACAAACAAAGCCATCCCTAAAATTATTGCCTTCTTTAGAAAGTTAAAAGTTGACTCAGGCATTAATATTTCAACTTGCCCCCAAGAAAATCTTCTTGCAAAATAAAAACTTAAAGAGCAAAGAATTCCAAAAGATAAAGCTCCTATAAAAAACAAAATTATTTGATTTAATTTTATGGTGATAAAAACACTAGAAAAACCTAAACTAGAAAACCATAAATAATCCGTATACAAACCTCGAAGAAAATATAACGGAACTAAAACTAATAAAGCAGCTAATAATACATAAAGCCATCTAGAAAACCTTTGAATCCCAAATGGGATTATTTGATTCAACGAAAATGGCACCCCGGGCTCACCCTGAAAATTCATTTAATTTCTCCTATTCAAACTTAGTTCCAATTTTATTTCCATCTATATAATCAATCAAAGAATGTGCAACTCTTCCATCCACTATAGATGCAGATTTTACTTCTAAAAGAGAATTTACACATGCTTCAATTTTTGGAATCATGCCACCTTCAACCACTTTGGACTTAATTAAACCTATTGCCTGATGTGCTGTCAGTCTAGGAATAAGTCTTCTATAGGTATCAAGAACACCCTCGACATCAGTCATAAATACCAACTTGCCAGCTCCAATAGTTTTAGCGATATGTCCTGCTGCTGTATCAGCATTTACATTCAACATTTGATCAGTTAAGGAACCTTGTGAATCAATTTGAATCGAAACTGGTGAAATAATTGGAATGATATTGTTTTGAATAAGTATTTGTAAAGGCCTAGGATTTACATTGTCTATTTCTCCAACAAACCCTAATTCAGGGTTTGTTATTTTTGCCCTTAAAATACCTCCATCAACTCCAGATAATCCCAAAGCTTTACCTCCAGAACTATTTATCTCACTTACTAGAGTTTTATTTACCAGACCCGACAAAACAGAAACAACAATATTTAAACTATCTTGATCTGTCACTCTTAAGCCTTTGATAAATTTAGGACGAGATCCAATTTTATTCATCCAATCAGAAATGATCTTTCCACCACCATGAACAACAAGTGGGTAAAAACCCTCAGATTGCAATTTAACTATGTCTTGAATAGTTGTATCATGATTTCCTAAAGTACTACCACCTAATTTTACTACTACAATACGTTCAGAAATAATTGCAAAATTATCAATTGGGTTATCTAATTCTTCAAACAAATTACCCAAATTTTTCTCCGAAGAGAAATCAGATTTATCCAATTTTCCTGATTCCATAAGAAAAACACCTTTATAATAAAACTCTAATAAATTGTCACACTTTATGCTAGATTATTCAATCCAGCCCATAAAAAATTATGTGCTATATGCAGAATTAAAAATGACATACTCTTCAGTCATATCACAACCCCATGCTGTAGCACTAAAGTTACCTTGATTGATATTTATCTTGAAATTAACTTCTTCTACACGCATTGCACTTACAACAGCTTCTTTCAAAAATGGGATCGAAACTCCTTTATGAACGATATGAATATCATTTAAAAAAATATCAATTTCTGATTCAATCACTTTGATTTCAGATTTCCCTAAAGCCATCATAATTCTTCCCCAATTTGGATCTCCACCATGAACCATAGATTTTACCAATAATGAACTCACAACAGACCTAGCTCCTTTGCGAGCATCTTTCAATGAATCAGCACCTTCTATGGTAACCTGTAATAACCGTTGTGCTCCTTCTCCATCTTTAACCAGCTCTTTAGCTAATTGTATACAAACATACGATAAGGCATCTTGAAAATCATTAGCAGCAATGGAATCTTTATTTATTTCTGAAGTACCTGAAGCACCATTTGCCATTACAAAAACTGAATCATTAGTACTTTGATCACCATCTACATCAATCATATTAAACGAAGTATCAACAGAAGATTTTAAAGAAGTCTGCAAAAACCCACTTTCTACATTAGCATCTGTAGCAATAAAACAAAGCATAGTTGCCATATTTGGATGAATCATTCCAACACCTTTTGCAACTGCACCAATAGTTACTCTAGAACCATCAATCTCAAATGACACAGCAATTTCTTTACGCCTAGTATCAGTAGTCATTATTGATTTTGCAAAATCATGACCACCGTCTTCAGTTAATTTGATATTCCCAACATGATTACGAATCAAAGCCATAGGTAATTCAACGCCAATCATACCTGTACTAGCTACAAAAACATTTTCAGAAGAAATTGAATGGTGTGTTGATACTAAATCACACATTTCTTGAGCATCAAGATATCCTTGATTACCTACGCAGCAGTTTGCACAACCACTATTAACTATTATAGCTTGAGCAGAATTTCCTAAAGCAATTTTTTCTTTACTTACTGTTACAGAAGGAGAAACTACTTTGTTAGAAGTAAAAGTTGCAGCTATATTTGAAAGATTTTTTGATTTAACAATTCCCAAATCCAAATTATTTTCACTGCTTATTTTTATACCTGCAGAGATACCTCCGGCAACAAAACCTTTTGCTGAAGTAATAGTACCATTCTTTATTAATTCAATCATTTTCCAACTCAACATTTCATCATTTTTTGAACAAAAATATGATCTCATTCACTTGTTTAAAGTAAGTTTAAATCAAATAGAAGTATATCATATGAAGATATAAATTTATTAATTCAGGCAAATTTAAATGAATATATGTCTGCATCCTTTAAAACAAAACGCATTTTTACTAGACCTGAACGTATAGATTCTATGGGCAAATTTGGTCCATTTTTCCATTTAATCAATCCTTCGCATTTATCACCAAAAATTTCTGGAGAATCTTCAACAGAATAACCTTCAATATATTTACCTTGAAAATCTTGAAGTTCAACTTTAATAAATCCTGAAGCTGAAGTTGAATAATTAAGATATAAATTTTCACCTGAAAACTCCAATAATTCAGTTGTCATTTCTCCACCGCTATAACCACCATTTAAAGACACAAATCCATCTAATCTAATAGTTGCTCTATCGAAGCGACATGATGGGAAATCTCTATGACGCAAAATATACATAGATAATTCTGTATTTGATGTTTGTAAAATCCCACATGATAATAAATTATTTCTAGAAGTCCAGTTCCTATCATCCAACCCAGGTCTAACAAATGATTCCAAAAATCTTCTATCCCAATTTATTCCATCTCTACTACTCATAAAAACTGAATCTGATGTTCCAGGCCAATTTGAATCTTCAAACGGCAATCTTGAAGGAGAAAATCTTCTTGGAAAACCTAAATATAAACCTGGAGATCTTTTATAAGAAACAATACCATTAGTATATAAATGTTCTATAGGTGAGCCAGGCGTCTCAATAGGAATCAAATCTGACCAATCAAGGAAATTTTCAGAAGTAGCCATCCGAATCCATCTATAGCCGCCACCAAATGAACCTCCCTGTCCAATTTTACCTCTTGTAAAAATTACATAGCATGACCTAAATGGATCCCACATTGGAACATTTTGTGAATCAAATGGACCATCTGTAAGAATTGGTTCATCTCGCATCAAACTCCACTTGAGTCCATCAGGAGATTTTACAGCAAAAATAAAATTCTTGACCCATACTATACCTTTGTATCTTTCATCCTCTTTACAACTTGGATTTTCATCTCTAAATGGCACTAAATCATGGTTGTCAGACATCCATACAATGTTATTATTTTTGTTTCCTTCAAATTCAAACAAACCTAATGATGGCTTAGCCCAATTTATTCCATCTTCACTTTCTGCATAACAGATTGTTTCAGGATGTGGTTGAATTACCTTTTCTTTCTTAGAAAGCATAGAGTCAATAGTATAACCTGAATGACTAGTTCCTCTGTAATACATTCGAAATAGTTTTCCATCTTGGAAAACTGTATGATAATCGCATGTAAGTCCTTCCCAAGGTGCATCTAACTCTAATGCTGTTTCACGAGGAATAAGACTATGTAATTTCAAATCAAGATTTTTTTTAGAGTCAATCAAATACTCATCTACAAATAACTGGCTACTGTTGCCTATTTTAATTGGATCCAAATTTCTCTTAGTCATAAATTTTCCTTCTAAAAAATTTTAATTTAAACCTGTACTACGTGGATCTAATTTAAGCATTAAAAGTTTTATTAAAAAGTTTAATATCATAAAACTTGCTCCTATAAATACAAGCAAATAAGTAGTTAACACTGGATCACGTTTTTCAACAGCTTCTAACAACATATAGCCAGCACCATTCCAGGCAAATAGCCATTCAACAACAAGTAAACTACTAAGAGAGAAAAATATAGAAGAATTCACTGCAGTCAAACAAGGTAAAGCAATATTGGGCAAAATATGTCTAAAAAGTATAATTCTTGATTTTAATCCTTTAGCATTTGCAGTTCGAATATAATCTTTTGTAATTACTTCACTTAAAGCACCGATAGTGATTTGAGTAACATAAGCCATAGGTCTAACAGCAAGAACCAAACTAGGTGCTAACAATCTTCTAGGATCAAAAACATCCACCATGGGGTTAATTAAAACAAATCTGATCCCTGTAGCAGGTCCTATATATCTTACAAACAAAATCAATACTATAAGAGCTAGCAAAAAACTAGGAACAAAAATACCTGCAAAGCTAAAATAAGAAGAAATTCCTGCAAATATAGACCTTGGTTTAGATCCAGAAATTATCCCCAAAACAAAACCAAAAGCAGAACCTATTACAATTCCAGACATTAATAATATAATGCTACGAAAATATGCTGTTGAAGCTAAAATAAATTTATCTGAAGTTTCAGAAATATTTTTATAATATTCATATTGGGATACCAAAGTAGACTTTATTGCAACAATAGTCTTAACAAAAATGTCTAAAACGCCCTTATCCAAAGCTGCAAAACTAAAAAAAGTAAGCAGAAAAGCCAACAAAACCAATCTGTAAATTAATAAGGCTATATTATTCAGATGTCACACCTATTAATATTTAAGCCAAACGACAAGCTACAAAGTGACCCTTCTTAACTTCTCTTAACTCTGGAATAGCATCAGCACAAGCATCCTCAACTATAGGACATCTAGTCCTAAATCTGCAACCACTTGGAGGATCAATAGGACTCGCTACATCGCCTTCAAGAACAATTCTATTCTTAGCTTTAGCTTCTTTAGGATTTTCAGCAGGTACACTAGATAATAAAGCTTTAGTATAAGGATGCAAAGGATCATCATATAAACCATCTGAATCACTTTGTTCAACAATTTTACCAAGATACATTACTGAAACAGTGTCTGAAATATGTCTAACAACTCTCAAATCGTGAGAAATAAACAAATAAGTCAGTCCCAATTCTTCTTGCAAATTTTCAAGCAAATTCAATATTTGAGCTTGAATAGAAACATCCAAAGCAGAAATAGGCTCATCACAAACAATGAAATTTGGCTGAACAGCCAAAGCTCTCGCTATTACAATTCTTTGCTGTTGTCCGCCACTAAATTCATGGGGATATCTATTTCTAAAGTAAGGATTAAGACCAACAGTCGTCAAAAGTTCAGTTACTCTATCATCAAATTCATTCTCAGGAACAATTGCGTGTATTTCCAAGGCTTCTGCAATTTGTTGACCTATAGTCATTCTAGGATCTAATGCTGCAGCAGGATCCTGAAAAATAATTTGAAGATTTCTTCGGTAAGTTCTTAATTCTTCCTTACCCATTTGTGTTAAATCATTGCCAGCGTAAGTTACTGTTCCATCTGTCCTGTCAGCTAACTGTAGCAATGTATAGCCCAAAGTAGACTTTCCACAACCACTTTCACCAACTAAACCGTGAGTTTCACCTTTTCTAATCTCTAGGTCAACTCCATCTACTGCTAGAACAGTTTTTCTATCCGCACCAAGACCAAAGATAACTCCCTTAGTTCCAACATTAAAGTGTGTTTTAAGTCCCTTAATGTCAACTAGAACATCACCAGGCTTTACACCATCATCAAGAGTATTTGTTGTAGTTTTGGTTTCTTCAGCCATTTTTCCAAATCCTTTTTAATTACAATTTATTAGTTTAAAGGTTTAATATAAAATTCAATTCTTAACTATTTCACTGGATTCCAACAAGCAGCCATATGATTTTTTCCCATTTCTTCTAAAACAGGATTATCCTCAGCACACTTATCAACTGCACTATCGCATCTATTCATGAATGGACAACCTGGCTTTAAGTTAGCAAGGCTAGGTACAATCCCAGGGATAGAAGCTAACTCATCAGTAGATCTTTTATCCATTGTAGGAAGTGACTTCAACAGTGAAGATGTATACCTATGTTTAGGTTTAAAGAAAATATCATCTGCAGATCCGGTCTCAACTATGTAGCCAGCATACATAACAGCTACTCTGTCACATAACTCTGCAACAACTCCAAGGTCATGAGTGATCCAAATAACAGACATACCTTCCTCTTTTTGCAGTTCTTTCACAAGCTCTAATAGCTGCGCCTGAACAGTAACATCCAAAGCTGTAGTCGGTTCATCTGCGATCAAAAGCATGGGATTACAACTAAGTGCAATTGCAATCATTACCCTCTGACGCATACCTCCACTAAACTGGAAAGGATATTCGTAATATCTAGTAGCAGGAGAAGGAATTCCTACTCTGTCTAATAGTTGGATTACTCTAGTTCTAGCTGTTTTTTCATCTAGCCCCATATGAATCTGTAAAGTTTCAGCAATCTGAGGACCTACTTTCATAGTAGGATTAAGAGAAGTAGCAGGGTCCTGAAAAATCATACCCATCTTAGTACTTCTTCTTTTTCTAATTTCAGCATCTTGCATTTGAGCCAAGTCTTCACCATCAAGCACCATACTTCCACCAACTACCCCACCAAGTTGCGGCGGCACAAGCCCCATAATAGATAATGCTGTCATTGTTTTTCCACAACCACTTTCACCAACTATCCCGAGTGTTTCACCTTTATTGACTTGAAAAGTAGAGCCTGAAACTGCCTTCACAGTACCTTCTCTAGACCCAAGATGAGTCTGTAAATTTTCAACTTCTAATATTACGTCATTCTTGGCCATTTTTACCACCTAGCATAAATAAAAAAAAATGATTTAAATATTCAACATATCTAAAGACAGGCTGAGTAATGGGAGTATTCTATCATATCTCGTCTAGTGCAACATCAAAGATTTTAACAGATCTACACACAATGTGATTAAAATCAGTAATTTTTTAGATATTGAAGATTTTAAACTAAATTTAAATTAATAAGATTTTATTCAGAAACATCAATCCTTTGTAAGATTTTAATCGAAGGCAATGATGAGATGTCATAATTCACGCTTGTCTTGAAACCACTAATCCATGGCTTAACTAAAAAATGGTGATTGACATTAATAATTGGAATACCATAAGCATTTCTTAATAAATACATCTCAATTTCTCTAAAAGCTTTACATCGATCTTCTCGACCATAATCAGCATCTTTTAAACCTGTACCAGAAGAATTAACTTGTATTTTTCCAGCATTTTCTATCAATTCTTTCAAATTATTATCATTAAAACCAAATTGAGAATTCACTACATCTGAGTCAGGATGACTTAATTTCCAAAGAATAGAATTTGGGTCAGCATCTGTGATGGTTTGGCTGTATCTTCCAAAATTGATAAGATCTCCATATATTTCATTTTCTAACAAAATTTCGACTGGAACCTCTAGATTAAATTCAACCATTGCTTTAAATCCCTGCGTCCAAACAAACCAATCTTTTCGATCATACTGTTGAGATATTCGCAGAGTTGGAATATCAAGTTTATCTCCGGTGTTATATTTTGAAGAAGAAAAATATTTTTTTGCTCCATTAGGATCATAAGGTATGGGGTGTTGGAAATCTCGGTTAAAACAAATTGTCTCTGGCGTCAACCAACCAAATGAAGTTTTTTCCTTACCTCCAAAAACTGATCTGTTAATCTGACCAACATCAACTGCAGATACTATTGCTCTCCTAAAATCAAGATCATCAAATGGAGATTTAGTTACATCAAAAGCATAATAAAAAATACCTTCATAAGGTATTCGATGCAATTCAGTGAGATATTTACTTCCAATATTATGAACAGAAGGCTGAATGCCAGGACCTGCAATAATTAAATCTAACTTCGATTTTGAATATAAATCCAACTGTTTATCAGAATCCTGTACAGGTAAAACTTTTACACCCGAAACAGTTCCTGAATAATCGATCCAATGGTTAGAAGTTCTAGTCAAGTTTACTTCTCCAGATTCTCTATCCCAACTAACTACAAAAGGGCCCACACCAATAGGATTTTTTTCCCAATCAGGGTTTTGTTTAACATTTTCAATTTTTTGAATTCCTGTAAGCCATTTAGATAATTCTTTTGGAAAAGTTGGAAAGATTTGATTTAATTTAATCCTCAAAGTATGATCATCAACAACTTCTAATCCAGTACATTCCTCAGATAAACCATTAATCAAATCTTCGCATCCAAAAATCAATCTTGTAATGCTGGTTAAAGCCCCCCAAGAAACTTGCTGCTGAGGTATAGATCCAAATTCTAAATTTTCCTTTATATGGCTAGCATTCAGTTTTGATCCGTCAGTAAAAATAGCTTTAGGATCAATGAAAATTGTATATTCTAGTTGATTTTCACTAACTACGTAATCTAATGCAACTGAAGGCTGAACATTGTTGTCAGAATCAAATCTAAAAATGGGCATAAAAGCAGAGGTCATCCAAATACGTTGATCAGCACCTTCTTTCCAAGGTCTAACATGATCTGCAGGAGATCTAACAGCCAAATAAAAATTCTGATCTGAGTCCAAACTAATAGGTGTTTCTATTGTTTCGGGTGTTTTAATTGGCTTGACCTTGGTATTCAAAGCTCTTGGTATTGGAACAATTTCTGGCTTAGAAGAACTATAATTTTTTCTCATAGATGGTTGAGGTGGAACAGCAGGAGATGGAGTCAATGACGGAGCCGCCGGCAATGGAGTTGCAAGAGGTACAGGAGTGGCAAAGTTAAGCCCATCACTTACTTTTAAACCTAAATCCTTTTTTATTGGAATATTTTCAGAAATACTACTTGATCCTGATGAAGAGTCAATTTTGTGCTCCAAATTGCTAGAAGTAGAACAATTTAAAATTAAAATTACCGTAAATATCAATAAAAAAAATCTTGAAAAATAATTCAATTCAACTTTAAACAAACTATCCTCTACGTGTTCTGATTTAAATCAAGCAATGATTTGATTTACAACCAATTATAAGTATATTCGTTCTGAAGTGAAATTCCTTAGAGACCTATGTATTAATGATTTTACATAAGAAGAGCCATAAATTTCAATTAGATTGCTCTTCAATAACCAAATATTGGTTAATTTGTAAATCATTCAAATATTGCACAATTCCACTAGGCCACTTAATTTTTAAACCATCAATTTTGTTAAACTCTCCAAGACCAAAATGTACCTCGATCATATTTTGTCCCATTGAACTACTCCCCGCTGTAACTTCACGAATCATTTTTTCTCCACCTACCTCTAATTCAATCCTGGCACCCACTGCATCTCTGTTGCTAATATTGCCAATTAACTTTATAGTTATCCAATTGTTTTGAATTTCACATAAACCTTGAAATAACTTCGAATGATTATTAAAGTTTGTAAGATATAAATCTAAGCAACCATCTTTATCAAAATCAAAAAAAGATACCCCTCTACCCCATCCGTCATCTTCTATGCCAGAGCCATTTGAAACATCCAAAAAAGTACCATTACTTTGGTTTCTCAATAGAACATTCTTTTGCTTATCTGGATTCACTGGATTAGGTACACCTTTTAAATAACCGCTTACCATATATAAATCTTCTTTTCCATCATTGTCATAATCAAAAAATACAGTGCCCCAAGCAACTCTTAATTGCCTACCAATCAATCCTAATTCAGTGCCAGCTACAGAAGAAACATTTAGAAAAGTACCATCCCCCATATTTTTAAATAAAACATTGTTGTAAATATTAGTTAAAAACATATCTAAATATCCATCTAAATCATAATCTCCAACTGCTATGCCCATTCCAAACATAGCCACATTCGTACGAGTCTCAACTGAAACATCTTTAAATACAACTTGACCATCAGATCCTAATCCATCGTTTCGCCACATTACGTTAGGCTGAATATCTTCACCCATATCATTTACTATATACAAATCCAAATCCCCATCATTATCGTAATCGAACCAAGCTGGCTGGAAGCCTGAACCAAATAATTCGCCAAATTGAATTCCCTTAGATTGAGGTAATGCATTAACATCACCTAATAAATAAGTAGTATTAGAAAATGTACCATCACCGTTATTATGGAATAAAGCTAAAATACCTACTGCATCTAAAAAACTTTTTTCTTGTAATAGCATTGGGTTCCATTCATTTAAATGCCTCACCACAACCAAATCTAATAATCCATCGTTATCATAATCACCCCAAGCACATCCAGTCGATCTATATCCAAACCTAGATTCTGCTAAATTAGATTTCTTCGTAACATCCTCAAAAAAACCATCTCCTTTATTAGAATAAAATTTACTCATCCCATAATTTGTTACATACAAATCAACATCTGAATCATTGTCATAATCAGCAGCACATCCTCCATTTCCAGATTCTTCAGGATCATCAACTCCAGCTAAAGTTGCTACATCAGTAAAAGTATTATCTCCATTATTACGGAACAAAGAATTCGGTCCATTTGAATCAACAACATAAATATCATTAAATCCATTATTGTCATAATCAAAAATGACTATTCCACCACCAATCATCATTAGCTCTCTATCAGGTTCATGATGTATAAATGTAGTGCCAGAATCTTGAGTAACATCTACAAAAACAGATGGATAAATTTGTTGATTAGATTCTTCATCAGAAGCTGAATTTGCAGCAGTCATTGCTTTAGAAAAATATCCAGAAAGTTCTATTTGCCCTTCATCATCAGGAATAATTATTGGATTGATTTCAGGGTATATTTTCATCACTCCTAAACTCATTAAACCTACAAAAATACCAATTGAAACTGCACTACCAATTTTTAATAAGGATCCGTAATTTTTCAAAAACCTTTTAGTTAAAAATTGAAAGTCAAAATAAGACATTAACGGGCCAACAAAAATTGAAATGATTACTATTTCAATCCCAACTCCCATTAAAAATAATCCATATATTAAAAATATCTGTAAAAATAAAGGTAAAATTGATAATAACAATATAAAAAATACAAAAATGAATACTGCAGCTACAGTATCTCCTAATAAAATATCTGGCAAAGTGCCAATCAAATTTGAAAAGAATATAGATACTAAAACCGTGGCAAACAGAACATAAATTATCAGCCAACCCACATGGGATAAAACCCCAGAAATCTTTGATGAAAATTGACTCAAATCAAAATCAAAAAACAACTCATCTATATCTGATGAAATTTTACTCTTTAAAAACGAATTAATTAAAAACAATAAACCCCAGACTATTGTTTCGAAAATCAATATTTCTAAAATTGTCATGAAAAAAAATGTAGGTAATAGTAACCCCATTAATAACAAAACATTTCTTATATATAGAAAATATTTCTCATGAGAAAATATACTCCCAGTAAATCTAAAATATCTTTTATGTTCAGTAAATAAGATATTTGTGCTCCAATGATTCACAAAAAATATTACTAAACCCAATAAAAAAATTTTCAAATAAAATAAAATAAGTATCCCACTATATGAGCTTAAAGCTTTTAAAGCTCCAACTTCGGGAACTTTTTTAACACATCCTCCCTGAAAACACTCTTTTACAGGCTCAATTGCGGAACCAATATTTAGATATAAATCTGTGGTTGACGGAATAACTTTATAGAAATGTAAAAATGTGATTAAAATCACAAAGGAAAAATAAATAGCAACTCTAAAAATTAATTTCAATTTAAATGCCTTTTAATAAAAAATTCATCTTGATCAACTCAAGTTCTTAAATTTAGATTTAATACGATCTAATTTATCTTCAACTTGTATCAAACGCCCACTAGAACCATCTGATCTAATTAAATCCATAGTTTCATATAAATCTAATCCATTAAAATCTGGATCAAAATATACTCTCTCCAAATCATCTAAATATTCATCAAATTTTACAGCTCTACCAAGATATCTATTCAAATAAATTGGCAATCTATTTACTTTACATAAATTAACTACATTGCTTATCACATCATCTGCAAAAATATAATCTAATTTACCTCTATAAGGATCTAAATCTGGTGGATCTTCTAATGCTTCAAACCAACTAGATCTTAAAGTAATTGAATCAATCAATTTTTCATCAATCCATTTTTGATAATCAAAAAATATATTCACAGGGCAACCCATTATTTGACCAGGCACAGGATTATCTCTAAAAATTTCTGTATGAATATGAGCTTGTATTTTTTTGCCAAAATTTCTAGTGATAGAAGATGCTTCTCTCATAAAAGATGTGAAATGTTCCCCTCTTATGACTGAAATCTTTCTAAGATCAAATTTTCCATCTCCAAATTTATCATGATATTCTTCCAAAATTGGCGTATTAAATCCATAGCTGTAAGGTTCATCAGTCAAAGTTCCGTGAGCAGAAACCCTAAGATCAATACCATCCACGCCTGTAGACAATATTTTTCTTACCCATCCTAACCAAAGTTTTTTTACTTCAGGATAAACTTCGCAAGGAGCTGTTGGTAAAAACTTATTTTTACCTCGTGCAATACCAATTACTCCATGAGCAGGCAAATCACTCCAGAAAAATTTCCCTTTAGGAGAATCGTTATTTGTGTCTAAAGTATAATTGAATGAACTCCAACCACTATCATACTCTAAACCACTCGTTTCAAAATTACGATTATAATTCCATATATCGCTCCTAGTAGCTATAGAAGTAGGAATCTGGTTCATTTTTCCATCAAACGCTTTAATCATCTCGCAAGCTGAATTATTAAAATCTCCTTGTCCCTTTAAATTAGTGGTGATTATGCAATAATTTTCTTCTATAAATAGATCACCTAATTCAATTACCGTAACAGGATCATTTTTTCTGGTTAAAAGTTGACCATAATAATCACAAACATCATTTTTAGCTAATTCAACAAATTGTCTAAAATTAAAATCTGTTTCTAATAATCTATATTGAAAATTATTATCACTTACCCAAATTTGGATGTTCTCTTTAGAAATTCTTGTTTCTTTGTTATTAGATTTATACAACCGAATAAATTCAATTGGTCCTAGAACTTGATCATAATTTAATCGCTCTATACGTTTTTCCGGAAATCTTTCCACAAACGGAATAAATTGTGTTAATTTTCCACCAACTCTAGGTAAAAATGATTCTGATTTTGTAATCACACCATCAGGAGTAGTAGTAGCACCACCAGTATTATAAGGTTTTAAAACCCCATAAATTTCCATCCCCATAGAATGAGCAATTGGTACCGCCGCAGCCAATGGTTCACCAATTAAGGATAATGTTTCCAATCCATAAGGTGTATTAGAATATATTGACCCTGCCCAAAAAGAATCACTAGAAATATCTCCATAATAAATCCAATTAATCCTAGTAACTCCTGCAGATTTTAAACTCCTAATAAATTGATTAAGTAAATCTATTGTGAAAACACCATAAGTCGTCTCCCCTGGAAAATCCACAGTAGCCGTTAATTTAAATGGAGATTTTCGAATTTTAGACACTAAAAATCAATCCTTGAAAGTTCTTGCCATTATTCTCTGGGATGAGAAAATTTATACCCTTCTTTAACAATACAGTCAAGCAATGCTGGTCTACCAGAAGAAGTAACATTCTTGGCTTCATTTAAAGCATCAACAAATTCTTGAGGAGTTTCCACACGTCTGCTCCAAACTCCCAAGCCATCAGCAACTTTTGCATAATCCCCTCCTTCATCTAAAGTACTATATTTTTCATGTGCATACGGCATAGTCTTTCTTTCTATCGCCATTACTCCATTATTAAAAACAATGGTAATAATACCTATTTTATTTCTAACAGCTGTCTCTAAATCCATTCCAACCATACCAATTGCAGCATCTCCCATAATATTGATACACAGTTTTTCTGGATCAGCTAATTTTGCACCCATAATCAAACCTAAACCATATCCAAGTTGTGTTGACTTACCCCATCCTATGTAAGTTCTGGGCGAGATACTTTTCCAAAAAGGTACAACTTGGTCTCTTGGACTGCCCGCATCATGAGTCACAATAGTATTTTCAGGATCAACATTTTTCATTAATTCTGAGATAATTCGATATTGGTTCATAGGTAATTCTTCAGAATTTAACTCAGATTCCCATTCATTTAACCATTCATTTTTCAGCTTCTCAAGTTCAACAGAAGGAGAAGTTTTAACAACTCTACCACTTCCAGAAGATTGGTTTTTAATCTCATTAATTAATGCCTTTAAAGTTAATTTTGCATCTCCAACTAGAGAATAATCAGCCTGGTAATCTTTATTAATATCGTTTAAGTCATTAGTGGAATGTATAATGATCTTTTCGTTTGGATTAGGAATCCTTTTCCCGTAACCAGTTTTAGTAAAACTAGTCCCTATACCAAATACCAAATCTGAATCTTGTAAAAAATTTACAATTTGTTTAGTGGTAGAAACTGCAGAAGCTCCCAATGATAAAGGATGATTTTCTGGAAATGAACTTTTTCCAGGCAATGTGGTCATTACAGGAGCATCTAATATTTCAGCAAATTCTAATAATTCATCGGTCGCATCAGCATACATACAACCTTGGCCAGCATGAATCACTGGATTTTTAGAACTTAATAAAACTTTTGCAATTTGTCGAACTTCATCTTGATCAGGTTGAAATTTATTCCCACTAACAACTTTATATCCTATCTCACCATTAAACTCCGCATCCAATATATCCATGGGTAATTCCAATAAAACAGGTCCTCCTTTACCTGTCCTAAGCTGATAATAAGCTTTACGCATCAAGTCTGGTATTCTTTCAACATAGTTCACACTCGCCTGCCACTTAGTTACATTTTTGTAATTATCTGTAGCAAAAAATTCAGGAGAAATAAAAGAGCGTTCAGTTGGGACACCACCTGGCAATAACAAAATAGGTACACAATCAGAAAAAGCTTGAGCAGCACCGGGAAAAGCATTTTCTGCCCCAGGGCCCTGTTGCATAGCAAAAACTCCAACACGTTCTCCGTTAGTTGTCCTACTAAAACCATCAGCCATTGCCATACCAACTCTTTCTTGTCGACATAAAATAGGACGGATACCTTCCTTTGCACAAGCTTCAATCAACCAATGCATCGGATAACAAAATAAATACTCAGCACCTTCTTGTTTCAATATTTTTGCTACAACTTCAACACCTTTCATTTTTTTCAAACTCCTTATTTTTTAGATAAAAATATTTAAAATTATTAAATTTTAAAATACTTTGTCGCAATATTTTTAAAATCGATTCAGTTTAAATCAATTAGTATTCTATCTTTATTATATAATGTTGGCATGTTAATAATCAGAGATTGAAGGCTAATATTATGTATCCAAATAAAATTAAATCAAAAATGAAAAATAATGAACTCCTTCTTGGAACTTCGTATTTCTCAAATGAGCCACATGTTGCATCTGCAATACTTAATACTAAACCTGACTGGATATGGATTGACCAGGAGCATACACCGTGGGGTATAGAATCTATAGGAATTTTATGTGTGCAAGCACGTCAATCAAACATTGCTCCTATTATCAGAGTTCCATGGAATACCCCTGGTTATATCAAAAAAGCATTCGATGTAGGATCAGTAGGAGTGATGGTACCTCAAATTGATTCAGCTGAAGAGGTTGCTAAAGCCATAGAATATTCAAAATATCCTCCAATAGGTAACAGAGGTATTGCCCCTTGGTTTGGTGGTATTTTAGGTGTTCCTGCTCAAACAATTATTGAAAACGCCAATAGTGAATCAATTCTACTAACGCAATTAGAAAGTGTAACTGCATATGAGCAATTAGAAGAAATGTTAAAATTACAAGATGTTGAAGTGATCTTCGTAGGTCCCACAGATTTATCTGCATCTCTAGGTATTCCCGGAGAAATACATCATCCCAAAGTTGAAAAAATCATGTTAGATGTAGCAGAAAAAGTTCGAAAAGCTGGCAAACAACCTGGAACGACTTTCGGAGATGTAGAAAGTTGTAGACGATGGATTTCAGAAGGATATACCATGATGAGCATTCCAAATGCCCTATCTGTAGGAACTATTGGTTTACAAAAAATCCTGAATCAATTACGTGAAGAATTTTCAAATTAATTGAGGATAATATGCAAAAAAACAAACAAATGATTTCACACCTCTCAAGGCGTGCCGGATTTGGTTCTACACCTTATGAAATTGATGAACTTTCCAAATTAGAATATGAAAATGTAGTTGAAAAATATTTAAATATTGAAAATGTTCCTGAGGTAGATATACTAGAATTATATAGATACCACCCTATGACTGAACGTCCCGTTTTAATTGGACAGAGTCAGTTTTGGTGGTTGTACCATATGGTAAATACTAAGAGACCTTTAGAAGAAAAGATCGCTCTTTTCTGGCATCAGGTTTTTGCAACTGGGGAATCAAAAGTAGAATCTCCGTTCGATCTAGTCAAGCAAATCCAACTATTTAAAAAACATGGTTTAGGAAATTTCAAAACATTACTCATTGAAATTTCCAAAAATCCAGCTATGCTTTTCTGGCTAGACAACAACGAAAATCATAAGCGAGCACCTAACGAAAACTGGGGAAGAGAATTACTCGAATTATTTTCAATGGGAGCTACAAATTATACTGAAAAAGATGTTTTTGAGGCTTCAAGAGCATTTTCAGGTTGGACTATGTATGACAGGCTCCCTCAACAACCATGGGGACCTTATTTATGGGATTTTAAATTTGACCCTGATGACCATGACTATTCTAAAAAAACATTTTTAGGCCATACAGCAAAATTGAATGGTGAAGATATCATAGAAATTATTCTACAACAACCTGCAACAGCAAATTTTATTGCAAGACATATATACAATTTTTTTGTCGCAGATGAGCCTCAAGTACCAGCTTGGCCTACTGAACCTCCTAATGACAAATATGCTATTAAAAAAATCCAAGAAAATTTAATCAAATATAATTGGGAAATCAAACCTACCTTAAGAGAATTATTTAACTCAGAATATTTCAAAGGTTCATTATTTAAAAAAGTTAAAAATCCTGCTGAAGTTGTAGCAGGAACATTAAAATTAACTAAAAACCTAAATGGCCCTCATCCAGGATGGGTTGAAATGCAAAATATACCTGGCTTTATGGGACAAAATCTATTTGATCCTCCATCAGTTGAAGGTTGGCATACTGGAAAAGAATGGATTAACAGTGGTGCATTCATGACAAGAGTCAACTTCATTTCAGATCAAATTACCAATGTTAAATTACAAGGCGTAAAAAACATTTTTGACCATATAATAAAAAATTTAAATAACCCATCTCCCCAAGAAGTAGTTACTCAATGTCTTGAAACCTTGGGAGGAGTTCAAGTTGAACAAAAAACTTTTGATGAGCTTGTACACCATACTGAATCAATATCCCCAGTAATCTGTTCTAATAAACCTCAAATGGAAATTCATATTAGTTCAATATTATCCTTGATAGTTGGAACTCGTGAATATCAGTTTTGTTAAATTAATAAAAGGGAAAACACTTTAATGCAAAAAAAAATAAAAGATCCTGTTTTAGTAGTATTACAACTTACTGGAGGTAATGATTACTTAAATACAGTTATTCCCTATTCTAATCCAGATTACTACGATAATAGACCAACACTAGGAATTCCTGAAGAACAAGTGATTAAACTAAACCCTGATATCGGTCTGCATCCGGCCATGATGCCCCTAAAAAATCTATATGACAATGGAGAAATGTCAATAATTCATGGAATAGGTTTTGAAAAATCCACAAGATCTCATTTTAGGGCAATGGATATATGGCATACAGCAGAACCAGAAAAAGTTGGTACAGAAGGTTGGCTGGGCAATGCTATTCGTCAAATTGATCCAAAAGGTTCAAATCCAGTAACTGCTGTTAATGTAGGTCATGGTTTGCCAAGAGCTCTAGTTGCTCCTGGAGTTTCTGTAGCTTCGGTTTCTGATTTATCAAATTATGGTATGCTGACTGTAATTGAGCAAGAAAAAGTCCGTCAAAATATGCTAAAAAGATTTGAAAAAATGTATGCTCCTTCAATTAAATCAAATCCCATAATGGAATATTTAGGTAAAACTGGACTAGATGCATTAAAAGGCGCTGATATGTTAAAAGATTCTCCAATCAAATATTCTTCTAGTGTTGAATATGGTAACTTTGATTTAGCTAAAAAACTCAGAGATGTCTCAATAATTCATACTTCAAATGTTGGAACTAGAATATTCTACGTAGAACATGGAGGTTTCGATACTCATGCCAGTCAAGGCAAAACTCATGAAAAATTGTGGCAAGAAGCCTCTAGTGCAATTGTAGATTTTTGGGATGATCTAAAACAACATGATTCCGCTGAAAATGTAATCATGTTTGTTTTCTCAGAATTTGGTAGAAGAGTGAAAGAGAACGGCTCTGGGACAGATCATGGCGCAGCAGGAGTTTCATTTGTATTTGGTCCAAATGTAAATGGTGGCATTTCAGGAGAATACCCAGAAACCAAAGCCGAATTACTTAGAGAAGGTGACTTAAATCCAAACTTAGATTTTAGAAGTTCATATAGCACACTTTTGGAAAACTGGCTAAATATTAACTCAAACGAAATTCTAAATGGAACTTTCGAAAAATATAACTTCATCAAATAAAAAATCGAGGTAAATTTGAAAATCACTAACGCAGCGGGAAGGTCATGGCATTTTAGCCATGCTATAGGCCGTAATACAGCCGAACATAATCCTGGCAATCCTGATCTTGGGGACACCGGAGGATTTGGATCTCCCTACTCTTTAACTATCTTCGATGAGAACACTTTTTTTGTTGTTAGTAGAGGTTGGGATACTAAACTTCCAGAACAAATTCATGATTCATATAAAAGAATTGGAAAAGTCGGATTGGACCAACATCATTTTGGAGATTTCGCCAGAAACGAGTTCACTTGGCCTTCAGGAATCACAAAATCAAAAAATGGAACAATATTTATTAGTGATGAATTCGAAAACCTAATCAAACTTTTTGATCCAAACAAAATAGTCCCTTACCCTGAATTTTCTCTTGAAACTGAATCAATTGGATCGTGGGGTAAATTTGGGAAAAACCCAGGAGAATTTAATTCTCCAAATGGAATTCAATTTGATGCCCAAGATAATATCATCGTCGTAGACAGCTACAATCATAGAATTCAAAAATTTACCTCTGGCGGTGAATATATTATGCATTGGGGTAAATTTGGGAAAAACCCAGGAGAATTTAATACTCCCTGGGGCATAACACTAGATGATAATCAAAATATTTATGTTGCAGATTGGGGTAATAATAGAGTTCAAAAATTTGATCCTCAAGGAAAATTTATCATGACATTTGGAGATGAAAATTCAAATAGTGGAAACTTAAATCACCCCGCTGATGTAGCTATTGACTCAGAAAATGATGTATATGTCACAGACTGGGGTAATAAAAAAATAAATATTTATGAGCCTAACGGAGAAATAATTACTTCGCTTTATGGTGATGCAACTGAATTATCTAAAGCAGGAAAAAATGTCGTTAGCCGACAACTAGCTTGGAGCCAAGCTTATCAGCATGTTGAAGTTGAAGAGTTCACAAAGCTAGGGTTATTTGGCAGACCAATAGGTATCGAAATTAATTACAACAACACGATAGTTATCACTGACACCAAAGGTAGGCTGCAAGTTTATAAGAAAGTAAAAGATTTCGTCGAGCCACCAAAAAACGTCAAAGTATTGCATCCGCAATAAAACATTATGGTAGCGGGGGCAGGACTCGAACCTGCGACCTTTGGGTTATGAGCCCAACGAGCTGCCGCTGCTCCACCCCGCGACGAAAATGACTCAAAACAAAATTTCAATTTAATCCTGTGTAATTTTATATTAATTAGTAACCAAACCATAATGTAGGTCAAGTCTTCGGCTTATTAGTACCGTTTAGCTGAAGCGATTACTCGCCTTACACTCACGGCCTATCAACCCGGTAGTCTTCCGGGAGCCTTATTCCCTAATAAATTAGGGATGGGAGATCTCATCTAGGAGTTGGCTTCGTGCTTAGATGCTTTCAGCGCTTATCACATCCGGACATAGCTACCCGGCGATGCTCCTGGCGGAACAACCGGTACACTAGAG
>TARA_B100000686_G_scaffold355371_1_pt1 | contig 81846 bp, 68 predicted proteins | sample TARA_B100000686 | Tara Oceans TARA_B100000686 (sample SAMEA2622733) | marine metagenome | biome: marine biome (ENVO:00000447); feature: marine epipelagic mixed layer (ENVO:xxxxxxxxx); material: "saline water (ENVO:00002010), including plankton (ENVO:xxxxxxxx)" | depth 150 m
GTGTTAAATCATAGAGCTTTTATATGACAGCAATATTACGGAAACAATTGTACAATTTGTGGAAAGTTGTGTTTTGTTCATGGGAATCAATTATGCGTTAGAATTTGTGTAATGAAATTGAAACAATCGTTTGATTAAATAACTTTTTTAGAATTAAATCGAATGGGAGTTTATTTTGTCTCCAAAGATTTTAGTTGTAGAAGATGACCAAGCGATTCGCGAGATGTTGCGGTTTGTCTTACAGCAGAAGCATTTTGATATCCTAGAGGCGGAAAACGCGGAGCAGGCCCTTAGGCTAATACATGATAGGTCGCCTAGCTTAATTTTGTTGGATTGGATGTTGCCAGGTATGAGTGGAGTGGATTTGGCTCGGAAATTAAAGGAAGTACAAGAAACCAGTAACTTGCCAATTATCATGATAACTGCAAAAGGTGAAGAGGAAGATATGGTCAGGGGCCTAGATAGCGGTGCTGATGATTATGTTACAAAACCTTTTTCGCCACGTGAGCTCGTAGCTCGCATCCGAGCTGTATTGCGACGCGCTGTTCCACACAAAAATGATGAGCCAGTTGGAATTAGAGGGCTCATGTTAGATCCCACAACTCATCGAGTGACAATTGAAGAAGAACTAGTAGAAATGGGCCCTACAGAGTTTCGACTTCTTCATTTTTTTATGACGCACCAAGATCGTGTGTATAGCCGAAGCCAATTGCTAGACTGGGTTTGGGGGACGAATTCTTATGTTGAAGAGCGAACCGTCGACGTCTATGTAAGAAGGCTACGCAAAGTACTAGAGCTAGAACAGTACGACAAAATGCTCCAAACGATCAGAGGTGTTGGCTATAGATTTTCGCAACACGCTGCGTGAAGAATTTAAAGAACCTTTGGTATTCTGAATTTAGCGTAGTTTTGTTAGCGATTCTTGCGTCAGGAATTTTAGGCCTGATATTCGGTTTTCTGTTTGAATTTCTTTTTTTTGGATGCTTATTACTTGTTTTTGTGTATTTTCTGCAGTTTGGTTTGATAGTCTATGATGCCAGTACAGAGGTGGGACTAGATAGAAAGTTATTTTATTTAACTCCATTTGCACGACGTTGGTTTACTATTGTTCGAAACAATAGAAGCCTTGTAAATCGCCTCGAACTAAGTGTTGCTAGATATAAAGGTCGCGTGGCAAAACGAAAATTACGAATGGCCACAGCTGTAAGAGGCTTTCGTGATTCATTATCAGTGATGTCAGATGCTATTGTTTTAGTTGATCGACAGAACCGAATTGATTGGTGGAATCCAGCAGCTTCGGAATTACTTGGATTGTCTAGATCTATAGACCGCAATAAACCTTTAAAGTCATTATTTAATGGAAAAGAATTTGAGAATTTTGTGTCCAATTATGAAGATGATGACTCGATTGAATTACGTTCTCCTACTTCCGAAGATGCTCTTTTATCGCTTCGACTCACTCCCTACGGTAGAGATAGATTAATTTTACAAGCTCGGGATGTAACCCGGATAAAACACTTAGAGCAGGTCCGTCGCGATTTTGTTGCGAATGCCTCTCATGAACTTAGGACGCCACTCACTGTAGTTCATGGATATCTTGAAACAATGATGGACAACCCGGAGTCCGTTAAAGACAATCTTTCAGATGTGTTAGGTCAAATGCATCTGCAAACAGTCCGGATAAAGGTTTTGGTGGAAGATATGTTGACTTTGTCAAGATTGGATCAGTCATTTAGTCATGATGTTCAGATTGTTTCTATGGAGTCTCTTTTAAAAGAGGTTTTAGTTGAAGCAAAGATTCTTAGCGGAGTAAAACAGCACAACTTTATTCTTGATACAGTTTCCGGTTATAAAATACATGCCAATTCAGAAGATTTGCGTAGTTTGGTGACAAACCTAGTATCGAATGCGATCCGTTACACACCAGCTGAGGGTACGATTGACCTTATGTGGTGGATAGATGATACAGGTGCTTATTTTGCGGTCCGTGACAATGGGATTGGTATCGAAGCCGAACACCTGTCGCGCATTACAGAACGCTTTTACCGTGCGAATGTAGCTGAGTCTCGAGCGTCAGGCGGTACCGGTTTAGGTTTGGCTATTGTAAAAAACGTCATGGAAACCTTGGGTGGAGAGCTTTCGATAACCTCAAAACCAGCCTCCGGGAGCACATTTACCTGTTTTTTCCCTCTATCATGCATTGAGCATGAGACCACCCAACTAGAAATCCTTCCCGATTAGTGAATTGTAATAATTCTGTAATATTTATTTAATAGTCTAGTAAACGACGATATTTAGTCTGAGCCCCGTCAAATTGGCCAATCAGATGCCTTTGACATAAAAAGGTGATGAGTCCTGCGATAACAGTTGGCCGGCTCGTCACTAATTGAAAACTCAGATCAATAAAAGGAGTGAAGACTATGAAGTGCCAGAAATGGCTTATGGCCTCTTTTTTGTTAGGTTTATCGTTACCGATGTCAACAGCTTTTGCCCGTGATTACATCAGTATCGTTGGATCCTCTACGGTTTATCCGTTTTCGACAGTTGTTGCTGAGGCTTTTGGAAATAAAACTGATTATAGAACACCTACTATTGAGTCAACCGGGTCGGGCGGGGGAATGAAATTATTTTGCTCAGGGATTGGTATTTCTTATCCTGATATAACGAATGCTTCTCGTCGAATGAAGAAATCAGAACAGGAGAAATGTTTTGCAGCAGGAATTACCGATATTGTTGAAATAAAAATCGGCTATGATGGAATCGCAATTGCAAACTCCAAGCAAGCAGCTCAGTTTGAATTAACACGCAAGGATATTTTTCTCGCTTTGGCTAAAAATGTCCCCAATCCAGATGGCAGTGAATCATTGGTGGAGAATCCCTATAAGACCTGGAAGGACGTGAATGTGTTATTACCGGCTGTCGCCATTGAGGTGCTTGGGCCGCCACCAACATCTGGTACTCGTGACGCATTCGCAGAATTGGCTCTTGAAGGTGGATGCAAGAAGATCGGATGGATTAAAGCGATGAAGGGCACTGACAAAAACGCCTATAAGGCACTTTGCCACACTATACGAGAGGATGGTGCGTATGTAGAGGCTGGTGAAAACGACAATTTGATAGTTCAGAAATTGGTTGCAAATCCGGATGCCTTGGGGGTTTTTGGTTTTAGTTTTCTTGATCAAAATACCGATAAGGTTCAGGGCTCTTTAGTGGATGGTGTTGCACCTGAATTTGATGCGATTGCTGCGGGAGAATACCCTGTTTCCCGACCTCTTTATTTCTACGTGAAGAAAGCTCATGTTGGAGTAATCGTTGGTATAGAAGAATTTCTCAAAGAATTCGCTAGTGAGGCCGCATGGGGCGATGAAGGGTATTTGACCGATAAGGGCCTTATCCCAATGCAAAATGAAGAGCGAGCCAAATTTTTCTCTGACGCAGTTGGGCTCTCGAATATGCCTGATTTATGATAATTTTTACATTTCTCAGGGTGGTTTCACGGAAACAGCAAATGGCGCTTGAAAACAGGCGTCATTTGTATTTTTACAGGAACAGTTGTCTCCCATGATTTGGGCATTGTTATTAATATTGTTGCTAGGATCGACTTTTTACTATTTCCTGGGAAAACGCAAGGCACTTCTGTTAGCAGGAGGTCGATCTCGTAACCTCAAATCTCGACCAAACTACTATGGTGTGTATGCGTTGCTATGGAGTGGCTTGCCAGCCATCGTTGTCTTGTGTGTTTGGTTAGCGCTTGATGGCACAGTAATTACCCATATAACTCTCTCTTTGCTGCCAGAGGTAGGTCGTGAGATGTCTCAGGCTGAATTGGGCCTTTTTGTAGCTGACGTTCGAAATTTAGTTGATGGTAATGCATTTGCTGGTCGCTCAAATGAATCAGCTCAGCAAGCCGCGGAGCATTACAAGCGTTTTGAGATAATTAACCAGGCAGCTTTAGCGGTGGTGACGTTGATCATTGCAGTATTATTTGGAACAATTGCGATGCGCAGAATTCGTATTGATCAAGCCGCGCGCGTGACGGTCGAAAGAGCGCTTAAGGCAGCACTAATTTTTTGTTCTACGGTAGCGATCTTTACAACTATAGGCATAGTCTTATCTGTTTTGTTTGAATCAATACGATTTTTTCGTTTGGTACCTTTAACAGAATTCTTTTTTGGTACCCAGTGGTCGCCTCAGCTAGCAATTCGAGAAGATCAGGTAGGATCTTCTGGAGCATTTGGTGCAATTCCAGTTTTTACTGGAACTCTGATGATCACATTGATCGCGATGTTAGTAGCGGTTCCGATCGGATTATTGTCAGCAATTTATCTTTCTGAATATGCTACTCCACGTTTTCGTATGTTTGCGAAACCGATACTGGAAATATTGGCTGGTGTTCCAACGGTAGTTTATGGTTTTTTCGCTGCCCTTACGGTTGCGCCTTTTCTTCGTGGCTTGGGGGATTCAATTGGAATAAGTGTATCGTCTGAAAGCGCATTGGCCGCAGGAGTTGTTATGGGTGTAATGATCATTCCATTCGTATCTTCTTTGTCGGATGATGTTATCAATGCTGTTCCACAGGCGCTAAGAGATGGATCTTTGGGTCTTGGAGCGACCCGATCGGAAACAGTGCGTCGCGTCATTTTCCCTGCTGCTCTGCCGGGTATTGTTGGTGCGATTCTCCTTGCTGTGTCGCGCGCCATTGGTGAGACCATGATAGTTGTTATGGCCGCTGGTTTGGCGGCAAATTTAACTGCGAATCCATTGGAGGCAATGACCACAGTCACTGTACAGATTGTTACTTTACTCATTGGAGATCAAGAATTTGATAGTGCTAAGACGTTAGCTGCATTTGCTCTTGGATTGATGTTATTTCTTGTTACTCTTTTTCTTAATGTTATTGCACTGCGTGTGGTTCGTCGTTACCGAGAGCAATATGAATAAGCAACAACTTAACATTTCGCAGACTTCAGGTTCTGAGGTTACAGAAAAGATTAGAAGTGGATTAGATAAACGTTATCGGAGTGAGCGACGTTTTCAAATGTTTGGCTTTGGATCTATTTTATTGGGTCTTCTTGCTTTGATTTTTCTTTTTTTCAGTATCGTGAGCAAAGGTTACAGCGCATTCCAGCAAACGTATGTGCAACTTTCAATCGTCTTGGAGGAATCAGTTCTTGATTCTGAAGGTACAAACAACAAAGAAACGTTAAGAAATTTAGATTATGGTTCGATAGTGAAAGCCAGTATCCGTGGTGAATTTCCAGAAGTAACAAAACGGCGGGACAAGCGGGCACTCTATAGTTTACTAAGCCCAAGTAGTGCTTATTATTTGCGAGATACTGTCTTATCTGATCCAAGCCTTATTGGATCAAAAATAGAATTGTGGTTTCCTGCTGATGATGATATCGACATGCTCAACAAAGGCCACATTGATCGTTCAGTACCGGAGAGTCAACGTAGGGTAACAGATCAACAAATAGCGTGGATAGACAAGCTGACTTCAGAGGGGCGCGTAAAGAAGCGTTTTAACTGGATATTTTTTAATTCCGGAGATTCAAGGGAGCCAGAGCTTGCAGGTATTGGCGGCGCTCTCGTTGGGTCATTGTTGACCTTAATTGTGACTCTTTTGTTATCTTTCCCAGTGGGAATGGCTACCGCAATCTATCTAGAAGAATTCGCACCAAAGAATCGATGGACAGACCTAATCGAGATAAATATAAACAACCTTGCGGCTGTGCCATCCATCGTTTTTGGATTGCTCGGGCTAGCCGTGTTTTTAAATTTCTTCCATCTACCTCGATCTGCACCGATTGTTGGTGGTTTAGTGCTCACTCTGATGACGTTGCCGGTTGTAATTATTGCAGGTCGTGCTGCTTTACAATCAGTTCCGCCATCAATCCGAGAAGCGGCTCTTAGTATGGGCGCCTCAAGAGTACAAGCAACATTTGATCATATTTTGCCATTGGCGGTGCCTGGCATGTTAACTGGTACTATTATTGGTATGTCTCGCGCGCTAGGTGAAACTGCGCCTCTATTAATGATCGGTATGGTTGCTTTTATCGTCGACATCCCAGGGAGCTTCACTGACCCTTCAACAGCTCTACCCGTCCAAATTTATCTATGGCTAGACAGCCCAGAGCGAGCTTTTGTGGAGAAGAGTTCAGCAGCAATCATGGTCCTACTGCTATTTTTGATTACAATGAATTCTCTTGCGGTGTTTTTGCGAAGCAAATTCGAGCAACGCTGGTGAACAATGTAATAGTATGGCAACATATAACTAGAGATTCTAATATTTATGACTACGAACCACTCATCTCTAGAAAATAAAGAACAAAAAGAAATTGATAGTGTTCTTAGCAGTGCTTATCCTCGTGAGCATCGGGGTACAGTTGGCATGTATGAAAGCCAAACACCTAGGATGAAATGCCGAAATCTGAATGTTTTCTATGGCGAGAGCCAAGCAATTTTCGATGTTTCTCTTGATGTAGGTAAGCACGAAGTGATCGCAATGATTGGACCGTCTGGTTGCGGAAAGTCGACTTTAATTCGTTGCCTTAATCGGATGAACGACACTATTCCAGCCTGTCGTGTCACCGGCACAATAGAAATGGATGGCGAGGATATCAATAAGAAAGATGTTGATGTGGTGTTGTTACGCTCTAGGGTCGGGATGGTATTTCAGAAGCCGAATCCTTTCCCCAAGTCGATTTATGAGAACGTCGCTTATGGACCAAGAATTCATGGGTTGGCAGATAACCGTGATCACTTGGATGAGATCGTTGAGACTTCGTTAAAAAGAGCAGGTTTGTGGAAAGAAGTTGTTGACCGGATGAGTGAGCCCGGCACTGGATTATCTGGTGGGCAACAGCAGCGACTGTGTATTGCGCGAGCGATTGCAGTGAGTCCTGAAGTAATATTAATGGATGAGCCATGCTCTGCACTAGATCCAATTGCCACCGCGCGAATTGAAGAATTAATCGATGAATTGCGTCATAATTATGCAATTGCAATTGTGACTCATTCAATGCAACAGGCAGCACGAGTATCTCAACGCACCGCTTATTTTCACTTGGGAAATTTGATAGAAGTCGGTGAGACTGAGCTGATTTTTACTAGCCCTCGTCATCAACTTACAGAAGATTACATTACAGGTCGATTCGGCTAATTATTTTTTATAGGAGACACATTTTGGTTGATCCAAAAGAAGGTCACATTGTAAAACGATTTGATGAAGAAATGCAGGAGCTGCATGATATGGTTCTGAAAGCGGGAGGTCTAGTTCGTGATCAGATTCGTCGTGCTGTAAGAACTTTGCAAGATGAGGACGCAAATGCAGCAAGGTCAGTCATTGCCCGAGATTCAAAAGTAAATGCGGTTGATAATCAAGTTGAAAGCGCAATTGAGCAGATTCTAGCGAGGCGTCAACCGATGGCATCTGATCTTAGAGAGATCATTTCTATCGGTAAAATAATCAGTGATCTCGAACGTGTTGGGGATGAAGCAATAAAAATAGCCCGCCTAACCATTCATTTTTTTGAAACTGATTCGAGTGCGCCGAATTATCAGTTATTGCAAGGAATGTCGGGTACGGCTCGTTTGGTAGAAAGAATGTTACAGGAATCACTTGATGCGTTTGATCAAAGGGATGTAAAGAAAGCGTGTGAAGTGATTCGCCTAGATATGGAGCTCGATGGAGAATTTAGAACATCCTTGAGACATCTCATGACTTTCGTCTTGGAAGATGCTAGAACGATTGGTCATTTTATTGATGTAGTTTTGGGCGTACGAGCGCTTGAGAGAATTGGTGGGCATGCCAAGAATATCGGTGGTCGCGTCATCTACGTTGCAACTGGTTTAGATGTGCGTCATGAAGACTACGAAAACATTATCCAAGAACTTGGATTAACTTAAGAATTTTTCGACTGTGATTGATTTTCCTCTATCACTAAAGCGCAGTCGCGCCGATTACGCCATCTTTTGACTCAGCTGTTATTTGGCCCCAGTTTATGAGTGAGATCTCGAAAAATATCTCTCCCAGAGTTAGAATGGCCTTCAGTCTGTTTATATCCATATGAAATTGACTTCAATAGTTTCTGATTAGGCCTGGACATTCTCAAGATCACTGATGGGATTAATTTCTATTATTCAACGATCGGGTACTTCGGGTTACGGTTCATCTACTACAGCTGAGCAAGTTACAGATGGGCTAGACCTGAGAGATAAGACTTATCTTGTGACGGGATGTAATTCCGGTTTAGGTAAAGAAACTGTTCGGGTGTTGGCTCTGAGAGGAGCTAGCGTATTTGCTTTGGCAAGGACACTCGATAAGGCTCAGCGAGTAGCTGACGAAATTAGTGGTCTAATTTTGCCCATCGAATGTGATTTGTCAGAACCTAGAAGTATTCGGTCGGCGATTAGGCGTATTGGGAAGCAAAATGTTGGAATTGACGGACTGATCGCTAATGCAGGTATTATGGCTCTCCCAAAACTCAGCACGAAATATAATCTTGAACTGCAGTTTTTAACAAACCATGTCGGTCATTTTATTTTAGTTACAGAACTTCTGGATAACCTGAAAGAACAAGGTCGGATAGTGATGATCTCTAGTGCGGCACATGAGATGGTTCGTTTTAATGGCATCAATTTTGATAACCTTTCAGGTGAAGATGGATATTCTCCTTTTGGATCATATGGGCAATCCAAACTTTGTAACTTACTTTTTGCGAGACACCTTGCGACTCGTCTAAAAGAATCTGGACGAACATCAAACGCTGTGCATCCCGGTGTAATATTAACGCCGCTAATTAAGAATCTCAGCCCAATCATGCGAATCGCCGGTAATATAGTAAGCCCAATTTTTATGAAGAATGTTGAGCAGGGAGCAGCGACACAGGTCTATGTAGCCACAAATCCCAATCTTAATAAGACCACTGGACAGTACTTTGCTGACTGCAATGTAAAACAGCCAAGTAGTTTAGGAAGTGACGTTGTTTTAGCGGCTGAACTTTGGGAGAGAACTGAGATGTTTGTTCAAAGTCTGCCATGAATTCGAATGTATAGATGTCTTTGGTGCTACCCAATTATTGATCCGGAAATGGCTTGAAGTGTAGTTTAATTATAAGTTATTGAATTTTTTTGTGACGAATTAGGATGTTACAAAATATGAATCGATAGATAAATTGTTTTGAAGTAGACTTAAACAGTTATTTGTTCGGGGTAACAGAACATTCGTACTAGACAAAAATCTTTATTTTTTGCGTAAAAAGAATGAATGAAGAAAATTTTTTAAATCGAACTAGTGAATCGGTATCCGACTTTCTTCAGAAAGATGAATTCTGGTTATATGATTTACGTGTTGAGGTGGTACAGGGCGATAAGCCCTTTATTTGCAAGCATAAAGTGGGCGCCTACTTTGTGGTAGAAGGTGAAAATCTTATATTTAAGGAGGGCCAAAATTTCCCAATGTATTCGATTTGGGCTGTTTTGCCTTTTCTTCCGGCTAAACAGCGTCATACAGATAGCAACGATTGGATGACCACAGATTCTGAAATTGCATGCCCAGATCCCCATTGCGGCGGATTATTTCGTATTACAAGGATCGGGCGAAGAAAATTTCGACTTTCTGAAACAACAGGCCTTCCTTTGCTTCGTGGTACTCCGTATTGGGATGAAAGTACTGGTGGATAATAACGGGTCACTCGGTAACCGAAGTAAAACTATGTCATTGCGGCGCGATTACAGCATTTCTAGAGTCATTAATGGTGGATGGCAGCTAGCTGGGGGGCATGGCCCAATTGATCGAAGTTGTGCAATTGAAGATTTCGAAAAATTTTTTTTTGCTGGTGTCAATACTTTCGATTGTGCTGATATCTATGATGGAGTCGAGACCATGCTTGGCGAGTTTGTTGCTAATATCCGGAAAAGATATGGTGATGAGATCGCAAGACAAATAAAGATACATACAAAATTTGTACCGGACTTTAATGAGTTGAGTACTTGCGATGAAATTTACGTAGAAAGAATTATTGATAGGTCACTAAGTCGTTTAAAAGTTGAACAATTGCATCTCGTTCAGTTTTTTTGGTGGGACTTATCTATTGGTTCACCAGTAACCGTTATGTCCTCGTTAAAGCGTTTACAAGAGAAAGGGAAAATTCTTCATCTAGGTATTACTAATTGGGATGCTGCAGATGTGGAATTATTTGTAGATGCGGGGATGGAAATTGTATCTGCACAAGTACAATACTCAGTTTTGGATCAGCGCCCAAAAAAGAACCTGATCGCTTGGTGCGAAAAGAATGATGCCAAGTTGTTATGTTATGGCACACTTGCGGGTGGGTTCCTTAATGAATCTTGGTTAGGAGTACCAGATCCAGGCTTCACATTCGAAAATCGTTCTTTAATTAAATATCGTCTTATTATTGATGAATTTGGAGGTTGGGGTTTATTCCAAAATTTACTTTTAAATCTAGAGAAGTGCGCAAAAAAGCATCGTTGTTCAATAAGTGCGATTGCTACTCGGTATGTTCTTGAACAACCTCAAGTAGCAGCAGCAATCATTGGGTCTCGCAGTGCGGATAGATTGACAGATACTCTTTCCGTTTATGACTTCGAGCTTGATTCAGAAGACCATGCATTGATTGAGATAATACTTAATGAAAGCAAGGGTCCCAATGGTCCTGTGTATGGCCTCGAGAGTGACCGAGAGGGGCGCCATGGATCAATTATGAAATATAACCAAAGCAACCTTTAGATTTCGTTTAGCGTAGGTCACCTAATACCGAATTCAACGCTGTTAAGCTTGCAGCCCCTAGTTTTTTGCTACGATCTGATGACCATCCCGTGAGTTCATTTTTAGAGTGCTCTGTATCTTTGAATGGTTGTTCCACAAGAATACTTAAACATTGGTATTTTTCACCGATATAATTCCATGCCATTCTTAGGTCAGGATTTTGAGGGGGGCCGCCAGGGTATTCGTAACCTCTTTTATAGTCGGGATTTGCCATTTGAAGTCCATCCTGAAATTTTCGAAAATTTCTTATCATTCGGTCGGTCACCGATGGCACCTCAAGAGGCCCACCTAAAAATACGTATGGAAGTTCTTCTTCTCCATGAATATCCATAAAAAAATCGACGCCAGTTTCGCTCATCTTTTTTTGAACTAATAGAACCTCTGGACTCTCCTCAAAACTTGGATTAACCCACTCCCGGTTTAGATCCACATATGATCCATTTCTGCGAGTTCGACCATCCCATGCGCCGTCGGGATTCATACATGGGACAATGAAAAAGGTTGCCTCATCAAGAATTTTTTTAACGAGTGGATCTTCTTCATCTATTAGCCTCAGTAGCAAGCCCTCAGAAAACCATTGAGCCATCGTTTCAGATGGATGTTGTCTAGCACATATCCAACAGGATTTTTTTTGTTTGTCGTGCTTTCCGACAGTTATAAGTTCAATCTCATGACCATTTTTTGTTAATCCCAAAACTTCTAGAGATGCTTGTGGAGAGATTAGAACTGTTGATATTAGATTGGAATGCTGATCTCTTGTATATGGGGCGAAACTAGCAAAATAGATCGCATCGCTAGTCGGTTTATAGTTAATTTCTATAACACCATTTTTGAATGTAGTGGGAACCCGAAACCATTTTATTCGGTCGTAAGATGCACAAGCTGAATAATCAATCCAGGGGCCTGGAATGTCAGTGTTTTTTCGTTCGTCTAGCCTAAAGGCATCGCCTGCATTGAGTAGTTGGATTCGACAGATTTCGTTTCGGGCACCGGTTAGGCGAAAGTAGAACCAATATAGTTCGCCGCCCACCGGATCGGCTGCAAGCTCTAGCAGGATTTCATCCGGCGACTCTACTTTTGAGCAGTGTATGCTGCCTCCGTCAAAATCAGATGTGATATTAATGGCCATATATTTATTTGTAAAATCTTAAATTATCAATAAAAACAATATTTTAACTGGTAGATCTAGAAATAATATAATTATATATTGGTAGTTATAAAATCGTTACACAATTATTGTTCTATTTTTCTTCAGGAACTTGGATAATATGTAGTTAACAGACATTACTAACTACGTAACTCAATTGATTGTCTGCCCAATATCTTATTATAAGATGCAAAAAGGAGGAAAGCTGTGAAAAAAGATTTATTTTCGCTCAAAGAAGGCCTAAATCGGCGACAGTTTTTGCAACTAAGCGCAAATGCTGGGTTGTTGATGGCTGTAACATCAGAGACTGCGTTTGCTGATGGTCATGATGAGCTAGTGGTTGCAATACCTGCTGATACCGGCGGTTGGGATCAGGATTACCTGGCGTTTGATCTCGTAGGGTTAGCTCTGTTTAAGAACTGTTACCCATATATGATCAACTACGGCGTCAAGGCTTCAGGCAGCTCTTTGGTTATGGACACTGACAGCATTATCCCTGTGTTTGCTGAATCATGGGAAAGTGATGCAGCCGGTCAAGTGTGGACTTTGAAGATCAGAAAGGGCATTAGTTTTCCGAGTGGAAATCCGCTGACCGCCCACGATGTAAAATGGTCTAAGGATCGTGCATTTGCTGCTCAAGCAAACGTCGCTGGTATCTATCGGATGATTGGCTTGACTGAGTCGGATCAGGTAGAGGTAGTTGATGATTACACCGTGCGTTTCACGCAGTCTCAGCCTAGCAGTCTGTCATCTCACATACAAGTCATTTGTTTATATGTTTTTGACTCAGAAGAGTTAAAGAATCATGCGACAACCGACGATCCCTGGGCCATCGAGTGGACCACAAAAAATCCGCAACATGGAGGCGCTTATAATGTTGCGTCCTACAACCCAGGCCAGGAAATTGTGCTCGAGGCGAATCCGAATTATCCTTTAGATCAGCCAAGAGTAAAGCGGGTTCGGCTTCAAGTTGTGCCATCTGCCGCCAACCGACGCTTACTTCTTGAGAAAGGTGAGGTTGATATTGGAATCGGCTTGTCTAGACGTGATATCGATGATCTTCGGGACAAATCCGGCATTAGTGTCATATCAAGCCCAAGTAATGAGTGGGTTTTTATGCCGATGTCTGCAACCGTTCCACCATTAGATAATCCGAAGGTGCGTCAGGCCTTAGCGCATGCTGTTCCATATGATGCCATTATCGACAACGTATTTAATGGAAACGCTCGTCGATCGACTAGTCCAGTGCCTCTTGACATGCCGGGGCATTCGTCAGGCGGCTATCCATTCCAATATGATCTCGATAAAGCTCGTGCTCTTCTAGCTGAGACTGGACACGAAAATGGTTTCGAAGTTGAAATCGTAATAATGGCTGGAGATGTGGAACAAGAACGTATGGCTGTTATTGTTGGCAGTTCTTTTAAGGAAATCGGCGTTACGCTCAATATTAGTGCGCTAGATCCCGGAACTCTGTTTCAGCGCCGCACTGAGAAATCTATACCACTACAAATTGCGAGTGGTCAAATGTGGGTGAATGATATTGAGTATCTGCTTGCTACCAGTTTGACGCCCGGCGGATTTTTGAATTATGCGGGTTATGATAACGCTAGAGTACAAGAAATTTTTCTTGAACTAAATAGCTTAGCAGATGACTCTGCTCGCGCGGTCTTGTTTGAAGAGTTGCAGGGTATTCTTGCTAATGATGTCCCCTGGCTTGTATTGGCACAGCCCAATTTTGACTTACCTGTTTCCTCGAGGGTATCGAATTGGGTGCAGCCAGTGGATGGCTTATTCAGACTCGAATACCTCTCAATGTAGTTATTTGACTTAAAAGAAATTAAGTTGGGTAGTGTGCGTGTTATCGCACTGATTCTGAAGCGTTTACAGCGACTGATCCCGGTTTTGATCGGGGTCAGTGTGCTGTGTTTTGCCTTAATTCGTGTATTACCTGGGGATCCTATTCTTTCAATAGTTCCTGAAACAGCTACTGCTGAGGATATTCAAAGAATGAGGGTGCGGTATGGGCTTGATAAGTCCATTGGAACCCAGTATTTGGACTATATGAAAGGAGTGTTGCAGGGTGATTTCGGCACATCAATCCAGACTAATCGTCCGGTTTTTGAGCAAATTCGTGAAAGACTTCCGAGGACCTTGGAGCTTATTGGTTATGGGTTTCTTTTTGCATTAATCCTATCGCTTTTTCTTGGGTTTCTGAGTGCAGCTAAGGTCGGAAAATCGGCAGACCATACGTCTCGATTAGTGGTTCTTATTGGCAACTCATTACCTGAATTTTGGTTTGCATTAGTCCTAATTTTGGTGTTTTTTGGATGGCTTGATTGGGCTCCGGCACCAATCGGTAGAATTGATAGTAATCTGGGATTTCAACCGATTACTGGTTTTCTTACATTAGATGCTCTTATCACTGGAAATTGGCAAGCTTATCGTTCAGCATTTAGCCATCTTATTCTTCCCGTTATAACTCTTGGTATTGTTGGTGCTGCACCAATGATGCGCTCGGTTAGGGCATCAGCATTGGAAGTTATGGGTTCACCTGGGTATCGTTGTGCGGTAGCTCATGGCATGAAATCAGGCGAACTTTTTTGGAAGTATGTGTTTCGTGAATCAATTATTCCACTACCAGTATTGGCGGGACTCATCTTTGGGAACCTCATCGGTGGCAGTGTATTGATCGAGTATGTTTTCTCATGGCAGGGGTTTGGACAGTGGGCTTTGCGAGGGCTTTTACTTCGGGATTATCCAGTTATTCAGGGTTTCGTTTTAGTTACAGCCTTATTCTATGTAATTATTTTTTTAATAGCCGACATTTTACAAGCGGTATTAGATCCAAGGGTGAGGGTCTGATGTACCAGCTCGGATTATCAGCGATAACGAGAAAAAAGATCCCTGGTGAGAAGCTGATTTTAGTTGGTGGCTTGATTATATTATTAATGTTGTTGATTTCGATCTTCGCACCATGGATTACCCTTTGGAGTCCAACGGAAATAGATTTCTCGGCATTTTTAGCGGAACCTAGTTCTAAACACTGGTTTGGCACTGACGGCAACGGTATGGATGTTTGGAGTCGTATTGCTCATGGAGCCCGTCTCGACCTTAGCATTGGCATAGCATCGGTTCTTATTGCTGTTTGTCTTGGTGGCTTGATTGGAGCGGTCGTTGGTTATATCGGAGGTTGGGTTGAGTCTATTGCAATGCGTTTTACTGATATTTTGCAAGCATTCCCGCCTTTCATATTAGCCTTGACTGTATCAGCGATGTTTGGTCGAGATTTTATACATCTTGTATTGGCTATTGGGCTTGTTTTTACTCCAGCTTATATACGTTTAATGCGAAGTGAAGTTCGAGCGGTCCGAGAAAGAATGTTCATCGAAGCGGCCGAATGTGCTGGCAATAATATGATGCGAATACTGTTTAGGCATTTATTGCCGAATTCTTTACGTCCTTTGTTAGTTATTGCGCCATTGAACTGTGGTTGGGCGATGCTAACTTTAGCTGGCCTATCATTCTTGGGCTTGGGTGTTCCGATTCCAGAAGCAGAATGGGGCTCAATGATTAGCACAGGCGCGGCTGATGTAGTGGGCGGACGATGGTGGACGTCAGTATTTCCTGGATTAGTACTTTTTCTTAGCGTCTTAGGCTTCAATTTAATTGGAGAGGGTTTTTTGGAAAGGAGTAATCAAAGACAATGACGGAAACTGAATTACATGTAAACAGTCTTTCAGTATCCCTTACTGGATCACACGGTAAGGTCGTAGCTTTAACTGACGTCAGCTTCAAAGTTTCACCTGGTGAAGTGGTCGGGTTAGTGGGTGAGAGCGGCGCTGGAAAAAGTATGATTGCGCGCGCGATTGCGAATCAACTGCCGAATAATGCCGATATTTCGGGAAGTATATTTATGGATGGTATAGATTTGTTGGCGAGTAGAACAGAACATACGGATTTAAATAATAAGGTTAATGCGGCGCTATGTTTTCAAAATCCACGATTAGCGCTGAGTCCTACCCGAACAATCGGAAAACAAATCGCCGATCGTCTTGGTAAGCATCAAAATTTATCAAATAGAAAGATGTCTGATGATGTCTATGAGCTTTTACGACGTGTTGGTATTCGTGATCCAGAGCGTATGTATAAATCGTTTCCTCATGAATTATCCGGTGGGATGTGTCAACGTGCCATGATTGCATTGGCTCTTGCCTGCCAATCATCTGTTTTATTAGCTGATGAACCAACAACCGGATTAGATGTTACGTTGACAAGGGAAATATTGGATTTATTCCGAGAAATGGCTGATCGCGATCATCGGCAAGTTTTGGTGATTTCGCATGATATTGCCGCTATTGCTTCAATTTGTGATCGCCTACTAGTTCTTTATGCGGGAGTGTTGGTAGAGGCCGGATCAACTCTAGACATAGTTCAGAATCCCATGCACCCTTATACTCGTTCCTTGATCGATGCTGTGCCTCAATTAGACAGGGAGATCACCCATTCTCTGCCCTTGGCTGGAGTCATGCCCCAACTAGTTGCTATTCCAGAATCTTGTCCATTTTTGCCTCGATGTAAATTTTCTGATCATGAATGTGAGGCAGAGATACCCCCTACAGTTATTCGAGACCAAAAGAGAGAAGTTAGGTGTTTTCATCCATCTGAGTTCACCAGGAAAAAGAATTATAATTATGATCATAATCATGCATACCAATTCACTCAAAAACCAGTCGATTCAACAACGAAAAGAAAGGATTATAGTGATCCTATAATACGGCTCGAGAATATTCGAGTTGGTTATCAATCGAGAACGCATAGCTTTTCTCAAACAGTTTTGCGCGACATCAATCTTACCTTTAATCGTGGCGAGGTAGTTGGCATTGTGGGTGAAAGTGGTTGTGGAAAAAGCACTCTTGCTCGAACCATAATGGGGTTAATTTCGCCTCTAGAAGGAGAAGTTTGGTTTAGAGGCTCCAATTTAAAAAACAAGAATCGAGCTGAACTGAGGCGTTTGCGGCGACATATGCAGTTGGTGTTCCAAGATGCTTTGGATTCGCTTAATCCAAGATTGCCAGTGGATGAGATCATCACCGATCCCCTTAGATTAAAAAAAGTAAGTCGGGATGATAAGAGAATCTCAGTTGAAAATATTATGAATAAGGTCAGCCTTGACCAAGGCTTTAAAAAAAGATTTCCACGAGAACTTTCGGGGGGGCAAGCTCAGCGGGTCGGAATCGCTCGAGGTCTTGTTGTGGATCCAGAGTTGATTATTTTTGACGAGCCAACGTCGGCTCTGGATGCAACTATCCAAGCGCAGGTTTTACTTTTAATTCGTTCCTTAATTGAACGGAAAGATCGTACTTATATTTTTATCACTCATGATCTCGCAACAGTGTTAGGTCTGTGTGATCGTGTTATTGTTATGTATCTTGGTCGAGTTGTTGAGGATGGTCCAGTTAATCGAGTATTTAAAGATCCAACACATCCCTACACTCAAGCACTTCTCGCCGCAATTCCTCGCTTGCTTGGAAGAGCGGTGGATGATGCTGTAAAATTGAAACGCGATTTCGAAGAGAATCTGGAAGGCGTTGGATGCAGTTTATTGCCTCGTTGCCCAATTTCTACTTCTCTTTGTTCTCAGAATCCTGAATTATTGGAGGTTAGCGAGGGACATAAAGTTGCCTGTTGGCAAGCAACAACATAGATGTAAAACTGAAAAAGAAGACTGCCCTTGAATGGTAACGTTTTTGAATGGAAGAGGAGAATATGGCTGAGGGAAAGACGGTCCGCATTGCAGTAGATATAGGTGGCACCTTCGTGGATGCAATCAGGCTTGATACTGAATCGGGTGAATTTACTTTGCACAAATCTTCAACTACTCCTAAAGAACCATGGGTTGGAGTAATGAAAGCGTTACGCAACATAGATCCACTTTTATCTCAGATCGATACCTTTACCCACGGAACCACGCTAGGACTAAATTCATTGTTAGAAAGAAAGGGTGCAAAAACTGGAATCATCACTAATAAAGGATTTCGCGACATTTTCCTGATAGGGAGAGCAAATGTACCGGATGCCGATATGTATAACTTCCAATATCAGAGACCAGAGCCTCTTGTTCCTAGACATCGGATTCTTGGCGTGGGTGGAAGACGTGATCATCGAGGTGAGGAGGATCAGATACTAAGTAAAGATGATGTCAGAGATGCTAGTAAAACACTTATAGAGGGATATGGTGTTGAATCAATTGCAATTTGTTTTTTATATTCATATGTTTCGCCAGAGGATGAAAATACGGCTGCTGATTTAATTAGAGAGATCTATCCCGATACTAAGATTTCTATTTCTAGCAACATTGCGCGAGAGCATCGTGAGTATGAAAGAACGAGCACAACTGTTTTAGATGCATACATAAGACCTGTGTTTGAAAGATATATGAGAAGGCTAGAGGATGATTTGGCGCAGGAAAAATTCAATGGGCGATTTTTAGTTATGCGATCAGGTGGTGGCGCTATGACAGCTGATGCCGCCAAGCTATCACCGACTAACACCATAATGTCTGGCCCGGCAGGGGGTATTGCAGGCGCTGAATATTTTGCTGACCTGCTTGACTTGGACAACTTAATCACTTTTGATGTTGGCGGGACTTCGCTTGATGTTTGTAAAATTGATAATGGCATACCAGCAACAGCTTTTGAAGCTACAATTGAAAATCATCCACTTTTAATTCCAGTTTATGATATTCGATCTATTGGCGCTGGTGGCGGTTCCATTGCTTGGATCGAAGAAGGCATTCTCAAGGTGGGACCTCATAGTGCCGGTGCGGAACCTGGACCTATTTGTTACGCTAGAGGTGGCCAGGAACCAACAGTTACAGACGCCGCTCTGACTCTCGGTTACATTAATTCCGAACGCTTTTTAGCTGGCGGCATGCAGCTTGATCCGAGTGCATCTCAGGTTGGAATTGAAAATAAGTTGGCGATTCCACTTAGCATGTCGAAGTTAGCAGTAGCAGCAGGTATTTTCGATATTATGTTGGCTAAAACGGTCGGTGCCGTCAGACAGATTACTGTAGAGCGCGGCAAGGATCCGGCAGAGTCTAGCTTGCTAGGATTCGGAGGCGCCGGACCCATGCTTGCACCATTAGTTGCGTATGAGTTAGGAATCTCTAAGGTCATTATTCCCCCAGTCCCAAGTGGATTTTCTGCTTGGGGCATGCTCAATGCCGATATTGTCGATGATTACTCTCTTACATTAGTTACATTGATTGATGATATTTTATTGGAAGAACTTGAATCACACTTTGCTGAATTAGAGAATGAAGCATTGAGATCATTAACTCATCAAGGTATTAGCGATAAAAGGGTGTTATTGATGCGCCAGCTAGAATTGCGTTATTTAGGGCAGGAACATGCGTTAGGCATCAGTGTTGGAAGGCCGGTTGATTTTTCCTTGATTCATGAGGTGTTTACTGAAGAACATCAGAATCGTTATGGCCACACTATGGAAGCTCCGATACAGGTTGTAAATCTTCGGGTTCGAGGTATTGGCCAATTTTCTAGACCGAAGCTTTCTGAGATGCCGGAAAATTCAAACCTAAAAATTTCAGCATCTAGCTCTAAGCAGGCTTTTTGTTTTGTTAATAGACAATTTATGCAATTTTCAATTTATGAGCGGTCAGAATTAGCAAGGGGTGGGAGTATTGCCGGCCCTGCCTTAATTGACGAAGGCACATCAGTGACTGTAATACATTCGAATCAAGTATTATCAGTCGATAGATATGGAAGTTTGATAATTTCAACCGGAATTTGAAGATTGAAACAAATTAATCGTGATGTAGATCCATCAGTTGTCGAAGTCGTACGAAATTATCTTATCTCGGCGGCGGAGGAAATGCGTGCAACACTGATACGTACGGCGTGCAATCCCGTTATTTACGAGGTGCTAGATTTTGGCATTTCCATATATGACCGCAATCTTGATTTAATTGCTGAGGGTCCCGGATTAACAAGCTTTTTGGGTGCTAATGACTACAGTATCGTCAAATTAGTGGAATATCTTGGGGAAGAATCATTCGAGGATGGTGATGTTGTCATATCAAATTATCCTTATTGGAATGCGGCTCATTCGTATGACGCAACGTTGACAGCTCCTGTTTTTGATAATGAACATGAGTTATTTGGTTATCTATTAGTCAGAGCACATTGGATGGATCTCGGAGCTAAAGATCCAGGATATGTACTTGATTCCACTGATATGCATCAAGAGGGATTGATATTTCCTGGAACAAAACTGGTAAAGAATCGGGTGATAGATAAGGAGCTCATAGAATTAATCCGCTTCAATTCAAGAATGCCAGATGTAGTTATTGGTGATTTTAATGCGATGGTTTCGAGCCTAAGAACTGGTGAACGCCGCATCAAAGAGATACTCAGTAAATTTGGAAGCCACATAATTGATAAAGCTATAAAGCAAATACTTGATTCGGGAGAAAAGGCTACTAATAAAGCTTTACAGGACCTTCCGAAAGGAACCTGGACTGCATCAGATATCATCGATGATGACGGTATAAGTGAGCATGCAATCACTATGAAGGTCACAATTACAATTAAGGATAGTAAGTTTATTGTTGATTTCTCAGGATCAGCCGGTACACAAAAAGGCCCAGTTAACATGCCTTTTGGTACAACTTTAGCGATGTGCAAGGTTGTGCTGAAAGCTCTTACAACGCCTTCTGAACCATCAAATGCAGGTCATTCTAGAATATTAGATGTAGTCGCTGAACCTGGCAATTTATTTCATGCCGTTTATCCCGCTCCAACTTTCACGCTTTGGACCGGTATCGTTGCGCTTGAATTATTATTTAAGGCGCTTGCGAAGGCAGTCCCCGATCGACTTTCAGCTTCTTCTGGAGGTGATGTGCCTGGTTTTATGATGCTGGGTATTCATCCCGAGACAGGTAAATTCTTTGCCTTAAGTAATAACGATTCAATTGGATGGGGCGCTTCTGCATACCATGATGGCTCTAATGGATTAATACATTTGTCTGAGAGTATTTGCCGAAATACACCGATTGAAGTGCTCGAACCAAACACCGGGATGTTTTTCGAAAAAGTGGAGTTAAGAACTGATTCGGGTGGTGCTGGAAAAAATCGGGGCGGCCTTGGTTTAAGTCGAGATATTCGATTTGTCAGTGACGGAGAGTTTTTAACTGTAATGAAAAAATCAAAATCGCGACCATGGGCACTAAAAGGGGGTCGTGAACCTGAGGCGAATATAATTATCGCCTTTCCTGGCACGGGTAAAGAAATGCGGATGAGCACGAAAAGAACAGACGTTGTTTCTGGTGACCGTATTTTGGTATTAACAGCAGGCGGTGGCGGTTATGGCGATCCTAAATTACGTGATTCTAAACGCGTCAAGCAAGATGTGCTTGATGGATTTGTGTCAATTGAGGCGGCACGAGAAATTTACGGATATCATGAGGACTAGTTTGGATTATGGTCCAAAAATTTTAGAAATGTAACCTACATATTGAGAGAATTGCTCTTAGATTCACATCTGATTCACATCTGATATAAATATAATTTGTGAGTTAGATGGGCTACGTTGTAGTCATGACCGGTAAGTTGGAGTGACTTAGACCTTTGTAATGTGATCTCTTATTGCTTCTCTTTGGTTGCCACTAAGCTTTACTTTCGATAAATTTTTTAATAGTCGATTTTTATAGGTAGTTTATGAGTGAATTGAGTCGTTTGCGCATACAACGCTACGCAGTCCTATTTTTTTTCTTTATTGTGTCTATTTTTATGGGCGCAGGGTTCATTTTTGGGTCGAATGAAAAAAGTCGTCCAGCGTTTACTCTGGAGAATGACCCAGTTTGGAATGCTGGAGAACGTGCCGATACGTTGATGCCTCCGCTTGGTCGTGATGTGCCATTATTCGTAGGGCCACTAGATTCAAATGTTGAAGCAAATGTTCTTGCGCTGCCAGTTCTGCGAGAACTTGTACGCCGTTATGATCTTGTTATGGCGGATAGCAATATCAGTAAACATTTTGTCTCTCGATATTATTGGATGGTACAAAAAGAGGTCCGTGGTCCTTGGGGTATGGCAGAAACTGTGAGAAGCATAATGAATCAAGCATCTCCGGTTAGTGATCAGATTGGATGGATAGGAGCTCGTTTTGACGAAGCTACTGATAAAGATCTAACAGATCTTTTAACACGATTGTTTGAAGTTGAGGCTGACAACGGACAAAATCCTTATCAGACCTTTGTGTCTGGCCTAAAAAAAAATCCGGATGGCTCTTGGAGAGCTAGCGCATTTTATATTTTGGGAGTGGCAGATACCGAAAGTCTGTATGGTCCAGCTGGTGAATTTTCGAAAGCCCCTGGTGATGAAAAACCTTTTTTTGAGGTATGGGAGCGAGCTATCGATGCGATTTATGCGCTCCCTATGACCGGCACGGGGGAAAGTGTACATGTCTGGTCATTCTTAGGCTTAGATAGTGAAGTTAATGATGAGGTCAATCAAACATTGCCTTTGGTCGGCGTGTCTTTCCTTCTTATGATTATTGTTATTGGGTTATTTTTTAGAGATTGGCGAGATGTGTTATCCGCGGGGTTAGGATTGGGTCTTTTGATGATATGGATGTTTGGGACGCAAGAATGGTTAGGTTATCCACGCACTCAAGTCTCGTCCATGTTACCAATATTATTATTAGCTCTTGGAGTGGACTTTTCATTCCATGGCCTGCATCGGTGGCGCAAATTAGCAACAGAAACTGGTGCTACCAATGTGGCGAGGCTTTTAGCAGGGTGGGCTAGTATTAAAGCTTTGCGGCCGGCATTAGGTTTGGCTACGATAACTACTATGGTAGCTTTCGGAACAGCTGCTTTTTCGTCTATTCAAGATCTTGCTGAGTGGGGTCGATTGGCTGTCATATATATATTTGAAGGCTACCTACTTTTAGGTATTTTTGCCGTTGTATTACGTTCTGGAATGAAGGTCAGCACGTATGATTACAAAGCAACTTTAGCGACAAAGTTAGGAAAATTTGGAGTATTCCAGGTGCGACGTCCACTTTTTTTTATTTTAATTCCGATCTTGATAACAGCTATTGCTTGGATCATCGGGCAACCAGGGACTGATTTCGATGTACATGACTACCTTGATTCCAATTCCCGGATGGTTCGATCTATTGATATTGCTGATGAGCTGTTCGATCAGTCGAATCAAGGAGAGCCTGGAATTATATTAGTTGAGGCAGGGCAGGATGGAGATTTGGCTGATTTTGATACGTTAATTGCTTTGGATGGTTTGATGACCGAAATTCGTTCAAGGGATTGGACCTATGGTGATCCCACTATAGTTGATTTAGTTCAGTGGCAGGTTAAGTCAGTTAGTAACGGGGGGCCGGGCTTTCGGTCAAAGAACATTGATTCAGCCACACTAATTCCCAAAAATTCTGCTGATATACGGTCAATTCTAAAAGATATTCAGAGGTCTGGCGTCACTGATCCTGATAATATTCGATCTTATACTTCAGCACGCCTCGTAAAAGCTATAGCACATATTGATGCCGAGACCGGTCGACTCTCTATGCTTAGTCTCCCCATTAAAGTGGAGAAAGCAGAAGATTGGGTCTGGATGGGAGCATTTAAAACAGATTTAGAAGAAATACTTGAAACATATTTGGATAGCGAAGATGACGTAACTGCCACATTGACGGGTAATTCATTTAGACGTTTTGTTTATGTAAACGCTATGACTGACTCATTTCAATCCAGCATATATCTTGCTATCGTAGCCTGTCTAATTGTCTTGATTCTTGTTTTAAGAGATGTTTGGTTGTCGGTTTTAACAATTGCACCAGTGGTAGCTGTATCTCTATGGCTTAACGCAGGGATGAATATTTTTGGAGCTAGTTTAAACTTGGTAACTCTTCAGGTTGCGTCCCTAGCTATTGGTTTGGGACTTGATTTTGCTATTCATGTGACTCAGGGAATTCGAGAGCAACGTTTGCGAAATCCGAATGGTGGTCTTGAGGCTTGGGTTAAGCAAATGATGAGTCATACTGGCCTCGCACTTTTTGCAAGTGGAATCACGGATATTCTTGGATTTAGCGTGTTAATGTTATCAATTATGCCGATGTTCACGATGTTTAGTAAAGTAATGATTGCAATGGTTCTACTAGCAATGGCAGCTTGCCTTTTTTGTCTGCCAGCGTTACTTGCACGATTTAGTAGGTTAGCTAATCCACCTTCTCAAGGGTCTTCTGGCTCCAACTTAAAAGCGAGCAGTACTTAATGCTAGGATTATTTTGGATTAAAGATAGAGTTTGTTCAGCTTAGATCTGTTAATCTGCTGAATCATAGCGGAACCCAACGGTTCTCCTTTTTTTTGTTACATTTTCCATAAAATGCATTGGTCCAAGCTTGTGTCCGGCTAGATTTGAACCAGCCATTAGAATTAAATCACCAGCCTCTGCAGGAATTTCTTTAGCGTCTGTACCATCCCGTGTATCGCAGATATTGAAATTACCATCCCCGCTTAAAATAAGGATACCTATTACAAATCTGTAACGAATATTGTCTCGATGTGGTGTAATCCCCCTCGATTCCGGAGAGTAATATTGTGCGATAATATCGTTAAATTGAAAAACCTCGTGCCCGATTAACCCCAAGTCACGCATACCAATTTTTACGTACGCTTCTATTTCTTTTGCAATACACCAAAGAAGATTATCTTTAGGAATGTTATAGCAAAGATCAAAATCTTGATAGACGGGTGTTTTTTTGTTACCGACAATAGGGTGAGCGGACCGACGCGGTAGACTGTCAACAATTGAGACGAGATTTCTCATATTCTTATCATCAAGGCACTTGATGCCAATCGATTTGAGCTCGACTAATTGCTCAAGAGCTAGGGTAAAACTTTTCAAATCAAGGCAGGTTAGATTCTTGGGCATACGATTATCTACTTAGAAAAATTAGAACTAAGAGATTAGTGCTTGTTGATCTGTTAGGTTTTTCGGTATATGTATAATTTATTATCCGCGTCCAACAAGAGGCATATTGGTAGCCATGATTGTCATAAAAAGAATATTTGTATCAAGAGGTAAGTTTGCCATTTGAATAACCGCCTTTGCAACATTATCTACCGACATAGTCGGCTCTTTTTTAATAGTATGATCCGATTGCACGACCCCTGTTTTCATTCTAGCCGTCATTGATGTTTCAGCATTTCCGACATCAATTTGTCCACATGCAATTCTATATTTTCGACCATCGAGGGCTGTCGCGCGAGTGAGGCCGGTGACTGCATGTTTGGTTGCTGTGTACGGTATTGAATTAGGTCTTGGCGCTTGTGATGAGACAGATCCATTATTGATGATACGACCTCCGATGGGTGATTGTTTTTTCATCATTTGAAACGCTTGTTGTGTGCAATAAAAAACTCCATTGAGGTTGACATCTACGATTTTCTGCCAGTCTTCAATAGATAGTTCTTCAACTGGTATTGCAGGCGCACTTATGCCTGCATTATTAAATAATAGATCAAGTCTTCCAAATTCTCTGGATACAGTTGAGAAAAGCTTTGACACGGATTCTGGTTTAGATATGTCAGTAGAGCACACTACCATTTGACCATTCCATTCTTTGGAAAGATCTGCAGTACGAGTTAGAGAGTTCTCATTGCGGCCAGCTAGCACTACAGTATAATTTTCTTGAGAAAGCGCTAGTGCAGTAGCCCGTCCAATCCCAGAACCTGCTCCAGTCACAATTGCTATTTTGAGGGGTGCTTGCATATGAAAGCCTCCTTTATCGCTTATCCTCACCTATTTATGTTTACTTTTGATTATAGTCTCAGCTATTACTTGTTGTTAGAATGTCGCCTGTTTAAGCTGATAATGGCGTATATTGAATCAATTGATTATACGTATTGCAAATTTAGATAAACATATAGTTGAAATGAAATTGGTATTCTAATTAATTTGGTTTTTTGTGTGAGCCAAGAAAGAAAAAAATGATGGAGATGTTTTAGATTTAAAAAGGCATCCTTTATGTTTTTAAATAAAAGTAGCTTGACCTTAGTTAAGTGACGGTAATCCACCATGAGCGATCATATTAAAACCACAGACGAGATTGTCAGTCGTTATGCAATAACCGCTAATCCTCTGAAACGAAGAACACATATATTTCTCGGATCTATGTTTATGTTTTCGATTAGTTGGCATTCAGGATATTTGGTATATTGCCAACAAAGCGCGCATTCGTAAGTGATATTATGAACCGAAGAGCTGCATTCTTTAGACCATTCTGTGACATCGTTGGCTATGACTAATTTAATAGCATGTCGTGCGATTTTTTTTGTGCTAGCGTTTTATGTAGGCAATTGGACTATCAGAATTCCTGATATTAAAAATCAGGTGGATACAGGTTATAGTGGCATGGGATTGAATGGAATGGCGTTTGCTGTAGGGGCTATTCTGATGATGATTATATCGAGTTCGGTAATCCGTCTATTAACTACCAAGCGAGCTATTTCTTGGTCGGCATGGATTATTGCTATCGGATTTGCCGCAACCGGATTTGCTCGTGACTTGCCGGTTCTTATGTTGCTTAGCCTGATTACTGGAATAGCGTATGGTCTTACAGAGGTAGCTATGAATGCCCAAGCTTCTAATCTGGAAGCAATTCATAAAAGATCTATGATGTCTGGTTTTCATGCTTTCTTTAGTCTTGGCCTGCTGACTGGTACATTGTTTGCGAGCGGCATTGTTGAGCTAAATATAAGTCTTTCTAGACATTTTCTCGGTCTTGCTATCGTATTATTACCCTTTGGGTTATTTTTTTCCCGCTATCTGATAGAGGATCGAGTTGATGGTGAAACGCCAGCCCGAAACTCTATTTTTTTTCGTTGGCCAAGAATCATTCTAATACTCGTAGTTCTTGCAGTTTCTGGCTCTCTTTTGGAGGGCGCGGTTGACTCATGGTCGGCTCTTTACATGCAAGACGTCGTCAAGGTTCGTGGATTTCGGGTTGGTTTGGGTGTAGTTGTATTTAATATTTTTATGGTTGTCGGGCGGCTTATTGGCGATAGAGTCGGTGATCTTTTGGGCTTAAAAAAATTCTTGTGTATTCAATTAGTAATGGGCATTATTGCTACTTTCATCTTATATCAATACCCTGGATTTTGGTCTTCAATTATTGGTTTTGGTTTGGCAGGCTTGGGTGTGTCTAATCTGGTTCCAGTTGCGTATAGCCAAGCGGGGAAAAGTTCTAGTATCGAAACACCGGTCGCGATAGCAATTATTTCATTGTTTTCCTTTGGTTCATTTATGCTAGCTCCGCCAATCGAAGGCTTAGTAGCAGATTGGTTCGGCCTGCCTAGTATCTTTTTAGCCATGTTTTTTCTATTTATGTTGGTGTTAGTTTTAACGATTCTTTATGGGATACGCTACATAGAGAATACAATTTCAGACCGTGACTAAGCTTGCTTGCACACTTCGTTTTGAGTCTTAAAAGCCAAGATTTATGTCTTTTTTGCACACAAACCTGCCATTTATGGTTACAATAAGATTTATTGATAAATAAATATAAGAGCCCTCTGATACGGTATGTTGGACTATTTTGACTTGTTTTTCACATAGATCTTATTAAGGTGAGACTACTCCTAACTAGCACAGTGTTTATCAATATTTTGAATAGAGATTTTATTCTAGCGTTCGAAACAGGAGTAAGCAGATATTTCCTATATTTTTTGATGCCGTCTTTCATGTGCAAATTATCATTTGCATCTAGAAATATCTTGACTATCTAGTGTTCAAATACGATCCACTGAAAGTAGCTCGACCGCTTGTGATAAATTTTTTTGTTATGAGGTTTTCCGCAACTTAGATTACACATGAAAACAACTGACGTATCAAATCCTAATTATTTCCATCGAGTAGTTGATTGCCAGTGGGCTTGTCCAGCGCATACGGATGTACCAGAATACATACGCTTGCTTGCACAAGGGCGTTATCGTGATTCGTATTTATTGAATAGGGCATCTAATGTTTTCCCAGGTATTTTAGGGCGTGTTTGTGATCGACCTTGTGAGCCTGCGTGTCGTAGGAGTCGAGTTGAAGAAAAGCCTGTTGCAATTTGTCGTCTAAAAAGGGTTGCTGCAGATTTAGCTGGTGATGTTCGTCCATGGTTACCTAAAATCCCTAAAAAAAAGAACGGTAAGCGTATTGCCTGTATAGGTGCAGGATGCGCTTCATTAACAGTAGCTAATGATCTATTGCCTCTGGGTTACGATGTCACTATTTTTGAACAGTTTGAGGTTCCCGGTGGTCTAATGCGTACCAATATCCCAGCTTTTAGGCTTCCAGAGAATGTATTAGACGATGAAATCAATATGATTCTTGAGATGGGTGTAGATCTTCGCTTAGGCGAAAAAATAACCAGTATGCGCGAATTGATTGCAGAAAATTTTGACGCTGTATTTATCGGGACTGGAGCACCAAGAGGCAAAGATTTAACCATACCGGGACGAGAAGATAGTGATCGCATTCACATAGGCATTGATTGGCTCGAATCGGTGGCGTTCGAGCATACAAAAAGTATTGGCCAAAAAGTTCTAATAATTGGCGTTGGAAATACGGCTATGGATTGTTGTCGCACTGCACTTCGTCTGGGAGGTAATGATGTTAAAGTGATGGCTCGTAAGCCGCGCAACTATTTCAAGGCATCTGATTGGGAATTGGAAGATGCCGAAGAAGAGCAGGTACAAATCCTTGTTAATCACTCCCCGAACAAATTTGTCGTAGAGGATAGTACATTAGTTGGTATGCAGTTCGACCGGTTGGAATACCGTTATGATTCCAATGGCAGGCTCACTCCTGAAATAGTCGGCCAAGAGATTGTTCCGTGTGATGATGTTATTCTCGCAATTGGACAAGAGAATGCTTTTACTTGGATTGAGCGTGACATTGGTATTGATTTTGATGAATGGGGAATGCCGGTCATTGATAAAATCACGCACCAATCTACATTACCCGGGGTATTTTTTGGTGGTGACGCGGCATTTGGTCCAGAAAATATAATATGGGCTGTAGAGCATGGGCACCAATCAGCGATTTCCATACATCGGCATTGCACTGAACAGAATATTGAAGAGCGGCTCCCAGTTGGAATGAATTTATCCACTACCAAGATGAGTATTCATGAATGGAGTTTTAGCAACGATTTTGATCCTTCTCAGCGACGCAAGATGAGACACGTCGATCTTCAAGAACGATTTAATGAGTTAAACATTGAAGTTGAGTTGGGATTTTCAAGTACTGAAGCCGAAGTAGAAATCGAGCGATGCCTTAATTGCGATATACAAACAGTATTTACAGCTAAATTATGTATCGAATGTGACGCTTGTATTGACGTATGTCCGGTTCGTTGTTTAACAATGACCGACAATACAAAGGAAGATGACCTGCGCAATAAACTAACAAGTCCAGCCTTAAATAAGGATCAGGCATTATTCGTTTCAGAAGAGCTTCCACAAACAGGTCGTGTAATGGTTAAAGATGAAAACCTTTGTGTTCATTGCTCCTTGTGTGCCGAACGTTGTCCAACCGGCGCATGGGATATGAAAAAGTCAACGATACTTATCCCCTACGCGAAAGATGAGGATAGCGACCAATGGCAGAAAGCGGGATAAACGATTTTGTGGTGCGTATTGGCACCGTAAATGGCACTGGATCTGCCAGTGCTAATACCTTGTTAATGAAATCTATATTTCGTATGGGCGTTCCGGTGGTTGGAAAAAATTATTTTCCTTCCAATATTCAAGGTTTGCCGACTTGGTATGAGGTTCGAGTCACCGAGTCTGGTTATCTTTCTCGCGCGGGGCGTGTTGATATTATGGTTGCAATGAATGCCCAGACGTACGAAGAGGACTTGGCATGTGTTGAACCCGGCGGTGTGTTGATATATGACTCAACTTGGCCGCGGAAAGAACTTGAAACAAGAGAGGATGTACGAGTAATGCCGTTCCCTCTTTCAAGAATATGTAATGAGATATTTGAAGGTTCGCGCGAACGTATTCTGATGAGAAATATCGCATATGTTGGGGCATTGGCCGCGTTGCTTGATATTGATTTAATAGTCATTGAAACCGCCTTAAAGGAAACGTTTGGAAAAAATAAAAATCTTCTTGATTCCAATCTAACATCGATTAATGTCGGATATGAATATGCAATTGAAAATTTCAAGTGTCCTCTGGAGACTAAGGTTAAGCGTTCAAAAAGAACCGATTCAGGTATCATGATTGATGGCAATACTGCTGCTGCGTTGGGTTGTGTGTACGCAGGAGCTACTGTAGCTAGTTGGTACCCTATAACCCCATCAACGTCTCTTGTCGATGCATTCGATCTTTTTTGTAAGGATTTACGGAAAGATGAGAAAACTGGAAAAAATAATTATTGTATTATTCAGGCGGAAGACGAACTTGCCGCTATCGGTGGTGCGCTAGGCGCAGCTTGGACTGGGGCTAGGGCATTTACGGCCACGAGCGGGCCAGGACTTTCTTTAATGGCAGAGTTTTTAGGATTAGCGTACTTTACTGAGATACCCTTGGTTTTATTTGATATACAAAGAGTAGGCCCTTCAACGGGCATGCCAACTAGAACACAGCAGGGCGATATTATAGCTGCAGCCTATGCATCTCATGGGGATACTCGCCATGTATTATTATTCCCTGCTAATCCAGAGGAGTGCTTTTATTTGACTATAGAAGCATTTGATCTCGCAGACCGCCTACAAACACCAATTGTAGTTATGTCAGATCTGGACATAGGAATGAATGATTGGCCGTGTCCACAGCTTGAGTGGGATGATAATTATCGACCAGATTTTGGTAAAGTTCATAGCTCAAGTGTGCTTGAAGGTATGCAGCGTTTTGAACGTTATGTGGATACCGATGGAGATGGTATTTGTTATCGAACTTTGCCTGGTGAGCATCCGACTGGCGCTTATCTAGTCAGAGGTTCCGGCCATAACAAATATGGTGGATATACAGAGCGTGATGATGAATATCGAGAAGTAGTAGATCGGTTGCTAAAGAAATTCCAGACAGCCGAAACGCTAGTTCCTGAACCGATAGTATCAAAATATGATAAATCCGATGGCGCTATTATTTCTTATGGTAGTTGCGATGGCGCGGTTAGAGAGACTATAGATATATTGGCGCGTCGAGGCATCAATTTGGACTACATGCGCATTCGTGCGTTTCCCTTTGGCGACAAGGTTAGAGAATTCGTAAAATGTTATGAAATTATTTTTGTAGTAGAGCAAAATCGTGATGGTCAGTTACGTACATTAATGTTGAACGAGGCCGGTGTGAAGCAGGAAAAAATGATATCTGTTCTTTCTTACGGAGGTCAGCCACTCTCTAGTCCAGATATTATTAACCCCATTCTTGAACGGTTTGAAGCGGAGAAGGTAGCATGAGTTTTATCAAAAAACCAAAAGTTTTGGGCCCTTATTCCACATCTAATAAAATTGGATTGTCGCTAAAGGATTATGAAGGGGCCATGTCAACTCTTTGCGCTGGCTGTGGTCATGATTCTGTTTCTGCTGCTATTATTCAAGCATTTTTTGAGCTTGATATTGAGCCGCATAGAGTTGCTAAACTTTCAGGAATCGGCTGTTCTAGCAAGACTCCTACTTATTTTTTGAGGGGGGCTCACGGATTTAATTCAGTGCATGGGCGCATGCCATCCATTGCTACCGGCGCTAATGCAGCAAATAGAGATTTGCATTATATAGGTGTTTCAGGGGACGGAGACTCTCTTTCAATTGGCTTGGGCCAGATGTGCCATGCCATTAGGCGAAACGTTAATATGTTGTACATAATTGAGAATAATGGTGTATATGGACTGACTAAAGGCCAGTTCTCGGCTTCAGCAGATGTTGGAACTTTAGCAAAGAAAGGAGAAGTCAATTCTTGGCAACCAATTGACCCGGTCTTAACAGCTATAGATCTCGGGGGATCTTTTGTTGCTCGTGGATTCTCTGGTGATAAGGCAAACCTAATTCCGCTTATAAAATCGGGTATCATGCATAAAGGTTTTGCTCTGTTAGATGTACTATCACCTTGTGTGACTTTTAATGATCACCAAGGGTCTACTAAAAGTTATTCGCACACTCGGGAGGTTGGGCGTACGGTAGTGTATGCAGACTTCGTTCCCGAAAAAGAAGAAATCACCACTAAATTGAAGGAAGGGTTAACTCCGGTAATGTTACATGACGGGGGACAAGTATATTTGCGCAGCGTGGATCAGGCCTATGATTCGCAGGACAGAAATAAGGCTGCATCCTATATACGTCAACACCAAGATCAAGGGGAAATAATGACAGGTCTGTTATATGTGAATGAAAACATTCCTGACCTTCATGAAACAAGCGGCACGGGCGACACACCATTGGTTGATCTAGATTTTAGTACACTTAATCCAGGAGCAAAAGTCTTGAATCGCATTCAAAAGAAATGGGGGTAGTTTAACCATGGATCCATTTTTAAGCGGGCTTAGAGTTGTGCATTTAATATCAAAACATTATTAAATTCGTATTTCTACTTTTAGCGAATCTACTTTCAAACAATAAAAAATTTAACCATGAAGAAAATTGCTAGCGTGGTTGGGAATGTCCGATGTATTTGGACAGGCAACAACATTTGTGGTGAAGGGCCCATATGGAGTGTAGAGCACCAAGCACTTTATTGGGTTGACATAGATGGACTAAAGGCATACCGCTACCAGTTTGAGAGCGAAACTGTAGATTCGTGGCCCATGCCGGAGAAAACAGGTTGGTTGCTACCTTGTGGCAACAGGTCTGAGTGGCTAGCAGGCTGTAAGTCTGGTATCTACTTGGTTGATCTTGACAAGAACTCATTTGATTTTTTAATCGATCCCGAGCCAGGATCTTCAGAGAATCGATTAAATGACGGCAAGATTGATGCTTCGGGCAGGCTATGGTGTGGCACAATGAATGATGAGAAGAAGATCCCGTCAGGATGGCTCTATCGTATTGATAGTCATTTAGAGTGTACTCGGTGTGATGGGCCGTACATTGTTACTAATGGGCCTGGAATCTCTCCGGATGATAAAGTTTTATATCATGTAGATACAGCGAACGGTATAGTCTACTCATTTGATAAATCCTCAGATGGCGCAATAAAAAATCGCCGGGTTTTCTTAAAAATAGACAGGGCAGATGGTAAGCCCGATGGGTTAACAGTTGATGACGATGGATTTATTTGGCTAGCTCATTTTAGGGGCGGGCGAATAAGTCGGTTTTCGTCCAATGCAGTACTGGATGGCGTGCTTGAATTACCAGCACCTCAAGTTACAAGTTGCACTTTTGGAGGCCCTAATATGAATATTCTTTTTATTACAACCGCAGCAAGGAATATTAATCTTACAGAATATCCAAAAGCTGGAAATCTTTTTTGCGTTGAAACAGCGGTCCGAGGAAATCCATCTGCATCATTTAATTTAAGTGTCACATAGTAAATTATTGAGTTATTAAAACGCGTAAAGTCCTAAACCTGGCGATTCATTGGCTGTTAATATAAGTTAGGTTGCTTAAGTAATTCTATTTTGGACTCTTAACTCCAGTTTGTGAGGTTATCATTGCATAGTGTGAGATTTGTCTATGCGAATTAAAGTTGAAAATTGTTTCTTTTGGAAAATTACATTCATCTAGATCGCATTCAAAAGCTATAATTTCATCCTCTTCAGTTTTTGCAATCGCGACGATTTCGCCGGCAGGATTGACTATGCAAGAACCACCCATAAGTGCAAAACCATCTTCGTTACCGGCTTTGGCTGCACCAACGACCCAACATGCATTTTGATATGCTCCTGCCTGCATGCAAAGGTGGTTTTGATGCATTCGTGTCTGCTCAGATTCATCTTTCTTAAGAGAATTAAGTTTTGGGGTGTTGTAACCTAACATAACGAGTTCAACACCCTGAAGACCCATTACTCGGAAAGTCTCAGGCCATCGGCGATCATTACATATACACATTCCCATGTTGCCCCCCATAGTACGCCACACGGGAAATCCTAAGTTACCTGTTTTAAAGTAACGCTTCTCGAGATGCTGCCATTGGCGATTTGGTTCATATTCAGAGTGCCCTGGGAGATGTACTTTTCTGTATTTGCCAACAATATCGCCCTTTTTGTCTACAAGAATACTCGTATTATAGCGCTCATTTGTCTTTGTCTTTTCAGCGTATCCGAGCGTGAATCCTATCTCATTCTTCTTGGAATAACTGAATAACGACTCAACGATTGAGTTTGGCATGTCGTCTTCAAACCAATGATCCATTGCATCATGTTTTTCAGCATAGTACCGTGGGAAAAATGTTGTCAGTGCGAGTTCAGGAAACACGACCAGATCACATTTTTTTGTTTTTCCTTCATATAATAGGTTTAAAAGACGGCCAACAACAGTTTTTCGGTTCTCTTGTTTTGGTATTGGGCCGAGTTGGGCTGCTGCTACTTTAATAATTCTTGTCATGATAGATTTTGGTTTATAAGTAAATTAAGTCCTTATGGGCTAGAATTATTTGATAATTTTACGCGCAAATTTGGTATTTGATCAAAAAAAGTGGTTTAGAACTGTTTGTGCTGTTGAATCCAATATAGGATACCGAATCACTATCCTTTATACTTGCATTAGTAGACTTCGGAAGAATAATTCTCGGCGTGATTGACTTTTTAGAAAACTCGTTAACGATACTTTTACTAACAGCATTTGCTGGCGGTGTTTTTTTTGCATTTAATTCTATCCTTAATCGAAAAGCTCTATGCTCTTTAAGTGATTCTGCATCAAAACGTCAACCACTAGTATCTGTTCTGATTCCTTGCCGCAACGAGGAGGAATATATTGCTAGCTGTTTAGATTCTTTTCTTGCGCAAAACTATAGTAATTTAGAGATTCTTATTTTAGATGATCATTCGGATGACGATAGCGCAATAGTGCTTGCTGATTATGAAAATAAGCACGAAAAACTGACAATCCTAAAAGGTAAGGAGTTACCCGAAGGTTGGACTGGTAAAAATTGGGCATGCCATCAACTCTATGAGCGCTCTCAAGGCGAAATTTTATTGTACTGTGATGCTGATACCAAAGTCGATGATTCTTTGATAAAAAATGCGGTTTCTGATTTAGAGATAAAGAGGTTAGGTTTTCTTACAATTTTCCCCCAACGAAATAGCTCCAATTTGTTCGATAGGGCTGTATGGGCGTTTACTAGTTGGGTAATCGCAAGTTGGGTTCCGTTATGGCTAGCATATAAGACTCGTGTTCGTTTTTTTGCAGTTGGGTTTGGCCAATTTCTGATGTTGCGCCGAAGTGCTTATGAGTCGATAGGAGGATACGATAACCTACGAAATAAAAGTTTGGATGATTTTGAAATAGCTAGACGTATTCAAATGGCAGGTATTGATTGGCGGGTCTATAGAAGTTTTGGTAGGCTGACAACAGAAAGTTATAAATCAACCAAAGAGACAGTCGATGGGTATGGAAAGAGTATTTTTCCGGCGTTAGGGGCAAACGGCTTAATATTGTTAGTGGCATGGTTATTTCTCGCTAATTTAGCATGGACTCCAGTTTTGCTATTAATTTTTGAATCTTTGCATTGGATTACTGTAACTAGTGACCAGCTTCAGATAGCGAGCCTAACTGTAGTCGCAGTTTTGAGTTCTTGGGCATTTTCTGCAGTTAATCTTAAGATAAATACTATCGCAGTGTTACTGTATCCTATTTCTATATCAACTGTTTTGTACACTGCGATCGCATCCTATATCACGATTCGACGTGGCGCGATGAAATGGAAGGATCGCATTATTCGAGATGCAGACGAATTGGGCACTTACAAAATTTTAGGAGAGACTGAATCTCTGGAAGATGTATCGGAAACGTCGACTGGAAAATCTGAACCGTGAGATTTCTTGAGGGAACATCAGTCACCGTATATGGAGACGGTGACGTCCAGTATCTTGGACTTCATGGTTGGGGCGCAGATCATCGAGCCTTCAAACCTCTTGAGCCTTATCTTCCAGACAATATTGGACTGGTATGCCCGGATTTCCCGGGATGTGGCGGCGTACCCCCTCCCAATGAATGGTCAATTAGCTCCATAATAGAAGGCACGGTAGACCTACTAAAAGAACGATCTTTAGATAATCCATCTGTTATTATTGGTAGTTGCTTGGGTTCAGTTTTTGCTCTTGAAATGTTGTATCGAGGAGTAATCACAACACAACGTCTAGTGATTATTGACCCATTAATTTTTTTCCCTATGTATTTACGAGTCTTCTTGCTTGGAAAATTTGGTGAAGGAGCCTATCGAGCTTCCATGGAAACTGGTGTAGGCCGAATTATGGCAAATATGATTTCTCAACTTAATCGCTCAAGTAATGTTAATCTAACAGCAGATTTGAAGGATATAGATCATGATTCTGCATACCGTTATCTGAAGCTAATGACTGATTTGCCCAATCCAAAGAGATATGCAGATTTAGAGTTTGATGTCGATATAATCTACGGCGAAGAAACATTTCGGTTTGCACGAAAATCTAGCAAAGCCCTCAAGGCAATATGGCATCATGCGCGAGAGCACCAAGTTCCAAAAGCAAGTCATTTACCTATAGTGGAGCAGACAGCCTATACTGCAGAATTATTATTTGGAGATCACATAGTTAATACAGAGTAATTTATAATTTCTTAGGTTTTCGAGACTCTTTATGTGTCTAGTTGTTGTGTCAAAAATTAGAAGTTAAGTGTTAATGTGCGGTCGCAAAAGAAAGAAGTATGCTGATCGTTAATAAAAAAATGTAACTGGTTAATTCCCGTAGATTGAAAAAAGTATAAATCCTATTATGAAAAAAGAATGGATAGAGAAAAAAGATTTTTTTGAGGCGCTTAGCCAAACAGTGGCAACTGTTTCTGTCGTAACAACAGACGGAAAATTTGGCCGAGGAGGGCTTACAGTAACTTCAATGTGTTCGGTGTCAGCAGAGCCGCCATCTATCCTAGTATGTATTAATAAGGGAAGTAGTGTATGCGATATGATCCGACGGAATCGCGTAATGTGCGTAAATATCCTTCGTGAAGATCAGGCAAATATTTCGGATATATTCAGTAGAAAATTGAATGATGACTCAGAGGATCCATTTAAGGCGGGTGAATGGGTAACAGCAAATACGGGAGCTCCGCTTCTTGTTAATGCATTAATTAGCTTGGATTGTCATATTCAGAGCGAACTGAATCATGGTACGCATTTTATTCTCATTGGTAATATAGAGCATTCGAAGTTAAATCAATTAGGTTGGCCATTAGTCTATAGAGCTAGAGGATATGAAGCCTCAGTAGGTTTAGGATCTTTTTCCTAGGAAAAATATTCATGAGATTGTTAATTATGAATCAAATAATAGAGACAGAGGACGTAACAAGATTATTAGACCAATTGCATCACACATCTTTCCAGGCAACCATGCTGCTGAATTTATAGCCATTGATATACAATATCTTTTTTATTATCAAAAAAACTACAGCTCCAAATAGCAACAAACGCATGGTTTAGCATGCACACATAGTGATTTGTCAGATATTTTTAGCTAATGCAAGTTCATAGTAATAGATTAGTAGTAATTTTGTTTTTCGCCCAAGTGTTAGCTATGGCCGGGATTGCTAACTTCGCCGTACTCCTTCCTGAATTTACACAAATGTGGGAATTAACTAGTCTAGAAGCAGGTTGGATTAGTGGAATTTTCTTCGCTGGATATATTTGTACGGCTCCATTCTTAGTAGGATTGACAGATTCAGTAGACTCTAAAAAAGTGTACTTGGTTGGATCGATATTTGGAGTAATTGGACTATTTGGTTTTGCTTTTATTGCGGATGGTTTTTGGACAGCTCTATTTTTCAGGTTTTTATCTGGAATCGCAATGGCTGGTACCTACATGCCCGGATTACAAATTCTCAATGAACGCCTTCAGTTTAAGAAGCGCCAACAATCAACTCCTTGGTATTTATCCACGGTTACTGTAGGCACAGGAGTTTCTTTTTTTTTAGGCGGGCATTTATTTGAAGTGTTTGATTGGCATTATATATTTTATTTATCAGGCTTATTACAGTTGTTAAGCTTAACTCTAATTCTTTTTTTTGTACCCGCTAAAATCTATATGGTTGATGAGAAAACAAGAAATACTCGTCACCCTCTCGACTTTAGGCCAGTATTTAAAAATCGGAAAGCGCTTGCTTTTATTCTAGGTTACCTAGGTCATAATTTTGAGTTGTTTGCTTTTAGGGCATGGATAGTCGCTTTTTTAGTTTTTGCATCAGCTTTGAATATGAATTCGATCGGTCGGTCTGAAATAGGTTCCTACGTGGCAGTTTTTAGTTTTTTAGGCATGTTTTGCAGCATATTAGGGGCACGTATTGCTGACCATCTAAGTAGGATTAAAATTATTAGATACTTAATGGTAATATCATTTATAGTCGGAACTACTTTGGGTTTTCTTTCAAATTTGCCATTCATTTTTCTATTAATGGTAACAGCGATCTATTCGGGTTTGCTTATGGCCGATTCGGCTATATTAACTACGAGTACTGTTGAGGCAGCAACGGACAATACTAGAGGAGCTACGTTAGCAATTCACTCTGTTTTTGGTATTTCCGGAGCCTTTTTAGGGCCAATAGTGGTTGGATTTGTGCTCGATATCTTTGGTGGTGTTGAATCATACAAAGGTTGGCAGTTTGGCTGCATCACGATGGCTTCCGGATCTTTGATCGGTGTGGTGTTATTATCGATGATGAGAAGACGAGTGGAAAAATCGGACTATAGTTAGTTTTTACCGGAAGGATGTCTCTGCTACGCTTAACTAATTCTTTTCTGACTAGATTTGAGCTCCAGACGCCTCTTATGTAAAATTGGTTCGGTGTAGCCATTAAGAATGTCCCTTCCAAGAAATATCAGATCGTGCGCAGCCTTAAATGAGATGCTATCGAAGTTAGGGGACATCTTAGAATAATACGGATCCTGGATATTTTGCTGATCTACAATCTCGGCCATTTTCTTTAATATTTCTATAACTTCTCCTTTAGAGGTAATTCCATGGTGAAGCCAGTTAGCGATATGTTGGCTCGAAATTCGTAGCGTTGCTCGGTCTTCCATTAAGCCAATATTATTAATATCAGGCACCTTTGAGCATCCGATACCCTGGTCAATCCATCGAACAACATAACCAAGAATGCCTTGACAGTTATTCTCTAGTTCTCTACGGATTTCTTCAGAAGACCATCTTGGATTATTGGCTTTTGGTATGGTGAGGATGTCTCGGAGTTTTGCACGTGATCTTGTTGCTAATTGACTTTGTGTTTCAGTAACATTTATTTGGTGGTAGTGAATGGAGTGCAAAGTAGCAGCAGTAGGTGATGGCACCCAGGCTGTAGTAGCGCCAGATTTTGGATGATCAATTTTTGACTCCATCATTTTTGCCATTTCATCAGGCATAGCCCACATACCTTTGCCAATTTGTGCATGACCCGGTAATCCACACTCAATTCCAATATCAACATTCCAGTCTTCATAAGCTCTTATCCAGGGTTGAGCTTTCATTTCGACCTTCGGAATCATAGGACCTGATTCCATTGAAGTATGAATCTCATCACCTGTGCGATCAAGGAAGCCTGTATTGATAAAAATAATGCGACTTGATGCGGCCCGAATGCATTCCTTAAGATTTACAGTAGTTCGACGTTCCTCGTCCATTATGCCAATTTTTATTGTGTTCGGCTCCATATTTAGAGCTAATTCGACGCGTCTAAGTATTTCAACAGCAAATTGCGTTTCATCGGGGCCATGCATCTTAGGTTTTACAACGTAAACTGAACCAGTTCTGGTGTTATTCAATTGACTTTTATTTTTCAGATCATGCAGTGAGATCAAACTTGTGATCATTGCGTCCATTAAGCCTTCGAATATTTCTTCTCCGCTCTCGGTAATAATTGCAGAATTAGTTGTTAGGTGCCCCACATGTCGAATTAGCATTAAGGAGCGACCAGGTAAATAAAATGTTTTGCCACTAGGGTCTTTGTATTCTCGATCAGGATTTAGCGAACGATTAACAGTTTTTTTATCTTTGGAAAAACTGATTGACAGAGTGCCTTTCATCAAGCCTAACCAATGGTCATAAATGTCAATCTTATCCTTTGCGTCCACGGTAGAGACCGAATCTTCTAAATCTTGAATTGTAGTAATTGCAGATTCGACGATTACATCACAGAGGCCACATAGACTTTGGCTACCAATAGGATGTTTTTTATCTAATTTCAATTCTATGTGGAGCTGATTGTGCTTACACAAAATGGACGAAGGGTTGTCCATTGGCCCGTTATAACCACAGAAACTGTCGTTATGCAATAATTCAGAAAACTTGTCGTTATTTAGCAGTACAACTAGTCCATTATTACTAACTTGATACGCTTTGACATCTTTATGTTTTCCATCTTTGATTGGAAGCACTTCATCTAAGAAAGTAGATACATAATTAACTACCCGCTCTCCTCGCAAGGGGTTATATTGAGGGCTTCGAACCGCTCCATCTGTTTCTGGAATAACATCTGTCCCATAAAGAGCATCATATAGTGATCCCCAACGAGCATTTGCTGCGTTTAATGCATAACGTGCATTATTCATTGGAACAACGAGCTGTGGTCCAGCTATTACTGAAATTTCCGGGTCAATATTACTAGTAGTTATTTGGACTGGCCCTTGTTCCTTTTTGATATATCCAATTTCGTAGAGAAACTTTTCGTAGCTTTCAGCATCATGTTCCTTATCCTGGTTTTGAATATGCCAGTCGTCAATCTTTTCCTGTAAGTCTTTTCGGATTTGGAGTAATTCCTTATTCTTGGGTGTTACATCACGAACTATGGTTGCAAAGGATAACCAAAATGAAGCAGGATCGATGTCGGTTCCTGGTATATATTTTTCGTTAACAGCTTTGTAGAGACAGCGATCTACTTTTAGTCCATTGATTAGAATGCGATCTTCCATTTTTTATTAATACAAGGTTTTGAATTTCACTAATCATACTCAAAAATATACACTTTGTGGAGTTTAGAGAAAAAATTTTTGTGATTTGTCAAGTAATTTGTATTAAGGTATAACATCTGATACGGTAAGAGCTTAGTTTAATGAGGTGTGAGGGAATGGCAGATATAGGTACCGCAAAACAATTTCTAATTGAGGAGCATCAAAAGGAGCGCGAAGAGTTAGCGTGTGCGTTTCGTTGGGCATTTCGGATGAATTTACATGAAGGTGTGGCTAACCATTTTTCACTCGCCTTATCAGATTGTGGTACAAAATTTCTAATCAATCCGAAACTCCGCCATTTTAGCCGTATTAGAGCCAGTGACTTGATAATGCTAGATGCAAATAATTCTGAAACAATGCAGCAGCAAGATGCACCGGATCCGACAGCATGGGGCTTGCATGGAGCGTTGCATCGCCAATGCCCTCATATTCGTTGTGCAATTCATGCGCACCCAACATATTCAACAGTTTTATCAAGTCTTGTTAACAAGGAAATGTTGCCAATCAATCAAACTGCTGCTCGATTTTATGGGAGAGTAGTCATTGATGAATACTATGGTGGATTAGCATTTGAGGAGGAGGGAGATCGTTGTGCGAAATTATTAGCTGATCCAAAGGTAATGGTAATGGTTATGGGAAACCATGGGGTTTTAGCTCTTGGTGACACTGTATCAACTGCTTTTGATCGTTTATATTATTTTGAGCGGGCTGCCGAGTCTTTGGTAAAAGCCTATATGACTGGAAAAGAACTTAAGGTGCTTTCACATGAAATAGCTGAGAAGACCGCTAGGGAGATAGCAGAATATCCTGGTTTGTCGAATAGGCATTTTTCTGAGCTTCAGGCAATTCTTGAATTAGAAGAGCCAGACTATCGAAGCTGATGCTAGAGTATCGCCGACAAGGACGGAGTCTAATATAGATGATTTACTCTATTCTAAATTAGTGATGATTATAAAATTCCCAACACTTTCTCAAGATTGAAGAGCGCTTTAGTTTTGTGTTATTAGGATTAGTGATTCCTTAGACCATTCTAGCCAGACCCTTTGGTGAGTATTCAAATCTGTTGATTGGAATTGATCACCGTTTTGTATGGATACCAGAATAGTTTTATGTCGATTTAAAGTATTGACATAGCAATAGCTGCGGTCACCCATATACGCCGAAGGGCCTATATCACCTTGAACGCACATCTTATTGCCCCCTGGGTAATGCAAGTGTATTTTTAGATTTTCCGGGCGAATTCCGATCCAGACTGTTTTATCAATTTTCACCAGAGCTGACGAGTTGATCATAATCTCGCCTAAGATATCAACCGATACTTTTAGGTCTTGATCAATACTGTCAGTAACTCTACCCTTAAAAAAATTCATGTTACCGAGGAAGTTAGCAACAAAATAAGAGGCCGGCGATCTGTATAATTGACGTGGCGGAGCTATTTCAAGCACTTTTCCATCTGACATAACCGCGATTCGATCTGAAAGAGTCAATGCTTCTTCTTGATCATGAGTAACGAATATAAACGTAATACCTAGCTCTTTTTGTAATATACGCAGTTCAATCTGCATTTGCTCTCTAAGTTTTTTATCTAATGCGCCAAGTGGCTCATCAAGTAACAGTACTTTGGGTTGCTTAATTAAGGCGCGAGCGAGTGCAACTCGTTGACGTTGACCACCTGATAATTCGTTTGATCGCCGATTTCCATATCCCGGCAATTTGATAAGTTCAAGCATCTCATGAATCTTTCGATTTGACACACGTTTAGATAAGCCAGATTTTCGCAACCCGAATCCAATGTTTGCATGTACATTTAGATGAGGGAAAATTGCATAATTCTGAAAGACCATGTTTACTGGACGCTGATTCGGTGGTAAATTTGAAATCGGTTGCCCATCGATAAAAATTTCTCCAGAATCAGGAGACTCAAATCCAGCGATCATTCGAAGTAAAGTTGTTTTTCCGCATCCGGAAGGGCCTAGTATTGAAAAAAATTCACCCTTTTCAATATTGAACTTTACGTTATCTACTGCTTTTATTTCGCCAAATGTTTTACTAACGTTGTTGAAAGAGATGATTGGATTAGAAATCATTTTATATACTGGATTGAGACCGAAGGTTTGCTCCTCGTTTTCGTAACCATTCAGAAAAAGTTATAATGAGGAAGGAAGCAATAAATATTGTTGCGCCAAGCGCGAGAGTTGGTGGAAGTTTGGAAGGGAATCTTAACGAACTCCATATATAAATTGGTAGTGTTTGCTCGGTACTTGACAAGAAAAACGCTAATACGAATTCGTCAAAAGAAATAGTGAATGTCAGTAGTAAGCTAGCGACAATGCCAGGCAATATGATTGGAAAGGTTACTCGCCAAAATGTCATCCAGGAATTTTCACCAAGATCAAGGCTAGCTTCTTCCATGCTTTTGTCAAAATTTTCCATGCGCGCAATAAGAATAAGTATAGAAAAAGGAACACAGAGGAGTAGGTGGGCAAAACCCACTGTTACCAAGGAGAGTGGAATATTAATAATACTTAAAAGGATTAAAAGTGATATGCCAAGAATAATTTCTGGTATGACCAATGGAGTTAACATGAAACCTATTATTGGCAATTTCCCAGGCAAGCGATATTTAGTTACTGCTTTAGCGGTTAATAAACCTAGAATAGTGCTAAGAAAAGATACAGTTAATCCGATTTTAAAGCTATTCATCAAAGCATTTATCATGCTTGGATTGTTGATCATATCTTGATACCACGCCAGTGTAAGTCCTTTTAATGGAAATGACACATATTTAGAATCATTTAGTGAGAATAGGGGTATAAAAAGAATAGGTATGTAGATAAAGCTTAAGTAGAATATGGCATAGACATAAAGCCCACTAGGCAATAATTTTCCTTTACTCCTGTTCATATCCCACGTTTACGATAGCTGTAGTTAACCCAGAGAATTAAACTAGTTAATATTGTTACTATCGTTATTAACATTATGGATACAGTCGCGCCCATAGGCCAATTTTGAGATTCTCCAAACATCGATTGGATTATATTGCCGATCATTATTCCTTGTGGCCCCCCAACAAGTGATGGTGTCACATAGTCCCCGACGGTGGGTATGAAGACAAGTAAACTGGCAATGATAGTTCCGGGAAGTGATAATGGAAGTGTAATTCGAATAAAGGTCATGAAAGAGCTTTCTCCAAGATCGCGAGCGGCTGCCAGAAGATCACGGTTAATCTTGTCGAGAGATAGATAAATTGGGAGGATAGCAAAGGGGGCCCAAGCATGCGCCAAAGTGATGATGACGGCTATTGGGCTGTAAAGTAGAAAAGTCAGTGGTTCCTCTATTAATCTTAGTGAAATTAGGCCGGAATTAATTACCCCACTGTTTCCGAGCATAATTTTCCATGCGAACACTCGCAAAAGATAACTAGTCCAAAATGGAACAGTAATTAAGATCAGCCACAATGTTTTGTTTTTTTTTAGTCGAAAAGCAATGAAGTAAGCCATAGGGTAAGCGAGCACTACCGTGATTACTGTGACTATCGCTGCTATCCCTATGGACTTTATCAGCAATGCTATATGAATTGGTTTATGAAAAAATTCAGTATAGTTGGTTAGTGAAAAAGTTCGGATCAAAATCAGATAGTCCTGCGACCAGAAACTCAAAATAAAAAGCAATGTTAACGGTATCCCTAAGCCGATAATCATCAAGACTAAGGAGGGAGAGATCAGCCCGTAGCCTTGAACTGATTCACGCTTAAAACGTCGCTTTTTTGGGGGTGTGATATCAGAATCTGGATTCATGACTGCATTAAACTTCTACAATATAACTTAGTAATATACTGATTTCTCTAGAACATAGTAGTTGAGTCGAGCAGAGCAGATTTTTACAGGGATACAAAAATTTAGAGCCCAGCCTTTACTTCGTCAAACATTTTTTGCAATTCTGCCTCGTTGGCCATAGCTACTTGGAAAATACCGGAATTCAACATATCATCAGGATCATTAGATGTGAATCCAAGGCTTTTTACGATTTCGGGATCAATTTGTTGGAATGCTTTAGAATTCCCGTGCCCATATCCGTATTCAGTGATATCAAAGACTCCAGCCTCTACGCTCATATACGCATCAATGTAATCGTAAATTTTTTCGATCTTATCAGGATCATGTCCTGTCATAATAGAAAATCCGCATACCCATGTCATAGCTCCCTCTTTTGGATTCATAAATTTAACATCATGGCCTTCACTAATCATTGAGGCAAATGAATCATTCCAAGTCGTGCCGGCGATTAGTTCGCCTGATGCTAAACCTTGTTCGACTTCAGTTGGACTATCCCAGTAAAATCTAATCAAGGACAATTGTTCTTTGAGTGCAGCACGTGTTTTCATAATCTCATGCGATGTCATATTAAAAGGATCTTCAGCTCCCGCATGAATTGCCGCAACCATCACGCCATCAATTAGGCTGTTAGACATTGATAGTCGTCCCTTGTATTTTGGATCCCAAAGGATATCCCACGTTTCATTATCGATATATTCTGGAGCTAGATCTGGTCGGTATAGGACGGAAGTCTGTCCCCAATCGGTAGGGATAAAATAGCGCTGACCATCGATAACAGTACCAGGAATTGTTTTAAGACTTGGTGCAATATTAGTCCAATTACTGAGTCGATTTGTATCAATTGGTTCGAGGAGACCAGCCTGATGCCACATCGGAATTTTGTAGGTACATGGTTGCGTGATATCTACTTGAAAACCGGCACGCATTTTCGCAAATGCTTCTTCTTCATCAGCAAAAATTGCGAAGTTTGGAGATCGACCATGTCTTTCAATATAATCACCATGTAAATCGGGCACTTCCCAGCCTTCCCATGTAAAAACTGTCGGATGATGTTTGCTTGAACGTAATTGCTCGCAGGCGGTTAATGGAATTACTGTGATTACGCCACCAATTGCCATTAAAAATTTACTGAATTGCCGACGAGTCATTTTTCCAGTGGTAATTTTTTCTATTGCTTCGTCTTTTCTCATTCGAGTCTCCTACAAATTTCCATGGCAGTTTATTTTCTTTTTCGTAATATCGAAAAAGCGTCATCGAGGCTTTTTCTAACAATTACCATTAATTTATCAATTTGTTCAATATTCATTATTAGTGGGGGCGAGATTATCATTGTGTCACCTACTGCTCGCATTATAAGTCCATTGTCAAGAGCTGCTTCTCTACATAAAGTGCCAGCCGTGCCTGGTGGATCATATCTTTTTCGTAATTCTTTTTCTTGTACCAATTCGAGTGCTCCTAAAAAACCGATCCCTCTCGCTTCACCAACCAATGGATGGTCCTGAAGGAGATGCCATTTTTCTTGAAAATAAGAGCCAGTAAAATTTTTAACTTGGTCGATTATCTTTTCATCTCGAAGAATCCGAATGTTTTCTTTCGCAACAGCGCAGGCAGCCGGATGTCCGGAATAAGTCATTCCATGAAAAAATTCGCCACCTTCCTCGATGACTACTTTTGCGATGTGTTTAGAGATCATGACGGCTCCAATCGGGAGATAACCAGATGATAATCCTTTGGCAATAGTCATAAGGTCGCATGGTATATTGAACGTATCGCTACCAAACCAAGTGCCGGTTCTTCCGAATCCACATATAACTTCGTCAGCGACAAGTAGTATTTGGAAGCGACTACAAATATCAGAAATTTCCGGCCAGTATGTTTCCGGTGGAATTATGACACCGCCAGCACCCTGGACAGGTTCTGCAACGAAAGCGGCTACCCGATGCTCGCCAAGCTCATCGATTTTTTTCTCTAATTGTATAGCCATATCTTTCCCAAAATTTTCTGGATGTTGATCCCCTCCCTGTTTGTACCAATAGGGTTGATCAATGTAATCGATATCTGGAATAGGGAGGCCTCCCTGGCGATGCATGTATGGCATCCCTGAAAGGCTTGCCGCAGCAACTGTGCTTCCATGATAAGAGTTTTTCCGACTTATAATTATTTGCTTTTCTGGATGGCCAAGCAGACTCCAATAAAAACGTGTCAATCGAACTATAGTGTCTATAGATTCTGAGCCGGAATTGGTAAAGAAAGCGTGATCGAATTGTTTCGGAGTAACTTGTGAGAGAAGTTCTGATAGCTCGATAACAGATGGGTGAGCGCTTTCAAAGAAACTTGGATAGTAAGGTAATCGTTCGAGTTGGTCCCTAGCAACATCTACTAGTTCCCGTCTACCATATCCAATGTTCACACACCACAAGCCTGCCATTCCATCAAGAAAACGATTGCCTTCGGAGTCCCATAGGTAGATCCCATTCGCTTTTTCGATTATTCTACTTCCTGCCGAGTGGAGCACTTTGTGGTTGGTGAATGGATGAAGGAAGTGAGAACGATCAGTTTTTTGCCATTCATCGGTTTGACGATTTTGATTTTTCATCTAGTCTTCTTTTAGTTTTGCAGAGAAATCTCGCTCGTCGCAATCCCGATATGCCGACCTATTTTTAATGAGTACTATAGAAACACGGGTTCCTTAGGGTTACCATCACAATGATACAGTTAGCGTGATTCAAGAAAACGTTTCGGCACCATTCACAAATGCATTACGATCGTAACCAATAAAACATGGAGTTTAATCATGAAAAAATACTTAAATTTCGTATTAACTGTTATAGCAGTGAATTTGACTATTCAGACGTTTGATCATTTAAATCAGGGTTTTATACAAGATGCACTAGCTAACCCATCTAGTGTACAGAAAATCGCCATCTGTGATGACATGGGAATAAAGTGTGCAGATATATCAAGTTTAGTTCGAGGCAGTTTGTTGATCAAAGAAGGGCCTTAAGTCTTTTTTCAGAATGGAATTGTAATACTAATTACATGCGCGTTAATTCCAATGTTGGGACTGCCAGAACCGCCGTTTGAAACATGGAGCAAGCGGTAATCAAGAGAATACGGTTTGGTAGCGCGTTGGAATTCTAGACCTGCGCCAATGTGAACTAAGAATTGGGATGCAGAATTTAGAGGCTTGCCACCGAAATCTTTCCAATTTGTTCTACCGAACCCAATGCCTCCCAACAATTTTTGGCTCCATGATTTGTTGGGGCTATGAGTTCTATATTGCACCATGAGAGGGGATAAATTAATGAGGTAAGATTGTTCGTTTTCATTACCATCTGTTATGGTGGCTAATCCAGCCTCCATTCTCCATGACAATTGACCTCTAGCACCATCGACCAATTGGTGTTGTATAGGACGCTCATAGACGCCAAGAAGAGATATGAATCTGTGGCTTCGTCGAGGTGGTGGGCAATTTGAGCACGCTGGAATATCTGCAGTTTGCCCGACACCGATTTCAAATCCAAATTGGTTTCCATGTTGTTCAGAAATCAAAATAGAATCAGCTGCTTGGCTAGAAAATCCAACTAGTGTTGTGGAGATGAAAAAGTAAATAGGGATACGTTTGAGCCATTTATGCATAAGGTCTAAACGGATTGAGGAAATGAAGACTGTTTCAATCTTGCGCATTGTTCGGATTTATCTAGGTTTAGTAGAATAATATTTTATCCGACAACCGACCCAATGTGGTGATCAATAAGCGTTTTGATGCCTAATTTCTCCTCTAAAAAGTTAGTGTTATTAATTTGTTGGGTGGTTCGCCCTAGTCTTTCTTGAATTTTATCCGTTGTTGCCAATACTTTAGTGAGACAAATGCTAAAGCAGTCCCACCGCAAATTATTTCAAGCAACATTACTTCGGGATAAACAGGTGGTCTGAAAATTAGATAAATAGATGCAGCAAATGGTAATAGGGCATTAAATTCTCGTATTATGATCCACGATGCTACTGATGTATTTTGGCTAATCCATATGCCGAGAAGGGCTATTACATACCCTATTAGTCCACCAACTGCGATGTCTAATGGCCAGTGAACTCCAATAACAACTCTTGTCGCTGCTACCACTATCCCAATGAGAGGAAGAATTAAGGACCACCTATTTTTTTTCAGATAGAGCAATAATAAAGTAATGGCGCAGATTATGCTGGCAGAATGACCCGATGGGAAAGAACGATTACTGGGTCTATAAATACCACCATAAGTGCCTTCTTTAAGAGCCAAAGATTCCTTTGAAAAAGCAATGCCAAACTGTTCTTTTGTCACTTGCCCATTCATTCGAGGCACCCAATAGAGGGCTTCTTTTGATGACGGATCTGATTGGATCAAAGCCCATACAGCAGAGATATCTACTCGATTATCGACAAGTTTTTCGTAATCGATCTTCATATTAAGATTTACTGAATCTTGGAGTGTTGGCGTTAAAACACGGATTTGATCGACTGGTAATTTTGCTGGTGGCCGAGGTGCATCGAATGTGTGCTTGAGACCTTGAACGATAATAACTGAGAATAGAATTGATATTGTGAGGGCGCAGAGCCATTTCCTATGCTTGTATAGAAGCGCACTGAATAATGTGACTGCAACTGCGGCATCCCCAAGATGAGTAAGGTTTAGCCAAAATAACGACCCCCCCGGCATGTTTTGATTTATTAGCTGAAAGATATTTAGATTTAAAAATATACTAGTAATCAGCGTCAGCCCCAGAAGTCCAATTAATAGACCACTGCTTACGATCATAGTCTTGAACGTTAGTGGTTTATTTGAGATTTCCATGCGTAGATTTGTTGATTTTCTGAAGAGTTAGTTTTCTTCTCTACTTTAATTTATTAATTTTACAAGATGAGACGAATCCTTTTCATAAATGCAAAATTTCCTAGTAACCCAAAAAAAGGGCGCCTAATGGCGCCCTTTTTACACAACTTTATAAATGAGCGACTTAGAAGCTGTAGCTCAAAGTACCTTTAAGTGTAGAGCTTGCGGTGCCATAGCTGGCTCCGAAACTCATACCGCCACCAAGGGATGAACTCCAACTTACAGTAGCTGCACCGCCTGAAGCGGCTGATACTGATAGGCCTAACAGACCAGCGCTAATGCTGGTTGAACTGCCGTCATAACTGAGGCCTAGAGATACATCACCGGCATTACCACCTACGGATGCACCGGTTTTTCCAGTAGCAGTGTTATAGGTTGCTCCAACGCTAAGTCCTGCAATAGTTTCAGCTAAACCGACGCTGAATGATGCAGTCTTGCCGTTGGTAGTGATTGTTGCGTTAGTGCCAAGGATGCCGGAACCGGCCCATGTGACACCAGAATTACTCAGGGAGACGGAGCCAAAGTCGCCGGCTAGGCCAACACTTGCGCCAGTTCCCCCACCGGTCACGGAAAAACTGGCGGAACCTGATACGCCGTTGCCGAGATCGGCACTGCCGGACATACCTAAGCTGCCACTTCCACCACCGAGTGTTACGGTGCTGCCTGTAACCGATACGCTTTGACTGACGCTACCACTCAGGGACCATTCTGCCATGGCCACTGTTGGTGCTGCAAATGTGCCGGCTACGGCAATTGCAAGCAGTTTCTTTTTCATTGAAGGAAACTCCAGGTTAAGTTAAAAGATTGCTCTTGTACAAAAGCAGTTTTATTCTCGCTACTTTTTTCCCTGAATGCAACACCTTTATGGTAAAAAAACGGCAGTATTCAAGGTATTTGTTGTAAAAAGGATACAAATAGTTCTGGACAAGGAAAAGGTGCTATCAAATTTATTTATAGAGTCTTTGGGCGACAAAGCTGTTCATGAGTTGATGATAATGGTAGGGCATATAATTATACGTCTATTAGTATTTTTATGCCCTCATTGTGACTAATATACAGTTGTCTGTACCAACTGCAAATACAAGATTTTGACTTGAGTAAGGAGAATTAATTCCTGATGTGCCAAAGTAGAAAAATTCTAGTTCGCTGCCGAAGTGGAATTATCGGCTTTTTTTATATATTAGTTATCTCAATGCTTTTTGGATGCGCCAGACCTGTATCTGTCCCAGATCCCGCATCAGTTGGGATTAATCCAGCTTATATTTTTGGAGACAGGCGTCCTGGGGAAGATACATATGTCATAGATGATTCCAACTATATTGAGTATTTAGAGTGGAAGCGGTGGCAAGATTTTCAAGCATATCAAAAATGGAGAAGATTGCAGAGGGAGCAGGTTATAAATGATGCTCCTTCTGACTGATTTTTAGTTCTTTAGTTTTTCAAAGATAGCGTAAATAACTTCCTCACCTTTCTCTGCCGGTTGTTGATTCGCATTCCAGATCGAAACGATTGTTGATTCCATAGAAATGCCTGGCTCTAATTGCATACGATATTGATCAATAATCTCTGGATATTTGTTTTTTCTAAGCCCTAAACGCGCGAGCAACCCTTGGTTGGATTTATTTCCAGGTACAACGTATCGAATCCAAAAATGAAGACTATCAATATCACTCTTGTCTATGTAGAAATTAGCTTCTCTCAGCGCTCTATTTATTGTCCTCCAAGCTATTTCAGGTTTTTCTGGAATAATTAGTTGTGTTTGACCTGATGTTGTTTTATAGAGACTTAACCCTGGTAATGGATTAATGCCTCCAATCACAAATTGCTGATCTTCTCCTGCAAAAGTTTTAAGTTGCACCGCAAGTTGACGTAATAAAGAATTTGCTTCTGGCGTAGCGATAGTAATGTTATTCCGGTCGAAAAGGGACGCTATAACTATGCCTTCTTGTTCCTCCAATTTAAGTTGGAAAATGATACGCCCCGTTAACAACGTTGCCCAATTGCGCCATCCTTGATTTGTACCTCCATCACGTCCAACTTTATAGGATATCCGAAAATCATAATTTGATTTGCTGCTATTCAAGAGTTGAATATTGAGATTGATTAGAGCTGTATCAATACGATTCCAGCTACTGTCCAGAGTATCTCGGACTAATAAAATTTCCCGACCTTGATTGTCAGAGACGATCAGTACCCCGTCTCGGCTAAGCTGTGTATTTTGCTGACTTTTTTTAAATTCACGAAAAGCCGTTATACTAAGGCTCTCGGCATCATTATTAGTTTCGCGCCAAGTTAGATAGTCTTGGTACTTCGCTAATTCTTGACTAGACTGAAATTCTTCAAATTCTGCGAGAGTTTGTGCCGATATAGGCGTTTCAGTAATGTTGGGAACTCGTTTGGCACTTATTGTTTCCGGTGTGGTTAGATCTGGCGGAATCTCAAGCATTGTGGGTGTAAAATCGCTATCCCGATTAAAGTTAGTACTGCATCCAGCGGTGACTATAACAACTAGGATAGGAAAAAGAATGTGTATCGTTCGAGACATAACAATTTATTTTAGTTTATTTTGGTGAGTTGTTTAATCGCTGAAAGGTTTTTTCCAATTTAGACCTAACCTTAAAATATTCGCTGAGGTTATTATAGATTTAATATTGTTCATTCAAATTGGCAGATTAAATAACCTTAGCAAAAAATTAGTGATAATGGGGCGAATTAATGTCAAATAAACAAGGTATGGTTACGGGCGCAATTCTTTCTGGTGGTCGCGGCACTCGTATGGGCGGAATTGATAAAGGCCTAGTAAATTTGAAGGATCGCATGTTGATAGAGTGGGTGCTTGATAGGCTAACCCCTCAAGTTTCGAATATTATCATTAATGCTAATCGAAGTTATAAAAAGTATGCGAAATTTGGATATCCTGTTGTAGCCGACACCGTTAACGATTTCCGTGGCCCACTGGCAGGGGTAGCAGCTATTCTTTCCAAGTGTGAAACTCCATGGCTGATGACTGTACCCTGCGATTCACCCCTGATACCTTTAGACCTTGTTTCGCGATTAAAGAATCAGGTTTTTAAGGAGCAATCACGATTGGGCGTGGCTTATGATGGCGATCGACTACAACCGGTTTTTATGTTTTTGCATCGAGATTTATTGCAAGATCTGAATCTATTTTTAGATAATGGAGGCCGGAAAATTGATCATTGGTTGGCTAACCATTCTTTTGAAATGGTATCTTTTTCTGATTGTCAGGAGATGTTTTTAAATGCAAATACACCTGATGACCTTCAGCGCGCGCAAGTATCATTAAACTCGGCGTAATACACTTGGCCTTGCATAGAACTTGGGTAACGCTATGCTAGAAAGGAAATAACCCTATATTCTTTAGCGTATTTTGTGTTCTTGCTTGATTGATTTAACGCATTTAATTGTTATGAGCATTTAGTTCTGATTAATAGCGACTTTGGCACCTAGATCATATTAAAAAAATAGGAAAATGAGTAGACTAGGCACTAGCGATGTTTGATAAATTATTAATAGCGAATCGGGGCGAGATTGCTTGTCGTGTTATTCGGACAGCACAACAACTTGGTATATCTACGGTGGCTGTCTATTCAGAGGCTGATGAAAATTCTCTTCATACTCATTTGGCAGATGAGGCAATTCTGATTGGACCTTCAGCGCCGTCTCAAAGCTATCTTAACGTTGAAGCGATCGTTGCGGCGTGCCTAGAGGTGGGGGCTGATGCGTTGCATCCCGGCTACGGTTTTTTGTCGGAAAATGCAGAGTTTGCTCGGGCACTTGAGGCAGAGAATGTTAATTTCGTGGGGCCCAGTGCTGAATCAATCGAGTTAATGGGAGATAAGATTGCCTCAAAGAAGCTAGCCGCGAACGCAGGAGTTTCAGTTATTCCTGGATACGCGGAAGCTTTGATTGATTCTCATGATGCTGTAGCGCATGCAGAAGAGATCGGTTACCCCATTATGTTGAAAGCTAGCGCTGGGGGGGGTGGAAAAGGTTTGCGTATCGCATTCAACGCTGCAGAATGTCATGAGAGTTTTAAGCGTGCTCGTAGTGAAGCTGCAGCAAGTTTTGGTGACTCAAATATATTGATTGAGAAATATATACCCCGTCCTCGCCATATTGAGATTCAAGTCATTGGAGATAAGTATGGAAACCGCGTACACCTTGGAGAAAGAGAGTGTTCAATACAGCGGCGTCATCAAAAAGTAATCGAAGAATCGCCCTCACCTTTCGTGCATGAAAGCATGCGTCAAGCCATGGGCGTGCAGGCCCTAGCTCTGTCTGATGCTGTGGATTATTTTTCAGCTGGAACTGTTGAATTTATTGCAGATTCGAAAGGGCATTTTTATTTTCTTGAAATGAATACGAGACTTCAGGTCGAGCATCCCGTTACAGAGATGACAAAAAATATAGACATTGTCGAATTAATGTTGCGTATCGCAAGTGGTGAGCGATTATCGCTATCACAAAATGATATCAAAAATAATGGGTGGGCAATAGAGTCTCGTATCTATGCGGAAGATGTATATCAAGATTTTTTGCCAGAGACTGGACGAATATTTAGTTTTATGAAACCTATAACTAGTGATCATCTGAGGATAGATTCAGGGGTGCGGGAGGGGGACAATGTTGAGATCAATTATGATCCGATGTTAGCCAAAGTCATAACTTGGGGAAAAAATAGAAATGATGCTATAAGGTTAATGACCAAAGCGCTTGATTATTTTTGCATCAAAGGAGTTATGACTAATGTGCCGTTGTTAGCGCAGATATCTAGACACCCACTTTTTGTTCGCGGAAATTTCAATACCGATTTTTTACAAGAAGCATATCCAGATGGTCTCGGTTCAAGAAGCTTAAGCCCCAATGATCAATTACATTTAGTTGCATTAGTAGCATCTTTAGATAAATATGAGTCTGACAGGAGAGAACAATCGTTAGAAAAAGACACCTTGTTTCGCCATGTTCGACTGACTAAATCTTTATTTAAAACAGAATGTATCAGTCTCTCAAATGAGTTTGTTGTTAAGGTGCGATCAAAGGAAATTCGAATTGTTATCGAGAGATATAATAGACAACTACAGGTTGAATTCACGATAGATGGGGATAATAATGTAGCTAACGTGGAAAGATTTGGGTTTGACTATAATATTTTTTTTCGCGGAATTGACAGCGCTTTAACAATATTATCACCGGGGACAGATGAACTAAATCTTCTTATGCCGGATGTACAAGATGAATTAGATTCAGAGTACTTGTTATCTCCAATGCCAGGGCTTCTGGTATCTTTGGAAGTGGCGCCTGCCCAAAGAGTTCGAATAGGGGATCGACTGGCTGTAGTAGAGGCTATGAAAATGGAGAACACACTTAAGGCCGAACGGGACACGATGGTATCTGAGGTTTTTGTATCAGAAGGGCAGACACTAAGTAAGGGCCATAAAATGATTAAGTTTAAAGATACTAAATGACCATTAACGAAGAGGGTTTATTGCTAGCGAATGCTATCCGATCCGGAGACAGGAGCGCTTTAGCGAAGGGTATTACTTTGACTGAATCAACCTTAATTGAGGATCGAAAAAGAGCTGATAATCTCTTGTTAGAAATTCTTCCGTTTTCTGGTAAATCCCATCGAATTGGTGTCACGGGACTTCCAGGTTCAGGTAAATCTACCTTGATAGAACAACTTGGAGTTAAAGCGCTTGATATGGGTTATAAAGTTGCAGTTCTAGCGGTAGATCCTAGCTCAGAGAAAAGTCGAGGATCAATTCTGGGTGATAAAACCCGTATGACATCACTGGCTGTTCATCCAGATGCATTTATACGGCCATCGCCTTCAGGATCCTCTCGAACCGGCATTGGTAACCGAACCCGTGAATGTATTTATCTTTGTGAGGCTGCAGGTTTTGATTTTTTATTTGTGGAGACTGTCGGGGTTGGTCAAGTTGAGCTCGAAGTGTCGGAAATTTGTGATATTGTACTTTTATTGCTTTTGCCAGGAGCTGGAGATGAATTGCAAGGGATGAAGCGAGGCTCTACTGAGTCGGCAGATTTGATTTTGGTAAATAAGGCTGATGGTACAACAAAAAGTTCGGCGCAAATTACAGCATCGGACTATCAGAATGCGCTCAATCTCGTCAGTGGATTGCGAACTCGTGCCGCTGATGTAATGTCTATCTCAGCACTTGAAAATCTAGGAACTACTGAAGTTTTAAATAAAATTATCGGCTTACATCAGAAGCAAAGTAACACTGGCGAAATCAAGACACTTCGCTCTAAGCAGTGTAGAAATTGGCTTTGGCGCTCCATAAAAGAAGTCATTGAAGAATCAATGTTAGGAGGTGTTTCTATGTTAGATATTATTTTGAAACTGGAGAAAGACGTAACACTCGGTCATATTACGGGACGAATCGCAGCGCAAAGGTTTGTCGATCAATATCTTAAATCTGTAAGTGAGCATAAAACATGATTGGTCGTTTGAATCATGTTGCAATCGCAGTCCCAAATTTGGGAAATGCGATAGATGTTTATCGTAATATGCTTGGAGCAAAGGTATCTGAGCCTGTGAAATTAGTTGATCATGGCGTGATTACAGTTTTTGTGGAATTAGACAATACGTCAATTGAATTATTACATCCGTTAGATGACTCTTCACCGATAAAAAAGTTTCTTGTGCGTAATCCGGCTGGTGGGGTTCATCACGTATGTTACGAGGTTAAGGATATTATTTTAGCTCGAGACGAACTGAGAAACAGTGGTGCTAGAGTGATAGGAAGCGGAAAGCCAGAAATTGGAGCACACGGACAGCCAGTTTTATTTTTACACCCAAAGGATTTTTTTGGTACTTTGATAGAACTACAGCAGACACCGTAGCGCTATTTTTTGGCTAATCGTTAAATTACCACTACCCTTCATTCATTCAGATCTTTTGTGGGAGGGGTTATAGAGATCGGTTACCACTCCTTGATGTACCTCAGCAGAGAGTGGAATAGTTTCAGAAAGTGTTGGATGTGGATGAATTGTAAGACTGATATCATCTGACTCACATCCCATTTCAATTGCCAGGCAAGCCTCAGAGATGAGATCTCCTGCATTTGCACCCACTATCCCAACTCCCAGAAGTTTTTTAGTGTGCGGGTCAAACAGTAATTTGGTTAATCCTTCACTTCTGTTCATGCCGAGAGCTCTACCGCTAGCAGCCCATGGAAAAATACTTTTTTCGTATTTAATAGCTCGATTTTTTGCCACTTTTTCTGTAAGTCCAACCCAAGCGATTTCCGGATCTGTATAGGCAACGGAAGGTATTCCCTGAGGTTGAAATATTGTGTTGTAACCTGCTATTACCTCAGCTGCGACTTTGCCTTCATGAGTGGCTTTATGGGCTAACATTGGTGGGCCTACAATGTCTCCGATAGCAAAAATATTTTGAACATTGGTACGCTGTTGTTGATCAACGGTAATGAAGCCATTTGAGTCAGAGGCAATTCCAGCGTTTGAAAGGTCAAGATCTGATAGGTCAGGAGATCGTCCAATTGCAGTTAGCACTGCGTCGAAGTCACTTGATTTTGGGGCCTCAGGGCCTTCAAAAGACACATGTATGCATTCTTCTCTTGGTTGCAGTTCTAAAACTTTTGTAGCAAGGTAGATTGCGGGACAACGCTTTTTTAGTTTTGCCATTAACGGTTTTACTAAATCTTCATCTGTTTCAGGCATTAATTGGTTAAGATATTCAACAACAGACACTTTGGCCCCTAAAGAGCTATATATGCATGCCATCTCGAGTCCGATTATACCTCCCCCAATTATGAGTAAACGATTTGGGATATCCCTGAGTTCCAAAGCTTTTGTTGAATCAAAAATTCTCTCGTCATTCTCAACATTTTGCAGTTTATTCGGTTGTGATCCAGTAGCAATGATTGCATATTTAAAGTCTAGAAAAACACTGTTATTCGGCTGCGTTATCAGAATGCGGTGATCAGACTCAAAGTGAGCAATTCCTTGCACGATTTCAATTCCTCGTTTCTTTGATAGCGCTGAAAGTCCTCCGGTTAATCGAGTAACTACCTTGTTTTTCCATAATCGGAGTTGTTTAATATTTATTGTAGGTGGTTCAAATTGAATTCCCGCTCCCTTCAGATCATCGGCTTCGTCAATTACTTTCGCAGTATGCAGCAGTGTTTTTGAAGGTATGCAACCAACATTAAGGCATACTCCGCCTAGCTTTGGATATTTTTCTATGAGGACAACTTTTAAGCCAAGGTCAGCAGCTCGAAATGCTGCTGTATATCCGCCGGGCCCAGATCCAATAACGGCAAGATCCGCTTCCATACCTACTTGATTAGGAATACTCATAAAGTTATTTTTAGAGACCTGTTATCATAGTAGAAGTCGGCGTATGTCTTCCAAGCTTTTTTTTAAGAAAGCTAAGAATCTTGCTGCACTTGCACCATCGATGACTCGATGGTCATAAGAAAGATCAAGTGGTAACATTAGACGTGGTTTAAATTCGTTTCCGTTCCATTCCGGCATAATTTTTGCGCGACTGACACCCAGGATTGCTACTTCCGGGGGATTAACAATGGGTGTGAAACTTCTACCGCCGATTCCACCTAGATTAGAAATTGTGAAGCAGCCTCCTTGCAGATCCTCGAGTTTGATTTTCCCACCCCTTGCCTGAGCGCTTAATTCCAGGATTTCTGCAGCAAGATTACGGACGTTTTTTTTGTCGATATCTTTAATGACAGGAACAATTAAACCATTTTGGGTATCCACGGCAACACCGATATTAATATATTTTTTTAATATTAAATCTGTTTCATTAGCTGCGAGAGATGAATTAAATTGGGGGAACGCATTTAATGCTACAGCTATGGCCTTCATCAAAAATGGTAATAGCGTTATTTGGAAATCTTTGTTCCCATCCTCTTGATCATAGGTTTGCCGAAAATCTTCTAAATCTGTAATGTCAACTTCTTCATGGTTAGTTACGTGAGGGATGCCGATCCAGGCATTCAAAAGTCTTGGACCAGAACGCTTTTGAATCCTCGACAATGGTTTTATCTCAATTGAACCCCATTGTGAAAAATCTACTGTTATTTTCTCTGCAGAAATATCTGGTTTTTTTATAGAGCCGTTTGGCGTTTTTGAAAGTTGTTTTTTTACAAATTGTTCAACATCAGATTTAAGGATTCTTCCCTTTCTTCCTGTACCGGTTATTCGTTCCAGTTCAACTCCAAGCTCGCGCCCAAAACGTCTGATTGCTGGACTCGCGTGGCTATGTATATTCGCGTTTTGTTGCGTCACAAGAGGCTTAGAAAAAGTCGGAATAGGGTCCTTTTGAGATGAAGCTTTTTCATTAAATTCTTTAATTACATCATTTGATTCATTTACGACTTCAATAGTTTTATTTAGCGATGATTTTTTTGATTGTTCTACTGATTCCTTTGGTTTTGAGTTAGGTTCAACATTTTGATTATCTACGCTTTGGTTAGAATCAAGTAATAAAATTAGACTACCTTCAGATATCTCATCGCCTACACTCACACGAAGCTCTACCACAGTGCCGTCATGTGGCGAGGGTATATCCATAGAAGCTTTTTCGCTTTCGATTGTGATTAAAGAATCATCTTTATTGATTGATTGCCCAATGCTAGCTAATATTTCAATTACCTCAACACTTTTGTAGTCGCCGATATCCGGGAGTGTTACGCTAGTTACATTGCTCATTTTTTAGTTTTCTCAAAAGCATCAATTAGTTTTGTAAATAATTTTTACGCCTGGATTGGGTTTATTTTCTCAGCATCAATAGAATAGCGTTCGATAACACTCGATATCATTTCCGTTTCTAAAAAATTTTCCTCTACCAGAGCTTTTATTGCCGACAATACAATATAACGTCTCTCAATTTCAAAGAAAGCTCGTAAATCTTTTCGAGTTCCGCTACGGCCAAACCCATCCGTTCCCAATACATAATAACTGTTCGGTATAAATTCACGGATTTGTTCAGCGTAGTTGCGAACGTAGTCTGTAGATGCTATTACCGGTACTTTTCGGTCATTTAAGCATTCAGTAACATAGGGTACCTTCGGGACATCGGTTGGGTGTAATCTATTCCAGCGTTTTTTGTCGCGTCCTTCTCGGGCAAGTTCATTGAAGCTTGTTACAGCCCATACATCTGATAACACTCCAAAATCTTTTTCAAGCATTTCTGCTGCAGCAAGCGATTCTCTTAGAATTGTTCCGCTACCTAGTAGGTGCACTCGAGGAGTATGTTTTCGTGTCTTTTTTGTTTTTCGAATTTGATACATTCCGTTTATTACCTGCGCTTCAATATCTTTAGGCATCTTTGGATGTTCGTAATTCTCGTTCATGACAGATATATAGAAAAAAACATTCTCTTTTTGTAAGAACATTCGTTGAAGTCCGTTATGGATAATCATTGCTAATTCGTATCCATAAGTAGCTTCATATGCGACACAATTAGGAATTGTGGAAGCTAGCAACATGCCGTGACCATCTTGATGTTGTAATCCTTCCCCCGCTAAGGTTGTTCGTCCAGCTGTTCCGCCTATTAAGAACCCTCTTGCCTGTATGTCCCCAGCCGCCCATGCTAAATCACCCACTCTTTGGAATCCAAACATAGAGTAGAAAATATAGAACGGAATCATAGCGACACCATGATTTGAATAAGATGTAGCTGCAGCCATCCATGATGCCATAGCACCGGATTCTGTAATCCCCTCTTGTAGTACCTGGCCATCAGTATCTTCTCTGTAATACATCAATTGGTCAGAATCTTCTGGAATATAGAGCTGACCTTGAGGCGCATAGATACCGATTTGGCGAAACATACCTTCCATTCCGAAAGTCCTGGATTCATCAGGAACTATAGGGACTACAAAGCGATTGATACTGGCATCGCGAATTAAGGCAGTTAACAATCGGACAAGTGACATAGTGGTCGAGATTTTTCTTTGGCCCGTGCCCTCTAGCTGAGATTTGAATATCGAAATATCAGGAATATCAATTGATGGAGCTTTATCTTCACGACTTGGCAGATAACCTCCTAATTTTTTACGTCGTTCATTTAGATAAACAAGTTCTGGGCTATCCTTATCTGGTCGATAGAAAAGTGCTTTAACAGCTTCCTGATCGGTAAGTGGTATTTTAAATCGATTACGAAATGCAAGAAGTGCATCACCGTCCATCTTTTTCTGTTGATGTGTAATATTTTGACCTTCTCCCGATTCACCCATACCATAACCTTTGACAGTTTTTGCTAGAATAACCGTGGGTTGGCCTTTGTGTTTGACTGCTGTTGCGTAGGCAGCATAGACTTTTTGTGGGTCATGTCCCCCTCGATTTAATCGCCAAATATCTTCATCGGACATGTTGGCAACCATTGCTTCCAGTTCGGGGTTTTCGCCAAAAAAGTGTTTTCTAACAAAAGCTCCGTCTTTGGCTTTAAATGCTTGATATTCTCCATCAACGGCATCTTCCATACGCTGCTTTAACAATCCTTTAGTATCACGCGTCAAAAGTGGATCCCAATATGATCCCCATATCACTTTGATTACGTTCCAGCCTGCGCCTCTAAATGTACCCTCCAGTTCCTGGATTATTTTTCCATTGCCTCGGACGGGTCCATCAAGACGTTGCAGATTACAATTGACAATGAAGATGAGATTATCGAGAGATTCACGCCCAGCAACTCCTAAGGCTCCTATAGATTCGGGTTCATCCATTTCGCCATCACCAATAAATGCCCAAACTTTTCGATCAGACATTGTCTTTATGCCACGGTGATCTAAATACTTCATGAATCGTGCCTGGTAAATAGCTTGGATGGGGCCAAGCCCCATTGACACTGTAGGGAATTGCCAAAAGTTAGGCATGAGCCACGGATGCGGATATGAAGAAAGTCCATCTTTGATCACTTCTTGCCGGAAGTTTTTCAAGTGTTCTTCTTCGATTCTTCCCTCTAGAAAAGCTCGGGCATATATGCCGGGTGCGGAGTGTCCTTGAAAGAATATTAAGTCAGATCCATTTTCTGAATCCGAACCCCTCCAAAAATGGTTGAAACCAACATCATACAGAGTTGCTGATGAAGCAAAGCTAGCAATATGACCTCCTAGTTCTGATGTCCCTTCATTGGCCCGCACTACCATCGCCATTGCATTCCAGCGAATTAAGGATCTGATTTTTCTTTCAAGCGCTTGGTTACCCGGAATTGTTGGTTCTTTTCCAACGCTTATTGTATTAAGGTATGAGGTTGTTGGTCTGTAAGGGATGAATGCGCCTGAGCGCCGTGCTTGTTCGATAAGTTTCTCTATTAGGAAATGTGCTCGATTTTCGCCATCAGCTTCCAACACCGAAGCAAGGGCATCTTGCCACTCTTTGGTCTCCAAGGGGTCAATATCGACAGCCTCAGATTTATCTTCTTTACCGGTTCTTTTTGACGAGAGAGTCTTCATTGTGATCAAAATAATACTTGCATATAACTTAGCGTAGAACGGGCACTGAAAGCTTGTACGATCTGATATGATACTGACCCAATTCTAACATGTTACTTGTCCTTAGCGTGCCGAACTAATTAGCTCACATGTGAATTTTTCTAATATTTGTGATCTTCTTTAGGATTACTTAAAGACAAATATCGCGTAGAATTCTCCATCTATGATTCTAACAAATGTATGGCTCAGCTACATGAGTAGATGGAATAAGTGTTCTCACTGACTCTAAATAGACGCCAGCTCTATGATTTGGAACTTTTAGGAAATGGCGCACTCAACCCGTTGAGTGGATATATGGGTCGTGACGACTATGAGCGAGTGTTACAAGATGCACGTTTAGTCGACAATACATTATGGCCTATACCTGTTGTACTCGACATTTCAGAGGAAGCCGCGGAGCAAATTGCTGTGGGAGATTTGTTAGGCCTTCGTGATGGTGAGGGAGTTAATATTGCTTGTTTGCGAGTCAATGATATTTGGCAGCCGGATCGTATGCAGGAAGCACACGCAATTTACGGAACTACATCACGTAAGCACCCCAGTGTTCGTACTTTATTAGATAAAGTCCAGAAGATATACGTTGGTGGAATTATTGAGTTTTTTCAGCAACCTAGTCATTATGATTTCTTGCACCTAAGGCAGCGAGCTGACAAAATTCGCGGTGAGTTTGAGAGCGCGAATGAGCGACAAGTGGTTGGTTTTCAGACCTGGAACATATGTCATCGACTTGAAAGAGATTTAATTATCAACATTGCAAAAAAAAATAGTGCAAAAGTACTCTTGTTACCGGTTGTAGATCAAAATGAAGCAAGAAGTAGAGAATTTTTTTCGCGCGTTCAATCTTGTGAGGCTATCCTTCGTCATCTGCCACAAGGTATAGCAAAATTATACTTACTACCTGTTATGATGCGTATGGCTGGTCCTAGAGAGACTTTATGGAAAAGTATTATTCATCGAAATTATGGATGCTCTCATTTTGTCGTAGGCCCAAACGATTGTTCCCCACTAAATGAAGATACATCTCAGGAATTCTACGGCAAGTATGAGTCTCAGGAGTTTTTAGAGAAATATGTCGACGAAATTGGTATTCAAATGGTAGCGGTAGAAGAACAATCTTATTCAGTAAAGAAAAAGATGTATATATCTAATTTAAAGGCGTTAGAAAAGGCCGAAAAGATTAGCAATTATGCGGAGAAAGATTTACGCAATGATTTAGCATTAGGAAATAGGATTCCTGACTGGTTTAGTTTCCCCGAGGTGATACAAGGTTTATCAAAAATTTACCCATCAAATAGTCAAATCGGATTTACATTATTTTTTACAGGACTTTCGGGATCAGGAAAATCTACCCTAGCTAAAACGATTGAAGCAATCCTCCTGGCGCGTGGTGAGAGATCTGTCACACTATTAGATGGCGATATCGTTCGGCACAATCTATCAAGCGAGTTAGGATTTTCTCGAGCACATCGTGACTTAAATATTCAACGGATTGGTTTTGTTGCAAACGAGATAACAAAGAATAGGGGAATTGCAATTTGCGCCCCTATCGCACCATATCGGGCTGTTCGCCGTGAGGTACGAAGCTTAATCCAGGGAAATGGGAGATTTATAGAAGTTTATCTTTCCACTCCAATTTCTGTTTGTGAAAAACGCGACCGAAAGGGTCTCTATGCTAAAGCTAGAGCAGGAGAGATAAAACAGTTCACCGGCGTGAGTGATCCTTATGAAGTACCGGAAAACGCTGAAATAGTTATTGATACATCAAAATTTAGCGTAACGAAAGCATGTGATGAAATCATTGATTATCTTTTGCAAAACGGTTTTTTAGCACTAACTTGAAACTAAAAAACTTTGGTTGTGAATCATGCCGATGGAGAAGTATTATTTCCCAACAGAGGGATCAGAAATTGTCCCGTATAAGAGTCTTGAATTTGAACCAATTCTTCGGGTGTTCCCGCTCCAATTAGATTACCACCTCTATGACCACCTTCAGGGCCTAGATCAATGACCCAATCAGCAGTCTTTATTACATCGAGATTGTGTTCAATTACCACTACTGTATTACCACGATCCCGCAACCGATGTAAGACTATGAGTAGCTGTTTGATATCGTGAAAATGAAGGCCTGTTGTCGGCTCATCTAAGATATATAGTGTTCGACCAGTATCTCTTTTAGAAAGCTCCTTTGATAATTTTATTCGTTGTGCCTCTCCTCCTGAAAGGGTTGTCGCGCTTTGCCCAACTTGGATGTATCCTAGACCAACATCAATTAGTGTATCTAATTTTCGTTTGATTATGGGTACAGCATAGAAAAATTCTACAGCTTCGGTTACGGTCATGTTCAGCACATCACTTATAGTCTTTCCTTTATATTTAATATCCAATGTTTCTCGGTTATAGCGAGCATTTTTACATACATCGCAGGGGACATACATATCTGGAAGGAAGTGCATTTCAACTTTTATAAGACCATCTCCTTGGCAAACTTCGCAACGACCACCGCGGATATTAAAAGAAAAACGTCCCGGCTTATAGCCGCGTGCTCTTGATTCGGGGGTGCCAGAAAATAATTCTCGAATTGGTGTGAAAAGGCCACTGTAAGTAGCAGGGTTCGATCTTGGTGTACGCCCAATAGGACGTTGGTTAATTTCTATAACTTTATCAAAATATTTGAGACCATCAATAGAATCATATGGTTCGGATTGACGACGATTTTGATGCAAATTTTTCAAGAGAGCGGGAAAGATTGTTTGGTTTACTAGAGTAGATTTGCCAGAGCCCGATACTCCTGTGATACAAGTTAGCAATCCAACCGGTATATCAATATCAATATTTTTAAGATTATTCCCTCGGGCACCTCTAACTTTGAGTTGTTCATTTATACTTTGCTTTGTCCGTTTATTTGGCACTTCAATAGCTAACTGTTTTCCTAGGTATTGACCCGTTAAAGATCTTTTACTAGTCATAATTTCTTTAGGTGATCCAGAGAAAACCACCTCACCACCTGTTTCACCAGCACCAGGCCCTAGGTCGACTAGATGATCAGCATTAAGTATAGCTTCTTCATCATGCTCAACTACGACGACCGTATTTCCTAGATCGCGAAGTTGCGTCAAAGTACGAAGTAACCTCGCATTATCTCTTTGATGCAAGCCAATTGATGGTTCATCCAAGATATACATTACACCTACTAATCCAGATCCAATTTGAGATGCTAATCTTATACGTTGTGACTCACCACCTGACAGAGTTTCTGCAGATCGATTTAGTGTTAGGTATTCGAGACCAACGTTGACTAGAAACTTTAGTCGATTAATGATTTCATTTACAATTTTTGTCGCAATCTCTCCTTGGCGACCAGTTAAATTAAGTTTCTCAAAAAACTCAAGTGCTTTTTCAATAGTCATTGACGTTATTTCGTGAAGAGGTAGTTCGTTAACAAAAACAGATCGTGATTCAATGCGTAATCGGCAACCATTACAACTAGCGCAGGGTTGTGTATTTAAATAACGTGCCAATTCTTCTCGAATAGTATTAGATTCCGATTCCCTATATTTTCGTTCCATGTTTGGGATTATTCCTTCGAAGGCATGAGTTCGGCGACGCCCTCTACGACCATGTGAACGTTGGTAAGTGAAAAGTATTTTCTCATCACCACTACCATATAGGATTATTTCCTTAAGGTTTTTTTTAAGTCTTGAAAATGGTGTATCAAGATCGAAGTCATAGTGTTTAGACAAACAGGAGAGCATATTAAAGTAAAATGCATTGCGTCGATCCCAACCTAAAATCGCACCAGCTGCCAGGCTTAGTTTAGGATCTTGTATCACTCTATCTGGATCGAAGAATTGACGCGCACCTAATCCATCACAATCAGGACATGCACCAGCTGGATTGTTGAATGAGAATATTCTTGGTTCGAGTTCTTTTAGACTATATCCGCAATGCGGACACGAATATTTAGCCGAAAATAACAGATCTTCAGTTGGGTTTTCATTCTCTGACGGTACCACATGAACTAATGCTATATCGTTAGCTAATGCTAGCGTTGTTTCAAAAGATTCCGCCAGTCTTTGTTCAACACCAGTATCAGTAATAATACGATCAACAACGATTTCAATACTATGGGTGAGTCTTTTATTCAAAGGTGGTACTTTATCCAAGTCATAAACTTCTCCATCAATACGGGCCCGAATGTAACCTTGCCTAAGAAGATCATGGATAAGTTGTTTGTGCTCGCCTTTTCGTTCTTTTATTATTGGAGCTAGAAGCAGTAAACGTGATTGTCTTGGTAATTCCATAACTTTGTCGACCATTTCGGATACAGTGCTTGCACTTAGAGGACGATTGTGCTCCGGACACCTAGGCTCTCCTACACGCGAATAAAGCAATCTTAGGTAATCATAAATTTCTGTTACGGTGCCTACTGTAGATCGGGGATTATGCGAGGAGGATTTTTGTTCGATACTAATAGCAGGTGATAATCCTTCGATCAAATCTACATCAGGTTTTTCCATTAACGAAAGAAACTGTCTTGCGTATGCAGATAACGATTCAACGTAACGTCGTTGACCTTCTGCGTAAATAGTATCAAATGCAAGAGACGATTTACCTGATCCAGAAATTCCAGTGATTACAATCAGTTTGTCGCGTGGCAGATCTAGATCAATGTTCTTAAGATTATGGGTTCGGGCACCGCGGATTTGGATTTCTTGCATTATTAGGCTGAATTTTATGTCTAGCTATTGATTTTCATAGGTTAGGCAAAATAAATTTTTTCGTAAGTTCTTTATAGAATCTGGCCATCAATCCTATAATAAAATGAATTGGTTTATATTTTTTTTGATGCGACTATTTGCGCTTTGAGTGTATTATAGAATGTTGTCATTCATATCCAAAAGATTTACTTTAAACCTAGCTGAAATCATTTTTATGGGTACACTAATGTGAACAAATCAATGGATGACTTAATGCGCAGGTTAAGACATGTGTTAGGGTTATCTATAGAATAGGAGGAATCAGATATGGCAAGAGGAGTAAATAAAGCGATTGTCGTAGGAAATTTGGGGCGTGATCCCGAGGTAAGGTATACCGCCAACGGTAGCGCCATGGCAAATATTACCGTTGCAACGACCGAGAGTTGGAAAGACAAACAGTCTGGGGAACGCCAAGAGAGAACGGAATGGCATCGCGTGGTATTTTTTGGTCGTTTGGCAGAAATTGCCGAGGAATATCTAAAAAAGGGTTCCCAAGTTTATATAGAGGGTAGTATAAGAACGCGCAAATGGAAAGATCAGAACGATCAAGATCGATGGACTACTGAAATCATCGGTAACGATATGCAAATGCTTGGATCACGAACTGGCGCCAATTATAGCGAGCCAAATGATGGAAACCCAGGGGCTAGAGCGCCTGGATCAGATGGTAATGATCTAGCGGTTAAGCCGAATGATCCAGATCTTGATGATGACATTCCATTTTAGCACTGATTGACCAAATAAAAAAAAGAGGCCGACGAATTTTATTCATTTAATAGTTGAATTCCCTAAAGCAAAAATCTTAAGTTCTGTTTTATGACTTGTGTGTCAATAATTTCTTATTTTTGAGTCTCGGAATATAGCTAATTTGCATCAGGAGAAACACAGATGATAAGAGATGCAGCGGTAAACTCTACACCCTCGTTACGGACTGTAGCTATGCCAGCAGATGCAAATGCAAACGGTGACATTTTTGGTGGTTGGCTCATGTCTCAAATGGATCTTGCTGGAGGAGTTCATGCTCACCAAGTAGCAAAAGGACGTACGGTAACTGTTGCAGTAGATGGCATGTCCTTTCATCTGCCTGTACAAATTGGAGATCTAGTCACATGTTATTGTGAAACCGTCCGTATTGGAAGAACCTCCATAACTATAAAAGTCGACACTTGGGTTAAAAGAAGATCTAGCGGGCATGAAGAAAAAGTTACAGAGGGATTGTTTACTTTTGTTGCTATTGATGCTGAAGGCAATCCGAGAATTATAAAAGGATCTTCGAGCGGGTAAGGAGTCGATGAGTCATCTTTTTAGCGCTCTAGAAGAGCTTAACAGCAGAAAATTGCCTCCTGTGAGACACTGGAATCCACCTTATTGCGGAGAAATCGATCTAAGAATAATGAAAAATGGTGTTTGGTTGTATGAAAATTCTCAGATCAAAAGAGATCGTTTAGTAAAATTACTTGCATCTATATTGAGACTGGATAATGACGGTAAATATTATTTGGTTACGCCCTCAGAAAAGTTGGGCATTCGCGTCGACGATGCTCCTTTCCTAGGGATTGAGTTTTCAGCAGATGGATATGAAAAGAATCAAAGGTTAGCATTTCGAACCAATGTGGATGATACCGTCTTAGTGGATGCTAATCACCCAATTCGAGTAGTTGAGACCATCGATACTGGCGAACCATCTCCCTATGTAATGGTGCGGGACGGCCTAGAGGCACGGTTATCACGGACAGTTTTTTACCAACTCGCGGATTTAGCTATAGAACAGAATCAGCTTCGGGATAATGCCATTGGAATTTGGAGTTGTGGAACTTTTTTTTATTTAGAGAATAAGAGGTTTTAACCCATTTCCGCAGTAGCCAATTCACGTTTTGGTTGCCTATAAATTTTATGGCAAGTGGAAACGTAAAATAATTCATCAATTTGGAATACCTTGATTTACACCTCCGCTTCGATACAGCGAACAAAGTTAATATGGCTCATTTTTGAATAAAGTACTTAGTAATCATAAATACATCAGGTTTTTTCAAGAGCTTCTTCCAAATCATTGATGATGTCGTTTACATCTTCAATTCCAACTGATAAACGAACTAGCCCATCCGTTAACCCACGCCTTACACGATCTTCCAATGGTACATCAGCGTGAGTCATTGTTGCTGGATGAGTGATCATTGTTTCTACACTTCCCAGACTTTCAGCAAGACCGCAGAGCTTTACATTATTCATCAGTTTTTTGCCACTTTCAGTACCACCAGTTAGCTCAAAGCTAATCATACCGCTAAACCCTGACATCTGTTTTTTTGCTACTGAATGTTGAGGGTGCGATGCAAGACCAGGATATAAAACAGATTCAATTTTATCGTGGGATTCTAAGAATTTAGCTACTTTTAATGCCGATTCAGCATGCCGTTGCATTCGTAAATGTAATGTTTTCAGCCCACTTAAGTTGAGCCAACAATCGAAAGGGCTGGACACATTCCCTATAGTTTTTTGAATAAATTTCATTTTCTCTTGTATCGCTATGTTGTTGGTAGCTAGTACACCTCCTATTATCTGATTATGTCCTGATAGGTATTTGGTGGTGCTGTGCATCACAATGTCAGCGCCAAACTCTAAGGGTCGCAAAAAGACCGGCGTAGCAAAAGTAGAATCTACTCCTAGCAGTATGTTATGTTCGCGAGCAACAGTAACCATGGCTTCAAGGTCAGTTATTTTGAGAAGAGGGTTGGTTGGTGTTTCAATCCAAAGTAATTTTGTTTCGGGTTGTACCGCGGAGCGCACAGCTATAGAATCTGTGGTATCCACATAGGTAAATTTTAGGCCATAGTGGGATAGCACCTTGTCGAAATGGCGAGTCACCCCACCATATACGTCATCTCCGCAAATAATATGATCTCCTGATTTAAGGAGTTTAAGGCAGGCATCAACAGCCGCCATTCCACTTGCAAAGCTAATTGCGAAATTAGCATTTTCAATCGCCGCCAAATTTTCTTCTAATATTTGGCGTGTTGGATTTGATGATCGAGTATAGTCATAACCTCTATCTCGACCGACTTCTGGTAATACATAAGTTGCGGTTTCATAGATTGGGGGAACTATAGATCCGGTATGGGGGTCGGGTACGATGCCAGCCCTGACTACTTTAGTATCAAATTTCAAATTAAAACTCCTTTACTGTGCTTTAGCTAATTTTCTTTGATTTAGGTGAATTTTGCTTTGAAAGAAACTCTAATAGATCAATTTTGTTAATAATACCAAGGATTCTTCCATCATCTACGACTACAGCTACGTTATTTTCTTCAAATATTTTGTGAACGTTATCTAACGTTTGATTCGGAGTGACTTGCCCATCAAGAGGTCTACAAATATCACGAGCCCGATCATCGAGTGTATATTCTCCACCTGCGACCGCTCGCAAGATATCTAACTCCTCAATCATCCTCAGATCACCTTGACTGTCAATGACTGGCATTTGCGAGATTCCATAGACTGCCATTTTCTTTATTATAGATTTGAGTGATTCGTTTGGATCAGCAAGAACCACCGGTCGATCTTGTAAATTTAACAATTCTCGTACCGTTCCTAAATGGGAATCAGGACTAAAATAGCCCATGTCACGCATCCATTCATCATTGAAGACCTTGCTGATATAACGATCACCTGAGTCGCAAACAATCGCCACAACGATTTTTCCTGGGCCTAAAGCTCGTGCTTCTTCTAGAGCGCCATGGAATACAGTACCCGTCGACCCACCTGCGAAAATACCTTCATGGCGTGCAAGTTTTCTAGCCATAAAGAACGAATCTTTATCAGATACATTAACTATTTCGTCAATGACAGAGAAATCTAATGTTCCGACCATAAAATCATGTCCGATGCCCTCTACTCGATACATTGTTGGTTCTTTCCACTTTCCTTCCTCGAATGCTTCTTTGTAAATGCTACCGTATGGATCTGGAGCTACTACTCGTAAAGATCTATCCGACTTTCTTGCCATCTCTTTGAGATATTTCCCAGCTCCTGAGATAGTTCCTCCGGTTCCAACTCCTGCAACAAATGAGTCAATAAGTCCATTTGTCGCGTTCCAAATTTCTGGTCCGGTAGTCAAGTAGTGTGCTTCTGGATTATCAAGATTGTAGTACTGATCTGTGTATAGAGCTCCATCAATTTGAGCTGCCATACGTTTTGCAACTTCAACATAATTATCTGGATGGTGATGATCTAGATCTGTGGGCGTGACTATGACTTCTGCCCCATATGCTTTTAGCATGTCTATTTTTTCTTGACTCATTTTGTCCGGTATAGAGAAGATGCAACGGTATCCTTTGATTGCTGCTGCCATCGCTAATCCAAGACCTGTATTCCCTGAAGTACTCTCAACAATAGTACCGCCTGGTTTTAGCTTCCCAGACTCCTCGGCTCTTTTAACCATATTTATAGCCATTCGATCCTTGACGGAGCCTGTTGGATTCAAAGTCTCCATTTTCGCGAAAACTGTTGCCATGTCAGGCGTAACAATATTGTTGAGTTTGACGAGCGGCGTATTGCCTACTAGATCAATTACACTGTCGTGTACATTCATAACGTCACCTGCCCTCGAAAGATTTTCATCATTTTTTTGAATGAAATGTTTTGTCATAAAAAAGTATTCTTCTTTCTATTTTGTCACAGCCTCCTTGCGCGATTAAGTGACATTTGATTCGATAATCTGACGAATGCTCTCAATTACATGACATATATCTTCGTCGTCAGTGAAAAATCCTGGCGCTAATCTTACTGTGCCATTTTTTTGGATAGTATTTTGATCTTCGTGAACGATAGGTGCACAGTGTAATCCCGAACGTACGCAAATTCTGTGGTCAGCATCTAGCATTGCTCCAACCTGATCCGCCGGTAAGTTTCCAACATTTATTGACAGGGTGGATACTCTAGGGTGTTGGATTGAATTTGGCCCATATATAGTAACCTCTGGCATGTCATTGAACGAATCGAGCAACTTACCAACATGTTTGAGCTCCGTGGAGTGTATGTGGTTGACTGATGTTCGACACGCTTTTCCGTGAGACGCTGTTGACGCAGTTTTTTCTGATTCTGCCAAATTTGCAAACCATTTTTGTGCTGCATGGATTCCAGCGATACCAGGTATCGATATTGTGCCAGCTTCTAAGCGTTGTGGATAGTCATTTGGATGGAAGGGAGCTAAGGAATCGATCCCAGTGCCGCCAGTTTTTGTGGGTTTAATGTCTACATCTTCGGCCACTATCATGCCTCCAATGCCACTCGGGCCAAATAGGCCCTTATGGCCGGTAAATACTAAGACATCGATACCCCAAGCATCCATTTCTATCGGGATTACACCTGCTGTTTGGCAACTATCCACAACAAGTATCGCATCGGTCTGACGGACAATCTCCCCGATTGCGGCTATATCTTGTAATGATCCTAAAACATTAGACGCATGATTTATCACCACCACACGCGTTTTCGCATGGAGATTCCGCTTGATGTCTGAGGGATCAATATAGCCATTCAGATCAGATTTCACACGAGTTATACGCACTTTCTTGTCTCGCTCGAAATGATTTAGAGGTCTTAAGACGGCATTGTGCTCAAGGCGTGTAGTGACTACATGATCCTCGGGCTGTACTATGCCTAATAACGCTGTATTCATCGAATCTGTTGCATTCATTGAGAATGTTACTCTCGATGGATTACCTTTGTACCCAAAAAATTGACTCAGCATGCGACGTGTTTGCTCAATCATTAATTCCGCTTCGACGGCTAATTCATAGCTAGATCGACCAGGATTCACGCCAAATTTTCGAAAGAATTCGTCCATAAATAAGTAAACCGACTCAGGTTTCGGCATAGTAGTTGCAGCGTTATCTAGGTAGTAGTGTTCTTTCATCTGATCAAGGGTTATTGAATGGATTGGTCAAGAGTTAGAATTTTGGTAGTGAGGATCATTATAGATTCTCCCTAGCAAAAACTACTTTAAAAATGTACAAAAACATATGTTAGCTTTTATATTTCGATATAATTGACTATACCTTGATTTTGCCGGCTGAGAAATTGTTTTATCCGTTAATTGAAATATAGATAGAAAAAACTCTTCTAAGTGACCTAATACCGATTGCCAATGTCTGACATAGAAACTATTCGACGAATTCTTTCCCAAACCAGAGTTATAGCAGTTGTGGGTTTATCAAAAAATTGGTGGCGCCCTAGTTATTTTGCCGCCAAATATTTGCAGGATCATGGATATCGTATTATTCCAGTAAATCCTAATTATCAGTCAATTCTTGGTGAGATCTGTTATCCGGCCTTGGAAGATATTCCAACCGAAGTAGATATAGATGTTGTTGATGTCTTCCAGCGTTCAGAGATGACGCCACCTATTGCGAAGGCAGCAGTTAAGGTGGGGGCGCGGGTTTTATGGCTACAGTTAGGCGTTATCAATCATGAGGCAAGTACTACAGCTCGATCAGGTGGTATGGAAGTTGTTTACAATCGTTGTATGAAAATCGAGCATGCTCGTCTGATGGGAGGATTAAATTTGTTTGGAGTTACGACAGGTGTGATATCGAGCAAGCGTCCAAAGTGGTGGGTGTACTAGATATTATTGATATGACCACTGATCGAAAATTTGGTTTTGAGACATTATGTTTGCATGCAGGTCAGTTGCCCGACGCTGCAACTAGCGCTCGTGCAACCCCGATTTATCAAACATCATCATACGTTTTTGATGATGTCGATCACGCTGCAAGTCTATTTAATTTACAGACGTTCGGTAACGTTTACTCTAGAATGATGAATCCCACCAATGCGGTGCTTGAGGAGCGTTTAGCTACTCTCGAGGGAGGTCGAGCAGCAGTAGTAGTGGGCTCTGGTATCGCAGCACAGATGGTTGCTTTACTTACAATAGCGGAATCTGGGGATGAAATAGTGTCTTCGAACGCGCTTTATGGGGGCACATATTCTCAGTTCGATTATGGGTTTCGTCGACTAGGAATAACAACGCATTTTGTTGACCCAATAGATCCAAATAATTTTGCCAGCGCAATCACCAAGAAAACTAAAGCGTTATATGCTGAAATTATTGGTAATCCTCTAAATAATGTATTGGATATTGAAGCTGTTGCAAATATCGCACATGCTGTTGGTATACCTTTAATCATTGATAGTACTTTTGCAACACCCTATTTATGTCGTCCAATCGATTACGGTGCAGACATCGTTGTTCATTCAATAACTAAATGGCTAGGCGGCCATGGAACATCGATCGGCGGAGTTCTGATTGAGTCTGGATCTTTCCCATGGGACAATGGAAATTTTCCTGCGATGACTGAGCCATCTGCGGGTTATCATGGTATACGATTTTTCGAAACTTTTGGTGACTTTGGGTTTACGATGAAAGCTAGAATGGAAACTCTTCGTACCATGGGGCCCTCGCTAAGCCCATTTAATGCTTTTTTATTTCTTCAGGGAATTGAAACCTTACCTCTAAGGATGGATCGGCACTGTCACAACGCGATGGCCGTGGCTGAATTCTTAGAGAACCATCCTATGGTTAGTTGGGTTAACTATTCAGGGTTACCGACCAGTGCATATAAAAATTTGGTGGAAAAGTATTTGCCTAGAGGGGCAGGAGGGGTCCTAACCTTTGGAATCCGAGGAGGAAAGAATGCCGGAACTCGTTTCATAGAGAATGTCCAGTTTTTGAGTCACTTGGCAAATGTAGGAGATGCAAAAACCTTAGTTATTCATCCAGCAACAACTACACACCGTCAGATGACTGAAGAGGATCAGATGAAAGCAGGTATAAAGCCAGATATGATTCGTTTATCAATTGGACTTGAGACTCTCGATGATATTATTTGGGACATCGATCAAGCTTTAAAAGCATCAGAGTAATCAAGGTTAAAGAATTACCCTCTAGAGTAAAATTCTACCTAGGGATCTCCCACCTACCAAGTGCATATGTAAGTGATATACCTCTTGATGCCCATGGTCGCCACAATTTACTATCAAACGATAACCCATGCTTGAGATACCTTCAATTTCAGCTACTTTCTTAGCGACTATGAATAGATGACCAAGGACTGCTTCATCTTCATCTGTTATATCCTCAACAGTTGGAATTAATTTGTTTGGTACAATTAGTATATGTGTCGGAGCTTGTGGATTGATGTCACGGAACGCAGTAACGCGATCATCTTGAAATATGATGTCGGCTGGAATTTCTTTCAGTATAATTTTTCGAAAGAGAATATCTTCACTCATGATGTTTTTCCCATAGTTTTATGTGGATTAGATTCATCTTGAGCGATTTTATAGCAATAATGTATGCTGATCCCAGATAGTGCTTCAGATACAAAAATAAAATTGTACATTTAAGGTAATTAAGCTATGCGTTTTATTGGATATAGAATACATAAGGATGACCTCGGTGTTTCGGCCGATTTTGAGGAAATGGAAATCGATCAATTAACCCCCGGAGAAGTCGTTATTCAGGTGAATTACTCAGGAATCAATTATAAGGATGCTTTGGCCGCATCCGGAAAAGGGCGCATCCTCAAAGTTCAAAAGGTTAATGGTGGAATAGATCTTGCTGGTGAGGTAGTTAGTTCAATTAACGATCGATTTAAGCCCGGAGATCGCGTACTTGCTTGTGGTTATGGCTTATCCGAAACCATAGATGGAGGGTACGCGGAGTATGCCCGACTAAACTCTGATAAGCTGGTAATGATTCCAGAGAATCTTAGTTATAGGGAAGCCATGGCAATTGGAACGGCCGGATTTACGGCAGCTCTAGCGCTGATTAAGATGGAGATCAATGGTCAGACCAAAGATGATGGGCCAATATTGATTACGGGCGCGACTGGAGGTGTAGGCAGTTTTGCCATAAATTTATTTTCGATGCTTAATTATGAAGTAGTGGCAATGACAGGGAAGACTGAAGCAATAAGTTATCTTACAGCTATTGGCGCGAACAATATTCTAGATCGAACTCAGCTTCAAATGAGTGAGCGTGCTCTTGAGCATGCTAGATGGGCTGGCGCTATAGATAATGTAGGTGGTGATATTTTATCGTGGATTACGCGCACTGTAATGCCGCACGGCAATATCGCGTCGGTTGGTTTGGCTAGTTCTTCAAAACTAGAAACTACCGTAATGCCTTTTATTTTACGGGCTGTGTCCATATTAGGAATTAACTCTAATCCGCCATGTGAACTAAGAGATGAAATTTGGCGACGACTTAGTAATGAATTGAAACCTTCGAAACTCGAAACTATTGCAAGTCGAGTGATATCATTTAATGAATTACCTAAGGCATTTGATGCCTATATCAATTCCAGTGTAATGGGTCGAACAATCGTAGAAATTAAGGATTAATTGTGTTGGAAAAGAACAAATGTTTGCCTACTCGGAATCTTTATGGGTATTGGCAGAAAATTGAGGCACGGTGGATCGATAACGATATTTATGGGCATATCAATAACGCTGTCTATTACACATATATTGACTCCATAATAAATGGTTACCTGATTAGTCAAGGTCTACTGGAACCCCAAAAAAGCAAGATAATCGGGCTTGTGGCAGAGTCGCATTGCCAATTTTTTAGGCCAGTTAGATACCCTATCTCCATGGACGGTGGTCTTCGCGTTGAAAAAATAGGCAATAGTAGTGTGAGGTATGAGGTTGCGATGTTTGCTGAAGATAAAGATGAGCCTATAGCAGTAGGTGGATATACTCATGTCTTTGTGCAAAGAGCAGGAGGCAGACCTACGCCAGTACCACAGAAATTAAGAGAAGTGTTTGGAGAGCTGATAAAACAAAATGTAATTTAGCCTTACTAGTGAGCCCAGGACAGTGATGAACAAATTGAATTTTCGTAACGCCAAGACACGAGCAGTGACATTACTTGGAATGTCAGGTGCTGGTAAAACTACTCTCGCGAGCAAGTTACCAAGAGATCGATGGTTTCATTACTCAGGTGATTATCGTATTGGTACCCGTTATCTGGATGAGCCGATTTTGGATAATGTAAAAAAACAAGCGATGCGGGTTCCTTTTCTAGCCCAGCTGCTGCGGACAGATTCAATTTATCTTTGTCACAACATTACTATAAACAATCTAGCACCTATTGCGTCTTTTCTCGGGATGATTGGAAATCCAGAAAAGGATGGTTTAGAGGTGGCTGAATTTAAGCGTCGACAGGCTCTTCATCGTGCTGCTGAGATCGCATCTATGTACGATGTGCGTCCTTTTATAAAAAAAACTAGGGATCTTTACGGGTATCCCCACTTTATTAATGATGCCGGAGGCAGCCTTTGCGAATTAAATGACTCGCAAGTTATCCGCCGACTCGCCGAAGATACTCTAATCGTTTATTTGAGACCGTCAGACACGTTATTGGATCAAATTATTGAGAGATCTCTTAAACAACCGAAACCAATGTATTATCAGGATGAATTTCTTGATGATGTGATGCCAGAATACCTTGAGGAAAAAGGGCTGAAATCCTCTTCAGAAATCACTCCTGATCATTTTTTTGCGTGGATGTTTCCAAAGCTTGTGCAACATCGCTTGCCGCTTTATCAAGCTATTGCAGATCAATATGGTGTTGTTGTAGAAGCTGATCGGGTTGATAGCGTTAATAACGAAGAAGATTTCATTGATCTAGTTTGTGATGGACTATCTTAAATATGCCAATAATTTCTAATTCTAGTCTCCCCAGTTTTGATCGATTGCAACAAGAGGGTGTAGCGATTGTAAGTGAGGAAAGTTATGGTCATTCTAAATCGACAAGGGATATACATATTGGCCTCATGAACATGATGCCTGATGCGGCTTTAGAACCCACTGAACGGCAATTCTTAAGACTAATCGGTAGCTATGAGGGAAATATTCGCTTTTTTGTTTACCCATTCTCACCTAGAGAAATTCCTAGAGGAAAGAAGGCGATAGAACATATACGACAGTATTATATTGATTTTGAGCAAATCAAAAGTGATGGTCTCGATGCTCTTATTGTGAGCGGTGCAAATCCAATCTCGCCAATCCTGTCCAATGAAAGTTTTTGGCCCCCATTATGCGCAGTTCTCGATTGGGCTAACAAAAATATTGCCTCTACTTTATGTGCTTGTTTAGCCACCCATGCGGCTTTGCTCTATTTTCATGGAATCGAGCGTAAGCGATTAGCAAAAAAACGATGGGGAGTATTTAGTCACCAAGTTCGACAAACGCATCCACTGCTTAACGGTATTCAGACATCTTTCGATGTTCCTCATTCTCGTTGGAATGAGATTACTCCTGAACAAATGGAATCAGCTGGATTAAGAGTGTTGGTGTCAGGACAAATTGCAGGAGTTCATCTAGCAACTAGTTCGGATGGGTTTCGATTCATTTTCTTCCAGGGACACCCTGAGTATGATAGTAATAGTTTATTAAAAGAGTACAAAAGAGAAGTTAGTTTATACAATAAAGGAGCGCGTGATTCATATCCTCCGTTTCCAGAAAATTATTTCTCGGAAGATGATAAAGAAATTCTAAACAGCTATGCCAATCTTCTCATGTCGAAACAAACTGCGAATGATACTCCAGTTTTAAGAGATTTTCCTGAGACACATCTCCGAGTGAAGAATACATGGATTGATCCCGGTAAGACTATTTTTAATAGATGGTTACACGGAGTATCTCAGATTGTTCCCTCTAATCGAAAGACTTTATTTAGGCAAGGAGTGAATCTAAGCAATCTAATGGATTATATTTCCTAAGCTTACAGTATGCTTCCCATGCTTGACACTTTACATAGACAATACTATGGTCTGCATGATCATAGATTACATTTGCCATCCAATCAGACTATGTTTTAGAGAGATTCATACGCTAGCAGTCGCAGTAATCATATAAAAAATCAATTGTTCAGTTCAATTTTTTAACCTAATTAAGGATAGCATAATAGATGCCAAACACAACTATTTCAGAAATACTAAATGGAAAGGATTGGATTCTTGCGGACGGTGCAACTGGCACTAATTATTTTTCGGTGGGATTGCAATCAGGAGATTCCCCAGAGCTTTGGAACATAGACTATCCAGAAAGGGTTGCTACCTTGCATCGAGAATTTATCGATGCTGGTTCGGATATTATCCTTACGAATAGTTTTGGTGGTACCAGTTGTCGACTCAAACTTCATGGTTCTGAAGACCGTGTTAGAGAATTAAATCGTGCAGCTGCATTTATTGCTAGGAACGAGGCTGATCGAGCTAAGAAAAATATTATTGTAGCAGCATCAATGGGACCTACTGGTGATTTGATTTATCCTTTGGGAGACCTTCAGCAAAGCCAGGCCGAGGATGCCTTTGCAGAGCAAGCGGATGCACTGAAAGAGGGAGGAGCGGATGTAATTTGGTTGGAAACTATGTCTTCCAAAGAAGAATTTGAAGCAGCAAGAATAGGCGCTCAGCAGGTGGGATTACCTATTGTTGCCACTATGACATTTGATACGAAAGGACGCACCATGATGGGAGTAGCGCCACAAGAACTCGTATTCTTATATCGTAATTTAGTTCCTAAACTCGCCGCGTATGGCTCTAATTGTGGTATTGGAGCGTCAGATTTAATTGGTGGCATCATGGCAATGCGTACTGTAGCTGACGAGAGCGATGTGTTGATTGCTAAATCTAATTGCGGCATTCCAGAGTTTGTTGATGGCGAAATACGCTATAGTGGCACACCCGAGCTTATGGCGGAATATGCTTGCTTAGCTCGTGATTTAAATGTACAGATCATTGGTGGATGTTGCGGTACCACGCCTGAACATTTGCGATTTATGCGCGAAGCGCTTGAAACCAGAGATCGCCGTCCACCACCGAGTTTAGATGATGTTGTTAGCATGCTTGGACCAATAACAGATGGAACAAGAATGTGTTTCGAAGATTTTTCTCAACATAAAAGAGGGGTGGATGTGACAAAACGGGGACAGCGTAGAAATCATGCCTCATAGGATGAGATCTAAGTCCGCCACCTTTCTCACGTGAAACATGCGTTTATTATGGACCCACTTGATCGGGTCAATCCTAGCAAAGATACTTCATATTTTTTGATGCTTGGCGCACAAGAGAGAGGTCATGACGTTTATCATGTAAATCCATCGCATCTCAGTATTGATAATGGGAGAGTCATCACCAAATTAGTACAGGTGCAAGTTAATCAGAGCCACCTAAAACCGTTCGTCATTTTGCGGACAGGTTGGGAGTATTTGGATGATGTTGATGTGGTTTGGATTCGGACTGATCCGCCAGTAGATCGAAGCTATTTTTATGCGACTTTGCTACTGGATTTTTTACCGTCAACTGTTCGTGTGATTAATAGACCTTCAACTATTCGGGACTGGAACGAAAAGCTTGCTGCACTAAAATATCCAGATTGGACTCCATCTACTATGGTAGCGTGCGATATCGAATCTATTATCAATTTCTCCAAGGAATATAAGCGTTTAACTATAAAACCATTAGATGGTCATGGAGGTAATGGCATAATATTTGTTAGATCATCAGATCAGGATTTGATAAAAAAAATTCAAATGGCAACGAACGGAGGCAAACATTGGGTTATTGTTCAGGAGTATTTAGAAGCTGCGCAGGAGGGCGACAAAAGAATTTTATTGCTGAATGGAAAGCCCATTGGGGCTATGTTGCGACTTCATAAAGAAGGGCATGAACTAAATAATTTGGATCAAGGAGGTACACCCATACGCGCAACTCTTGATAGTAGCGACCACAATATTTGTGAGACGCTAGAAAATGATCTAAGGCAGAATGGTGTTGTGTTTGCAGGAATTGACATAATTGGTGGGCGATTAATTGAGATTAATATAACTAGCCCTACCGGTCTTCAAGAAATGAGCCGTTTTGATGGAAAATCTTATAATCATCATGTTATAAAGAGTCTAGAGTAATAAACCTCTAATCAGTACCGTTTTTTATTTTAACTTTTTAGTTTCCAAAACGGATATTCTCGTGCGTGAAAAAAGATCGTGTAATGTCCTATTTTCTCTGTCAAATATAGCCCAGATGTAGGAAATACTAAAAATCAGGCCCGCAAGGATCAGAGATTGTTTTATAGATATTACTTCTACTTGAATCATAAATAGAAGAATTAAGAAAAAAACGTTTGATATCAAAAATCGAGAGAAAGCGTCTGCCCAAGTTATTTTCTTCCCGTCTTGTCGATGAAGGATTATGCGCCACGCCTTCATCCCGACCGTCTGTCCGCCATGAGTCCAAAACCATCCAAAAAATAGGAACCAAATAGCGAGAAGGTAGATTGAGGATAGAGGTTCTATCAATGGATAACGTTTAATAAGATTTTCAGCTAAAGGTATTGGTTGAAAAGCTATGAAGATAGCAGCAACTGTTAACAATGTATCATAGAAAAGTACTAGTAGTCGGCGAACAATACCTGCTTTCGAATAGCTTTTTATCTCGTCTGCTTTAATATTTTGATTTAATGTCTTCACATTTATTATCAGTAAAATTATTTCTGTATCCTATGCTTAATGATGTGGTGGTGCCCCCGGCAAGATTCGAACTTGCGACCTATCGCTTCGTACCACTATAGTTTTCACTACCGATCTCGTCGTTTGTGGTCTGGACTTTATCTTCACCAGCAAGTTTTGTAGCCGGTGCTGCCCGTCAAGTCTCTACACCTTCCCGATGATCCGGGCTTGGCTCGGTGTTGCCACCAC
>TARA_B100000686_G_C16806940_1_pt1 | contig 81667 bp, 68 predicted proteins | sample TARA_B100000686 | Tara Oceans TARA_B100000686 (sample SAMEA2622733) | marine metagenome | biome: marine biome (ENVO:00000447); feature: marine epipelagic mixed layer (ENVO:xxxxxxxxx); material: "saline water (ENVO:00002010), including plankton (ENVO:xxxxxxxx)" | depth 150 m
TTTGTAGCTCATTTCAATAATTGGTTATTTTTTACTCCGAACTCACGTTGAATAGGATGTCTGCAGCTGCTCAAACACAAGATGAATTACACACCAACACAACTCTTGTTAAAGTGCTCCATAATCTTAACACTTATTCTTATAAAAATAAGGCTCAGGCAATAGATCATAATGAATTTAGAACAAGTCTAACGACAGACTTATTACAAGATATTGATAATAATTTATCACCAGCGCTACACAACCAAGCTAAGCAGCAAATTCAACGCTACTTTGATAAAACAGCTGTGCATGGTTTTTCAGGAGATTTACCTATAGGCGATCCTTATTTTGGTTTAGGACTGTCCCTCGGTGGGCTTAATTTAGACCTAGGTAGTCTTTAGTAGACTAACCTCACACCTTAATGAACAAAGAAGTTCACCCCAAAACTCGATCGCTTAGTAAGTTGCTTACTAAGCCATTCACTCTTTTAGCATTCTTTATTTCCTATACTCTTGATGACTGTACCAGTCGGCTCACAAGTTATCAATTCAATACTACGCACCAAGCAATTCCCCACAGAGGTCTTTACACACATGAAAGTGACGTCTTATCTTCTACCCGCACTTCTCAGTATTTCAGCAACAGCACCGCTCCATGCAGCTCAGAGTGATGACAACAAACCATCAGGCTTTTTTGTCTTAGGCGCAGGCACACTACCAGACTATGAAGGCTCAAATGATTATGGTTATATTCCGTTTATATCAGGGAGTGTGTCCTATAAAGGCTATGACTTGTCACTTGCAGGCCCAACATTCAATTTGAATGTATCCAACAATGACGCAATAAAGTATGGCCCGTCGCTCAGCTACAGCTTTGGTCGCGATGATGATGTTGATAGCGCTGCAGTTTCACGAATGACTGAAATTGATGGCACACTTGAAGTGGGTGCTTTTGTGTCTTTCCCTTTCAAAGAAATCATGATGCCTCATGATAGCTTTTCGGTGGATTTTGATGTATTAACGGATGCTGGCGATGCTCACAAAGGCACACTCTTTAATGCAGGTACATCTTACAAATATTTCTTAAATAAAGCCCTGCAACTTGGCGCAAGCCTGTCAACAACTTATGCAGATAGCAACTATACGCAGACCTATTTTGGCGTAGATGCCATTGATGCAAGCTTAAGCGGATTACCAGAATATAATGCCAGTGCTGGCTTTAAAAATATCAACCTTGGTTTTAACAGCTTAATTCGCTTAAGTGAAACTCATGGAATTAGCGGTATTATAAGATATAAACGCTTAATTGGTGACGCAGCAGACAGCCCTCTTGTTGCTCAAGAAGGCTCAGAAAACCAAGTGTTTTTTGGTGTAGGTTATTTTCAGACGTTTTAATAAAGAAGACCAGCAAAGAGCTGGTCTTTTTCTTTAAGCTGCATGTTCTTCAGGTTGCTTTTGCTTCATAATTTCAAGCACAGCATCATGCTCTTCTTTGTCAATTTCTACGGCAACAAGCACCCCGCCATTTTGAATATCTTGTTCCATACGTTCAACTTCTTTATCACTGTATCGAAGGCCAGCAAAGCCACCGACCACTGCACCAATACCAGCGCCAACATACATGCTTGCTAAAGCCGCTGTAATAGGGCCTGCAGCCACAAGAGCTGTACCACCACTCAGTGCTACAGTACCAACTGCGGCTAAACCAGTTGCAACTGCGCCTATTGTGCTACCTGCAACAGCGCCTACAGTTACATTTTTTGGTAACTTGGCATTTTCACGAATTTCAATAAATCGCTCTTTTGCATGGTCTGTCATAACTACACTAATCTGGTCGTCTGGAATACCTGCTAAGTGCAAATAATCCACAGTTGCAGATGCATCTTCAGCATTCTTGTAAACCTGTACCACTGTTTGATTCATACCTTCACCCTTCATTCCATGTGTCTTTAACTGCGACATTAAATCTGCCTTTCGCTACTACTTTAAAGGGACTACTTATGAATGAGATGTGTATGTTCTTTTTGGGCAATTCTAATAAAAATCAATTTTACATAGTATTTTAGCGTGATTGATTGTAGAGGCTTGATTGTAAAAAGTGAGGCTTGACCATTTTTGATTTATTAATGTAATAGACACGTGCATTAATAAAATCTTCTTGTATTGCTGAGACACGAATATTACCCAAGGCTTCACGGTATTCTTCAAAAAACCAAGCAGGTACCTCTTGTCGATTAATCACAATTTGGTGGCGATTAAAAGTAATACCATTTGAATCTGGGTTATTCATATCCAGACGTGTTGCTTCATTAAAAATCTCATAAGCAGAGAGGATGGTTTCTTGACGAATGTCTAACCCTTTCGCAGCCCAAGCGTCAATTTGTTCTTCACCTCCTAAAGCAAAAACGCCAATTTTAAGCGCATTGTAATGGCTGCGTTGAAAAGACTGACGACGCTTTTCTGGTGGTTGTTCATCCTTTGCAGGCTTGACTGCTTCTGACACAGGCTCTTTGTGCTGAAGTTTGGCAGAATTATAAGTTGATCCAAATGTTGGTTTGATGTCCATAATCGCTCCTCCCTAAAAAGAGTATCTATGCAAAATATGTACCGAAAAGGATACCTTACTTCATTCAAGGTATGACCGACTTCATTCGACTATATCTATACAACCTTACTTCTTTTATCGACAGAACAAATTAAAACTAAAGATTCGTTTTTATCATTTAAATGAATATAAATAGACCTTATTTAGAATAAACAACGCAAATCGATCACTATTCAATCAATCTTATTTCCTATTAAAAAGAATAATTCGTTGTGACATAACCTTATCTATTCAAGCCGGCAGAATCATTGCTCAAAAAAAACTCTACATGCATATTTAGCCATTATACGTCTTTACACTAAAAACCATTTATGGATAATAGCGACCCTAATCCAAAAAAAGCATTTTAATATTACTTTTTTTAATATTAAAAGCAGCAATAATTCAACAACTACAAGAATAGGTCATTAAAATGGGATTCGCAGTTGCGCAAACACAAGCCTCACCACGTTTAACAACACCATCATTTGAGCAAAACCAATTTTCAGGTGTAGAAAGAGCGCCTCATACATTTATACCTCGAGCTATAACAAAGAGTCAGTCCCTTACTGATTTAAATAGAGCACAGCGCCTACAAGCGGTGAATTCATCAGCTGTAGTACCTTATACACCGAGCAATCTTCTAAACGATACGATGGGCATTCATTCATCATTTACCCCAGGTTCAGGTCCTGATCATAATATTCAGTTTGAACGTATGCAGCACACAGATGAAACGCCAACTTCACGTGCACCTCAAGATGCAAGCATGAAAGCTAAAAACCCTAAGAATCTACTTAAGAAAATTGCTGTTGGTATTACTTTAGGGTTAGCAGGACTTACTTTTGGTGCCATAACCGTCGGTGTCGCTGGAGCAGCACTGGGTATAGGTCTAGGCCTAATTGGTAGCGTTGTTGCAACTATTGTAGGTGGTGCTGCAGCACTTGTGGGCTCCGCTATTGCAACAGGTGTAGCTTTAACTGTGCCAGCCGCATTACTCTTCACCGCACATGTTGCTATTACAACGCATAACAAAGCTCACCCTGAAGCGCCAATGCATTACCCATCCTTTTTGAATGAACTTAAAGATTTCATAACACATAAAAAAGATGAAACGCCTGAGACAAGCTCAATTAATGCATAAAGTTCTTATTGAGAAAAGTAAAATGAGATAAACATCTAAGAGGATTAGGCATAAAACGCCCTCCCTAATGGCATACCTTAAAAGTGTAGATCAACACATACATACTTTTAAGGGAGCCCCTCTATGAAAACAATTGGTTATGCAGCACAAGACTCTTCCGCAAAAATGACACCATATCATTTTGAGCGTCGTACTCTTCGTTCAAACGATGTCGCTATTGAGATTTTGTATTCTGGCGTTTGCCACTCAGACCTCCACACTGTTAATGGTGACTGGGGCCCTCAACCTTATCCATTAGTCCCTGGCCATGAAATTGTTGGTCAAGTGCTTGAAGTTGGCAAAGACGTTCAAAAATATAAAGTTGGCGATAGAGTTGCTGTTGGCTGTATGGTTGATAGCTGTCAAACTTGTGATCACTGTGAACATGACCTTGAGCAATATTGCCGTAATGGAATGACGCCTACTTATGGAGCACCTGATCGTATTTCAAAAGAAATCACACAGGGTGGTTACTCCAAGCATATTGTGGTTCGTGAAGAGTTTGTAGTTTCAGTTTCAGACAAACTTGATATCAGTAAAGCTGCGCCAATTCTTTGTGCAGGTATTACAACATACTCTCCTCTACGCACTTGGGGCGTTACAAAAGGCACTCGCGTTGGTGTAATTGGTCTTGGTGGATTAGGCCATATGGCTGTAAAACTGGCTGTTGCCATGGGCGCAGAAGTGACCGTCATCAGCCGTTCTAAAACAAAAGAAAAAGAAGCACAAGCGATTGGTGCTAAAGGTATTCTGGCTTCCACTGACGAAGCAGCAATGCAAGCAGCAGCCTCATCTTTTGATTTTATTCTCGATACAGTCCCTGTAAAACACGACTTCAACACCTATATGCCTCTACTTGAGCTTGACGGTACACTGTGCCTTGTTGGTCAGATTGGTCCTATGGAAGAGCCAATGACGATGCCATTAGTTTTTGGTCGTCGTCGTATTGCAGGTTCATTAATTGGTGGCATTAAAGAAACGCAAGATGTTTTAGATTTTTGTGCTGAGCATAATATTCACCCAGACTGCAAAATCATTAGTCCAGATCAAATAAACGACGCTTTTAAAGATCTTGAAAAAGGCGATATTGCGTACCGTTATGTAATGGACATGTCGAAGCTTGCTGTTTAAATCGTTTATTGTATTGACACAAGCGTTCGAATGAACAAGCTATAGTTAATTTTAATCAAAATAAATAATTTAAAAAATAAAAGGAATTTGCATGAGCACCAATTATTCTGCGCGAAGCTTTATTGCTGCAACCATTGCACTACTCGTGATTTTTGGTGCCTCTGCAACCCCTATTCCATTGTATGAGGTCTACCACCAAACTAAAGGGGTCAGCTACGAAAGCTTATCCATCACAGCGGTTGTTTATTTTATTGGTGCGGTTACTGCGCTGCTTTTTTTCGGCCGAATTTCAAATCACCTCGGCAGAAAAATAACAACCCTACTGGCTTTTGGTTTAGCCGCTGCAGCAATGCTTTTATTTTTAACCGTTGAAAGTGCATTTCCTTTAATCCTTGGGCGTTTTTTATTAGGTCTTGCTTGTGGGTTGGCTTCAAGCAGTATTACTGCATACGTGGTTGATACAGCTCATCCTGATAAACAATGGCTTGCATCGGCTATTGTCAGTAACTCACCTTTGGTGGGTTTAACTATTGGTGCTCTCGCTTCTGGATTATTTGTTGAATATGGTCCGTATCAACTGATGCTGTGCTATTTGGTCATGCTGGGCGTTATTGCAGTCAGTGCTGCTTTAATTCTATCAGGCCATGAAACTGTTGATAGCCAAAAAGGCTTGATTAAATCCTTAAAACCTCGTTTTACGCTTAGCAACCCTTCTGCATATCCAGTGGCAGCAATCACATTTGTGGCGACATGGGCTTTAGGTGGTTTCTTTCAGGCATATGGCCCATCAATTGCAGCAGAACAACTTCATGAGAAAAGTACTTTTATTGGCTCTATAGTCTTTGCATCCTATTTATTTCCTGGCGCAATTGGTGGTTTGCTGTCAGGTAAACTCACGCCTCATCAATCCCAAAAAATAGGCATGATTATTTTCACACTTTCACTTGCAGGGCTCGTTTTTGCACTACAACAAAAAAACCTTATTGAGTTTTTGATTGCAAGTGCGCTAGCAGGCACTGCTCAAGGGGCAGTGTTAACTGGCAGCATTCGATCAATGTTACATAATGCTCAAATTAAGGAGCGTGCCGGCGTCTTATCAATTGTCTATGCCACCTGTTACACAGGTGCTGCTATTCCAAGCTACATTGCTGGTCAGCTTTCCAACTCACTTAGCTTACTTCAACTGCTCTATTGTTATTTAGGTCTCGCAATCTTTGCATGTGCTTTTACTTTATTCTATCCATCTCATGAAAGAACAGTAGCGCCTGCGCATATGACCAAATCATTGTACAATGAATAGATTAAGATTATTCAACAAGGAGCCCATGATGCCACACGTTATTGTTAAACTTTGGCCAGGAAAAACTGAAGAGCAGAAAAAAGAGCTTACACAGAAAATTGTAGATGCAGTACATACATCCCTTGGTAATGGCCTGCACTCAATTTCAGTAGGCTTCGAAGAAATTAGCTCTGAAAACTGGAAGGAAGAAGTCTACGATAAAGATATTAAAAATGGGCCAGGCACAATATATCAAGAGCCTGGCTACACTATGGACTAAGTGATAATCCATTCCAGCGCACAAGCTGTCCATCTTACAATAGACCGATAGACTCTGTTTTTTCCCTTAAAAGCAAATGTGCGCTCAATATCACCATTGTTATTGAAACGATTTAAAAAAACTCTTCGCTGCTTTTGATTTGCATACACCAACCTCTAATGTCGCACCCTGACAATCATATTTTAAATCTAATTGAATTGATGGGGCTACTTAATACAATAATTTCGATTAATTCACCCCAAGTTTTTTAGTTCAATCCCAATACAAAGAATGGTTGATCATAAAAAAAACTATTAGAGGCAAATTTACATTAATTTACTATCATTTAAGCACTACTGTAGATAATAGCATTTTGTCTCACCAATACTAAAAGGAAAAGACAGTGCCAGCAGTTCAAAGCCCTTTCAGCCCTCAGCCTCCAGAACGCAACCCCCTCAGACTTATTGAAAATGAAAAAAATGATGTGCTTTCAAACATTGAAGATTTAAAACAGAACTTACATACATTAGAGTGTCGCTTAAAAAGTGTTCAGCGCCGATTAAATTCATTAAGCGACTGTCAGTTAGTTGTTGATGTAAACCCTTACTCTAAAAAAGGCATTTTTAATGCGCAGCCAAGCTCGTTAGATCAACAAAAAACAGGATCACAGCCAATTACAGACCCGCGTTTAAGTCAAGATTTTATCATTGATGAATCCTCTCCCCCTTCAAATGAAAGTTCAGAGGCTAATACATCACAACTTCATTCCCGCTCGACATTTAAATCATTTGCATCTGAGCAGGTTAATCTTCTGGTATCAAGAACAAACTCTATGCGTGAAAATTTGAGTTTAAAGCAACAAGAGTATTTTTCTAAAGCCAAGGTAAGTCTTAGTCATATCAAGACGCATCTCGACTCATCCAAAAAGAGTATACAAAATGCATTTGACCAACTACAAAAAAGCCAATTGCCCTTAAATTTGCAAGGGAAATATACTCATTTTTTAACACTCTTGAAAAAACTTGCACCAGATTACTCTAAATTTGAATATAACTGTTCTCGCAAAGACTGTATACCTGATTATGCACAGGAATCTGACTGGATAATACCAGTTCATAAAAAAGTATTTTATATAACTCGCTTTCTTTTACATCATGCAGTACATCTCACTGGTGCACTCCTGCTTGAAACGATAAAACCAACAGCAAAAGCTATAGCGACGCAATGTTTGAGAGCAAAATCACCGCTTAAACACCTCAGCAAATCAGCGGCTCAAGGATTCCAGAAACTTTACGAAGCACATAAAAACATTACTCTAAACAAAGATTCCGGCAAAAAAGAAATCATAAAAAAAATACTAATATCAAGCCTATACTATGCATGTAAAGCACCTATAGCACTAGGCATTTGTGGGTATATACTCGCTAAACTTATAGTTAAAAAAGTTATAAAATCTGTCAGACCTCGTCGCAGAAATTACTATACGAGCTCATATTCCCGTAATACACGAAATGACCGTTTCAATAACCCTTATGGCATGGGAGAATGCGGCGTTTCTTCAGGTCGAAGTAATAGCGCGCGTTATCATGATGAAAGCAGAAGTGCATATGGCAATTGGAAATAAGCAGCATGATATTGATTAAGTTAATATTAAATAGAAAGTGAGATCTTCATCATTTGTCATTATTCCATGACAAATGATGAGCCATTCCAGCGAATAACACCGTAGTTATCGCATGCCATGCATGTATACCAGCGCACAAGCTGTCCATCTTGCAATAGACCACTAAAACCTGTTTTACCCTGTAACGCAAACGTGCGCTCAACGTCGCCGTTATTATTTAAAACACTTAAAAAACGCCCTTCACTGTTTTTTGATTTATAGACGCCAACCACTAATGTTTCATCTTCACCATCATGATTTAAGTCTGATTTCAGTGATGGTACAAGCGAGGACTCTTCAACGTATTGATACTGGCTTTGAGTTAAGTTCTTTTCAAGAAAAGCATCATTAAAAACTGATACATGAGTCCATTGCAATTGATTATGTTGGAAAGGGCTGTCTTCAACCATTGGCGCTGCTTTAAATGTTTTATTCAGCCACCATGCCTCCTCTATCTGCTGCTCAGGCATTGAGCTACAGCCAGCTAAAAATAAAAGCCCTGCAATTGATATATTTTTTGCATTGATAGAAAACATAGAACCACCCTCTTTTTTTCTTCATTACAAAAAGTGTATAGATATTGAAGGCTGTTAAATGTGAATGCTATTCAGCAATAGAAAGACAAAAAAAAGCGCCTTTGGTAAGGCGCTTATAACACTTTGATTAGAATACCTATTTCAAACGTATTCTTTTTATCGCTTATGACGAATCACCCAAGAATTATGGCCACCAGTTAAACTTTGGCCTGTCTTCGTTTGGAAGTCTTGCGATTGTGTCCAATGGGAAATTTCGTCAACAACGAAATCGTTTTTAAGAGCATCTGCAAGTTCAAACTTTTTCATATTGCATGAGAAGAATAAAAGCCCCTGCCCCTGTAAATGGCGCATAGCCTGACGAATTAATGATTCATGATGATCTTGAATCACAAAGTCATCTGCTTTTTTAGAGTTCGAGAATGTTGGTGGATCAATCAGAATGAGATCGTACTGATTGGAATTACCTTCCATCCATTTCATCACATCTGCACGAACAACTTGGTTTTTCTCAAGACCAAGGCCATTCGCCATAAAGTTATGCTCAGTCCAAGATGTGTAGCGTGGCGATAAATCAACGGATGTTGTTGAAGCAGCACCACCAAGAGCCGCATGAACACTTAAAGAACCAGTGTAGCTGAACAGATTTAAGACATGCTTGTTCTGGCTGATTTGCTGAACTAACCAACGCAGGCGACGGTGATCAAGGAATAAACCTGTATCAATGTAATCTCCGAGGTTCACAATAAAGTGAGCGCCCCACTCACTCATAGTAAATACATGTTTAAAGCGATGCCAGTTTTCCAAATGGCCTGGTCTTACCTCTGGTTGGTTTTTATCACCTTTACCATGAGGCGCACCAAAACGCTTGTACTGTTGCTTACCTTGCTGGCGCTCTCTTGATTTTGTCAAAATACGGTGTGCAGGGATACCAAGCACTGTCGCAAGAGTAAATTCGATTTGCTTCACACGCTGTGCTGCTTTTTTCGGGTCTACTTTTGAAGGTGCTTTATATTCTTGAATGTAAGCACAATGCTCGTAGACGTCGATTGCACAGTTGTACTCAGGAAGGTCGGCATTATAAAGTCTGTACAAACGTAATGGCGCTTGCTCTCGCTCTGCAGCCCAATTCACTTGACCGATTTGCTCAAGTACATCTACAGGTAGGCCTTTACCGCTTTTTGGCTCTGGCTTTTTGAGGAAAGCTTGCATTTTCTTGTAGTTTTTAACAAGACGCTGCGCTAAATCTGGCACAAACAGCTCTTGCTCTTTCAGCTTTTCAATGTCTTCGATGTGCGGCTTCAATGGCGCGCGCACTGGAATATCTTTGGCTTCCAGTGTGCCTGTGCGTAAAAAGATTTGATCTGCACCATTGTATAAACGAACCTGTTTGTCATATGGCAAACGCAATGCATCAAGCAATTCAATATCACTTGAGATAATTGTATAGCCTGGTGATTGACCACCAGCCCCAATCACTTCGTTTGCATAATCTTGTAAACGGCGACCTAGGGATTCGTAGAAGAACACCATGTTAGAGCCACCACCAAGACGCTTACCATATGGCGGGTTCATAACAATCCAGCTTCGGCCTTTTTGCGCTTTAGGCCATGCTTGGCACAGGTCACGTCTTTCAAGATGCACTTTTAAGCGATCAGAACCTAAACCCCATGTGCGGAATTCATCGCGGTTCATCTGGGCAGCTTTTAATGCTGTTTGCGATGCATCAAAACCAACGGCGCGAATCGCAGTTTGCGCTTGCGTTAAAGGCACAGAAGTTTCATCAAGAACATCTTGGAATAATTTTGGATTATGGTGTGGCCATGTTTGAATTAATAATTCACGAGGCAATGGACGAGCCAATGTTGTGACATTTGCAAGGGTTTCTAAAAGCAATGTTCCAGAACCACAGAATGGATCAATCACCAATTCTAAATCTGTATTATCGACATAAGCACCCACAACAGCAGCGAGATGCTCTTTTAATGCAGCATGGCCACGAGCTGGGCTTAAGCGTGGGTAAAGAACAGACTCTGATGCTTCAAGGCCAATCCAGATACGCTCTTCTGTCATAACAACACGAAGATGCGGTAACGCTTCATGAGTTTCATCATCAGCAAAATAAGATGGCGTAATTGTTTGACTTACACGCTTGGCAGTAATTTGCTCATGAATACCAAGGCCTGAAGTGGCTTTTACAGTCACCTTGGCTTTGAGGTCTGGCAGTATGTATGGGAAATCGATTGTTTTGAGCATATCATCCAAAGCATCTAAACGAGCTTGGGATTCTGTGTCTTTTTTGAAACCATCTTTAAAAGAAAGTAATGCGCCCATGCGACTCGCAAAAGGACAGCCTAATAACACTTGATAAAACTGGCTTAATTCAGCTTCAAAAAAAATCAACGTTGGAAAAGTCTCAGTGACTTTTACGTTATTTTTTTGCAGAATTTCAGTCACAATTTCTTCACCACCACGTGGGAATATAACGTAATATCGTCCTGCTTTATCGTTTAATTTCATAGATTTACCAACAATAATATGTGATTTAATTTGAGCTAATTCAGCTATATAACTTTTGGGCTTTGTAATAAATCGTTAATATTCGATTTGATTACTCGACAAGTACCCCATTCTTGAATAACAATGAATAAGTACCTTCGATAAAGTTAGATCGTAAAGTACACCTCAGTGTCGCCCTTGGGCATACTTTAAAAGAACAATATGGAACCATCAAATGCTTTCAATTGTCTCTTTTATGGGACCCCCAATATTTGGCGGTGGATTAACCATTAATCGATTTTTGAGGACCATACATGAAGCGAGTTAAAAGAGAAAAAACTTCTCGTGCATTTTCTAAAGGCTATACTCATGGCATCCAAGGACACTCCCGCAATTTAAGCCCATTCGACGAGAATTCTCAGAATCATCAAATGTGGATGAGCGGCTGGCGCGAAGGCCGAGCGGACCTCTGGTCAGGCAACTGCGCAACTTCAACCTTTAAGCGTGTGGCGCTTTAAGCTCTCTAATTTGCTTCGGCATTATAACCTGCACAGGCAGAAACTCACAAACTGTTTAACCATGGCGGCATGGCAGTCAGTTCCAAACATAAACCCAATAAACTTGGGTTCACAATGCTGAAAGAGCAATACCACAGCCGATAAGGCTAGAATACGAGGGCTTCCCGCCCTCGACTACTTCCCTTCTCTAATAACCCTTCTATTAAAACTTTATATTAGATTATCGAACACCATCAACAATGTCTTTCACTAATTGTGGCCCTTTATAAATAAAGCCAGTGTAGATTTGAACAAGGTTTGCGCCTGCATCTAACTTTTCTTGTGCGTCTTGTGCGGAGAAAATACCACCAACACCAATAATTGGAAAATCAGCACCTAGCTTTGCACGGAACTTGCGCAGTACTTCTGTTGAATGTTCTTTCAATGGCTGGCCACTTAAGCCACCCGCTTCATGACCATAGATATGTGTTTTAACGGCTTCACGAGCAAGTGTTGTATTACTCACAATTAGGCCTGGTACTTCATGCTTGAGAAGTAGATTAGAAATATCATCAATTTGATGCTCTTCTAAGTCTGGCGCTACTTTGAGGAATAATGGTGGGTTCTTTTTGTATTTTGCACAAAGGGCTTTGTAAGCATCCATAAGACCAGCCAAAAATGCTGACAGTGCTTTCTCTTCTTGAAGATCACGTAGACCTTTTGTATTTGGCGAAGAGATATTAGCAGTGAGGTAATCTGCATATGGAAATACGGCAGTCATTGCAATTACATAGTCGTTAATTGCTTCTTCTGCTGGCGTGTCTTTATTTTTGCCAATGTTTACACCAAGAGGACCTGTAAAATGACGCTTCTTGAGGTGGTCAAGCATTGGTTCTAAACCATCATTATTAAAGCCCATACGGTTAATAATTGCATTATGGTTTGTTAATCTGAAAAGTCGTGGCTGAGGATTACCTGGCTGCGGCTTTGGCGTTACTGTGCCGACTTCAATAAAACCAAAACCAAGGCTGCCTAAAGGGTCAATATACGTGGCATTCTTATCAAGGCCAGCAGCAAGACCAACTTTATTTGGAAACTCCAGACCTGCAAGTGTCACTGATGAGCCTTTGAGTGGCTCTGATGGGCCTGTGAGTTTCAGGCGATATGCTTTCTTAAGCCACTTCAGAGAATAATGATGACTTGTTTCCGGCGACATACGGAACAATATGGCTTTTGTCCAATCATAAGGAATAAGACGTTGAATCCTTAAAGGGTTTGACAAAGACGACATGGGGTTTCCTCTCTTACGCAGCTAATATCTGGACGGTATCATACCCTTATTCTGTTAATTGATCAAAAGAACTTATGCCCTAAGAAATATTTTCTAATGCTATAAAAAAAGGCATCATGAACAAAACATGGACAATATTGATCAAATCTGACTTCGAACAAATCCAATAGCCTTTGGGTGATATATAGTCTTAGAAAGCATTAAGACTCTACTTAGGGCGACCTAGTATGTTTTTTCAAAAAGTTTAGAGTAATCTGCCAGTTAAAGAGTAATAAAAGGATTCAAGGCTCATGATCGGACAGACTTCAATATTGCAAGCAGTACCAAAGCAGGAGGCGAAGACTCGCAAAATGAAAACAAAACAAAGAATACTGATCACAAGTCTTGCCTTATTTAACGAACTTGGCGAACCAAATGTCACCACTGTCGATATTTCCAACGAAATGGAAATAAGCCCTGGCAACCTCTACTATCACTATCGTAATAAAGACGACATCATCGAACACATCGTGGCTATGTATGAACAGGACATGGCTAAGATTATTCAAGCAGAGCAAGCGCTTGAAGGTTTGGTTGAGCACTGGCTCTTCTTAAAAGTTATTGTGGAAAAGAACTGGCAGTATCGCTTTATTTTCCGTGACTTTGAAAATCTTGTAAGTAAATATAAAACCATTGAACGCAAACTCTACAGGCTTCAAAATAAAATGATGCAGGCCATGCTTGGCTTTATTAAAGCACTTGTGTCACCTGAGATTAATCTTGAACACTTCCACCACATCAATGCCCTTGCAGATAATATGGCAATGATTCTGACTCGTTCACCATTACAGCATCAAGAGTACAACTCAAACACCGAGACGACACCAAGTGACTTATTGAACCACACCTGTTTTCAGACCTTAATAACACTCTGGCCTTGGATGAGTTTTGAAAATCAAAATATTCTTGAAGAACTTTCGATGAATTATTAATTTTAAATATTGAAAGCTTTTGAAAAAAAGGCGCTTTTAAAGCGCCTTTTTCGAAAAAACTAGAATATGCTCGTACTCACTATACAATAGCATTTCCAGTTTTCTTCATGACCGACGCATAAAACTGCCCTTTAGGGTTTGGGTTGAAATCTAAAACACCTTCGTTAATTAAACTACGAGCAAAAGGATTTGCCCCTTTTGAAAACAAATGTAAGGCTACATCTTCATGCTTATTTTGTAAGGCAACTAACATAGGTGTTAATCTTGCACATTGTACTGACTCTATATCTGCACCACGAGCTAATAAGATGTCAATCGCTTTAATATGCCCGCGCTGTGCTGCTTCATGCAATACTGTATTACCATTCGCAAAAAGAGACTTATTCACATCAATAGAATCACATAACTGGTTAAACTCATTCTCATTGAATACTTGCGCATCTAACAGCGTTTGCAGCTTACTAATATTCTCTTGATATTCAGTGGTTTCACCATCGGCCACGGCCCTTGGCATTGCCTTACCACCAGTGTATTGTCTATATGCATCGCTTAAGTGCCCTTGAGTAGCACGGAGAATGTTCGAACAATCTTTGCGGCCTTTCTTCTCAGCAATTGCTAGCGCACTGTCTCCCTGAATATTTCGAGTGTAAACGTTTGCGCCTGCAGCAACTAAAAGCTTTACTTCTTCCGGGTGATTATTTTTAACAGCTTCAATTAAAGGTGTATTTTTATTTTTGTCAGCAGAATCCAGACATACACCTGCCGAAATTAAGAATGAAGTTGCTGCTACATTTCCACGTTGCGCAGCCACATGCAATAGTGATTGCCTATCAGCAGATGATTTACAGTTTGGATTCACGCCTTCAAGAACAGATTGTAATTTATCTGTGTTAAAGCGATTGTGCTTTTTAATCAGAGGCTCTATTTGATCAAAATCCTTTTGGTTACACGCTGAGTTCGTATAATATGTTGCATCTCTCATATTTTGAGTGACATTTACTTTAAAGTTAGCCCCCATTGGAAACTGCACATTCGTTTCCAAAGGACTTTTCATAATATTTAAATCAAACTTTTTAGGATTAGGGTCATCTATTGCAACAGACCCCTCCATAATAAGCATCTCATCTGATCCCATTGCAGGCGGTTGGCCAAATATAATCATAAAATCCTTCTTATAAATATCATTTAAACATTGCATTTTTAAACGCTGTAACACATCAAAAAACAAGGCATAGATTCCATGCAATTCAACTGATTACATTCAACACCTTATCATATGCACAAAGAAAAAAAAGAGACTGTATAATTTAAATTAACGATATTTACATCTAAAGAAAAAGAAATAAATAGAAAATCAAATAAAGGGAGATAGGCATATTAGAAGTAAAATATTAAAATAAAAAAGGAGCTATAACAGCTCCTTTTTTATAAGACACCAACGAAGAGCATTTCAATCTCACGTTGCAGACTAGAAAGCAACTTATCGATATTCTCATACTCACGAGCAGCTTCAACCGCACTGCCACCATACATATCTCGAGCACATACATTGGCACCATTCTTAAGAAGCGTACGAACAACGTTTTCATGACCATATAACGCTGCAACCATAAGCGGTGTAGATTTATCACGACTAACCGCATCTACTTCTGCACCAAGTCTAAGCAAATGCTGAACAGCTTTTAAATTACCTGTTCGCGCTGCAAGATGAAGCAACGTACCGCCATCAGTAAAGTGAGATTTATTAATATCAAAACAAGCAACAAGATTTCCAAACTCTTTTTCTTCATACTTGTTATATTTCAGCATTTCAAGAATTTGTTCTTTCTTTTTACGGTATTCTTTTGTCCCCATTGGACGCTCTTTCGCAAAAAAAGCTTCCACATTATTGGAGTAATGAACACCATAACGTTGATACTCTTCATGTAAATAATTCTTTGTAGCCTTCAATAATGGCTCATATTCTTTATGACCTGCAATTTTAGCGTGCTCACCAACAGTTATACTATATTGATCTCTTGCTGCAAGATTAGCACCGACTTTAATTAAGGTTTTAACAGCATCAGGATTACCTTGCTCAACAGCTTTCATGATAGGTGTTTGTTTTTCTGCATCTAAAGCTTCAACACACACACCAGCACACACTAGAAAAGAAATAGCTGGTTCATTTCCTCGCTCTGCAGCAATATGAAGCAGTGATTTTTTATCGCCTACAGATTTACAGTTCACATTTATTTTCGTTAAAACAGATGCAGCTCTTTTAATATCGAAATTGTTATTTTGCCCAATAATTGGCTCGAACTGATCAAAGTCACTTTGATTACGGCCAGGGTTAGCATAGTAAGTTGCATCTCGCATATTCTGCGCAATATCTGTTCTGAAATTACCACCCATCGGAAAACGAAGCGTTTGAATTGCGGGGTCGCTCATCATTCTTTCATCGTATCTTCTAGGATTTGAGGAATCAGGGGAAGGTAAATATCCAAATAGCTTCATAGTCGACTTCTTTATAAATTTTCTAGTTGAACAGCACACACATCTAATAATTACTATGAAAGTCTTAGGTTGCTTAAGAGTATATTACCTTAATTACAACCCATTACTTGATAGCTAGAAAATACATCATTTGTAGAACCAAAAACAATACAGGAATACAAATAATAGGCTCTAAGTCTCTTTATGCACACTAAGCGAGCACCTAGCAGTTTCTTACTCATCCCCCATGTAAATCATAACAGCCAAACCATTCTTAAAATCAAGAGCTTAGACTCAATAAGCCCCCAAATAAGCACGCACCTTTTTGGTGCTGAACTTGCTTTCAATAAAGCTATGCAGACATGGCCATGGCCCCATACTGCTGAAGCAAACTATAGGCTTTAAGTGCATTTTTGGACCCTGGTGTAGGATCAGCGCTCATGCAGAGCTGCATTCGATCAACAGGCGTAGAATCTGTCTTCGAATTAGAGCGCTTTTCCAGAGCCGCTGGAGACATGGACTTTTGTGTTTTCACGACCTGCTTCACAAGGATTTCGATCATCTGAACACTCGCCTGCTGTAGATACTCACTATAGGTAAACTGCTTTTCTATAAAACCATCAAAGAGTGCTGAATTCGAGTCTGTAATCAGCTGTAGCATTCGAGCTTTATCAACTTGGAAAGACCTTGAGTTCAAGGTTTCATATTTCGTGTGCTCAACACCCAGGAGGTTCATCAAGCGGCTTGGACGTTTTTTGAAAATTTGCAGCTCAAACCTGTCTTCTTTTTCATCGTACCGAATTGCAGTATGAATACCACGCAACTGACGAGATAGACGGGTTTGAAAATATGAGCACGCTGCTGGTACGTTAATTTGATGGCTTGAAGCAATATCAGGATTGTGCATATCAAGCAGTTGTAACTCTTCCGACAACCGAACACCAAACGCAGGGCTTCGTTCCAGCTGGCCTATTTTATCAAGGCTAACAGCAAGCTGATGCAAAGACTCTGGCAACGTATGGGACTCAGGCTGGAGAGGCAGTCTCACAGTCTTCGATTTCATACAGGCTCCGTGTATTTATTCTTTTTTCCTTATAGCAATCTTTTGCTAGAGCCTAACATGTTACCCTAAGAGTACCTCTTTTAGAAGAAAAATTGCTTTATAATCTGTAACTTAAATAAGCGTTTTTTTATTGATCTATTTTTTAATATAAAGAAAGAAAGTGTGCATCTTTGTGCACAATAGAAGGCAATTTATCGCACTTATATAATGCATTTTTGATGAGGCATCGTCGAGAATTATGAAGTCTGACTGTAGTCCAAAGGTAAAGGCCTATTTTCAAATACATCCCTTAATTGAAAACTGGTATGCACACTACTCACGCCTTTTATCGTGGTGATTTGCTTAAGAAGAACCTGCTCATAGCGATCCATATCTGGCACGACTACTTTTAAGATGTAGTCCGCCTTTTGCCCAGTCACCACATAACACTCCACCACTTCTGGAATTTCAGCAATTAACTTTTCAAATTCATCAAATTGCTCAGCTGTATGATATTCAAGCCCCAAACCAACGATCGCAACCAAATTGAGATTCAACTTTCGTCGATCAAGAATTGCGATCTGACGCTTAATAAAGCCATGCTCAATAAGCTGCTTAATTCGTCTAGAACAGGGTGCTGGAGATAAGCCAATACGGTCAGCAATCTCTTGATTTGTAAGCGTTGCATCTCCTTGCAGTAAGTCCATAATCTTTCGATCCAACTGATCTATTTCATGACTTTCGCTCATACAACCACCACCTTTTGAAATAATATTGCTCTAAATAGAACTTTAGCAGAATATTATTGCCAAACAAACCACAAACTAGTGCAAAAAAGCAATCATTTTGCGCTATATTCGTAGTAGTATATAAAACATCCAAAAGATTCAATACATTACCCCAAAAGAGTACGATATGTCTGACTACAACTTCAAAAAATACCCAACATTCCAACCAGTTAAACTTACTGATCGCACATGGCCAGACCAAGTGATCTCAAAAGCCCCTGAGTGGTGCAGCGTTGACCTTCGCGATGGCAACCAAGCACTCATTGACCCAATGACGGTTTCTCAGAAGCAAAAGATGTTTAAGCTGCTTGTTGATGTTGGCTTTAAACAAATTGAAGTTGGTTTCCCTGCTGCATCGCAGCCAGATTTTGACTTTGTTCGTTGGTTAATCGAAGAAGACCAAGTGCCTGAAGATGTAACGATTCAAGTGCTAACACAGGCTCGCCCAGAATTGATTGCTCGCTCATACGAAGCATTGAAAGGTGCAAAGAAAGCGATTGTTCACTTGTATAACTCAACATCCACAGTACAACGTGAGAAAGTCTTCAAGATGGAAAAAGACGGCATCGTCAATCTTGCCATTAAAGGTGCGGAAGAAGTGAAGCGTCTTGCAGCTGAATACCCTGAAACTGAATGGACATTCCAGTATTCGCCAGAAAGCTTTACAGGTACAGAATTAGACTTTGCTGTTGAAATCTGTGATGCAGTGAATAACGTATGGCAACCAACACCAGAGAAGAAAACCATTATCAATCTTCCTGCAACAGTTGAAATGTCTACACCTAATGTCTATGCCGATCAGATTGAATGGTTCTGCCGCAACCTTAAAAACCGTGAGTCTGTCGTTATTAGTGTTCATACACACAATGACCGTGGTTGTGGTGTTGCTGCTGCTGAACTTGCTGTACTTGCTGGTGCCGATCGTGTAGAAGGTACACTTCTTGGAAATGGTGAACGCACAGGTAACATGGATATCGTTGTTATGGGCATGAACTTGTACAGCCAAGGTATCGACCCAGAACTTGATTTCAGCGATATGGATCGCATCTGTAATGTTGTTCAAGATTGCACAAAAATTGATGTACATCCACGTCAACCATATTCAGGCAGCCTTGTCTTTACTGCATTTTCGGGCAGCCACCAAGATGCAATTAAAAAGTGTTTAGACATGTACGAAGAAGGCACAACTTGGGAAATTGCATACCTTCCAGTTGACCCTCGCGACCTTGGTCGTACATATCAAGATGTGATTCGTGTGAACAGCCAATCAGGTAAAGGCGGTATTGCTTATCTTCTTGCCAATCATGGCTTTAATATTCCACGCTGGTTGCAAGTTGAGTTCAGTAAAGTGGTTCAAAAGCACACTGAAAAAACTGAAAAAGAAGTGTCTTCTGATGAAATCTTCAACCTGTTCCTTGAAAGCTATGTAACAAAACAATCTCATTTGACGCTAAAAGATTTCAATATTAAGAAATCTGACACTGAAGAAGTGATTACAGGGCTCATTGCTGAAGAAAATGGTTCTTTTGATTTTGAAGGCAAAGGCTCAGGCCTTATTGAAGCATTCTTAGATGCGATCAATAAAAAATATGGTACTGAGATAACCATCTCCGAATACGACAAACACACCCTTACGGGCAGCACTAAATCTGAAGCTGTGACTTACCTGCAAATTAAGCATGGTAATGCTCGCTACACAGGTATTGCAAAGGACAGAGATATCGTGACATCTTCATTGAAAGCAATCCTGAAAGCTGTAAGCAGTACACGTAAAGACAGTTCAAATGAATCTTCATCTGCTGATATTGCAAAATACCAAGCAGTTTTAAGATAACTTCATTATTTCAAAGCCTTTAGAAAAGCCTCTCATATGAGAGGCTTTTTTATTGGTTAGATCAACATGCAATAGATTACATTAAATGATCCATTGCCTTTAAAGCTGTGTCAAAGTGAGGGCTTTCATGTGCTTTATCGGACGTTAAAAACTCCAATATTGCATTGAGCATAGCTTCATCATCAGTACGTTTATGAAGTTGACCGTTCGACTGTTCAACTAAGAAGCCACCATCTTTTAAGTACACATTATCCACTGTCGATTTAAAGCCCTTCTCAGAATCAAATCGCATTGGTTCTTCAGGCTTATGAAGCATTGTTTTAAAGCCGTACATAAATGCTTTTTCTTCCGAACTAAAAGTTGATTCAGAATCACTTGTAAGCTTTTTCACAAGACCAGACAAGAGCTGAACAAGCTTCGCTGCTGTTTTCTCTTTGGTATTTTCAGGTGTCTGCTTCACTTCTTTTGGACTGCGTGTTTTAGCAACCATTGTCTCTTCAGAGGACTTCTTCTCAAGCTTGATAGAACCAAGTAGAGGTGCAGGCTCTAAATCTGGCTTTGGTGTTTTTTGCACTTCAGCTTTCAACTCTGTGCCAAGCTTAGGGAAGTTATCAAACGCTAAATTCTCATAACGCTTAGCAGCATCTTCAGGTTTTTCTGGCACAAGCATTGTGAAGTGACTAGACTTTGGGTTATGGCGAATGACAACTTTATCCTCAAAAACCCCCTCGCCCCCTTGCCCTGTCAACAGCTCATCAAGCTTAGAGTTTTCATGGGCCATGGCATGCACAGTTTCAGAGTCAGAAATAATGACAGTTTCTTGCCCTAATTGATGTGCCAAACTCACCAGTTCATCAGAGTCAGCATGCTCACCTGAAAGCAATTCATCAATACGCTCATGACAAAGGTTGGCATCAATTTTTGGTAAAAGCGTTCGCAGAATTGAATTAAGATCCTGTTCTGCTTGTGGGTTTGATGCTTTCTTATCTTCAAATGGATAACGAATCTTCGCACTGAATTGCGTATTTGCATCATCGCCAGAACTTGTTAAAACTGATTTAAAGTCTTTTTTAGCTTCAGTGGCAGCTGTTTCCATACGATCAGCAATTTCACTATCGACACCACATTCTTTTAAAGCATGCGCAAATGACTTTGGCTCAGCATTATGCAGGAATGACAGCATCAATGAACGCCAGCCGCACTTGCCATCGCCAAGGACGTTTTGCCCAGTATGCTTAGTCATAGCAAAACGAACACGCTGCACATCTTCTTGCTTAGCAAGATACGTTGATTTACTTTGACTGCGAACTTCACCAAGATTCATAAGAGGCGTGGTAGAAGTGCTACGCATGTCTTGGGTTTGCGTTACTTGAGATTGAGGCGCATGTGTTGGGCTGAGGCCTTGTAGTTGTCCTACTTCTTCTGTAGGCAACTGAAATGAGTTGCGCCCAACAGACGATGCGTATGATACCGTTGATCCAGGCATAATATTCTGACCTTATTCTGATTGTTATTAATTATATGAAGACGATGAATAGAGTACCCCTTTTTTATGACACTTTTTAGGTCTAATGAAAACAAATCGCAGGTTATAAAATACTCTAAATACAAAAAACCCGGCACAAACCGGGTCTTTTATCTATTCTAACAATCAACTTAGGGTTATGAATCCTTCTTCGCCGATGTAGACTTCGACTTTGTGCTCTTCGCTTGCTCTGCTTTCAGCTCGCTAATCACACCTTCAAGGTCAGCAATTTGATGCTCAGCTTGATCAAGACGACGCTCAAGAGTTGCGTAATCTTCTTGTGTCGCAAGGCCAAGACGGCTTAGTGCTTTATGGACGCGCTCGTCAAATGCATGCTCTAGACGTGTAAATGAACCAAATGCTCTTTCTTTGACTTGGTCAACACCATCAAAAGCAATGCTTTTTACGCTTTGAATGTTACGGTCAAGCTGCTCACGAGAGACACGCTCGATGTCCTTGCCTTCTTTTACAAGCTGTTGGTAAAGGCTACGACCACCATCATCTTCTTGTGCTTTGTCTTTTTGGGAAAAAGCACCAAGGCCCGCAAGCCAGATCTCTTTTGCAGATGCTTTGATCTGTTTTACTAGATCTGCGCTCTCTGCACTTAAGTTTTCGTTCTGTTGATCAGCTGTCGCTTTATCTTTAGTCATGGGTCCTCCAATTACTTTCATCTTATTCTGGTCACCAGCATCATTTAGGAAACATCCCAACTCCTTCGATACTGTTGGCTGGACCAATAGTGCCAGAGTATGATGAACACTGCTGTGAATCAAGAGTCACGGGGTATATTTATTGGTTTAAAAAAAAACCGAGACTAGAAATGTGTTCTAGCTCGGCTCGTAAAGGACAGCTTCTTTATGAAGCGGCATGTACTCGTCTAAAATAACGACCCTTTTCAGTTGCTATTCCATTCGAACACAGGGCTATTCTATGGAATATTTTTAGAGTAGTCATACTATCTGCTTCTTTATATTCACTGGAAAATTCATCATGTAGAAAAATGGATGAAATACTAGCGTATTCCACATTTTTCTACATGCTGCCTTTTCCAGATACCTGAAGGTTGAGAGGACTTTTCGAGCTTTGACCTTTAATCATAGGTTTAAATAAGAATCAAAGCTTCGCTTTGATAGGGGTCGTGATGAGAGAGTAAGAGATTTAAAGTGTCTCTTAAAGTTTGGTCAGATTCTGCTATTCTAGCGCGGGTGTTATAAATAGATTGAAATAAAAAGGACTTTGCATGAAAAAAATTCTTGCTACAGCATTACTTGCCACTCTACTAACAGGCTGTTCTGATAACGAAGTTGGTGATGTTTCTCTTGGCTTCTTTACGCTAAAAGACATTAAAATTGAAAACCTCAAAGACGATGTTGTCACTGGTGTAACATGCCATATTGCATCTGTAGAAGCAGATTTGAGCTTTGCAGACCCAAGTGATAGTTCTATTGCTTGCCGTCAAACTGGTGCAATTACACCAGCGATGATTGCCAATATCGACAAGAGTAAATCTGGTGAAGTGGTCTTTAAGAAATCCAAGAGTATCTTCTTTAAATCAATGAAAGTAAGACGCATCTATGATGCGGAGAATCAGACACTCCTCTATTTATCCTACACAACTAAAGAAACAGAAGGCAGCTTTAAACACAGCCTTTCGACAGTGCCGCTTTGGGGTACGGAGGCCTATATTGAGCCTGTTATGCAAACAGCTGCAGAATAAAATACACTTAGAATATAAGCAGCAAAGCAGTAGCGAGTTAAATCATGGGTATGCGAAATCATGTTTTCATTATTATGGGTGTGTCTGGTTCGGGTAAATCGACCTTAGGGGAAGCTTTAGCTGAAAAAACTGGCGCCCTGTTTTATGATGCTGATGATTTCCACCCAGAATCAAATAAGCAAAAGATGCAAAGCGGTCAGCCATTAAATGATCATGACCGTCAGCCTTGGCTCAGTGTACTCAGAGAATCTATTGAAACCTGGCTCGAAATTGGTGGTTTGAATGTATTGGCCTGCTCAGCTTTAAAAGCGGATTACCGCCATATCCTTGACCCTCAGCAAGATAAACGAATTAGCTTTATCTATCTCAAGGCAGATAAGGATTTACTCATCCAAAGACTAGGACAGAGAGCTGGTCACTTCTTTAATCCAGCTCTTCTTGAAAGCCAGCTCGCAACCCTTGAAGAACCTGAGAATGCATTGGTTGTGAATGCTGCTGAAACTTTGCCACAACTGGTTGATCAGATAGTGAAACATTGTCTGCAAACACAACCTGTTTAAAGTGGACAGTTTCTTAAAGTTTGATGCATACTTAAACCCATCAAAGTAGTGAAAAACAACGATATCAACCTAGAAATGAGTGATCCCCATGAGCAAAGAAACCCCTGATCAAGTGCTTAAATCCAATAAACTCGACGGCGTCTGCTATGACATTCGTGGTGCCGTACTTGATGAGGCTAAAAGACTTGAAGAAGCGGGACACTCTATCCTTAAACTCAATATTGGCAATCCGGCCCCATTTGGCTTCCAACCACCTGATGAAATCATGGCTGATATTATCCGTAATCTGCATAATGCAACAGGCTATACAGATTCCCAAGGCTTATTCTCTGCACGTAAAGCCATTGTGCAGCATTATCAAACTTACCGTATCTTCGATATAGATATCGACCAAGTGTATATTGGAAATGGCGTGAGCGAGTTGATCGTGATGTCCATGCAAGCACTTTTAAACGATGGCGACGAAGTGCTTATCCCATCACCAGATTACCCACTTTGGACAGCTGCGGTAAAACTGGCTGGTGGTAATCCTGTGCATTATCGTTGTGATGAGTCTGCTGGCTGGTTCCCAGATATTGATGATATTAAGCAAAAGATTAACGGCAAAACCAAAGCCATTGTTTTAATCAATCCAAATAACCCAACCGGTGCGGTTTATGACACTGCGCTACTGAAAGACTTAGCTGAAGTCGCTCGTCAAAATAAATTAATGCTCTTCTCTGATGAAATCTACGACAAGATTTTATACGATCAGGCCAAACACACACCAACAATGACTATTGCAGACGATATTCCAACGATCACATTCAGTGGCTTCTCCAAAAACTACCGTGCAGCAGGCTTTCGTGTAGGCTGGATGGTGCTTCGTGATCAGTCTGGTCGAGCAAAAGATTTTTCTCAAGGCTTAAAGATGTTGGCATCTATGCGCCTATGCTCGAACGTACCTGCTCAATTTGCTGTTCAAACTGGTTTGCATGGCTATCAAAGTATTAACGACTTAGTTGCACCTGGCGGTCGCCTACGCAATCAGCGTGATATTGCTTGGGAGCGTATTAACTCGATTCCAGGTATTAGCTGTGTGAAACCACAAGGTGCTTTATACCTCTTCCCGAAACTAGATCCATCAGTCTACCCTATCGTGGATGATGAAAAGCTCATGCTGAAGATTTTAAAAGAAGAAAAGATTCTACTGGTTCACGGCCGTGCTTTTAACTGGCCTGATCCAGACCATTTTAGAATTGTATTCTTACCAAATACAGATATGTTGAACTCTGCGATGGATGGCCTTGAGCGCTTCTTCCACCGCTTAAGAATGAACAGCAAATAAGTTTTTACTGGGTAAGTCAAGGCAAACTAAAAAGGCATGTTGGTCGACATGCCTTTTTAGTTTGAGCGTTCTTTAAAACTTTTTAGAGTAGCTTTGATAATTTATAGAGCAACTCGCTGCGAATTTGAATACGCTCGACCATACCTGCATGGTGTTGCTCCACCAACTTAGCTGAGGCATCAACCTTACCGTTCCCCATGCGTTCGCAGAGATCGCCTATTTCTTCCGAAAGATCTTGAATGACACTACTGACCGCAACAACACGGTTACCGTATTTGATTTTACGCTCACCCATACCTATTACCCTTTTTGTGATTATCGTCCATGAGATGTGTTCAATCTCATTTTAGACAATAACGCCACAGTTAGCTCGTCTTTCGCCCCCCACCAGTACTGGCATGATGACTTTTGAGCACCTCGTCCATTCCTTGTAATGATTCATTAATCATATTGAACTGACGATCAACTTCAATGACTGCTTCTTGTAAATGATCTTCAGGAGAAAGGTTTTGCGATTTATTCGTAAAGTAATCTAATAGCACCTTTGCTTCATATAACACGCACTCAAGCAAAACTAAGAGACTTCTTACTGCCTGCTTCGTCTCATCAGTGAGTCCATTCGAGCGCAAAATATTTTCTAAATCAAACACTCGATCCCTTAACAGATAAGCACCAATACTTGCTGCACCACCTCTTAAACTGTGAAGCCTTACCAAAAGCTCAGCATTGTCGTTAGCTTCGAGTAGCGTTGAAATTGTATAACCTTCAATAAAAAAGCGGCCATAAAAACGTAATACGCTACGAGTAAAAAGCACATGATCACGGCTCAACAATCGTAGGGCTTCTCTCACTTGTATTAACGGTGTTTTCTCATCAATACTCACAAGCACTTCGCCAGGGTCATGCTCTTCACCTTGAGGCATTGTGACCCAGTGGCTCAAACGCTCTTGTAATGTTGCCTCATCAACCGGTTTCACTAAATAATCGTTCATGCCAACTTGTAATGCTTTAGTTCGATCGGCAAGGTCATCACTTGCAGTTAAAGCAATCACTGGAATTTCATTGGAATAGATAGCCCTAATCTCTTGCGCAGTTTCAAAGCCATCCATAAACGGCATTCGAACATCCATAATAACAAGGTCTATCGAGGTGCGATCAAGCACACTTAAAGCATCAGGGCCACTTTCAGCAATCTCAACATCAGCCCCAATGCCCACTAAAAGATCAGTCACCAAGTGCAATACAACAATATCATCATCCACAACAAGGATAACTGGACGATGGCCTTGACCTACTTTTTGAGGCTCTGATGTAAGCGCTTCTTTTTTATCAACTTCAGGCGTTTCTTCTGCTGCTACAGGTCCGGCAAGTTTTGTTTTATGCATCACTGCAGCATGTTCGATACCTTGCGCTAACAGCCTGCTACGAATTGGTTTTAAAACAATCGAGTCTATATCCAGATCATCAAATTCTTGGCTGGCAATGTCTTCGCCTTGGTTCACAAGCAAACAGATAGGCACTGGATGACCAATAGCAGAACGAATACTCGCAAATACGTCTGCATCTGCTTTTTCGCCAATTCCAAGGCCGTACACAACCATATTTGGCACACCTGCTTGTATACCTTTCATCAAGGCTGCTTGATTACAACCATATTCAACCGATGCGCCCATACGGGTTAATGTTTTTGCAGTTGTTTCAGCGACAAGTCCCTCATTGTCATGCACATAAATTTGAAAATCTTCCAGTGTTTGGGACATATCAGGCGCAAGGTGATCACGCACAGGTTCTACAGGCCAGTCAATTCGAATTTCATAACCACCAACAGGTGAAACAAAAGCTTCAGCTTTACCACCAACGAGCGGTAAAAGCGTCATTAAAAAACGTAAATTAAGATCCACATAATCCGAAGGGTCTCGCTTGAGATTTTCAACCTCATTAAAAAGATGAATTATTCGATCATCTGCAGTGCCTGAATCATGCACACTAATTCGGAAAAACATTTTTTCATCAAACTGAGTTTGCTGACCACTAATAGCATGAGGATTAGTTAAGTCATTATTCCAGCGAGCCTTGACTACTACTTTTTTATGTTGAGAACGCTTAATAGCAAAGCTTAATAATGCTTCTAAAGCAAGCTGCAATTGTCGGCCATCGGTATGAATATAATCATGACGACCAAAATCAGCATCAACAATAATTTCAGTGCTTTGAAAGTAAACACTCTTGGCTGTTTCTGTCATAAGTCGCTCAAACATAAACCGACAATCAAAAGAATGAGTATTCATTTTAAAACGGCTAGGTTCAAGCTCGTGGATATGCTCTAATTGACGCAAAAAGCCATAGGCAACTTTTAAATCATGCCCTAAAACAGAGGTCAGCAGTTCAGGATTTTCCTCCAGATGTAATTTAAGCTGTTTAACAGGCTGCTGTATGGAATAAAAAATGTCATTTAAGAGTTGAGATGTTTTAAATGAAACAGCAGTGGTATTTTTTTGCATTTGAAGTGTTTTTTGCTCTTGTCGCTTATAGGCTGTGACATCATAGCCATAGACATTAATAACACCAAGTTGCGAATGCGAGCGAAAATAAAAACAAAGCCAAAAACCTGATCGGTTATATTCTAATTCAAAAGGCGTAGACTCTTGTACAATGCTTTGCCACTGCTCTTTCGTCAATTCAGGAAAAAAATCATAGACACTGCGAAGGCCATCTGCGCCATATTGCAAGGTGTAAAAATAAGTTTTAGCGCAAGAATTTTTTGAAATAAGTTGACCATAACGATCAAAGCGTAGAACCGGCCATGGGTTCAGTGTTGAAAATAAAGCTTGTAACTGCAGCTCTTTATTCTTTGCAGTAACTTCATCAAACCATCCTGACTGGTATTTTTTGGCAAATAAATAGAAGCTAACCCATAAACACAACCCAGCGAAAACAAAAAAGGCCACAAAACCAAAATAACTTAATTCAGTTTCCGACATCAATATATATTCCAAGAGCAAAGCGCAACCAGCAGCTAAAGTGGAAAAAACAGCTAAACGGCCTGCTACCTTAGAAGAGGATTGATGATGACTCAATGTGACCTCCGCCCGAATCGGGGAAATAATATAATGAAAAGGAGAAAGCTTTTGAGATGGTTTTTAAGAATATGCTCTCCATTAGTATTATGATAGCCCACATATGGCACGCAATATGATTTCACCTTCATTTCGACACCAATCGACACAATGTCAAAGGGTTTAGGTATTACCCAAACTGGCTAATTTATGCAAGAATAAACTTAATACATCAATTAGGAGTCGCACAGTGGAAGGTTTAGCAACGCAACTCGTCGAGACATTTTTAAAACTGAGCCAAGAAAGTCATGCAGTATCCGATGCTATTGCTGCATTAGATTCAAGCTATGGTGCTTTTACACTTGGATTAAATGACACCCTTTGGCGTGCAGGCTCAAGCCAACCAGCACAGTCAGCCTCGGCACAAGAGCGCCATCAATTTTGGGCAAGTGAAATATTAAGCTGTCTTGATCATCGACATGATGGAGATGGTCGAGATTCTTGGCAAATGGCCGGATTATTAGTTGTGCCACAAACCATAATTGATCAAGCCAAAATACTGAATGATACGAAAACACGATTTGCTGCCTTGTTGCAAAAATATCGACAATTAAAGTCAAAAAAGAATCTAGATCATGTTTTTCACCCAGAAAAACTAGCATACCAAGCTGGCACTGGTGAAAATACACGAGACCTGCTTCGTCGCATAGGCCAAAGTCGTGTCCATCTTAGACACGCTACCCGGCATATAGTCTGTTTGAAGGAATACCCTAAGTTTGTCAGCTTAAGCTGGGTTCGCCAAAGACGATCCATTCAAAAAATTAGCTTTGATCAATGCATGCAAAAATTATTAAAGCTTGAGCGAGATTCAAATTCAAGCCATATACAGCAGCAAATACAAACTCTCAATAAACTTGATCCTCAAGATTATTTACAACTGAGGCAGGTTCAAACTGTTGCCTATCCATCAATTAAAACAAAGGTCTATTGGAATGATGGGAGCGACAGTCATCTGGGCTATTTGAGTTTACCTGCTCTTGTACCTGAAGGAGAAACGACGAAGCTGCCAGCAATGACAGATATTTCACCAACACCACCAGCAGCAAGAGCAAAACGAAGAAGTGATAATAAATTACCAGAGGAGCCCCTCTGCCCTTCAATACGAGTATTTCTAGCAGAGGCTTAAGCTCTAAGGAATTAACTTAGACGAGATATAAAGGTGTTTGGGTTCTCACAAGTGAACCCGACTCTTTTTCGACAGTATCCAGTCGAATATGACCTTCTTGTTGCGTAATCAGCCATAAACCATGGATAAGCGCATGCATATACCACTTTTGAGATAAACCAACTGCATCATGAAGCACGGGTTTAAACATAGAACCAATCATGCGATAGGAAAGGCTGTGAGTTACACCGCCTGTTATTAAATGCTTAGCTTTGTCTTTACCGAGAACCACATGCATCATATGAGGCGATTCACTAAACATCTGAATCTTTTCCGCTGAGTGAATTGCGTCAACGACATCAAGTACTCTTTGCTTAACATCATCCACAAGCTCTTGCACACGGAGAGTGTGTGGCTGCCAATTAAAAAAGTCATTTATTTTAACTTGGCGAACGTCATCTGTCAGCCACGACTCCAGATCAGGCTGCAACTGTGCAACAGCATCTTCAAGGATTAAATGTTGTTCGTTCCATATAACCGGCTGTCGTAATAAATCATTCAAAACTTCACCAGTAAAATAGCAAAATGGGTAGCCTGCATCATATTGAATCCAGTCTTTATTATTCCATTCAACTGGTTGCAAAACTTCATTTTCTGGTTTGTAATCTCGTCTATCCAAAATTGATTGATTTGACTCAACAAGCACTTCATATATACGTAGAAATACCATTCTTTGCGTGATTTGCGAGACTTCTTCAATTCGCATGCACAACCCCCTTTCTAAGCTCATACTCCTTTTATCGACCGATTACGAGTTTTCTGAAGGCCTGCTGAAACAATTAAATATGCTATTTCGACTGTTACGTTTAATGTACTGGTGAATCAGCTAAACAAGCTTAAAATTATTATTATTATAAAAATGTATTGAATAAAAAATATATTTTATAAAAAAACATCAACTCATGAGAAATAAGCCGATCATTATCAAGCTTTTGCATATCGTAAATTCAAATGGGCAACTTAAGAAGAACAGCTATAATTAAAAGGATAAAACATACAGTAAAAGGGAAAACTGTATAAATGCCCTTTATTTTTGGGCTTTACACTAGGAGAAAAGAATGGCTCAAGCTGCACAACTTCAGCAGAATCTACAACAGGATCTAACCGAAACTTTAAGTCGTGTTATTTCAACACGTCCAGAGTGGCGTTTTTTAGAGCAGCAACGCCATTTACAAGATGTCCTTAAATTATTTATTCGAGAATTACTTACACATTCTAAACAAGCTACTCATGAGCAGTGGTCAAATAATAACAGCAAACAAAAAGGATTAACACTTAGTTGGTTGTCACTCATTTTATCGCAAGAGCTCCAGCATCCACCCCAATTAACGAAAGATAATTTTATTAATGTTTTTTATTCTGTTCTTACAACGTCAGAGAATGAATTAAAGCCTGAAGATATTGTTGATAGTTCTTCTATTGAGCTTAATACAATGCCACCTGTAAGAAGACAAAGTTTTTGCGTTTCTTCAAGCAGTCATGATACAACTCGCATACAACAACAGATGTTTCAAATGACAAATAACATGTTTCGAATTCAAGAAACTCATATAGGCTGGCAACAGCCGTCATTTCATATTAAACATTTCCTTCCATTTTTAAATCATATCGTTCCAGCTCGATGGACTCATCGATACATGGAATTACTGACGCTATTAAAGAAACACGACTCTATGCTGAGTTTTGCAGAAAACAAACCAGAGTTTACTAAAAGCAACTTGCACTCAAGCCACCCTCTTCGTAAACAAGCAGCAGAACAAGTGCAACAGCAATTAGCACAGTATAAAAATCTCAACACAATTATCGAGAGCAATATTAATGAGTTCAATCAATTATTATCGAAGTTAGCACAAGAAAAGCCAAGTGTACTCAAAGTGTTATCTGCTATAACGCACATGCAAAATGCCTGGCAACAAACAGGTATTTTAAATACATATAAAGATATAACGCTTGAATTACAAGTTTGCTTATTTGAAGAAGCTGAATACCAGCGAGAATCTTTAGCTCAACTATTAAAAAAACCACTTGGTTTTTTAGAGGAGAAAAAAACAATCTTAGCCTACGCCGATCAGACTTTAATATCAAAAGTACAACAACTTTTCGAGGTTAATTATGAACGCACAACAAGCTAACTCGTCAGAGCTCCGTGACTCTGCTCTGTTTAAGGCCTTACTTGCTGAAAACCATAAAGAATTTAATCAATTAAGAGATAAAGGCGAGACAGTGTCCTTTGCAGGAGCACAACTCAGGGGCTTTGATTTAAGAAAGTTTAATTTGCGAGGTTTAGATTTCAGGGGCTCATATCTGCGCAATGCAGATCTTCGTGGATGTGATCTACGGTGGACTGTAATTGCTGGCTCCTCAATTCGAGAGGCAAAGTTATCGGGTACTTATTTCCCTGATGGCTTAGATCCGCAGGAAATAATGCTGTCCCACTTACATGGGACAAGGCTCCGTTATCAGCACATTGATCCACCAGATGATGCTCACAGTGGCTCAATGCCTGACAACGACTAAATGAGGACAATAAGTTAAAACTCACTACCCTGAGGTACGATTTCAATCTCAACTCGTCTGTTGGCTGCTCGGCCTTCTGGTGTATTGTTATCAGCAATTGGTGCTCTTTCACCATAACCGTATGCTTGAATACGGCTTGATGCAACACCATGAGACGTTAAGTAATTGGCAACACTCATTGCACGCTGCTCAGAAAGGCGTTGGTTAAACGCGTCAGACCCTTGTGAGTCTGTATGGCCGCTAATCTTAACACTTGTTTTTGAGAACTCTTTAAAGACCTTGTTAACCGACTCAAGCACATCATAAAATTCAGATTGAATTTCTGCACGGCCAGTTTCAAAAGTCACACCACCTGGCATATTAAGCTTCAGCTGATCACCGTTACGAGTCACAGAAACGCCTGTACCTTCAAGGCCTTGTCTTAACTTTTGCTCTTGCTTGTCCATGTAGAAACCTGCACCACCAAGTGCTGCAGCACCAATAAGAGCGCCCTTACCTCTATCTTTCTTAGAAGATACAGCAGCGCCAATAACAGCACCTGCTACAGCACCTATAGCCGCTTTAGATGGCTGACGCTCTTGTGTATATGGGTTATTTGTGCAACCAGTGACAAAAGCACCAAGTGAAATACAGACCATAAACTTAGCGAGCGGTGATGGCTTTGACACTGCTTTGGAGTTTGTAGGTATAAATTTTGATATAAGTGTTGGCATTCGATTAATCTCCAAATGGCTAAAACTTTGTGTAGAATATCTTGAGTGCTTTAAGGTTAAAGCTCTAAACTCTTGATTGCTCTATCAGAGTAGCTTATTTAAACTGAATAAACTACGAATATTGCCCTATGTACCCATAGCTTTTGGGTATTTGCATGCTGATTGACTGGAAAACACTTACAGGACATTCATGACAAAAATCAATCCATATCAGAAGACACCATGCGTTGGCAGATGCTCTACAGTATATGGCGACCCAATATGTAGAGGATGTAAACGCTTTATCAATGAGGTTTCATTTTGGAATCAACTTCAAATAGAACAGAAAACAGCTATCTGGCAACGTTTAGAACGTCTTGCTGATCGCATTATCCCTCAGTTTGTAGAAATTCTAGACACAGATCAACTTCAAAAGTTCCTTGAGCAGCATGCCATTCGGTACCCCGCTCACCTTTCACCAACAAGCTGGGCTTTACATTGCATTGAAAACTTTCCTGTTGAAATTCAAAAGATTTCTCAAGCAGGTATGAAATTAAAAGTGACAGAGATTGGGACTACAAAAGAGTTAAAGCTTGCTTTACAGAAGGCAATCTATACCTTGTCTTTAGCGGAGAAGGAGCGCCATGCGCAACATGGGCTCATTTAAAGAAAATTAAAAACTTAAAGCAAATATCAGATTTCACCTATTTAACGTTTGAGATAGGAAAACGGAACTGTCGCCACTCAGCAATACCACCACGGAGCCAATACACCTGCTGATAGCCTTCTTTTAAAGCAAAACGTACAGCATAAACACTCGACATACATGTAAAATCATCACAGTAAAAAGCAACCGGTGTATCTTTTGGGCCTATGAGTTTTTGCATGGTTGCTGCATTAATTTCAGCTTCGGACATACTGACAGATTCTGGAATATACCCTTGATCACGAGCAAATTGATCACGGTTATCAATAACAACTAAAGATGAAAGCTCTAAATCTAAACTTTTAAGATATTCAGCAGTTACAAGCGTTGCACCTGGAATAGTCTCAGGCACTTCATCTGCCATAAGAGGTAAAGATGCGAGCAAAAAAATGCCTGCTACAATGAATTCTTTCAAATGCTTAATCATGATAGCCTACCTATTTCAAGCGCTTTAAAATGGCTCTACTTGTTTGAGTCTATATATTATTATAGCAATCTAAATCTTGCCTCAGAGTTGCACTTGCAATGACATTGTATGGTTTCAGTATATTAGCTATAAAAGTCAAAACATGATTCTAACTGAAGCTTGTCTCAATCCTTTCTAAAAAAAAGATATTTCACTCTTTAATTCTTCGATAGAAACTGCTTAAAACAGTCATAAATATCAATATTTTATTTTTAGATTAAATAAATAAAAATTAATGCTAATTTCTATTGCCTGTCATGATTAGTTCGATTACCATTGAACAGTCTCACCTTACAAAATAGCCTTTTGATATTTTTTTACTTTTATATCTCAGTAATCCTGACTTTAAATCTTAGAGTCGGAACAGCATTTTTTTGGCTGACAGTTAACGAACCGCTTCACATTAATCACATTTAAGGACAATAAAATGCTGAATATACCTATGAGTATTATTACACTTGCTATTGGCTCCTTTGGTATTGGACTTGCTGAGTTTCTTATCATGGGGCTTTTACCTGAAGTTGCTGCAGGCATGAATGTCAGCTTATCGCAAGCAGGCTATTTTATTTCAGCATATGCCCTTGGTGTTGTTGTTGGTGCTCCACTACTGTCTATATTTGGCCGAACCATGACGCCAAAATATAAATTAATCGTACTTATGATTATTTTTACAATTGCGAATGGCTTATCAGCAGTTGCACCAAATGCAGAATTCATGATGCTCTTCCGCTTTATGTCTGGCCTTCCCCACGGTGCTTTTCTTGGCCTTGCTGGCGTTGTTGCAACACGAATCGCCGGCCCTGGAAAGTCAGCTTCTGCACTTGCACTTATGTTATCAGGCTTAACTATTAGTAATGTTATAGGCGTGCCTCTAGCAACCTTTGTCGGACATGAAACAAGTTGGCGAGTTGCATTTAGCTTAATCTGTGGTGTTGGACTTTTATCGATGCTATCTGTTTTAATCTGGGTACCAACTACAGCTAAAGAACCTAAGAAAAAACTTGCTGAAGAATTTGTTATATTCAAAAAACCAATGCTTTGGGCTCTTATTCTATTTTCATCTATAGGGTATGGTGGGTTCTTTGCGTGGTTTAGCTATATAGCACCTGTTTTAACACAAGTAACTCAGGTTGCATCTTCAAGCATTCCATACTTACTTGCTTTAGCGGGCTTGGGAATGACTTTTGGTAATTGGCTTGGCGGCAAAATTGGTGACCGAATGGCGCCAATTAAAATGGCGATCATGCTTACTTTCTCAATGTTAGTCATTTTGGCGCTCAACGCACTTTTAGCACCATATATCTGGCCAATGTACTTCTTAACATTCTTAGCCGGTGCAAACTCAATCGCGCTTACGATGCCAATTCAAATATTGCTTATTGATACATGTAAAGAGTCACCATTTCTTGGCTCAGCATTAGGGCATGGTGCTTTTAATATTGGCAACTCCGTTGGTGCTTTTGCTGGCGGTATCCCCCTCGCTCTCGGCTATAACTTAATTTCACCATGGTGGGTTGGTGTAGGCTTAACTGCAGTCGGCATAGGGATTGTCTTCCAATTGAAGAAAATAACCCCAACAAAGTTCCAAGAAGAGCCTGTAGACACAAGCAACATAGCTCTCCATTAAAAAGCTGAGCTCCTCATAAAAAAGCGCCAAATCTGGCGCTTTTTTTATGACTCTCTATTTGAAATAAAACTACTTTAAATGCGGAAGTTTTTCATCAAAAAAGCCATGATCAATTGGTAACTGCAAATAGAAGGTTGTGCCCTCGGACATTTTACTTTCGTAAAAAATATCACCAGAAAATGCTTCCATAATCAACTTTGAAATATGCAACCCTAAACCAGTACCATTTACTTTTTTTGTTGCCGAGGCATCTGCCTGAGAGAATTTTTCAAAGACTGATTCCCTGAATTCAATAGGAATACCTGGGCCAAAATCTCTCACAGCGATGTTAACGTTATTATTATCTTCATAAAATATAGAAATTTCGACATCTGAATCTTTTGGTGAAAATTTTGCAGCATTTGAGAGCAAGTTAACCAAGACTTGAGCAAACCTATTCTTATCAACTTGCGCATAGACTTGCTCCATTTCACAACGAAGCAAAAATCGAATAGAAAACTTTTCCGCAAACATTGCATTCTGCGCAATAATTTCCTGAATCAGACCACAGAGTTCTACGCGCTCTGTTGTAAAATCCATTTTACCAGCTTCAATTTTATTAAGATCAAGTATATCATTGACAAGCGCAATCACTCGCTCGCAGTTATCAACAGATATATTCAGAAGATTTATTTCTTTTTCAAGCACACGATCTTTTAATTTTCGCTGTAAAAGTGAAACTGCGCCATACACAGAGGTCAGTGGCGTTCTTAGCTCATGACTTACAGTTGAAATAAAGTCATTTTTAACACATTCCACTTCTTTTTGATCAGTAATATTGTCCATATACATGATCACACCACTAATATTTTTATTCAAATCTGCCCAAGGAAAGATTTCGTACTTGACCCAAACACAATGACGATTAGGTAATTGAAAGACATCTTCTTGAACTTGTGATGAAACACCATCAAGTGCAGCTTGAATGTGTTTTACAATAGCTACATTTTGCGACAGATCAAATGGAAATGTATCGATAAAACACTGATTTTCAATTTTGCCCTGCCCCGTAATATATGAATTAATCCAACGATCACTGGCAGTCACATAAAGTAAGTTTTTATCTAGCATTGCGATAGATGCTGGTGTCATTTTTATAAAGCTTTTTAAGCGGAGCTCATTCTTTTTAATCTTATCATTTGTTTTCAAGCTCAACTCGATATAATAAACAATAATAAGCATCATTAATGAGATAACCGCCCCCATAATAAACACTATATAGGCCAAATCTCCAAGATGACGATTTACAAACTCAGTTTTTGGGTGAATACGAATAGACCATACTTTATCAAGTATTGCTACTTGAACAGATTGATCCCAATCTGGACGAGTTTCGCTAAAATCACCACTTTGAAATACGGTTTTATTGCCTTCATCTTTAATGTGTATATTAAAAGACGAAGCATCCCAATCAGCAAGTGCAGCAGTTATCAGTTGATTAATATCAAAAACACCAGCCATAAACCCGTTAAATTTATAATCAGAATACACAGGAAAATAAGTAATTAAACCTGTATACCCTTGCTTCAGTTCAATCGGCGGTGTAATTGTATAGGTTTTATTTTCAATGGCATTTTTAAGCGCTTTTTGACGAGTCTCATCATATAGAATATCAAGACCTATTACCTCTTCATTGCCATAGAAAGGCTCAACCCAGCGAACACGAAATTCCGGACCTATCCATTCAATCGCTTTTAAGGAAGGAATGTTGTTTAGCAATAATTTTGACTCACTCTCCCATTCTTCAAATGCCATATGACCATGGGATGTCCAATGATGGGCAAATTGTTCTAATGAATGAGCTCGGTATCTTAGACCAGCAGCCAAAGACTGCTTCACCATCTCTGATACATCATGTGAAGCCTCAGAGATATATTTATATTCTTTAAGATAAATTGTTCGAGCAAGAAAAAAACTAGCTGCCATGCAGCCAATAAAGAAGATACTTGGCAAAACCCATATGCTCAGCTTGCCAGATTTAGAGAGGTATTTAACAAACCTAAATACTTTTGATGAAAGCATGAAAAAGCCCTGTACTTATACACCTAATTCTCAAAACATATGTGTTTCAATATTCGGTGGCTCAGTAGGCAATGCCTGACTTAAACCTGTTGAAAAGTGCCATAAAAGCATGGCACTTCATCATGATCTCAAGTATAGCACTGGGCTCAGTAGTAGACGTTTAAGTGTAAATTAAGGCTTATTATCGGCTATTTCAGGCTGTTCTTTATCGTCCGTTTCAGTTACTTCAGCACTTGGGACAAGGTCTCGATAAAGCCTTTCAGCTAACTCACTTCGGATATGTGCATCTTGTGGAATTTGATTGTTATGCTCTTCTTTATAACGATCAACCCAGTCAACAGCATGTTGTAAACCACGCTGATTGCAAATTTGAATACTCAAACCAGGACGAGCATTAAGTTCAAGTACCATAGGACCAAATGCTTGATCTATAACAATATCAACCCCCAAATACCCTAATGGTACAAGCTCATAGCAACGGCTCGCCAAGAGACGTAAATCTTTCCAAAATGGGACTTGGAAATCCAACAAAGGCTCATCACTATCAGGGTGATGCTCGATCATTTCATTCTTACACACTGCACCACAGGAATGACCTGTAATTAAGTTAACCCCTACTCCCACAGCCCCTTGGTGAAGGTTTGCTTTACCATCAGAAGCTCGTGTTGGTAAGCGAAGCATAGCCATTACAGGTATACCCTTGTAAAGAATAACCCGAACATCAGGAACACCTTTATAGGCTATTCGATCGAAAATAGAGTGACTGTGAACTCGATATTCAATCAAGGCAGTATCTGGAGTACCGCCAAGAGAATAAATACCACTAAGGATATTCGACAAGTGACGACGAATTTCCATAATAGTAATTCGGTCACCTGATGCCTTTATCCAATTTTTCTTATGGCGACCGACAACAACGATAATACCCTTACCGCCACTGCCGTTTACAGGCTTGATTACGAACTCATCACGGTTCTGCAGCATTTTTTCAACACGGCTAATATCATGCTCTGTCTCAACCGTTGCATAAAGCTCTGGTACTTGAATACCAACAGCCCCTGCAAGGTTTTTAGTGCGCAACTTATCATCTACAAGAGGATATAAACGCCGTGGATTATTAGGTAATACAAGCTCACAGTTACGCTTATTAATACCAACAATGCCCATAGCTTTCAGTTTTTTAGCAATACCAAACATAGTGTTAGACCTTACTTTTTCTGAGCGGAATCAGCTTGTTCATTATTGTGAAAATCAGGCTGTTTAATCAGGTGTCTAAACCTCCAGATTTCGCTTAAACGATATCCTGAGTAACGACCAAGCATAAGCACACATGCAAGTACTGTTAATACAGTTTCTGGGTATACAAAGAACCAGTGACGAATTAATGGATGCTGCATAACCCAGAAGCATATAGCAGCTACAAATAAGCTACCTAATGCATTTTTAAAGGCATTCTTTGGACCTGTTTCATCCCATACAACCGACATACGTTCAACAACCATGGTGATAATAACCAATGGGAAGAGTGAAATTGAGAGGCCAGCATGAATATTCATTCGAGTTGAAATCAAGCTGATTGCAATCATTGTAATCAAGACCACAATAAGTACAGCACTCACCCGAGGCACAAGCAGTAAATATAAGCGCTCAAAGTAAAAACGTACTGTAAGTGCAACAGCAACAATTAAGCTAAAGAGTGCAACACCAACAGCAAGGTTCGTTTCACGGAATGCTAGTGCTATTAGAACCGGCGTGAAAACACCAAAGGTTGGCAAACCAACAATAACGCGCATGAAAACAACAACAAGTGCACCCAGTGGTAAAACCATAAGAAGTTTGTATACATTTTGCAGTTGTAATGGTAAATCAAACAATGAAAGATGCATTAAATACGAGGCTTCTTGCTTTGACTTCTCTTTAGCAATAGACACTAACCCACGAGGACGCTTCGAAATTGAGAAATCCACAGAAGGATTTGAACCACCTGTCACTGTAATGAGAGGTGTTTCACCATACTGCCATAGAAGGCCGTTCGTTGGACGTCCTGGTTCACCATCTTTTGGATTGAATGAAAGCCATTGCTCACCATTCCAAATCTCAAGCCATGGTTGAAGAATTTCATGCTGAGCACCATCCTTCAGAATAAGGTACTGAGCCATTCGGGATGGAATTCGAACACCGTCTAACATAAACTGGATGTACTTAACCCACTCAGTGTCATCAGTTGCATTTTTACGTAGCAATGCAACATCTTCATCATTACGGTAGCGATCTAGATGCTGAAGTAATGCACGAGTTAAAGTTGCAGAATCGAAAGAACCATCACGTGCCTTATCAAGCACTGACTTTATAGCACTGGCTTCAGGGCCAATATATTCAGGCTTTTTAGGAAACGCTGGCTCTGGACCATAGTTCGGTGAAGGCTCTAATTGAGGCACCAGCTCTATACGGTAATAGAGTGTCTGAAGGCCTTTAGCACGACGGACCACCCACTGTGCATTACGGCCTCCATCAGCAAGCTCGTCGATCGCAAGATTGTAATTGCTCGCAATGAAGTCTTCATCAAGTTTCAAAAAGTTAACTGGGTTTTGAGGTATAACCAAATCAACCTTTGCACCTTTACCACTTGCTTCAAAGTTCAGCTTAGCTTCTACAATCCATGCTTCTGTTGTCTCAGCAGGAGCTGTAGGCAGGCCAAGGGTAAAAATTTTCTGGTAGGTCATTACCGCAGCAATGAGTATGAGAATGCCTGCCAAGACATAGACGTGCTTACTTTTCACTTATTACGCATCCTTAGAGTCAGATTTTTTGGAGGATTTCTTTTCTTCTTCAGCTTCTTCAGCCTTTGCTTCTTCTAGCTTTTGAAGTTCGGCTTTTTGCTTTTCACGATCGAGCTTTACTTTTTGTTCAATTTCGTGATCTTCAACTTTTCTACAAGCAGATTTACCTTTTGGCTCTGATAAGTCTGTAAAGGTTTTTGAAGCGTCAACAGTTACTTCGCCAGCTAAAAAGCGGCGACCGAGTAAAACTGGATAATTGAACTTGGAACGATCAGCAATTGAAAACTCAGCTGTAAAACATTCGCCGTTAAGCGCAAAGTTCATATTAACCACATAACGCTCACGACTTTCATCTTCGTGGTCCTTAATACGTACTTTTCGAACAAGCGGCGCTTCAACCGTATAGGGGCCAATTAATTTATCGTCTTTTTCCCATAAAAACTCAAACTGAACATACTCTTCACCATCATGTTCAACCAAACGGGTATGCGTACCATGAATAGAAGATGTCAGAGCACCTGTATCAAGCTTGCCTCTAATACGGTTTTTTATCCCATCAACATAAACACCTTCAAGCCACCCTGCTACAGGGGCTGCTTGTACATACGTTGATGCACTTAATACAACAGCCGTGAAAACAGCTTTCAGCGAATGAGAGCGCTTTATTTTTCTTACAATACCTTTTAACGGATACAACATTGTTTAGACCTCACTACTTTCAACCATACTTATAGCTTTAAATTCATATTTGCCGATACTTTCAGCGTTAAGCCATACACTGATAATCTAAGGCTGTTGCAAACCGGTAAGTTCGAACAGCGCTATGCTATCTTATTGCCCAATGGATTCTCAAGCAGAATTTGCACTGCAAACTCATATTTGCTTGCCCTATTCAGCTTCTTATAACCTTGATAGCTGATACTCATCTCTTTCTCATTCTGAAAGATATAAAAAAACTGCTTGCTGTTAAAACCAAAACGGGTTTATCAACAAAGCAGTCCCTTCAATACTTAATATTTTGAGCGTATTATTCCTATTTGCGCTCTAGCTTGGAGCCCTCATCTATCTCAAGAGTTTCATTATTTTGCTGATCATTCGATTCTTTGCTAAATAACTGAGCAAGCTTATCATCAACTTTTTGTTGAATATCCGGACTCACCCATGAAGCTACAGCACCAGCAATGGCCATTAAAATACCCAAATCATCGGCAAAGCCAACCATAGGCATAATATCTGGAACAGCATCAAGAGTTGTGATGAAATACCCTAATGCACCAACTATCATGACCTTATATCGCTTTGGTATCTGGTCTGACTGATAGACATAATAAAGGATTAGCGCCTTTTCCAACACTTGTTGACCTGCCATTTGTGCAAATCGTTTTACTTTTCGCCAAAATCCTTTTTGATCGAGCTTATCATCCTGATTTATCTGGTTTATTTCTGTTTCTTTTTCGTAAGAGTTATCAACCATATAGTGTGCTCCTTGGACAGATATACCTAAAACTGAGAAGGTCTATACCTACTTCTCTTTTTATATTTAGGGGCCTGAATTACATGTGAATTGCCCCATATCGTCTAAGCAATATACAGGTCTCATCATATTAAAATTGTTAAGGCAGCTATCCCGAGCACTCAGAATACTAAAACAAACAATGACACCATTGTGACAACAGAAAGCACCAAGAGACCTATCAGTGCTGTTTGAAACCGCAACTGTCTCTGCATTTGAACGATAAGCGCCCGAGACTCTGATTGAGCTTCTACTATTTTTTGCTGTTCAGAAGCTAAACTATCAAATTGACGATCAAGCCCTTTTTTCATAAAGCGCAGATCTTCAAGCGTCACTTGATGAGGATCAACCCAAGGTAAGAATTCTGAGCAGATCAGTTGAAATAAGTTCCATAAATCCCAAGACTGTATGAGCTTAACAAGGAATTGAGAAAGCTCAGGTTTACCTGGTATCAAAAGAATATCTTCTAATTCATGCTCAAGACAAAAGCTTGGGGCGTAGAGGGTTTTAAGCAAACCGTAAGCATCTGCATCTATGCATGCCGTAATATCGCCTTCATGCAAACCTTTAAGCTGAATACTTTCATCCTGAAATACAATATAGAAATTAAAGTATGGATTGTGAATACGAAATCGAACCACAGTCCCTTCGAAGACTGCAGCTGAACGATAAAGTGCCTTATCCTTGGCAAGAGCATGGTCAGACATACCCTGTAAAATTGTGACGAGTGCTTCTTCCAATCTCACTACTGAACCTTAAATATTAAAACAAGATTCAAGAGTACACTGGTTTGGCTAAAACGCCAATAATATCACCAAGGAATTCAAAAAAAGTCGTTAAAAATCAACTCAACATCGCATTTAATCTTAGCGATGCTGCCATAAGCGCTCAATATCTTCACAAAGGGTCATTGGATCAAAAGGTTTAACGAGCACGCCTATTGCGCCGAGGGCTTTGTACTCAGCTTGCTCATGTACTTGTGCTTTAGCGGTCATAAAAATAACAGGTATATCTTTAGCGCAGTCCATTTTTTTAAAATGCGTTAAAGTTGTTGGTCCATCCATGTGAGGCATCATGACATCCATTAAAATAAGATCAGGCTTAAATGCCTCCACAGCATCAAGTGCCTTTTGACCAAGATCGCAGTGAAGTACCTCAAAATCACCAAAATCCTCTAAAGTCATGCACACCACTTCTGAGATGCTGAAATCATCTTCAACATACAGAATCTTTTTTAGGCTTTGGCTTGTCATATATTCTCTCTCTTACATATTTTATTAAGTAAAGCTTAGGAGTCTGTCTCTTTTGCAATAGGTAAGCTGATATAAAAAGTTGTTCCATGCCCAACTTGAGACCTAAAAGTAATATCACCACCCATATCATGAATAAGTGATTGGGTGATTGATAAGCCTAAACCTGTTCCCCCTTGTGCTCGCGTAGATGCACCATTCGCTTGAGCAAACCGCTGAAACACTTTGGCTTGGAAAGATAATGGTATACCGGCACCGCAATCTTCGACTTCAATACACACTTGGTCATCTTTAATTGTTGAGCGAATATAAATACTATCACCAGGATTGGAAAACTTAGCAGCATTAGACAGTAAATTACTGAGACATTGAAGTAGTCTATTTGGGTCAACCCATACAGTAATAGGCTTATTTTCCAATATCATTTGAAATTCTACGTTGTACTTTTGCGCATAAGCTTCATTTAAACTCACAGCCTGTTCGATAAGTGGCGACAGCTGGGTATTCTCATATTCAAAAGTCAGTTCACCCGCAGCCATTTTTTCAAGATCAAGAATATCATTTACAATTCGTGTGAGGTTTTTGCAGTTATCAAATGAATTTTTAAGTAACTTTTGATACTTGGCTTCTAGCTTTTCTTTTGCCCCCATTTGCAATAAACCCAACGCGCCTTGAATTGCAGTTAATGGTGTTCTTAACTCATGATTCACAGTAGAAACAAACTCATTTTTCATGAGCGCCATGTTCTTTTCTTCTGTGATGTTTTCGGCAAATACAATAATACCGCCAGATTCACCAGTGTCTTTGAACCAGTGACACACCACATAACGCATCCAAGCATGCAAAGAACCGTCAGAATGCTCAAGCTTTTCTTCCAGTTTCATAATGTCATCATCATTAAACTCCTGCCCTTGCTGTATCCACAGGTTAGGGTCTGGGTGTTTATGACCAATCACATCATTTGGAATTAAATTATAAAATTCAAACCAGCGAGTTGAAGCCACCATATAATTCCCTTCTCGGTCAAACATGGCAAGGCTCATAGGTGCATGCTTTATAAATGTTGCTAGTAAGTTTTGCTTTTCATCGATCACTCGAGCATTGATTTTAAGCTGCTGTACAAAATGGATCACCATAGCGATTAACAGCGCTGCCGCTAAACCAATTAACAATATTATTTTAGGGAGATAACTTGTGGCATCTGCACTTGTAAATGCATTTGGATAAATTCGTAAAGTGACAACATTGCCAGCAAGTCTCAGTGACTGACTAAATTCGTGGCTTATCAAAGGTGCGCCGAAATTAATGCGCTCTTCACCAAGCTCAACCTGCATATGGTATGCGGAAGGCACTTTAACATAACGCAATTGTCGACGTGCAAACTCTTCAAAATTATAAGCAGCAAACATGTAAGCAACCGGCTGCTCTTTTCGAATGACAGGATGAACCGTGACAAAGTAATGATGCTGACCAAATACTTCAAAGCCACTCATCAAGCTTGCCTTCGGCATTCTTTGAATCCGCTCGTGTAGCCCATGATACATTGCAGAGTGAATTAAACTTTTAAGATTCACCTGCGTCTTCAGCATAAGCGACGATAGTATTTCATCTCGTTTCACATCCACAAATGCAAAGCCTTGAAGGCCGTGCATATCAAGTAAACTTTGTGATAAAGAGACTTGCCAGTCTTCTAGGTTCGAAGGATTATCATACTCTTTCAATGCCCAATCATGAGCAATTGTATCAAGCCGCTGCTCATAATCTTTAAATTTATCACTAACAAGTGCTTCAAACTGTGTTAATTGATTTAATGCACCTTGATCAAGGGAATCCTGCTCTTGATCATAGAGTTTGTTATGTAATAAAACAGCGCCAATAGCCACAATAATAAAAGCTAAATTTGGCACCCATAACTTTAGCTCTGGTAATTCATTTTCAGAAGATGATGAACTAGAACTCGCGCCTGAAGTTGTTAAAAAAAGAAATAAACAAACCAGCATGGTAAAAATAGAGCCAAAGAGCAACACAAAAAATGGTGCTTGACCAATATTATTGGCCTCAAAGGTTTCAGTTGAACTCCATCGCAATAACCATTTTTGCTGCATAATCTCAACAGTTTTTTCAACAGTAAATAAAGAGTTATGCTTCTCTTGATGGCCTGGTTCTGAATCAAAAATAAGAGTATCTGGTGAAGCGTATTCGTCGAATACTTCCAGTCTAAAGTCTCGACCTTGACTTTGAGTCAAATTTTCCATGAAGTTTTTTGCAATGAAAGGCGCATAAATCCAAGCACTAAACTCATCTTTAAGCGGTGGTGCAAAAACATATTGGCCATCTACTGGTAATAAGAGCAAAAAGCCTGGCGTTTGTTCAACATCTTGAACGAGCAGAATTCGTTTTGTAATAGCAGGCATGCCCGTTTGCATAGCAAGATTGGCAGCACTTCGCCTATTAGCTTCAAAGGCAATATTAAGGCCAATTGCTTCTCTATTTATTTCAATTGGCTCAATATAGTAGATAACATAATAGTCATCATATTTACCTTTGGGTCTGACATTAAAAGTAATATTTTCAGAGGTTTCAACAAAATTTTTGAATGCATTTACCTCATGTTTTGGTACATTCACAATGAGGCCAATTCCATTGATCCCTGGAAAATTGTCGGACACGTTAAGTGCCAAGGTGTATTCACGCCAGTCATGTCGAGTCACATGAGTTGAGCCCTGAAAAAAACCTTTTCCACCAAGCAGAGCTTGTGCGTATGAGTCCATACGGTGCTGAAGCGCTTTTTCATTGGCAAGAGCTAAATGATGAAACTCTGTATTCACCTTTTGAAATTGAGTATTTTGTACCGCCCACCATGCAAGACCTGTAAAAACAACAGGAATAAGCACTAGCAAAAATAACCAGAATTTTTCTAAACTGCGTATTTGCACCAATCTCAGCATAGAACATCCATGACTTCTAAACCCTGATTAAAATCCATATTAATGTTGCCCAAGTCATACAAAAGTGTATGGAAAAGAATAAATTACCATTAATAATAGCAGCTTTAATACTACTGGTCGCAATGAGCATAAAAACTCTAAATAAGCCTATGGTTATTTGAAGTTAAGAGTTTGAATACTATACAAAGAAGCGTTTAAAAAGCGCTGCTCCTAAAAAAGCAGATAAAATAGACAAGATGGGCACAGCAACTGCTATGGCTAATGCAAGAGGTGCTTTTTTAGATTCAAGTAAGATAAGAACATCTAAAGCAAAAGTTGAAAAGGTTGTTAGCGCCCCCAAAAGGCCACCAATAATAAGAAGTTTAAGCCAGAGCAAATGCATGGCCGATAATGGAATATAAACGAACCCTATGATAAAGCTTCCAACGAGGTTTACGATGACCATGCCGGTAGGCACGCCTGGCATTATGGTTAAAAACCACTGGATGACAGTCATGCGCAGCCATGCACCAATAGCACCGCCACACATAACCATTAAGCTTGAATGTAAAGAGAGGAATGTGAAGTTCATTGACGCTCGTCTATTACATCAATACCTGGCGGCATATCAAACTCAAATAATGATTTTTTGAGTTTAGGGTTAAGCTCTTGCTTTTCGAAAACAAGATGCGTTACTTGCCCTAGAGCATCATACAATGAGAGCTGTTTCAACTGACCCTTTGCAAATCCAAGCTGAAGTGTTTCAAAGTCGCCATTGCGATTTAAATCTTTCGGCTTGAGTTGGAATAGCTCTGTTACTGCAGGATCAACAGCGTACCCATCTTTATCGAGGTAAGTCACTTCAAAATGCTCTGCGAGTAACTCAAGCTGTTCTCCGCTCAAAATAGCAGCAGGCATTGGAATAAGTTCTTGGTCAATTGGCCTAATAACCACTTGCTCTAAATCTTCATCGTAAATCCACAAGTCATTTCCATTTGAAATAACCACTTGTGGATAAGGCGCATATGTCTTCCAATCGAATTGAAGGGGCTTTAATAATGAAAGATGACCTTCTAGCGCCTGCATTGGCTTGCCATCACCACTCAGCACTTGCTGTTTAAAATCAGCACTCCAAGATTGTATTGGCTCAAGCAGAGACTCAAGTTTTTCAGGTGCTGGCATAGCAGCAAATGAAGTCATTGACATGACCGCTGCCGTACAGAAGACAGCAGCTTTCGATATTTTTTTCATCATGAAGTTCAAGATAACACTTCCTTAAGAATTGAATTAATGTTCCACCGGAGGTGGAGCAAGGACTTCACGCTGGCCATTACTTTGCAGCTCACTTACTGCACCAGCTGCTTCCATCGACTCAACAAGTCTTGCTGCCCTATTATATCCAATCTTAAGCTTACGCTGCACTGAAGAGATAGATGCTTTACGTGTTTGACACACAAAATAAAGTGCTTCGTCATACAGTGGGTCTTGCTCTGAGTCTGCATCACCAAACAATTGAGACATACCTGGTGGTGTGCCTGCTTCATGAGTACCTTCCAATACCTCTGGAAGATAATCAGGAGCACCGCGGCTACGCCAATCATCACAAACTCTATGCACTTCATCATCAGCAACAAAAGCACCGTGAACACGAACAGGTAAGCCTGTGCCTGGTGGTAAATACAACATATCACCATGACCAAGTAGCTGTTCAGCGCCCCCTTGATCAAGAATTGTTCGGCTATCAATTTTAGAGGATACTTGGAACGCAATCCGTGTTGGGACGTTTGCCTTGATTAGACCAGTAATAACGTCAACAGAAGGTCGCTGTGTTGCGAGCAATAAGTGAATACCAGCTGCACGCGCTTTTTGTGCAATACGTGCAATAAGCTCTTCAACTTTCTTACCAACAATCATAATCATGTCAGCAAATTCGTCGATGACAACAACGATATATGGTAGAGGCTCTAAAGTTGGGTGCTCTTCACCCGGCTCGGCATTCTGCGGTTTAAACAGTGGATCTGGAATTGGGTTATTCGCAGCGATTGCTTCTTCTATTTTACGGTTAAAGCCAGCAAGGTTACGAACACCCATGGCTGCCATTAATTTATATCGACGTTCCATCTCAGCAACACACCAACGTAATGCGTTTGCTGCTTCTTTCATATCTGTGACAACAGGTGTCAATAAGTGTGGAATATCGTCATAGACCGAAAGCTCAAGCATCTTCGGGTCAATCATGATTAAACGTACTTGTTCTGGTGTGGATTTAAACAGCAAACTTAAAAGCATTGCGTTTAAACCAACAGATTTACCTGAACCAGTTGTACCAGCAACAAGTAAATGGGGCATTTTTGCCAAGTCTGCACAGACCGAGTGCCCAGCAATATCTTTACCAAGGCCTAAACACAATGCGGATTTAGAGTTGTGATAATCTTGCGAGCGTAATACTTCACTAAGGCGAATAATATCGCGATTGGCATTTGGTATTTCAATACCTACTGTTGTTTTACCTGCAATAACTTCCACCACACGAACAGAAACAACTGCCATTGAACGGGCTAAATCTTTTGCTAGGTTTGAAATTCGGCTTACTTTAATACCTGGCGCTAATTGCAATTCAAAGCGCGTAACAACAGGCCCTGGTAGTACAGCTTCAACTTCAACTTGAATACCAAAGTCAGCAAGCTTTACTGTAAGTACATTTGAAAGCTGTGTTAACTCTTCAGTTGTAAAACCTTTACTTTCATTTTCACCAACATCATCTAAAAGATCGAGTGAAGGTAAGCCTTTATCGAAAAGCCCACCAAAACGTTTTGGCTTGGCTTTTTTAATAACACTCTGCGCAGCTTCAGCTTTGTCATCCATTTCATTACCACGAGACTCATGGAAACTGTTTGGATCAACAATTTTCATACTTTTCCCTTCAGCTACTGCCTCTTGAACGGCTTGAGCCTGTGGCGCCACTGGAGCAGGCACTGGTGGCTGTGGCGCTTGGGCTTGAGGCACTGAAGCCGGTTTTTCTGCTTGAACAATTGCTGGTCCTTTCACCTCTTCTTCGACTTTTGCTTCAGGCTTATTCAACCATGGTAATCGCTTCACTTTTGCATCTTTTTGCACAGCAGACTTCAAGAGTTTTTTATCTTTACGTGCGCGATGCTTTTCTTGGGACCAGCTTGCAGCAGAGCGACTCATGTCTGAAGACAGACCAGCAATCCACTCACCTAAAGCACCAAGGGCCTCAACAATACCAACAAGAGATAGTTCTGTTGCTGCAAGTAATGCCGTTACAAGCATCACTGCCAAGACTAAGTTAGCACCACCTTCACTGACTTGTGCAATAAGGCTGTCTGAAATCCAGCGACCAATACCGCCACCGGCCGGAAAAGTATGAGCAGGTGTACCAGCCAAATGAATTTCTAAAAAACCAGCAATGGCAAGACCCGCCATTACGCCAGCAAGGGATAATGAAAAAGCATCAAGGATTTTTACATTCACTTCTTCAGCTTTTAAAAACCAGAATGCGCCAGCTAAACAACCGATGGGGATTAAATACGCCATCCAACCAAACCATGAATACAGCGTCCATCCTAGATAAAAACCAAGTGGGCCAGCAAAATTTGCTTCAATGCCATACATCGCATCATAGGTCCAAAGGCTCGCAAAGACGAAAATGCCTGCGGCAAGTGTGAGTGTCATTAAAACTTCACGTAAAAGGACTGGCAGTTGCAATTGCTTTCCTTGCACTAGCACAACCATTCCTTTTCCACCAAAAATGACAGACTGTTTGGCAAGTTGCCATAGAGGGGTTTTTGTAGACGTTTCCTGTTTATGTTTAGTTGCCGTACGACGTTTGGATTTTGGCTTTTCTGCAGCTTTTGCCATTGAACACTCCATTATACTGTGGCAAATTTCTTATAAGGTACTTCATATAATAGCTTATTTGACTTGCCAAGGTCGGTTCATAAGTAAAAAGATGATGCATTTCAGTGCATTCCGACATTTTTTGAATGCACTGCCCTACTCTGGAGTTATCAGTATTGAAGTCACTTGGGCATATTTTTTACATCAGATTAAACGTGACGTTGCCTTAAAAAAGGCAATATAAATTCTCTACGGCAAAAATAATAACATGAATTACAAAGAGATAGGTAAACAAAAGGGCCCCATAGCTTTTGCTATGAGGCCCTTTTTAAAATCGAAGCAATGATTTTTTAAATTGATTACTTCAATGCATCCAGCATGATTTCACCAGCCTGCACATTTAGACCTGCTTTAATTGCAGGGTCTTCAAGACCTTTAGAGCAAAGTCTCAGCACATATGGCGAAATTGCCGCACTCAATGCAAGTGTTGAAGATCTTGGGTATGCACCCGGCATGTTTGTTACACCAATATGCACAACGCCCTCTTCTTCATAAGCAGGGTTCTCATAGGTTGTTGGTTTAATCGTTTCAATACAACCACCTTGGTCAATAGCGATATCAACAACAACACTGCCTTTAGGCATGGATTGGATCATTTCACGAGTGATTAACTTTGGCGCTTTCGCACCTGGAATTAAAACGGCACCAATAACAAGATCAGCATTTTTTACTTCTTCTGCAATTAACTGCTCATAAGAAGCAAGTGCTGTGACGTTATCACCAAGGTTACGAGCACGAGTAAGTGCTTCTGTTTTCTTATCAAACACAACAACTTGAGCACCGAGACGTGCAGCAACTGCTGCAGATTCTGCACCAGCAACACCAGCACCAACCACAACCACTTTACCTGTGTGAATACTTGGAATACCGCCAAGTAAAACACCTCGCCCGCCTTGTGATGCACCGAGATGATTTGCTCCCATAAGAACAGCAATTCGACCTGCAATAATACTCATAGGTGTTAATAAAGGAAGCCCTTGACCTGGGCCTTCTGTTACAGTTTCAAAAGCAATAGCAGTACAGCCAATTGTTTGCAGTCGCTCTGTAAGTTCAGGACAGGCTGCAAGGTGCAAGTAACAGAACAATGTATGGCGAGCTTCTATATATTCAAGATCAGCATCAATTGGTTCTTTTACTTTTACAATCAAATCTGCAGAAGCATAAAGAGAAGCTTGATCTGGAGCAATTTTGCACCCAGCTTTCAAGTATTCTTCATCATAAAAGCCGCTTAGTTCACCAGCTTTTGTTTCTATAAATACCTCATGACCAGCAGCAACAAGTTCAGCAGCAGCGTATGGCGTTAAAGCAATACGGCCTTCTTTTGTTTTGCGCTCCATTGGAATACCAATTGTTGTCATTTTAATCCCCTTATGTTCCTTTACGACAAATATTTATACACTTCTAAAACACCCTTCCAATTGGGCTTATTATTGAAAAGCTTTTATTTGCCAAAAAATTAAATAAAAAAATAAAAAACAGGATATGCTTTTCTTTCATTTATATGGCTGCTTTATTTACAGCAACCAATGGCCATGAGTAAGCCATCGATTAATACCTAGAGCTGTATTTACTCTAGGTATTTGATACTAGCTCTTTTTATTTCAAAATTGCTAGTACTAATGAATAAATCTATCAGGCAGTTAACAATTCTTTTCCGATATATTGTTACCCGATGTGAACAATCCGTAGTTTTTTAAATCTACTCACCATATAATCCGTTGTGTCGACGATATTAACGTTAATAAATTTACGACCAAAGCGAATACAGCAAACACATGGAACAAACTTTAAAAGGCCCAACGATAGGGCAATATACATTGAGCTCTCCCCTTCTTGTTGCACCAATGGCTGGTGTAGCAGATGCACCTTTCAGAGAAATTTGTAGGGAATTTGGAGCTGGACTGTCAACGTCGGAAATGTTGACATCAGATATAAATATTTGGCACCACCCAAAATCGCAATGGCGATTAAAATGGGCACATAACGAAACACCTGTTTCAGTTCAGATTGCTGGAACAGAACCAGACTTAATGGCAAGAGCCGCTGAAGAGTGTCAAAAATTAGGCGCTCAAATAATAGACATAAATATGGGTTGCCCTGCAAAAAAAGTGTGCAAAAAATATGCAGGAAGCGCCTTAATGGAGCAAGAAAAGCTGGTTGGTGACATTGTTAGCGCAGTTGTTGCAGCAGTTGACTGCCCTGTTACAGTAAAAACGAGAACTGGGTCACAATTGGACAAAAAAAATGCTGTCATTATTGCTCAAATATGCGAAGATGCTGGCGCAAGTGCAGTAGCTATTCACGGCAGAACTCGCGCTTGTAAATTTCAAGGCACTGCGGAACATTTTACCGTAGCAGACGTAAAACGATCAATAAATATACCAGTTTTTGCAAATGGTGACATTATTTCTCCAAATGAGGCAAAATGCATCCTAGACGAAACTGGTGTAGATGGTATTATGATCGGACGCGCAGCACTCGGTCGCCCGTGGATATTTCGACAAATAAACGAGTATCTAGCCGAAGGTCGCATTTCCTTTGCTCCCAGTGTCCGCGACAAACAAAAGGTGATTGAACGACATCTTCGGGCAATTCATCAATTTTATGGTGTTAACACTGGTGTGCGAATTGCACGTAAGCATGTACTATGGTACATGGAACACTTACCAAGCAGCGATGCGTTTACCAAACAATTCGTTCGGGTCAGTACGTGTGAAGAACAAAGCCAGCTGTTAAATGATTATTTTGAAAACTTAGCCATGGAGAGATGCTAACATGAGCAACTATTCAAACATGCAGGACGCCAACTCAACGGAACAAAGGTTTGACATGTCACCAACGCTTAACCGATCTCAACAAGAGACACAACTTGAGCCATTAGGTCATGGAACACTCAGAGATCACGTGGACCGCGCCCTTGCTAACTATTTTGCTCACCTTGATGGCCATCCAGTCGATAACGTTTACGAGCTTGTACTCAGCGAAATCGAACCACCTCTTCTAGAGCGTGTGCTGAAGTTCACGAATAGAAACCAAACTAAGGCTTCCGCTATTCTTGGTTTAAACCGTGGCACTCTTCGCAAGAAGCTTAAAATGTACGGACTTTTAACCTAGTATTAGGTCTGCGCGCATCGAAGTTGAAGGGGCAATAGTGCTGTATTAGTAATATGTTGCCAAAAAGAGACGGTAATACCAATTACTGCTCTCTTCCTTCTGCTTACTAGTATTTTCTTCTTTATTGACCTTTCACCCCTCAATTCTTTACTTATTGACTGCTTAATCAGTTTCTTGGTAGTCTGAGTCCGTCCTATATAGGCAACTTTCCTCACTCGAGTACAATAATTATCTCTGATTTGAGTGCACTCAATTGGCACAGGTATATTCATGAAACCGCCGTTTAAGTATCGTTTAGCATGTCGTATTCTTGAACTCACCCGACATTTATCTTTTAAATCTGCTTGGAAGCTCTCTGGTTTACTTCGCATTATCATGTCTGGCTCCAAAGGCCGATTACTTACAACAATCCGCAACAATATACAAAAAGTATTTCCTGACAAAAGCCCACAAGAACAAGAGCAACTTATTCAAAGCACATTGCGGCATACCCTTGCATTTGGTCTCGAAGCTGGCTGCGTATGGATGAAACCACTTGAATATGGTATTGAGGCAATAACAGAGATCAGAGGTATTGAGCATCTAGAACAGGCTCAAGCTTCTGGCCGAGGTGTCCTCATCCTATTGCCTCACCTAGGTAACTGGGAAATGGCAAATCAGTTTATTGCTCCTCGCGCAGAGGTTGTAGCTCTTTATAAACCACACCCAAATAAACAGCTCGAGCACTATATATACAATGCTCGATGTAGAGCCGGCGTGACCATGGTTCCAACAAATAAGAGCGGTGTCGTCCAAATTGTACGTCACTTAAAAGCCGGAGGCGTTACCGTTATTTTGCCAGACCAAGTACCCGATACCAATGGAGGCGTTGTTGCTCCATTCTTTAATCACCCAGCCTTAACTCCCACTCTTGCACCTAAACTCGCAAAATCATCTAAAGCGATTATTCTAGGCTTAGTCTGCGCACGAGATGAAAAAGGTGGCTTTGTTGTTTCCATTACACGAGCACCTGATACAATCGCTGACGCTGATCCGGCAGTTGCCGCACAATCAATGAATCAATTTATTGAGGAGCGTGTTTTGGAGTACCCTGACCAGTACCAGTGGAGCTACAAACGATATAAAAACGTACCACTCCAAAGTTCATAAAAAATAGAGTTTAAATCAGGCGAATCAGAATTATTTATCGCCTATTTTTCACAAAAGGTGTAAATTCAAGCCGATAATAGGCAAACATAAATCACACTTAAATGATATCATTTTCAAACATGTGCTTTTTTGGTTAAAATCCATTGGCAAAAAAGAAACACGTTAATGATAGATAGTACTCGGAAAAAACCGAGTTTGTTGCATGGGTTATACTCTAAAAAATGAGCTTAAACCCAATATACCCTTACGTAAAGAAAGACTACCCTTCTTTCTATTTCACGTTAATCCAGGAGGAATTTATGAGCAAAGCTGTTAGCGGCGTAGACCCAAGCGTATTACTTCCAGAGTATCGCAAGCATGTAGAAGAAAGAGCTGAGCTCAACACAGTGCCAAAACCACTTGATGAGAAGCAAACTCTAGCACTAGTGGAACTTTTGAAAAACCCACCAGCTGGTGAAGAAGATTTTATTATGGATCTTTTCACTCAGCGCATTCCTGCTGGTGTTGACCAAGCAGCCTATGTTAAAGCTGGCTTCCTGACAGCTATCATTAAAGGCGAAACAACATCTCCGCTCATTTCCCGCGAAAAAGCAACTGAACTTCTTGGCACAATGCAAGGTGGCTATAATGTTCAACCGCTTGTTGATGCACTTGATGATGACGCTCTTGCACCAATTGCAGCTAAAGCGCTAAAGCATACAATCCTTGTATTTGATGCATTCCATGATATCGAAGAAAAATCAAAAACAAATGCCCATGCAAAAGAAATTATGCAAAGCTGGGCTGAAGGTGAATGGTTCACATCTCGTAAACCAGTTGCTGAAAAGTACACATACTGCGTATTTAAAGTAACAGGTGAAACAAATACTGATGATCTCTCACCAGCTCAAGATGCTTGGTCCCGTCCAGACATCCCGCTTCATGCGCTTGCAATGCTAAAAAACCCAAGAGATGGTATTACAAATGCGCTTGAGCAAATTGAAGACCTTAAGAAAAAAGGCCATCAACTTGCCTATGTTGGCGATGTAGTTGGTACAGGTTCTTCTCGTAAGTCTGCAACTAACTCTGTGCTATGGCACATGGGCGATGATATTCCTTTCATCCCAAATAAACGTGCTGGCGGTATCTGCTTAGGCGGTAAAATTGCACCTATCTTCTATAACACAATGGAAGATGCAGGCGCCCTTCCTATCGAGTGCCCAGTAGATGAACTCAACATGGGCGACATTATTGATGTTTACCCACTTGCAGGCAAAATCTGCAAGCATGGCACAGACGAAGTAATAAGCACATTCGAACTTAAAACTGACGTACTACTAGACGAAGTTCGTGCTGGTGGTCGTATTCCTCTGATCATTGGTCGTGGTCTTACAGACAAAGCTCGTACAGCTCTTGGTCTTGAGCCATCGACACTCTTCAAGCGTGCAGCTGAAGTAAAAGACACTGGTAAAGGTTATACCCTTGCTCAGAAAATGGTTGGCCGTGCTTGTGGCGTTGAAGGTGTTAGACCTGGCGCCTACTGTGAACCAAAAATGACAACTGTTGGCTCGCAAGATACAACTGGTCCTATGACTCGTGATGAACTTAAAGATCTTGCATGTCTAGGCTTCTCTGCTGACCTTGTAATGCAGTCGTTCTGTCATACAGCAGCTTATCCAAAGCCAGTTGACATCGAAACTCAACATAACCTACCAGACTTCATTATGAACCGTGGTGGTGTTTCGCTACGTCCAGGCGATGGTATTATTCACTCTTGGTTGAACCGTATGCTACTTCCAGACACTGTTGGTACTGGTGGTGACTCTCATACTCGTTTCCCAATTGGTATTTCCTTCCCTGCTGGTTCTGGTCTTGTTGCTTTCGCAGCTGCAACAGGTGTTATGCCTCTTGATATGCCTGAATCCGTACTTGTTCGCTTTAAAGGCAAAATGCAACCAGGCATCACGCTTCGTGACCTTGTTAACGCTATTCCTTACACTGCAATTCAAACCGGTTCTCTTACAGTTGATAAGAAAGGTAAGAAAAACGTATTCTCTGGCCGAATCCTTGAAATCGAAGGTCTACCAGATCTTACTTGTGAGCAAGCGTTTGAGCTTTCTGATGCAAGTGCTGAGCGCTCTGCAGCTGGCTGTACTATCAAGCTTGGCCAGGCTTCAATTGAAGAGTACCTCAACTCTAACATCACACTTCTGAAGTGGATGATTGCAAATGGTTACGGCGATGCACGTACACTTGAGCGTCGCATTAACTCAATGCAAGAGTGGCTTGCAAACCCAGAGCTTATGAGTGCTGACGAAGATGCTGAGTACCATGAGATTATTGAAATTGACATGGATCAAATTAAAGAGCCTCTACTTGCTTGCCCTAACGATCCAGATGACATCAAAACTCTATCTGATGTTCAAGGCGACAAGATCGATGAAGTATTCATTGGTTCTTGTATGACAAACATCGGTCACTACAGAGCAGCAGGTAAGCTACTTGATGAAGTTGATGTTCTTCCAACCAAACTATGGATTGCACCACCAACACGTATGGACGCAAGACAGCTTATGGAAGAAGGCTTCTACAATACATTTGGTAAAGTTGGTGCTCGAACTGAAATGCCAGGCTGTTCACTGTGCATGGGTAACCAAGCTCGTGTAGCACCGAACTCAACGGTTGTTTCTACATCGACTCGTAACTTCCCTAACCGTTTAGGTCAAGGTGCGAATGTATACCTAGCATCTGCTGAGCTAGCTGCTATCTGTGCGGTTGTTGGTCATATTCCTTCAGCTGAAGAGTACAGCAAGTATGCGTCTAAAATTGATGCTTTGGCACCTGAAATTTACCGCTACTTGAACTTCCACCAAATGGAAGAATTCACGTCACAAGCGGAAAATATCATTCCAACAGCTAACAGGGCTTAACATATATTTATGCAAACACCCTGTAATACACAAGACTACCAAAAGGCTTCAGGCTCGACCCTCTGGTTCGACCTGAGACCTTCTGGTCATTATCAAATAGAGTCGCCAAGTGTATTTCAAACAGACAGACCAAGTATCAATACTTGGTCTGAGCTGGTTGATCTCATTTGCAAACTTTGCTCTACATCAGAAGTGCAACCACAATCAACACCAGGCTTTTATATTTCGCAATGGAGCTTAGATACACTGCACCCAGATGAGCAGCATCTTCAAACGCTCTCAATGCTAATACAACAGCAAAAGCTGCAAGGCATCGATCTATTATTAGATAACAACCTTGAAATAGTACCTGAGATTATTCACATACATGCTCACGAATTGAGCCAAGATCCAAACTCGCAAGACTTTTGGTTACAACCTGAAGCACAAGCATTTACGTCAACATTTCTAGAAAATAACCCTGAATACGCACTGTTATTAGAATGCATTCAACATCCAAATACCCAACTTGATACTGCGCTTTTTAATACCGTTGATGAAGCGTTCGAAAAAGCAGATTTTTTTCTAGACTACACATCGGAAACGCAGTCAGGGCTATGGTGGCATATCAAGTCAATGCTCAATGCTTTTGTTGCAGAAGCACTAAGCAATGATTGGCAGTCCTCAACGAGCACTCAACTACTTTTAGACAACCCAATTTACCAATCTTGCAAAAAAATAGAGTCCTCGACACAAGGTGGAGCCTATTCCATTGGTGCAGGACAAATGATTGCAACTCTGGACTTAACTCGACAATTGCTTGACCAAGGTTTATTACCACTGAGCACGCCTTTGATTGCAGACAACAGAGCTGGCGAAGGTATTTTAGAACTCCAACAAATGGGAAAGCGCAAACTCATTCTAGGTGATTTGTGGGTAAACCCAGAAGATCGAAAACCAATAGCGGTGCAGAATGCAACGCTACGCCATGACCTTATTCAAAAATACAAACCTGCCATTATATTTTTAAACGTTAAGGCACAGGCACTTCCACAGATCTTTAATGACAGCTTTTGCGAATTTTTAGCTCAGCTTGATTACACTCCAATTTTAGTAATGCCATCAAAGTCTTATACCCTTGCAGGCCACACACCATATCAAGCACTTTTTGAAAGACTTGCATTATTTAAACAAGATTTAGCTGATCAGCTGACGGTTCTTGGCGGTTTTTATGCAGCACCTTCAATTCTGACTGGTGATTTAATACACATGACGGCTGCCTCACCGTCAGAGAAAGCTGCACTTTCAGTGTCTCAAATGTTAAGCACAGAACCATGCAGCCCTAATGGCCAAACCACAAAAGTTGACTCAACAAGCCTTGAGCTTCAAATTGGCTCCAACACAGCGGCTATGCTCATGGCAGGTGGTGCAAACAAGAACTATCTGACTTACACCGCAGCTCGCAAACTCTTGCAATATGCATTTTCACTTGATCATACACAACCACAAGAGTGGCTTAGTGCAATTGATAAAAGCATTCAAGAGCAAAGACAGCATAATGTAGATTACAGCCAAATTTTAACAGCCCAACTTCTAGGACTCGACGTACATAAACTCCCAGAGGCTTCACCAGGCTTGGTCACTGACTTTGTGCACTGCTTGCCTTTGACTGGTCGTGGTATTTGCGCCCTAGTTGAGCAATCCTACCGCATCCAAAAGCATATTCTTAGAACGCCACCTGCACAACGAGCAGAGGTGGCCCAACAGCAAGTAAACCAACTTATTCAATATGTGCGACAAGACTCTCAGCGTTTACTTGGAACTCGTAATGCTCGAGATGGTTTTATTGATGAGCTGATCGCACACTTCCATAGTGTATGGTTGAAATATAAAAGGCGTCTGCCTTTAGCGCCTGTTGAACTGGCGCTCTTCTACAAAACATTCTATCCAGATGAATGGCTTGGTGAATCAGCTCAAGAAGGTAGAAATGGCATTCTTCCAGTGATTGTGAAGGCAAGCCTATTGGATCAACATGGTGAGTGGTACCAACAGCTAATTCAAATATGGGCTCAATACTACCCCCTTGAAACAGAGTTACCACTCCCAAAACCAGGCACCCCTTATCTTGAGTGGCATGCAGCTCTTTTAAGGCTTCTGGCATGGATTGCCGAGCAAGATACAGGTCTACTTGAAATAGGGAGAAGTAAGCTGAAAGAGTGGATCATCGCGACAGAAAGGCATCAGCTCGAATCTCAGCCAGCCCTACTCAATAGACTTAAAAAAATTGTTGAGTCAGAGTCTCTTCCGCAAGAGTGCTTAAAACAAATAAGGGACTTATAAAAGTCCCCTTATTTTTTAATTAATTTCAACCCACTTTAGATAACTCGACGTGACTGCCAGTACCTTTTGGCCCAGTACGGCTTATCAAGTCGGCTAATTGTCACACCTTTTGATACAGATGCATGGAAGAACTGCCCTTTACCCATATAAACACCAACATGTCGCTTGTTCCAGCCTGTTTTAAAGAAGATTAGGTCACCTATTTGCAAATGACGCTTAGAAATAGCCTTACCTACTTTAACCTGCTGAATAGTAGTTCTAGGAAGCTGGCGGTTAAAGGCATCACCAAAAACCTTAACCATCAATGCAGAGCAATCGATACCACGACTGGTTTGCCCACCATAACGGTAAGGTGTACCAACCCATTTTGAATATTGGCGCTTTAAAACCTTTTTACGTTTGGCTTCTTCTGAAATCATGATCTCAGAAGAGCTAGGCATAGCACTAACAGATGTGTTGCGAACTTTTGGCGGGTTATAACGAATCGGAGCTCGGTCTGTATATGTGCTTTGATAGGCTTTACCATCTGAGTGATTAATTTCACACCCAGAAGCAGCTACAAGAAAACACAAAACGACTGTCTTCATACTTACTTGCTTTAATAATTTTGAATAAGCTGTATACAACATCATCAGCTACCCTCTCCCTTACTTTTTATATCCTACGCCGGTTGGTTTGTTGTTCTTCTGTAGTGAATAATAACGTGTTTAGTTCAATTTTGCCCTAGAAATGAAACATAAAAATACAATTACTTGTCTATTAATTAAAGGTAGTCTAAGGACAAAAAAATGAGGGATTCTGGTAACTTCTGAGTAAAAACAAGAGCATGCAACTAAGTGTAATACCTCTGAGGCATGATCCTTGCATAAAGCTCCGACCGGAGCTATGTTGAAAGTATGAAACAATCTTTGCAACTAAAACTCGGTCAAAGCCTTTCAATGACGCCTCAGATGCAGCAAGCGATTCGTATGCTGCAGCTCTCGACACTTGAGTTGAGAACTGAGATTCAACAGATCCTTGAAAGCAATCCATTTCTTGATATCGAAGAGTCTGTCGATAACAGTTCCGCTCAACCTGAAAACACTGACCCAGTCAGCCATGCTGAATATGAACAGCGCATGTTTGAACAAGCGGACTGGCAATCCTCTAGCATGAACAGAACATCCAAATCATCATCGATGGGCTTTGATGAGTCTTGGCTTGAAAACACCAGTACAGCTGACGATAACTTACAAGACCATTTAATGGAGCAGCTTGAACTTGCTCGCTTAATGCCAAAAGATCAAATTATAGGTTCAACAATCATTGAGTCGATTGATAGTCGTGGCTATCTTTTAGATACTCTCGAAGCACTCATGCCTATTGCTCAAAGCCAATGGGATGAAATTAAAGCATCTCTTATTGAGCGTCTTGACGACGTGGAAGATGAAGACGATTTTAATGCACTTTTAGAAGAAAATTGGAATGAAATTTCCTTAGAAGATATGCACGTCTTACTCACTCGAATTCAACATTTTGACCCACCTGGTGTTGGTGCAAGAAATACCAGCGAATGCTTAAAATTACAGCTTGAAGCTCTTCCTGTTGACACACCTTTCAGATCGGAAGCGCTTAAACTAATTACACAGCATGATGATGCAATCGCAACGCAAAATATTAAAATTTTGCTGCGAAAATCTGGTTTTAATTTAGAAATAATTCAGTCATCTTTAGCGCTTTTAAGAACACTTGAAGTTGCTCCTGGGGAACGCTGTTGCCCTACTCAAGTTGATTACGTTATTCCTGATGTTATTGCTTATAAACATCAAGATATTTGGCAAGCAACTTTAAACCCTGAAGTCACACCAAAATTAATGTTTAACCGACAATACAGAAATGTAAAAACAAAAAAACTAGACGCTGAGGAAAAAGATTATATTAAAAGTAATATCCAAGAAGCGCGTTGGTTTTTAAAGAGTTTGCAGAGCCGTCACGATACTTTACTAAAAATAGCTCAAGATATCGTGGAACATCAGCAAGCCTTTTTTGAAGAAGGCGAACTGGCTATGAAACCGATGATTTTAGCTGATGTAGCACGTCGAGTTGATATGCACGAATCAACTATTTCACGTGTTACAACACAAAAATTTATTCACACGCCTCGCGGTGTGTTTGAATTAAAATATTTTTTCTCAAGCCATGTTTCAACTGATGATGGTGGCGAGTGTTCATCTACTGCAATACGTGCACAAATACGTCGTTTAATTCAACAGGAACCACCTGAAAAGCCATTAAGTGACAGCAAATTAGCCAAATTATTGGAACTCGAGGGCATTAATATTGCTCGAAGAACTGTGGCCAAATATAGGGAACTTGATAAAATTCCGCCATCTAGCGAACGGAAAAAAACATTTTAGCAATTCACCCTTTAAAAACCACAAAATAACCCCTATTGTATTAATAGGGAAAGCGTCAATATCGTCGCATTAACCACAACGACCGGAGGCATAGAATCTATGGACGTAACATTAAGTGGACATCACGTAGAACTGACACAACCTTTAAAAGAGTTTACAAATGAAAAACTCGCAAAACTTGAACGACATGCCGAGGGAATAACGACAGCACATGTGATTTTAAGTGTTGATAAAAACAACCAAAAAGCTGAAGCAAAACTGCATTATATGAGCCATGATATTTTTGCTGATGCTATTTCCACCGATCTTTATGCAGCAATTGATCAACTTGTCGACAAACTTGATCGCCAAATTTTAAAACACAAGCAAAAAGTTCAGAAAAAAAGAGCTTAAATTATTCATCTAATATATTTAAATTTCTAATAAATTAAATATATCTAACACACTTGGCCAAGTTTCTTGTTTCTAAAAGAAACGGCCAAGTGCCCCCTAAACACCCCATACCTCTTACATCCCTTTTAATTGATTTTATCAACTAAAGTAATTAACCGAAATGCCGATAACCCTTTCGAAATACCCGATTAAAATACTTGGTTAATGACCAATAATCATATCGCTCACATCACTGCTCCGATAAAGTGCATATTGGTATTTATTTTGCAGTAGATACAGTTATTCACAAACTTTTTTTTAAATGATTTGAAAAAAGTTTTGTTTTGGCTAAAGTCTTGAAATTAAGCCACATTAGGTATGTTAAAAAACCGTAAAAAAAGCTTAAAAAAGGATATTTATTTGGTTGAAATGCACTTTTTTTTGTAGAAAAAGTGTGAGGAGGGCTAGAAATATCGATTAATTATGGTATTTTGTGCTACTCTCGAACCAGCTAAAAATGAGGGGGTTCTCATGAATGATGTTTTAAATCTCATTGACAAAGATCACATTCAAACTCAAATTTCAATTTCGAGTAAGAAAGCGCTGTTTGCCCATATGTCAGAACATATCTGTCAGCTACACCCATGCCTTGCAGATGAAGAACTTATATACGCATTAGCGCAAAGAGAGCGTCTTGGCTCTACATGCATTGGCGAAGGCATCGCAATCCCTCACTGTCGTTTACCTCACAATGGTAAATGCATACTCAGTCTTTACACACTAGCTGAACCTCTAAGCTACAATGACGATAACGAGACAGTAGACATCGTTGCACTGCTTTTAGTTCCAGAAGATGCAACCGATACTCATATCGAGCTTTTATCACAACTAGCGCATCTACTTTTCAAGCCAGAGCTAAGATCAGAGCTGAAATCTGCCAAATCAAATACAGATGCTTTCAGAGCTCTTTTTCAAGATGCACCTGTTATACTTGAACAAAAGGCGGCAACACTCTAAATTAAAGCCTTACACGTTCTCTAGTCATATTATAAGGATATAAAATGCCTCAATCTTCACCAATGCAACTCATCATGGTGAGCGGACGATCAGGCTCAGGTAAGTCCTCAGCCCTTCACGCCTTAGAAGATTTAGGTTTTTATTGCGTCGACAACCTCCCAACACGCTTAATTCCAAGCCTTATTCATGAATTTAAAGATACATCACCACCAAATGCTGATAGTGATGTAATGAAGCGAGTGGATAAACTTGCAATTGGCATTGATGCTCGCAACCTAAGGTTTAGCGAGAACGACTTCCATAAGCTTGTAACTGATCTTCACAACATCGATGATCTTAATACTCAAGTGATCTATCTTGATGCTGATAACGATACGCTATTAAGACGTTTCAGCGAAACCCGCCGCAAGCATCCAATTGCGAGCGAACAAACGTCGCTTCATGAAGCATTAGAGCTTGAGAAAAAAATACTGAGCCCGCTAATCACTGACTCAACCATGATTATTGATACGTCTACGCTGAGTCTTCATCAACTGCGTGATGAAATGGGCCGTATTGCCTCGAGCCACCCAAAAACAATGACGCTTCTCATTCAGTCATTCGGTTTTAAATACGGCATCCCCAAAGACTCTGATCTGATTTTTGATGTTCGTTGCTTAATCAATCCCCACTGGGTTCCCCAGCTACGCCCTCTTACTGGGCTTGATCCAGAGATCATAGAGTTTTTAAGTGAAGATCAAAAAGTTCAGGACATGAAAAAAACAATCATCAATTATCTTGAAAACTGGCTGCCGGATTACCAAATTAATAACAGGCCATATCTCACGGTTTCAGTCGGATGCACTGGTGGTCAACATCGATCTGTTTTTCTCGCAGAAGAAATTCGTCGAGCATTAAGCTCAAGCTGGTCAACACAAATAAGACATAGGCAGCTTATGAAGCCATCTTCATAAGGTCTAACCCTCATGAATGAGTCAAGGGGAATGGTTCATGGAATGTACGGTTTTAATTCAAAACAGACTTGGTCTACATGCAAGAGCTGCAGCAAAGCTTGTAGACCTGGCAAAGCGATTCTCAAGCGACATCACTCTTAAAAAAGACCAGTGCCAAGTGGATGCTAAAAGCATTATTTCTGTACTTATGCTTTCTGCCACTAAAGGCTCCCAAGTTAACTTAAAAGCAGATGGTCAAGATGAAAAAGAAGCATTAGCAGCTCTGGTTAACTTAATTGAAAACCGTTTCGATGAAGGCGAGTGATGGCTAGACAATACCTCTACTGAAAATATTATTCATTTTCACCTCACCTTGATATTGTATGCTCTATAATTGTTTGATTATTTTATCAATTATTTGAGTTTTCCAGAACTTATAACGCCCTCTCCTCACCTTTGACAGACCTCTTTCTGTGGTAAGCTTTCGGGCATGTTTAAAACTTCGAACTTAAGTTGGCCCCATTTATTCATGGCTATCGCTCTACAGCGTCAGTGCCTATACTTGAGTTTAAGTAGCATGGACGACTTTATTCCTCTTAACTTTCAATTGGATACCCCCATTACATGGCAAAAGTATTTAGCAGCCCAAGTGAAAGGCATGAAACATTAATCGAAGCTTTAGATCGTGGTTCTCTCAATGAGATTCGCAGTCTTCTTTTAGATGTCCCAGCATCAGACGTTGCTCACCTTATCGAAGCGAGCCCACCAACACGCCGTGCTGTCATTTGGAAGCTTATTGCGACCGAAAACCAAGGTGATGTGCTCCAGTACCTTAATGAAGACATACGTGCAGAGCAGCTTAGTCAGTTTGATACTAAGGATATTGTTCAGCTTATCGATGAACTGGATAACGATGACTTTGCAGATATTCTTCAAGACTTGCCAAAAACAGTCGTTAATCAAGTTCTCGAAGCATTAACAGATCAAAATAGACGTGAAATTGAACAGGTTCTTCTTTACGACGAAGACACCGCTGGCGGTCTGATGGACACGCAGTTCATCACAATCAGGCCCAACCTTACATTAGAGACAATTTCCCGCTACCTGCGAATGCATACCGAGCTGCCTGACAACTTGGATGCTTTGTTAGTCGTTGACCGTAAAGGCACACTCATAGGTCGCTTATCTATTAACAATCTATTAATTAACCCACCTGAACACTATGTGCGTGATCATATGGAAACTAATTTCGATGTGATCAAAGTTAATACTGACAGCTCCGAAGTAGCCACGCTTTTCGAACGTCATGACTTGGTTTCTGCACCAGTTGTAACAGAAGCTGGCGAACTTGTTGGCCGGATCACAATTGATGACGTGGTTGACGTTATTCGGGATGAAGCCAGCCATAACCTCATGAGCATGGCAGGTCTTGATGAAGAGTCCGACACATTTGCACCAGTTGCAAAAACTGCGCAAAAACGTGCCGTTTGGCTGGGTATAAACCTGATTACAGCCTTACTAGCTTCTGCCGTTATCTCAATGTTTGAAGCCACTATTTCCAAAGTTGTCTATTTAGCAGCAGTTATGCCTATCGTTGCAAGCATGGGCGGCATAGCAGGTAGTCAGACTCTGACTTTAGTCATTCGCTCCATTGCTCTAGGTCATTTAAGTGGTTCTAACTGGGTCTACTTACTTTCCAGAGAAGCTGGTGTAGCAGCTATAAACGGCTTGTTATGGGCCGTACTGGTTGGAGCACTCACAACCTTCTGGTTTAATGACTTTATTCTTGGTAGTATTCTTGGCGCCGCACTGATTGTGAACTTATTAGTTGCTGCGGTTGTTGGTGCTCTTTTACCCATTGGTCTCGAAAAAGTCGGTATAGATCCGGCCCTCGCTGGCAGTGTTATTCTGACTACTGTGACCGATGTAATTGGTTTTATTGCTTTCTTAGGCCTTGCGACTATTTGCTATCTATAAGTGTTGCAATGCCTTGAACATGTGTATATAATCTCGGGCTAAGTTGTTTGACTGGGCAAATTATCCATTTCAGCTCATTAACTGCCAAATATGCAGGCATAGCGCAAGCATGCTAAAATGAGAGGGATAACCTTCAGTCGGGCCAAGATCGAATTTACTAGACATGGTTTTAAATGCCCCCTTGGAGGTGATTTAAAAAGCTTTAAAACCTCAAAAGATGAATTAACTATTTTTATATCATCTTAAAAGAGCTTAAAAGCGATATTCACATGAATATCTTAAATAACATTCATATTTTTATAGGAATATTTACATGCCTCTAGTTAAAGTTAAAGATAACGAGCCATTTGACGTTGCACTTCGTCGTTTCAAGCGTTCTTGCGAAAAAGCTGGTGTTCTAGCTGAAGTTCGTCGTCGCGAGCATTATGAGAAGCCAACTCAAGAGCGTAAGCGCAAGCTAGCTGCTGCTGTTAAGCGTCACGCTAAGAAAGTTCAGCGCGAGCAACTAAGACGTAAGCGTCTTTACTAAGAAAGAAAGAGTTTAACTCTCTCCTTCTTTGGTGGCAGCTTGATAAAATAGCGTAAGACCTCCTTAAAAAGCCAACTCTATGTTGGCTTTTTTTTTCTCGAATCACACCAAGATAGCTAATCTCTTCCTTATAGGGCACTTGATCATATAGAATAAGTCCCAATATTGACATCAATGGATAAAGAAAAGGAACCTACTATGTCTCTTAAAGCACAACTTTCCGATGCAATTAAAAATGCAATGCGCAACAAGGAAAAAGACAAGCTAACGACTCTTCGCATGTACTCAGCTGCTATCAAACAGCGTGAAGTTGATGAACGTAAAGAACTTGAAGAAGACGAGTGCCTAAAAGTACTTACAACTATGATCAAACAGCGCAAAGAAGCATTCAAGCAATATGAAGAAGCTGGCCGTTCTGATCTTGCAGAAAAAGAAGTTGCTGAAATCAAAATCCTTGAAGACTTCCTTCCAGAGCAACTTTCAGAAGAAGAGCTTCGTGCACTTATTGAAACAGCTGTAAAAGAAACTGAAGCAGAAAGCATGAAAGATATGGGTAAAGTTATGAATCATCTTCGCCCTCTTATTCAAGGCAAAGCTGACCCTTCATATGCAAGCTCACTTATTAAAGCTCGTCTACAAGGAGCTTAATCGTGGCCGGACGTATTCCCGAAATAGTAATTCAAGATCTTATTAGTCGTACTGATCTTGGTACTTTAATTGGTGAAAGCGTCGCCCTCAAGCGCAGTGGTCAAAACTATTCTGGCCTCTGCCCTTTCCATGAAGAAAAAACACCAAGTTTTACTGTTAGCCCGATCAAGAATTTCTATTACTGCTTTGGCTGCTCAGCAAGCGGAAATGCGGTTAATTTCTTAATGGACTACCATCACATGAGCTTTGTTGCTGCATGTGAAAACCTTGCAACACGACTTGGTATTGCCATTCAGTACGAAGATGGCCAAGCCCCAAAGAAGCAAAAGAAACCCGATGAACACTTGCTACATGCTTCAAAAGTTGCACAAGATTTCTTTAGAAATACATTAAAAGCCTTACCTGAACACCATCCGGTTAAAAAGTATCTGCACAAAAGAACAATTACAGAACAAAGCCAAGAAAGCTTTGGTATTGGGTTTGCACCACCAGGCTGGGAGAATCTTAAAAACCATCTGGCACAAAATAATATTTCAGAACGAACTGCTTTAGAAATCGGTTTACTCACACAAGGTAAAAACGGCAAAGTTTACGACCGCTTTAGAGCAAGAATCATGTTCCCTATTCGAGATATTAAAGGGAATACAATCGCATTTGGTGGCCGCGTTATGAACGACGAGCAGCCAAAATATCTGAACTCACCAGAATCTCCAATATTTCAAAAACGCCATGCCCTTTTTGGTCTTTCAGAAGTCGTAAAAGCAGGCAAGCTTGATAAAGTCCTTGTGACCGAAGGTTATCTTGATGTTATTCGCATGCATCAAGTTGGCCTCCCCTATGCTCTAGCGGCACTAGGCACAGCAACCAGCGACAGCCATATCAAAACCATGTTCAGACTTAGCGATCACATTGTTGCTTGTTTTGATGGTGATAACGCTGGTGCAAAGGCTGCTTGGCGTTTACTTGAACATGGCATGGGTATTATTCAAAGTCATCAAAAAATTGAGTTTCTCTTTTTACCGCAAGGACAAGACCCAGACTCCTTTATTGCAGAACATGGTAAAAATGCATTTTTAGCAGAAGAAAAAAATGCCCAGGGCTTAAGCGAGTTTTTTATTGCCAAGCTCACAGAAGACCTACAAATGCATCAAATGGATGATAGAGCAAAGTTTCTCAAAAGAGCGCTTCCTATCGTTAATACCATTGAAAAAAGTATGTTGAAAGACCTACTGATTCAGAAACTAAGCGAAATCAGCCAGCTGCCTGTTGACCGCCTTGAGACCATGATGCAGTCTCTAGGACCACAAGGGAATTATTATTCACCACAACAGTCGCAGCAAAATCAATCTCACCAAGGTCAGCATCAACAAGGTGGATACGAGCAGCAAGATTACTACTCAAACCAACAAAACTCGCAACATAATTGGCAGCAGAATAATAACTGGCAACAAGATAATCGCAACAATAACTATCAAGGTAGACAAAATCAGCCTTACCAAAAAGGAAAAGGCAAATACAAAAACTATAAAAATTATCAAAAACCAGCACCAGTTGCCCTGCCTCGCTCGCAAACATTGATCGATGCAATGCTACGACTTTTATTGCAGCAACCAGAGTTAGCACGTACAAATCAAATGCAACTTGAAACAAGTCCGCATATTACCGGCTTTGACCTTTTTCAAGCTACATATGAGCAGTTGCGAGAAAACCCAGATGCAAGCCCAGGCTATTTAATGGGTTTATGGCATAACGAACCAAAAGGTGAACATATAGCTCGCCTAGCAGCAGAAGAGTTTTTAATTCCCCAAAACTCATTTGATATTGAGTTTACAGACGGCTTATATCAAATTGAAAGCATCGCTTTGAACCAAGCTTTGACAGAAGTGGCGAAAACAAAACCAATTGATAAAGAAAAATTGAGAATTCTGTTAGAAAAAAAACAGATTCGCGAGCAACAAAAGTAATCTTCTGCTAATGTGATCACACCATATTGTGATAAGATACTGCCACGCGGTCGCTGCCTCATAATGCATGGTTGCCAAATCAAGACTGATATGTACATAATGGTCACTTTTTGACCTATACCAATTTTGGATTCGATATTCTCGAAAAGCAGTGAAAACAATCATTTGATTCACAGCGAACTTGAATTGACACAACACCCAAAAAAAGTGTAACGAAACAAGACATCTAAGCTATTGATTTATAGACTATGGCAAACAAACTATTTAAAGTTCATTAAACTTAAGAGTATGTAGAAGCAAAGAGCCTGCATACTAAAGCACGCCCTGCAACATTTGATGAAATTTTAAGCCGCTAGGTCATTGAAAAATAACCAAGAGCCACAATCCTTGTCATATATGGACAATGAAAAAAGCACCTGAAAAGAGTTGAAGGTTTTAAATGAGTAAGAAAGAACAATCATCAATGATACGACGCCTCATTGCAAAGGGGAAAGAACAGGGTTACCTGACATTTGCAGAAGTGAGCGATCATTTACCTGAAGACATCAGCGATCCAGAGCAAATCGAAGATATCATCGGTATGATTAACGATATGGGTATCGCTGTTCATGAAACTGCTCCTGAAGAAGACTCTCTGCTTCTAGGCGACGGCGATGCAGGCGATGATGACGATTATGCTGCTGAAGAAGCTGCTGCTGCACTTGCATCCGTAGAAACAGAGCCTGGCCGAACCACTGACCCAGTCCGTATGTACATGCGTGAAATGGGTAGCGTAGAGCTTCTTACACGTGAAGGCGAGATTGAAATCGCGAAGCGTATTGAAGAAGGCGCGCGCCAAGTCCTTAACGCACTTACATTCTGGCCTGGCACAATGGACATTCTTTTAGGTGAATGGGAAGCCGTTGACACTGAAGAGAAGCGCCTTGTAGACCTTATTCACGGTTACTATGTATTCTCAGCAGAAGATGAAGCTGCAGAAGCTGCACTTAACGAGAAACATGCAGAACTTCGCAACCAACAAGATGACGACAGTTCTGATGATGACTCTGATTCAGACAGCGATGACGATGATGACAGCGGTGACGATGATTCAGCAACAAAAGAAGCTGAAAATGCACTTGATCTTGAAGAAGCTCGTGCCCGTTTCGGCGCTCTTGCAGAAGCTCATGCCAAAGCAAATGAAATGATTGATCAGTATGGTCGCTCTAGCCCGCAAGCAGAAATCGCACTTAACCTTGCTGCAGAATCTCTTCAAGTATTGCGCTTAACGCCACGTGTTTTTGACGTTCTTATTGATCGTACCAAAGAAACAATGGCAATTATTCGCCAGCTTGAGCGTAAAATCTTACGCTACTGCATCCAAAAAGCAAAAATGCCTCGTGCACAGTTCGTTAAGAGCTTCCCAGGCAATGAAACAAACTTTGATTGGCTCGACGAGCAAATCAAAAAGTACCCAAAAATTAAAGCGAACATCGAAGCTGTAGCGAAAGACGTTCACAATATTCAAAGCCAAATTAAAGAAATTACAGACGCGCTAGGTCTTTCTATTCCTGAAATTAAGGAAATTACACGCCGTATCTCTATTGGTGATACGCAAACACGTCGTGCTAAGCGTGAAATGATTGAAGCAAACTTACGTCTTGTAATCTCCATTGCGAAGAAATACACAAACCGTGGCCTTCAGTTCCTTGATCTTATTCAAGAAGGTAACATCGGTTTGATGAAAGCAGTTGATAAGTTTGAATACCGTCGTGGCTATAAGTTCTCGACTTATGCAACATGGTGGATTCGTCAGGCGATCACTCGTTCTATTGCAGACCAAGCAAGAACAATCCGTATCCCTGTGCATATGATTGAAACAATCAACAAGCTTAATCGTGTTTCTCGTCAAATGCTTCAAGAAATGGGTCGCGAACCTACTCCTGAAGAACTTGGTGAAAGACTTGATATGCCAGAAGAAAAAGTTCGCAAGGTCCTTAAGATCGCTAAAGAACCTATTTCTATGGAAACGCCTATTGGTGATGATGAAGATTCACATTTAGGTGATTTTATCGAAGATACAACGATGGAACTACCAATTGAAGCAGCAACAACGCAAGGTCTTCGTGAGTCTACTCGCAACGTTCTTGCAAGCCTCACGCCTCGTGAAGCTAAAGTTCTTGCAATGCGTTTCGGTATTGATATGAATACAGATCACACTCTTGAAGAAGTTGGTAAACAGTTTGATGTTACTCGTGAGCGTATCCGTCAGATTGAAGCGAAGGCCCTTAGAAAACTTCGCCACCCTTCAAGATCAGAGCATCTAAGAAGTTTCCTCGATACAGATGAATAACCAAAACATCTAGTTCAGGTAAAAAAGGCCATTTATTTAAAATGGCCTTTTTTTTGCCTGTATTAACTCACTTTACAATTAATGGGGCTTTGAGCCTTTTCCTAAACTGCACACTATAGCTATCTAACACTAAAAAACGAATAACGTTACATCATCTCAGACTATTTATTTATATACCTTTATTTATACACTCCGCCCAAAAGAGTTCAACTAGGCTTAAAAAGTGAGCATATTCACATGTGCAATCACCTTTCTAATAACAAAAAATCTTTATTCAACACACCAATAACGCAGGCTCATATCAGCCTTAATTAATGGCAGTACACTTGAACAAGGAATTTGAATGAAAGACCAAACCTACCTAAATCACCCCACAGACTGCTACAAGTATTTCTTAATTGACACCCTGCACACTCAATAACTTAACCTTTAACAACTTTAAATGGATTTATACATGGATACCTTTACAACAGGCATATGGAATGAAGAGGCATCAGAAAACCCCTTCTATGCAGAAAATAGTTTTTGTTATGGTTACAACGTTTTTAAAGATGTGCTCGGCAAGGCAAGCTATTCAGAGTACCTCTATCTCATGTTTACAGGTCAGCGTATTGCACCCTATCACGAAAAGTTACTTGAAAAACTTATGATTGCTCTTGCTCACCCAGGCATTCGTCACCCGAGTGTTCATGCAGCAATGTGTGCAAGTGTTGGTGGTTCTAGATCAGCTGCAGCATTAATGGCAAGCCTTGCAGTTGGTGCGGGTCAATCTGGTGGCGCTCACGAAGTGCGGCTGAGCCTCATGCTTTTTCAATCTGCTCAACAAGATTTAAATACATGGGCTCAAACCTTAAAACAAGTTTTTGATCCCCAGCAAATTGATGTGTGGTTTGACCCTGAGCATGTGCCTGGCTTTGATCCTCATTTAAAAACAGCTGCACCCACAACACTTGACGCTCTTAAACATCTAGCAGATGCAGCAGGCCCAGAAAGTCAAACTCAGTGGTTACTTGATCATTATCAAGCATTAGAAAAAGAAACAGGCAATGGTGTAGCAATAACAGGTGTAACGGCAGCAGCTTTATACGATCTCAAATTTACACCAGAACTTGCAGAATATTTTTATTTATTTGCACGCCTTCCAGGTGCTGCTGTTCAAGCAGAAGAAGCGCGCCAAAACGGTGTAAAAGCATTCCCATTTTTTCACGATGCTTTAAAGCTGCAAGACGAAGCCTAATGATGAAAGGATATTGATAATGACAAACGAAACTCATATCTCCGAGCAACTGGAACACTATCATCACCACTGGCCAACAACCAAAGGCAAGGTGACTGTTGGTGAGCGAGCTGTATTACATGGCCGAGATATTTTATATGACTTACGAAAAATGGATTGGCTTAGCCTTCACTTCTTTTCCATTACAAGCTTCGAGCCAGACCCAAAAAAACTGGAAGCAATGATGCATATCTGGGCCGGTTGCAGCTACCCCGATCCTCGCATCTGGAATAACCGTATTGCAGCTCTCGCGGGTTCAGCACGAAGTACAGCAGGCTTGGCTTTTGGTGCTGCATCTGCGGTCTCTGAGGCAACAATTTATGGAAATAGAGCCAATATAAAATGCCTTGATACTTTACTCAGGGCTCATGATGCAGTAAAGAATGGCACAGACCTAAAAGACTTCATTCTAAGCGAAATAAAACTTGGACGTAAGATTTTTGGCTATGGCCGGCCAGTTCGAAATAAAGATGAGCGTATCCCTGCCATGATGGAGCATCTCAGAGAGCTTGAGTTGCTTGACGATCCTTATATTCAAATTGCACTGCAAATGGAGCAAATTCTTGGCGATCTTAAAGGCCTTTGCATGAATAGCTCAGGTATTTCTGCAGGTATCGCAGCATCATTAGGCTTAACCCCCCGTCAATATCATGTATTTCTTTCCCCCGTATTCGGAATTGGATTTTCCCCGTGCTATATGGAAGCCACAGAAAAACCGGAAACATGTCTTTTCCCTGTTAAATGTACTGAAGTCAAGTACACAGGCCCGCAACACAGTGATTGGTAACGATTAAAAATGAATTTAGTTAGAAGTATTCAAAGGAGTTGAAATGACAACAAGCAAGAAAACAAATAATGGTGCAGAATTAAATCTAGTCACAACAAATGATATCAATGACCATTATGCTGCTGCTCATGAGAAGGAAGATGTAAGTGATTGGTTTGTAAAGTGCCTTCTTAACCTTGGTATTGACCAAGTTTTTGGTTTACCTGGAGCAGCGATTGAACCTCTTTATAATGGCTTAGGCCGAGCAAAAAGAGAAATGCCAATAGGCCCTTCTATTATTACTGTCAAACATGAAGCGGCTGCAGCTTTTGCAGCCGAAGGCTACTACAAAGCAACAGGCAAGATTGCTCTTTGCTGCGCAACAGCAGGACCAGGTACAACGAATCTGATTACAGGTCTTGCAAGCGCTAAGCTTGAACGGGTGCCTATGCTTGTAGTCACAGGGCAAACTAAACTTGAAGACTTTTCCAGAGGTGTAATTCAAGACAGCTCTCGAGATGGTATATCTACAGTATCCCTGCTCAATGAAGTCTGTAATTACAGTAGCATGGTAACCCACCCTAGCCAGCTGATTCATAAACTTCATGCTGCTCTCTCAATTGCCATGGGACCTAATCCTGGACCAGTTCATTTAAGTGTGCCTTTAGATATTTTCAGAATGCCTTTACACAACCTCAGCACTCCATTCCCTGCCTTTAATATTTTTAAAGCAGGACTGGCCCCAGTTGAAAGCATTATGCCTGATCAACTTTTTGTTGAGGCACTTTCAACATTTAATCGTTTCACTGAAGCAGCTACAGTTGTGATTGGCACTCAGTGTGCAGATGCGATCGATGAAATCATTGAGCTTGCAAACACACTGAACTGGAACATTATTGCCACGCCGAATGCAAAAGGACTTATTGATCATCAGCTTGAGTGCTTTAAAGGCACTGTTGGTTTAGGTGGACATGCTCTAGCCTATAAAACCCTTGACAGCACCAAAGGCCCTATCCTTATTTTAGGTACACCTTTTGATGAAGTAACAACTGGCGGCTGGGACACCTCACAATTACCGCCGCACCGAGTTATTCAAATTGATCCTAGCCCACTTAATCTACAAACGTTTTTACCTGCAAAAGTACGATGCACAGCAAATGTCAAAAACTTTGTACTACGTTTGAAATCTGCTCTTTATGAAAAGTATGAAATCAAGTCGCCACAACAATTACAATTAAGAGAGAGCCTAAGACCTTCATATATTGATCAACGTCACTGGGATTCATTCGAAACTCAGGACATCCAGTCTCACTGTATAAAACCACAAAAATTCATGTGGAAACTGAATGAGCTTGCAGGAAAAGATACGGCTATTTGCACTGATACAAGTGGTCCATACATGTGGGCTATGCACATGTGGCAATCAAAACCACATAAGCGTGTATCGACACCTAATAATTTTTATCTTTCTATGGCGCTATCAACAATGGGCTGGGCTTTAGGTGCCAGTGTAGGTGTTGCTCAAGGATTAAAATCACACGATGATTTTAATCCTGTCATTTGTATTACAGGAGATGGCAGTTACCTTATGAGTAGCCAAGAAATTGGCACTGCGGTACAGCAAGGTCTTAATATTGCATTCTTTGTCTTAAATAATGCAAGCTATGGTATTGTTGAGCATTGTCAGGTGATTGTAGGCGCAGAACAAATTGCGTTTAAACTTCCAGATGTCAATTATGCAGATTTTGGAAAAGGGTTTGGCATTCCTAGCTTTAGAATTCAAAGCATTGAGGATTTAGAAAAAGCGTGGGATGTATTTGTCGAAACGCCAGGACCTGTTTTATTTGATGTCATTATAGATGCAGATGAAATGCCTCCATTTGGACATCGACTAGAAAGCCTTGGGTTTGCGAATAAGAATTAATATTAAAATAGTGTTTACTTACTTAAATATATAAGTAGGTAAACACTTTAAATTAATACCTATCAAATAATTAAATAGATTTAACCATATTTCTTTTAAAAAACAAAAAGTTGTTATAGACTACTGGCTAATTTTTGATCAAATCGCTTTAAAGATAGGAATTGGACTTTTTAAAGCATTATTATGAATTAAAAGCATCTATCAACTATACTCTTAAAAAATGCATACTCGATATTATGTCACACTGAGGCATCAAGATTCAGTGAACATGAGGTAAATATAAAGGGAAGTTGATCGATACAGCCAAAGGAACTGACAATGGTCTTTAAAAAAGAATCGATAACATTACATCCGAAATTAATTAAAGCATGCGTTCTTGCAACATCTTTAGGAGCCCTCCCCACATTATCTCAAAGCGCTTTTGCTACCGACCCTTTTGGCTCAGTCTATGGTGAAGAAGAATTTATTACCATTGCTACTGGTACAAAGCAAAATGCACGTAAAGCGCCTGCGATCGTTACAGTTATTGATCAAGAAGAAATTGCCCACTCAAGCGCTCGCACTTTAGAAGAACTCCTAGAGCGAGTTGCAGGTATCCACGTATCTGTATCTGCAGCTGGTTACACACCCAATTATTATATTCGTGGCATTGGTAACGACTTTAATCGCCAAGCACTTACAATGATTAATGATGTCCCCATATCCCTTCCGTACAATGGAGATCAAGGTGTTGCTTGGACACATATGCCTCTCTCCGTCATTGAAAAAATTGAAATTGTGCGTGGACCAGGCTCGGTTCTTTATGGTGCTGATGCTTATGCTGGTGTCATAAATATCATTACTAAAAATACAGAACCAATGCCACCATCAATTAAATTAGGCTTAGGTTCCTACAATACGAAAACTATTTCTGGTCAACAAAACCTCGACTTTCATGACTGGCAGCTCGGCATTACATTTGAAGCAGGACAAACTGACGGCTTCGATGAAATTATAGAGAGTGATTTACAATCAACATTTGATCAACTTCAAAATACGAATGTGTCTCATGCACCAGGCCCTGTTAATGCTGCTCGAAAGTGGGTTGATCTTTGGATGCAACTTCGTGAAGGCAATTGGTTATTTGATCTTGGCTATCAAGGTCGTTATGATGTAGAAGAAGTTATCGGCTGGTTCGGTACATTGGACAACGATGGCTATCATAAAAACGAAGAGCTCTTTCTCTCTGCAAAATATTCTTCAACATTTGCAAATGAGTCTACTTTATCTCACCACTTTTCAGTGATCAATAGTATTCTTGATACCAGCATATCATTGCTTCCAGAAGGAAATGCCGTTTACCAATATGGCCTTAAGAGCCAGCTTGGTTTTAAAGAAGTAATAGCGCGCTATAATACTGCGTACGACTACCCTTTTGGTGATAAACATAATCTTCGCTTCGGTGTGAACACCTCTTTTTCACGCTTATACGATATATATGAGAATAAAAACTTTTATGCCGATCAAACGCCAACACCGAACGGAGAAATTATCTACCAAGACAGTTCTGACCCTAACCTGTTTCTCTCGCCTGTAAACCGACGTAATATTGGTATTTATGCTCAGGATCAGTATCAGGTTAACGAAAAATCAGAATTCACATTTGGTGTTCGTTTTGACCATTATAACGACTTCGGTAATACAACAAACCCTCGTGCTGCGTGGGTTTACCAGCTCAGCGATACAGTTACATCAAAAGTACTCTATGGTACAGCCTTCTTATCGCCATCTATTTATCAACTCTATGCAAAAAATAATCCTGTTCGTTTAGGTAATTCAGAATTAGAACCTGAAACCATTAAAACACTTGAAGGCTCTTTAATATTCCAGCTTGATCAAGATGAAGAGTTAAGTATTAACATTTTCCAAAATAGACGTGACTCTATTATCAAACTTGTTAATGGTCAGTATCAAAACGACGGTCGACAAAAAGGCGTAGGCCTTGAAGTTGAATACAAAAATGACATTACAAATCTCTGGAGCATTCGGGGCAATATGTCGTTTGTACGATCTATAGACTCCGATACTAATACTCAAGCAGCACTTGTACCACAAAAACAGTTTTTCCTTGAAAGCTTATGGCGCTTAAACCCTACTCTTTCGATTAATATGGAAACATACTTTATTGCTGATCGTGCTCGTACAGCAGATGATGTCCGTGAGGATATACCAGATGATACTATCGTAAACTTCTCTGCATTATATGAGCCATTTGATTCGGAAATTTCTATGAAATTTGGTATCACAAACTTCTTTGACTCTGAAACATTAGAGCCAACATCATTTAACCCTGCGGGCTTTACTGGCCTTTACTTCCCAGAAAATGATATGCCTCTTCCTGGCCGTCAAGTTTTTGCTGAAGTGAGATGGGATTACTAATCGCTTTTAATGTTGTAGGCACTTGTGCCCATCTACACAAAATATGCATGTTGTTATTAATTATGCATGTGCATATTTGTAAAACACTAATTTAAGGCAACTATAACGTGACAGGAATTAGAAAAACTTCATTGATAATACAGTGTCTCACTTTGTGCTCGCTGTTAATATCAGTTCCAGCTTGGAGCTGGTGCGTATTAACACCCCCACAAAATGCGCCGTATTTTCGCATCATCTCTGATATTTTGGATGGTTTTAAAGAAGTAACGCCTGATTTTACTACAGTGACAACAACTGAGTCCTTACCCGAGTCATGCAATTCAGGCGAAGGATACGTTATATTAGGTCCTGATCCATATCAACACTTTGGCAAAGCACTAAAGCCTGAGCAAGTGAATATTGCCGTTGCAGTTGAAGTTGAAGATAACCCTCTCATTGATCATTGGTTTAAATATATCCTGTCACCAAACAGCCTCGCGAAACAACTGTCAGCCCTTGAGCCAAATCTTAAAACTGTTCATATAGTGACAAACCCTCAAGCAGATCAAAATTTACTTGATACAGCTTTTGCTGCTTTTGAAAAAGCAGGTATTCAACTCGAAAACCACCAGATTCGTGAACCAAAATATGCATCGAGAATGATTGAAGGCATCATCAAAAAAATGAAGCCTGACTCTGAAGCATTATGGATTTCACCCCATCATGGCCAATATGGCTTACCAGCCTTACTTCCAACAATAATAAAACAAAGTCTTTATGGTCAAAAAATGTCAATTGGTAATAATCTTCAATGGATAGATAAAGGCATCTATCTTGGTCTTTTCCCTGATAATATCGGCTTTGGCCGAGAAATTGGTGAAATTGCTAAAGCACATGAGACACCTGAAGAGAGAGCGAAGGAGCATGAAACAGAATTTCATTACATTGAAAGCGCCTCCTTTGCTGCCAATAGAAAGACTCTTCGATTTTTGAATAAGAAACACACTGATGAACAGTTAGAGATGATTAAGCTCTGGTTACCTAAAAACTAATTTATTTTATGAGTCCAGATTATGCAGCTAAATAATGCGCCACTACATTTTAAAATCTCAAGCTTAACGGCGCTCTTTCTACTTTTGTTCTCATTATCAACCTTAACTGTTTCCCATGGAATCATTAAGAAAACACTTGTAAGTGAGCTCCAAGAAGATACGAAACAACTTCTAAATGCTCTTGAAGAAAAAGCAGAATTCATTCTTTTGTTTGAGAGTGCTACCCATGCATCTGAGCTAAATGAAATTCTCCGTCAGTTCTCGTATATTCAAAGTAGTACAATTAGAAATAACGATAACACAGCTATCTCAAGTTATACGAACCCGCAACTGGAACCAAGCGATTCAGACTTAATTATTACTGCACCTATTTATCGCTCTGAAAATGCAACCATATTTCCCAGTGAAGATTCTGATTCATACCGTCAGCTTGGTACAATGACGCTTCGTGTTTCAATCTATCGCCTGCAAACAACTCAACAAACCATGATTAAAGGTATAGGATTACTTTGCCTTTTCTTCTTAACAATTATTGTCATCAGCTATTTCGTCATGAGTAAGCGCTTATTAAAGCCATTACGCGATATGGTTTCAATCATGAATAAGTTTGTTGTTGATTCTAAATTTAATGAAAAAGCAAATACAGGCTCCACCCAAGAATTTACTGAAATTGCTGTTGCATATAATAAAATGATGGCTCATTTAGAAAAGATGACCATTAATCTTGATAGAACTAATCAAGAACTTAAAAATGAAATAGAGGAAAAAGAAGCATCCTATAAGCAGCAGCAAAAGCTTGAAGAGCAACTTTCTCAAGCCCAAAAACTTGAGGCAATAGGCCGTATGACCGCTGCTATTGCACATGACTTCAACAATATATTAGGCGGCATTCTTGGCTTCTCTCGCCTCTCAATGGATGAAATAAAAACCTTAAAGGCAACACCAAACCTTGAAGAAAATCCATCCGTACTTGAACTTGAAGATTCCATCAATGAAATCCATCTTGGTGGTGAAAGAGCTCAAGCGATTATTAGGCAACTACTTGTCTTCTCCCGTAAGGCTGAAGCTAAACCTGTAGCTCTAGATACGCATAAAACAATCAAGCAACTTTACCCATTCCTCAAAACAAGCTTGCCCTCAAGTATCCAACTGGATATTCATAGTACTGCTGACAACGCTATTTTGATTGACCCTACTCACTTTGAACAGATTATTGTTAATTTAGTCATTAATGCTCGAGATGCTCTTAGTAATAACGGCAACATTACCATTACAACCGAAGAATTTTTACCACCCAAGCTCACATGCTCTTCATGTAAATCTGAAATTAACAGCGGCATTAGTGAAACCTTCGTTAAAATTTCAATTATTGATAATGGACCAGGGATTTCACCTGAGAATCTTGCTCAAATCTTTGACCCATTCTTTACCACAAAGGATAAAGACAAAGGCACAGGCATGGGGCTTTCTATTATTCATGGCTTAGTGCATAAGCATAACGGTCATATTTTTGTAGACTCCACACCTGACAAGGGGACATCTTTTTCCCTATTCTTTCCAAAGCAAGCTCTTGTTGCTGAAACAGACGCACAAAAGTCAACTAAAGTTACTCAGCACGAGCCTGGGACTATAGTTTCCAAATTACCTGTCATGATTGTTGATGACAATGAACAGCTTCTAAAATTCATGCGCCTTTTCTTGAAAAATAATGGCTATGAAGTAGAAACATATACTTCACCTAGTAAAGCTTTAACTTCATTTATATCGAATAATGGTCAATATCTGGCAGTTGTGAGTGACTACATTATGCCTAAAATTTCTGGCGCTGATTTATGTAAAGCAATGCTTCGTTTTAAGGCATCTACAAATGTGATTATTTGCAGTGGTTACAACGAAGAGCTTCATGATGAAAACAAGAAAATTAATGATGTAGTTTATATGGTCAAACCTATCAATCATGACGAACTACTTGGCCACCTTATTGAGTTTGCATCAAAAACTTAAGTACCTTAACTGTAATACCATGAGTAAATATTACTCCATATAGATGAAAGGCTAACAGTTTGCAATGAAACTGCTAGAATTATATGAGAAAATATAAAAAGTTATTTCAATTAAAGTAACTAAAAAAGCTTATATATGCCTTATAACATATATTAAGTTTAAGGATAGCTCGCTTATATATTAGGCACCCCCTAATAAAGGAAGCACTCTATTAATGTAGGAGTTTAATTAATGGCTAAGAAATTTTTAATTATCGATGATGATCCGCAGTTCGGTAAATTTCTCAGCAAAGGTCTTGAAAAGGCTGGCTATAGTGTTGAGTTTACTACGTCAGGTCTCGAAGCCATTGAAAATATAATGTCCATAGCACCTGATATTGTACTTACTGATATAGTCATGCCAGACTCTGAAGGCATTGAACTTATTATAGAGTTAAGAAATAAAGGTTATGAGAACCCCATTATTGCTATGTCTGGTTTCTCCAACCAATCAAGCAGCTACCTTGAAGCAGCTAAACTATTAGGTGCAAATGCATCTCTTACAAAACCATTTGCTATCGAAGACATCCAAACCATTACAAATGAGCTTCTAGAATCCTAAAGGAGCTCAACTGTTCTCAACTGACCTGTCCCTTACTTCCCTTTAAAGATTAAGTTCTAGAGTAAGCGGCCTTAAATGACCCTTTACCCCATCTACATTAAAACAGGTAT
>TARA_B100000686_G_scaffold354733_1_pt1 | contig 80651 bp, 65 predicted proteins | sample TARA_B100000686 | Tara Oceans TARA_B100000686 (sample SAMEA2622733) | marine metagenome | biome: marine biome (ENVO:00000447); feature: marine epipelagic mixed layer (ENVO:xxxxxxxxx); material: "saline water (ENVO:00002010), including plankton (ENVO:xxxxxxxx)" | depth 150 m
ATATGAAAAACCCCCATAACTTTGTACAAGTTTTGGGGGGCACTTCACTCAGCCATGCTTTTTTTTGTGCGTTATTTAACACGAGGGTACAACTAAAACCAGGATATCAGTCAAACCAGATTAAACTTGCCATTCTGAAAGGCGTTTTATTTCTTCTGTAACTTGGCCAGTCTTCTGCTTGGTAAGTGCAGATATCACTCACATAAATACTCTCTTGGTTTACACCCTGCTCTTCTAATTTCAGCTGAGCAATACCAGGTAAATCTGCAAGCCACTTCTGTTGACCATCTTTAATACCGTTATCGACAAAGAATGAAGCATAGCGCCCTTGCTGACCACCAAAGGCATTTAAGACATCATCACCGACTTCAAACATAGCCTGCTTAATAGATGGCCCAATCACAACCGCAACATTGAGATCAGAAAATGCAGCTAATGCTTTTTCAACAATACCATCAGCTAGTCCGCGCCAACCAGCATGCACAGCAGCAACTTGAGCACCATCTTTATGGCTAATCAAAAGCGGCAAGCAATCAGCTGTTAGTACAGCACAGACTTCTTTTTTACATGTTGTCGTAGATGCATCAAATGCTGCTTCATCAACAAGATGTTTATCAGCATCTAGATTCACAATATTTATTGTATGCTGCTGTGTTAACCACGCAATAGGATGAACCTTTGGAAAAGACGCTTGTAGATGCGCTCTCGCTTCTTGCACTTGTTCAGCTGCAGCACCAGTATGCCCAGCAAGGTTTAAACCTGATGCTTCTGCAAAAGTAACAAAGTGCACACGCACATTTTGAGGAAAGCCAACCTGGTGAGTATCAGGTGTTTGAAGAATACACTGCGAAGAAACAGCGCTTATTTTTTGATTAGAAACGGTACACACTCCACGTCATTACCTTGGACATATATTTCATACCAAAACGCACTGGTCCCGGAAGCTCTGCAGCACCAAGCTGATGAGCTGCATCACCGTGCTCTGCTTCATCAATACGCATTTGTGTAATAACGTCACGAGTTTCAGCATCAACATCAGGTAAGACTGCTAGATGAGAATCAAGATGAGCACACACTTGCTTTTCAGTTTCTTCTACAAAACCAAGGCTCCAACGATCACCACAAATACCTGCAGCAGCCCCCATCACAAACGAACCAGCATAAAAGACAGGATTCAAGACACTTGGCTTCGCACCTAAATTTTCAAGACGAGTTTCACACCAAGCAAGATGATCTTCCTCTTCTTGAGCAGCATGAATCATAGCTGCTGAGGTGCCTGCTGTTTTAGCAGTAAGCGCTTGGCCTTCATAAAGCGCTTGAGCACAAACTTCTCCTGTGTGATTAATTTTCATCAGGCCTACGACGTGTTGGCGTTCTTGAGGATTAAGTTCAGGGCTTAATGTTGCAACTGGATATTCTCGACGGGCTTGTACTGCTCCAGGGGTTAGCACTTTTAACGCTCGATCCATTTGCACACAGACTTTATCAAGAAAACGGCTAACAGCCATGACTACTCACCTCTTAAAAAATTAATCATACAACTTTAGGAAACCAATTAACCTGGTGGCCATGTTAGTGAACGACCAGCAAGGAAATGCAGGTGAACATGATACACAGTTTGACCAGCATCTGCATTGCAATTCATCACAACACGATAGCCTGGCTCATCAACACCAATTTCAGCAGCATACTCTTTTACACCAGCAAATAGAGCACCGAAGTGTTTGGCATTTTCTGGCGTTGCTTCATTGATTGTTGAAATATGATGCTTTGGAATAAACAAAATATGATGTGGTGCTTGAGGATTTAAGTCCTCAAATGCGTAAACGTTATCATTCTCATAGACTTTTTTGGAAGGAATATCGCCTTTGATAATCTTACAAAATAAACAATCACTCATATAAACCTCATTAAATCATATTCTTGCAACCTATTGCAGACTCTAGGTATACCATAAATACACCATTTTGTAGTGATCACACTAAATCTACAGCATTTTTTTTTACTTCAGGTATAATGTTCGGCATCTGTGGGTGAAGAAGATGCTAAATCACCATATGATACAAACATAAATTAACATATTAAGGTTTAGAAAAGATCACTATAAAATTAACTAGATCTTTCACAGTATCGAGTGCCAGATGTAGGGCATTCACAGAAAATCTTAATAACCAGAACTATAAATGGATAAGGTTCTGAAGGACAAGCAAGCTCGATGGATCGAACATCACTCCCATCTTACAACCAGCCTTGATACCCTTTCAGAAAATACCCACACAACCGCACACTTAAAGTGTGTACAAACAATCATAATAACTATTGAATAAACCACATCTATGACCAATGCACTCCCAATTTTGGCACATAAACCATTGTTGGAATTGAATATCACACGTTAATGTGCTATTGATCAAATTAAAGATGGAAAAAACTGAGACCCTGTGAGGCACACCATAAAAGTAAAACGATTTTCAAAAAATAATTCTATGAATACACATCCAGAACTAGTCAGGCCAAATGCTATTGCAAAAAAAATAGTATCCTTGCTTGAAGAAGCGCAGAAGCCGCTTACATTTAAATTTATCCAAGACACAATTGAAGTTGATACAACCCGCCTTGAATCAACAATTAGTATGATGCTACAGGATGAGCAACTAAAATCACCTCGTAAAAGCACATATGAACTTACTGATTCCTACAAGGTTGTCACAGGTCGTGTTAAATCAAAACGCGAAGGCCATGGCATCCTAAAAACTGCATCTGGCCGTGAGGTTTCAATTTCACCGCGCCAAATGGACATGGCTTGGGACGGTGATCTACTTGAAGTTGAACTTGGTAGTAAAGTCTTTTTTGGCAAACCTGAAGGCATTATTCTTAATATTGTAGAAAGAGCTCACTCGCGCATCACTGGCCGATTTACCCTTTCTTCTGATGGCACAGGGCATATCCTTCCAGACAATCCAAAATTGCAGTCCATTTTAATTCCTGATCATAAAAAAGCCCGTGCGAAAAACAATGATCACATTGTTGTTGAGATTACGCAGTACCCTGAGTCTCATATGCCAGCTCATGGCAAAATTATTGAGAACTTTGGCCAAGCAGATAATCCGTACGTACAAACACAGCTTGCAATCACCAAGCATCACTTACCCTTTGAGTTTTCGAAAGAAGTGCAACAACAAGCTCAAGCACTGCAACGCCCTACTGAAGATGACACACTCACGCGAGTGGATTTGCGCGAACTGCCTCTTATGACAATTGATGGCGAGTCTGCTCGCGACTTCGACGATGCAGTTTTTGCTTGCAGAAAACCTCGTGGAGGCTGGAGACTCTGGGTTGCTATTGCTGATGTTTCCCACTACGTACCAAAAGATTCACCTCTTGATTTAGAAGCAAGAGATCGTGGCACATCTGTATACTTTCCACATAAAGTGATCCCAATGCTGCCAGAAGCATTATCAAACGATCTATGCTCTTTGAAACCTCATGTGGATCGACTTGCCCTTATTTGCGAAATGGCAGTAAGTGCCAGCGGCAAAGTCACAAAGTATGTGTTCTATGAAGGTATTATTCGCTCTCATGCACGACTTACATATAATCAAGTTGGTGCTTTCCTCTCTGGTACTGAATACGAAAACAGAGATCAAAAAACAATTGGCGAAGAATACCCAAATCTTTGCGAACCACTTTTAGATCTTTATGAGGTTTATCAAAAACTGTTTGAGGCTCGTCGTGAACGTGGTGCCCTTGAGTTCAGCACAACAGAAACAGAATTTAAATTTGATTTTGATGGTCATATTGAAGATGTAGTACCTGTTTACCGAAACGATGCTCATAAACTTGTTGAAGAAATTATGCTTGCAGCCAACGTTTGTGCAGCTAAAGTCATCGAAAAGCATGAGATTCCAAGTTTCTATAGAAACCATGAGCCGCCAGTTGCTGATCGCCTTGAAAGTTTAGTGTCATCACTACAAGCTTTTGGTGTTAAACCTAGCTTTAGCAATGCGCCTGAACCAAAAGACTTTATGCACTTTTTGGAGCAAGTAGAAGCTCGCCCTGATGGTCATATTCTACAAACACTTATGCTTCGCTCACTCAGCCAAGCAAAATACGAAACGGAATGTAAAGGCCACTTTGGTTTGGCTTACCAAACATATACGCATTTTACATCACCAATTCGTCGCTACCCTGACCTCGTAGTTCACAGAACGATTCGCTATTTAATTCGCAATCAAAAAGGCAATCACTTACATCGAGTAAAAGGCGCTAAGAAACTTCGTAAGCCAGAATGGATTTTCGAAAAGCAAAACGTTTTAGAAGATGTTGCTAAACACAGCTCTGAATGTGAGCGTCGTGCAGACGATGCAACACGAGATGTTGTTGCATGGCTCAAATGCGCTTATATGAAACAGCATTTGGGTTCAATGCATGATGGTCAAATTAGTGGTGTAACGCACTTTGGTTTATTTGTGACTATCAATGAGCTTATGATTGATGGCCTAATACATATATCAAACCTTGACCACGACTATTACACCTACGACGAAAGTACGGCTCGCCTGGTTGGAGAACGCTCTGGTTTCGTGTATAAGATAGGCGATCCAATTCGCATCAAAGTCGCACAGGTTTCTTTAGAAGATCGTAAAATTGATTTTTTACCTGCAAAAACGCAGCAAAGCTCTTCATCCAGAAAGAAATCGAAGAAACGTAAGAAGTAGGTTTTTTAATGGAAACAAGTCAAGTTTACGGTATTCATGCCGCCAATAAAGTGATACAGCATCACGCAGAAAAGATTCAAGCAGCATTTGTCAGCGAAGGTGCTGACTCTGCACGAATTAATCCAATTCTAAACGAGCTTGAAAAGCTTGGCGTGAGCATTAACCGCATCAAAAAAGATAAGCTGACAGAAAAAGCGCAATCACCTCAACACCAAGGCATTTTACTTGTGATTAAATCTCAAGCTGTCGGCACTGAGAATGATCTTTTTGATGTTGTTGAAGACATGAAGCCTGGCTACTTCCTGATTCTTGATACAGTTGAAGACCCACGCAACCTAGGCGCCTGTATTCGTACAGCAGAAAGCCTTGGTGCTCTTGGCGTTATTATTCCTAAAGATAAATCTGCCAGCGTCACACCTGTTGTTAAAAAAGTTGCATGTGGAGCTGCTGAAATTCTACCAATTTATCAAGTGACAAACCTTGCTCGTACATTAAAAACAATGCAAGAGTATGGCTACTGGATTTATGGCACAGGCTGGGGAGAAAAAAGCCAAGACCTATACGACACAACCTTCCCACAGCACTTCGCAGTTGTGATGGGCTCTGAAGGTAAAGGTTTACGTCAGCTTACTGCCAAAACCTGTGATCAACTTATTACAATTCCGATGCCAGGTTTAACCGAAAGCTTAAACGTAAGTGTTGCTGCCGGTATCATGTGTGCTGAAATTGTACGTCAAGGAATTAAAGGTGCTAAAGCTTAATCGCCTTATTAAATACTATTCAATGCCAAGCACTAGGCTTGGCATTGCTTTATGTACATCCATCTTATCTCCTATTGTCTTTGCTAATGATGGGCCACAAGCACCTCACAATGCAGAGATGGAAAAAACAGAGCCACTCTCCCCCAGCGAAGAAGTTGTTATTGAGTCATTCGACAATATTATCCAAGAAATGCCAAAAATGGCACTTGGTGCGCGTGTTGGTAGTGTTGGCTGGGGGCTTGAGTACACAACCAAAATAAGTAAACCTTTTTACCTACGACTTGTCTGGCAAACATTAGCACCAGGGGATTTCGATTTAGAAACTGGCGATATAGAGCTTGATCCAGCAGCAAGCATTTCAAATTATAATGCCGACGGTCACTTCCGTTCCACTGGACTTATTACAGACTGGTATCCTTGGGACTCTTCCATTCGCTTTTCATTTGGCATATTAAGAAACTCCAGTGAGTTTTTTATTGATGAATCCACGGACACAACCGAACCACTTAATCGCTATCAAGCAGACTATGGCAAGCTTGCTTATTTCTTTGGAACCGGCTGGGCTGCACGTCAAAACTTGCATCAATTTTCGTTAACCATTGATGTTGGGCTTCTTGCACAACAACCAGCAAAAGTGCGATGGCTTTCTGATAATCAAGTTAGAACTGATGAGCAAATACAACGAATTTGGTCTGAAAAGGCTGCAATCACAAAAGAAATGGATGACTACAAAGTACTTCCTTTTGTCATGATTGGCTTAAATTATCAAATATATTAAGCCATTATTAAAACGCCTCTTCACTTATATATCTCTTAGGAAACATCCCTAATATCTATTCAAAATAAGTGTCAAAATTTTTTTTCCGTTTATGTAACAAGCGCGAGCAATATCGATTTTTTAAATGTATTCTATCTCTCGAATATAAAAAAACGTGGAACTACTCAGTCACAGATTAAATAAGTGACTTATAAAAAAATAACAAGTAGCTCTGGAGATTGAAAATGACACTTGCACTAGAACCAAAATATGCAACTTGTAATGACCCTCGTCATACAGCATTTCAAACTCCATCACAAAAGCTTAATAACTGTTATCTCGCAGACATTCAGGCCCATAAATACACAGGTGTTGTTAATGTCGTGAAATTAACAAATGATACCTTAAGGCTTGCATACGAAACCTCAGACCGCTCTTCTTGTGGTCAGCGACTGAACGGACACTGTCATCTCGGCAAAGTTAATGGTGTTCAACAGAAAGTAAAGTGTGCGGGCCAATGGCACTTTGTTAGAGGCGATTTAAAAATCATGACGCCAAGCACTGGAACATATCGTCCATGTGGAGAAATTGGCGAATGTGATGAGGCAACTGAGCACCGAGATAACATGCATCAAGCCGCACTTGATCTACTTGGCCCTGGCGGTATGAAAGGCGTTGAATATAGATCTTCCCATGAAGGTCAGACGTACATAACCCGCTACTAGCCCTTGGCCCTGTCCTAGGGCATTCAAAAAAATAAACACTTGAAGCCATACAAAGCGCTTAGGCGGCAACCTTTTGCTTTGTATGGCTTCAAGGGAAATAATAGATATCCCCCTAAAAAATCATTTCTTTAAATACGATACTTTGATAACCAGTGAGCATAGGGCGCTGGTAGAGTCCAAGCTGGGTCTTTTACACCAAGTGCTTGTGCTGCTTCATAGGGCCAGTGTGGGTTTGAAAGTATTGAGCGCCCAATCATAACAAGATCCATATCATTATTATGCACTGCACTTTCTGCTAAATGTGGTAAACCAAATCCCCATGCTGATGCAACAGGCAGACCTGTTTGCTCTTTGATGTATTTGGAGTAAGGCGCCATAAAAGCAGGCCCCCAAGGAATATTAGAATTCGGTGTTGAAAAGCCCATACTCACACTCACAAAATCTACACCAAGCTCTTTTGCTTTATTAAGGAAATAAACAGCGCTTTCTAAAGTCTCTTGATCTTTATCATCAAACTCAAGCACACCAAATCGAATAGTAAATGGAAGGTTTTGCGGCCAAACGTCTCGTACAGCTTGAATTGTTTCAAGTAAAAAGCGACAACGGTTTTCCACTGAACCACCGTATTCATCAGTTCTATGGTTTGTGTGACGTGAAAAGAAACTTTGAGCTAAATAACCATGGGCAAAGTGAAGCTCTAACCATTCATATCCAGCATCAAGAGAACGCTGTGCTGCTGCAACAAAATCAGCTTTAACTCGCTGAATATCGTCTTTTGTCATTTCTTGTGGTACTCGATTAAGAGCATCAGTACCGAAAGCAACTGCAGATGGTGCAATTGTTTGCCATGATTTCGGATCACTATCAGGGATATGATCATCGCCTTCCCAAGGCTTATTGGCACTGGCTTTCATACCTGCATGGGCAATTTGAATACCTGCCACCGCACCTGCATCTTTAATATTTTTAGTGATTATTTTATGTTGCGCTTGCTGCTCCTCATTCCAAATACCTAAGCAAGCTGGTGATATTCGGCCTTCAGGGGCAACACCTGTTGCTTCGACAATAACCAGACCAGCGCCACCACGGGCAATAGTCGCATAATGAGAGAAGTGCCAATCATTTGGCACACCATTCTCGGCAGAGTATTGGCACATTGGTGGAACAGCGATTCTATTGCGCAGTTTTACGTCTTTAAGCTCATATGGAGTAAATAGTGATGACATCATAAACCTCATGTTTCGTTCAATTTATCTTGTATACAAGGTATAAACTGAAATAAAATAAAAAACAAATAATAGATTTTACATCAATCCATAAATATATTTATAGAACATAAGTGCTTGAGGTTCCTATGCAACTTGAATATTTAAGAAGCTTCTTAGAGGTATACAGAACAGGCTCAATGACTGCAGCAGCTCGGAATCTCAACATGACGCAACCTGCTATTTCAAGCCAAATAAAATCCCTAGAGGCAAGCTTAGAAAAACCTTTATTTCAAAGAGTTGGTCGTGGAATCCAAGCAACGCCTATTGCTATTGAACTTGCCCACTCTATCTCTTCACCACTTGATAGTCTTGCCACCACCCTCGGCTTACTTAAGGCGCGATCAAATCAAATAGAAGGCACTGTCTACATTGCTGGCCCTGGTGAGTTTATGCATTATGCAGCGGCCCGTATATTAGCTGGGCTAATGCCATTAAACATTAAACTCCGTCTACAAACTGGCAACCGTAAATTTTTAATTGATCAGCTGGAATCAGGTGAAGCAGATATCGTATTTCTTGCAGCACAGCATAAACCTGAACAATTCGAATATCATTCAATCGCATGCGAACAGCTTATTCCTGTTGCATCCCCAGAGTGGGCCAACATGCATTTTAATAGCTGTAGAAAAGTTGAAGATCTTATCACTAAACCTATCATGGCTTATGATGAAGAGCTCTCATTAGCGCAAAGATACTTTAATGCAACAATACAGCAGTCTTGTATAACCTCCCCTGTCGCATGTGTCCCAGATTTACGCATTGTTTTAGAGCTTCTTTATCAGCATCAAGGCTATGCAGTCTTACCTGATTACCTCTGTCAGAAACCCATTGAGCAAAAACGTTTAGTGCAATTAATCGATCATCCTTTAGCCCCTAAGAACTGCGTACATATGGCATGGCAAAAACAAAAGATGCGTGATTCAAGAGTCTACTTTGTGAAAGATTACCTTGAAAAAGCATTTCAACAAAAAATATAAAGGAATTGAACATGTGCTTTTCAGTAGAGCTTATTAAAAGCAGACAGCGCCTTGAACAGTCTTTAAATGCAAAGAGGCATATTCCTGCATTTGCTCAGTTTCAGTCTTATTTATCACTCCAAAAGACACCTGAAGGGCAGGAAAAAATTAAAAAGAGTTTAAATTTGAAGAGAAAAAATAAAAATCACTTTATAGTACCAGCTGAAGATTTTCGAGTATTCCCGAACTTTTATGCGCCAGTCGTCACTCAAGAAAACAACCAGCGTGTTTATCAACCTATGCGGTATCGACTTCGTCCGCAAAGCTCAGCGGAAGAAGTACCTTCACAATACAATCTTTTTAATGCTCGATTAGACTCACTGGAAACCCGACAGTCGTGGATACCTTTGTTTGGGAGACAACATGGTATTCTTCCATTTCGAGCTTTTTATGAGTGGGTGGAGCGAAATGGACGTAAACAACTTATTCGAATCACTGAACATAACGGCGATCGCCTGCTTTATGCCCCATGCTTATACGATATTTGGCAATCGCCAGATCGAGAGTTTGTCATCCGATCATTTGCGATTATAACCACTGACCCAACACCTGAAGTCCTCGAAATGGGGCATGATCGCAGCCCTATTATCCTTGAAGAAGATGCAATCGACGATTGGTTAACACCAGATCAATTTAATAAGGAAGAGCTGTATTGCATTTTAAATCAACGAAGACCTGTTACTTTTACCTGCACAGATGCGCATAACTTATTGAGCCCTAAGAATGATGTAACGCTTTAGACGTTAAGAGAGGTAACTCGTTGAACATGAGGTGCTCTAAACTCAAATCATCAAAAACAGCGCTATCCTGATCAAGAATATCATCTAAGAGCTTGTCTATCTTATTGAGTTCATTTCTTTCACACATATCGTGTTGCATTAGAGCTGAGTTTTGTGATGAGTTAAAGACACTTGTATAACCATTACTTGTCTGAAGATAGATATCCTTATCTAAAAGAGTCAGGCTCAAATGCGAAGCTACTTTATCACTTCCAGTAAACATGACAGAAGATACGTTAGCATTATGAGCTAACATTTCTGCTTGCTCAGTATCGCAGCTAATGACCTGCAGAGCCTGAGCAGGGAGTGGTGTTTTTACCAATATAGATGCTAAAAATAAAGCCGTTAAAGGTGATTTTGAGGAAGGCTTTAAAATAACTGAATGGCCCTGAATCAACTCTTTGCAGATATTATCCAGTATTTGATCAAGGGGTAAACTAAATGGAGAAATGATTAAAACAGTTTTTCCTTCCCCACTACTAGGAATAGCACTGCTGGTTAGGTTAGTAAGTACATTAACACCTCGGTCGACCTCAACATTTGCATAGCCCTCAGGCTTACCGGTTTCTGTGACAATAATATCAATTAGCTCATTCTTTTGTGCGGCAAGTTGGTTGGCAAATTCAAACACTCCATACTCAAGTGTCTTTTGATCAAGTCGTGATAGAGCTATCCTACCCTCTTTTGCTGACTCAAGTGCTGATTCTATCTGGACAGCACTTGCCTTATACATTTCAGCGATGAGATTTCCATTATGCTTGTGTCGAACACTCAAAAGGTTTTCGGATTGACCATGTTGAAATTGACCTTGAATAAAGCAGCCTTTGACTTGAGGTTTTTTCAGCATGATATTCCATCCATATAATCATAAAATTTTCGACTTATACTAGTATTAACAGCTGAAGCGTGGATACATCGTGACTATTTTTTAAACAATTCAAATTAATTTTATTCACATTTTTATCATATAAAGCTACTGTAAAAAGCTTTCACATAAAGAGCACACTTATTGGAAGCTGGTTTAGATCTTATAAAAATGCACATTGGAGGCACCTACATGCAACGCTCATGGCAATTTATTTCACTGTTATTAATTTCAATAATGACTTTAACAGGCTGTCAAAGCACTTATTACTCTGCAATGGAAAAAATTGGTTTCGAAAAAAGAGATATTCTCTACAGCCGAGTTAAAGATGCAAAAGAATCCCAAAAAGACGCACAGAAAGAATTTGAATCAGCTTACGAAGAGTTTTCTGCACTTATTAATTTTGATGGCGGCGACCTCGAGAAAACATATAACAGACTGAAAAAAAGATATGATAATGCTGTCGAAACAGCTGAAAATGTAACGGAGAAGCGCCAAAAAGTTGAATCTGTTGGCAAGGCTCTTTTCAATGAATGGAGTGACGAAATTGAGCTGTATTCGAACCAAACACTGAAGCAACGCAGCCAAAATCAGCTCCGAGCGACACAAGCACAATTTGCTCGCCTTGTGAGCCATTTAAAAAATGCTGAATCTAAAATCCAACCTGTTCTTAGCCCATTTCAAGACCGTGTTTTATTCCTAAAGCACAACCTAAATGCTCAAGCAGTCAACGCAATGAAGCAGGACAATATACAAATGCAGCGTAATATTCGTTCTTTAATTACAGATATGCAAGCTGCAATTAAAGAAGCAGATGATTTTATTGCAACAATGGATCAACAATAATTGTATTGAACTAATAAACTAAGGGCAGTATTACTGCCCTTTTTCTTGAATTAAGCTATAAATTCTATACACATATATTGTCTGTAAAATACCACCAAACCCTGCAAGTACACTGATCACAAATTGAATTGTTGTTGTCATTCCTTCAGATACAACTGACTGTAATACTTGTCCTATCAAAGATAAACTGAATATAACAGCAAGGTATAACACAAGATGCCCCATAATAAGGGTAAAAACATAACCTTGTGCATGCTTCCAGCTTGCTTTAAGCCCATCAATAATATCCATACCAGTGGTTGCACAAAAATATGGTGCCAAACTCAGTCTATGGTGAATATAAAGCCCAAGACCAAATAAAACAGATACAATTAGAGAGCCACCTAACTGGGCAAGACCAAGCGCATGCAAAATACCATAACCGCCTGCAAACATGAGTAACAACCCACCCCATACGAGCAAGTAGATCCCAAGTAGTCGCCCCCATAAAGCAGAAGCTCTTGAGTGCAATTTATTCGTCTCAACGTCTTCCGCAGCAAAAACTGAGCGAACATAATGAATCACAATCGCTGTTGGATATAAGCCCCCAAGTAAATAAACAACAAACAGCACAACCCCCATGGCCGAAAGAGGCTCTAATTCAACCTGCTTCACCTGAGTATCAGGATTCGTCGTTTCTATTGATACTCGATCAGCATCTGCAGCCTGCTGACGCTCCATAGCACTCATTGGTTGAGCTTCATCTTTAGATTCAGTTTTATCTGATGCTGTCACAGTTTGTTTGTAATCCTGCACTGCGGCTGACTGGCTCATCATATTCATTGCAAAGGTGTTGGCACCAGACATTTCAAATATCAACACCAAAACAAATAACATTGGCGTTATTGTTTTAAAGAAGAACCCTCGATGACGCCAAGCAAAGCCCAGTACATCTTTTACTAATGAAAAAACCATGTAGAACAATCCTTAAAAGCCCAAATTGTTAGCTATTTTAACTGAAACGTACATAAATTTGGCTTCAATTTAAAGACTTTCTACTACATAAGCCCATTTCAGATTAAATAATTCAATAGTTAAGTAGTATTTTGTCATTCTCTAGCTAACAGATTTGCCATTACTGCTTTTGTGCCACTAGACTTAAAATTAAAGAGGCATAAAGATATCAGCCTTACATCAAGCAAGAGGACAACAAAGCTTGATCGGTTAGCAAGGATGTGGGCCCAAGAGGTAAACACATCGGGCCGTACATCTATAACAAAGTGAGGTAGTTAGTATCCATGTTAATGAGGCATCTAAAACAAAGCTCAAATTCTAATGTGTATGACTTATTCTCTGGTCGCCCACTCTATGACGCTAAAAAACGTATTGTTCGTGTAGCTCCAGAGCTTGATGGTCTTGAGATGTTGTACTCAAATGACACAGCACCATCACGCCTCTATTCTCTCAAAATTGTTTGCTGGGGCTTAAGAGAGAATGGTGAAGTTGTTGGCTTCGTGCCATGGCTGGATGATATTGTGCCCTGCACAGAGATTAACGACCCGCTTAATGGTCGATGGGAAGGCTATCGTGACCCAGGTATTGATGAGATATTTTATACAGCTCCTGCTCACAAGGCATTAGAACTGCAAACGGCTCTTGAATACTATGATTACGATATTGACCACCCAACAGATATTATTCAAGAGATTCCAGACACTATAGGAACTCATGCAGTATTTACTCATGATGGCTTCCATAGTTTTGCACTCTTCGAAGTTTTAAGTTGGCGCTTGCTTGCCAATGGCCAAATTTATGGCATGGTAGTAGATGAAAGCAAAGTTGAGATGACGCCAATTCTACCTGGTGACCCTTGTCTTTTTGGTGCACAGGATCATAAAGAATTTAGGTACTTCTTCCAGCACAGAATTGCCAACAAGATTAAACAGCAAGATCCTGAAGCATTAGCTGCAATATCTGTACTGATTGAGCAAAGGGGTAATAAACAAAAGAACTTAGATAGCCAAGCAGATAGTTAAAAGTCTATTCAACAAAAAAGGAGCTTTAAAAGCTCCTTTTTTGTTATTCGTGGTCTAATAACGCCGTGAGCTAGACATTAAGCAGACCCTTTCTCCAATATAAATACATACAAGGCTGTATGCTCAGCCATACCTGTATCAACAGCTTGATTATGCAGCATTTTATGATTTGAAAAACGACAAAAGCTCGCAAAATCTCTTTCAGTCGAAGGGTCTGTCGCAAATACAATAAATTGTGCACCGCTTGCTGCGGTTCTAAATGCCTGACGTAACATCATCAATGGCTCAGGACATTTTAAGGAAATTAAATTTACAACTTGTCCTTTTTCAATTTCAGCTGTAAATCCCTGCGTATCTAAATCTTTTAAAATAAGATCAATAGTGTCATTAAAATCTTGAGTAACCATTTTTCAAATTTATACCTTGTCTTTAATCATACATAGATGTTGCTTACGCAATACGTTATACCATTTAACAGCCATTCAAACACTTACCCAAAGTATTGACTAAAACAACCCAAATAAATTGTTTTAATTACCCACCTGCAACATACAGCGCCCATCCCTAGGGGCTAACCTAATATTAATACTATTAAAACAGTATCAATTTCAGGAACGAAATATCTCAATATATTAACTCATCGATATTGAGATGAATGCAGTAAGCACATTAGCAATCGAGGTCTTTAGATGTTGTTAGTAGACCATAAAAACCCAGTCATTAAATTAACACTGATATGTGCACTTGGCGTTGCCTTCGTTATTGGTGCCATCAAAACTGGACACATTTCCCTGAGTGAATCTCAAGAGACTTCGCAAAAATCAACTAACACCATAGTACCAGCTTACAGAGGTCACTCACAGGCCTTTCGAAACCCTGTTACAGGCGCATTTGAACATAGACCTGCAGAAAGCACATCAAGCACGACAATAGCCTCTACATCATCTGTCCTGATGTCCTCACGGGCTTTGGTTGCAAGCAATATTGCAGCAGGCGTAGTTGAGGAATTTAATGGCGCACAAGTCATTGCAATGCCTGCACGCATGAAAACACACCTGGTTGCAACTCGCACACCAGAAGGTATGGAAGTTCATCATGAAACAGTGAATGCAAGTATATCGAACAAGGATGATCAATAAGAATGAAAAAAGCATCTCTCATAGTACTTCTCAGCGCTCTATTCCCTCTTGCTGCATTTGCTCAAGTGGACTTTATTATTGAATATGAAGATGCTCAAGGTTATGGCTTCTATGATACAACTCCAGTAAGCCCAATCGGAGGCAACACTGGCACGACCTTTGGCGAGCAAAGACGCATTGCTTTTGAAAAAGCAATTGAAACATATGAACACAGTTTTACAAGCAATATCCCTATTCACGTACAGGCTCACTTTGCAAACAATGGAGGAACTACCTATAGCGCGGTACTCGCAAGTGCAGGCCCTGAATGGTTTTTATTTAATTTTAGAAATGCACCATTACAAAATATTGCCTACCCATCAGCCCTCGCCAATAAAATAAGCGGCCTTGATTTATCTGACTCAAGTCAAGGCATTGCAGATATAGACGTAGAAATCAATGTAGATGTAGATGGTGCAGCCCTTGGCAGTTCATCATTTTATTATGGTCTTGATGGCCAATCAGATTACTATGACTTGGATTTTATGACGGTTATTTCTCATGAACTTATGCATGGTCTGGGATTTTTGTCAGTAATAGATCCAACAACAGGCCATAAATTTGGATGTGGAAGCGGTTGCAGTCGAAATGATATTGGTGATGTGTTTTCAACACAACTTGCCAGAGTTGTTGATAATACGCCCATACCACTTCTTTCAATGAGTCAAAGTGATAGACGCGCTGCGGCAACAGCGACTGGTGAAGTGGTATGGGCAGGCTCAATAGCTGAGCCTGTCGCCCAAACATTATTCAATGGCACAAATCAAGGCTACCCGTTAATTTATACACCATCACCTGCAGAGTATGGCTCAAGCTTGTCTCATACTGCTTTTGAAATAAATCCAACTGCAATAATGCAGCCTGCTTATTCAGGTGCATTAGAAACCTCAGCGATTAACCTTGCAATGCTTGCCGATATTGGCTGGGGCGCTCAAGTTGCAGACCTTGAAGTACATCTTTTTGAATCAAATGATGGTAGCGGACTTTTTACAGCGATTGTGTCCAACAATAGCTCATCAACAATCAACCAGGTCACTCTCGATTTATCGACTAACAATGGCAATATTGTTCCAGCTACAAGCTCAAACTGCAGTGTGTCTGGCACCAGAACAACTTGCACTCTCGGCTCCTTAGGGAGTGAACAGCTTATGAGTTTTGATTTTAACGTGACAGGTTATTCAGGCTTAGCGGAGATATCTGCAACACTAGATGCTGATATTGTTGAACTGAATGCTAATAATAATATTGCTGTAGGATATGTGAGTGCATCTTCTGAGTCATCCAGTGGTACAAGTGATACTTCTGAGCGCTCCTTAAATACAGGACAATCAGAAAGTAGTACATCGACAACTCAAACAAGTGAGCCTAGGGTTATTACCGAAAGTGGTGGTGGCTCACTTAATATTGCATTCTTGGTTGCTCTACTCCTCATGTTAGGCGTAAAACAACACAAAGCTGCTTATGCTCTTGCTTTAAGCCGTAACAGCAAGAATCTTATCAAGTAGCGCTTTTTGCTCAGCTGATGGTTGTACACTTTGCAACGCCATCAGTTGAGACATATCGCCCTCAACCTTAATTTGGCCTGCCATAAAACCTTGCATTGCAGCCATCTGGTCAGACTCAATAAAGATTTTGCGTGCAAGCTCTGCTGGTAGCATCATCTTGACGCTTGCATCCGGTTGAAACCCCTTAACAAGCTTGCCTTCATTCATACTCATCGCCACTTCATGATCACTATCATTAACAGCTAAATTAAGTTTTAATTCTTGCAATGTTGAAGGTGCATTAATATCACCTGCTTCTGCATTTAAACGATCAACTTCTGAAAACCATTCTTCTGAAAGAAATTTTTGAGCCATTTTGAATCCCCTTTCTGACTATTTATGACCTGTATCATTTTAGATTAACTAAAAGGGTTAGACCTCACAAACTAAAAAAATTACTCTTGGGTCACCCTCCTTTTTTAGGGACAAGTTGCCAGCATAATAATTCAAAAAAAATATGGATTAATTTAGAATTTAAATTGAGATTCCAACCACATTGTTTTAAAATTTGGAGACGAAGCAACACCCAAATGTATAAGCACACTTATTAAACCCAAGGAAACCTGTTTTGTTCAAAAAAATTCTATTGATAGCACTTTCACTATCAACAACAGGTTTCACACAAATAGCGTTAGCATCTAATTCAGAAAAAAAAGCAGACACGCGAGAAGAAGATACCCCCAAACCAACACCTAAGCACTGTCTTAAACCAGAAAACGATTTAAATAAGCTTGATCAAACCTCTTGGTTTGATAAAACTCACGCTAAAGTTTCAGTGGGTTTATGCAGGCAAGTCAATAATATTGATGGCTTTTTTGGTCAAATAAGTGAAGATGAGAATGCCCAAGGCTTTTTAAGAATTCGAAACGGCATTCAATGGCTGCAATTAGATGAAAATACTGTTGAATATCAACCAAGTATCAAGGCCAGGGTTCGTCTTCCAAATATTAGTAAAAAACTGCATCTCCTCATTACTGATGATGACGAAGAGCGTAATACAATCCCCTCATCTAAAAACTACGCCAATAAATCTTTATCAAAAGAAACCTCTCGTCTAGGTAAGCTTCTAGGTATTGATGATGCCGATCCAGTTGATTATGACTTTGATGTTGGTTTTAAATCAGATGATGGTCCTCGACTGTTTACAAGGGCCCGAGCTACCTTTCAGCTATGGCCAAGCGCAGATTCAAACTTACGTTTAAGCCAATCGGTATTCTGGCTGGATGGCCTTGGTTATGGTGAAGAGACATTACTGGAATATAACCAAACACTTTCAGATATCACCCTGTTTCGCTGGGTAACAGCGGCCGAGTATTCAGAAGAAACAGAAGGTTTAAGGCTTGAGCAAAACCTTATCTTTTTCCAACAACTGGACCAAAAACGTGGCTTGTCATACAGGATGCAAATGCTTGGCCACACCCGCCCAACCCTAAATGTGGTGGAATATGGCTTTCATATCCTTTACAGACGTAACTTTCTTAAGCCATGGCTCTACTATGAGCTAGAACCAAGTGTATATTGGCCATTGGAAATTGAAAGAGATATGGCTTTAAGAATGGTGTTTAGAGTTGAAGTGCAGCTTGGGCAGCAAATTAAATAGCCGCTCTAGCACTAGTGACGAGCAATACACACTCGATTACGGCCTCCACGCTTGGCATCATAAAGAGCTTCATCAGCACTGACCGTAATAAAATTTTGATTTTGCTCCGTTAACTCAGCAATTCCGCAGCTTAATGTGGAGGTAAATTCACCTTTAGATGAATGATATCGAAACTTAGAATATTGCTCACGAATATCATTTAAAAAGACTTTTGCATCCTCAACAGTTGTATTAGTTAATACAATTGCAAACTCTTCACCACCATAGCGACCAACAAAGTCAGACTTACGCAAACGTTGTTTTAGAAACATCGCAAGTCGCTTGATAACTCTATCTCCTTCCGGATGACCATAAGTATCGTTAACACTCTTAAAGTGATCTATATCCACCATCGCAAAACACAGTGGTGTACCAGAGCTAAGCGCTTTATCGATCTCTTGGTGAAGATGCTTTAAAATACGGGTATGATTCAATAAGCCTGTTAAAGAGTCTCTGTGCATTAAGGTCACAAGTTCGCGGGCTCTTCTGCCACGGGCTTTAATTTCTGCTACGAGGTACTTCGCTTCTTCAGATTTACTAATAAAATCATCGGCACCAAACCCCATCGCAGAGACTTGCTTTTCTTTGTCTTCTTCCGCTGATAAGAACACAATTGGAATATGGTGATACTCTTCAAGCTGTCGAATCACCTGAGCAAGCTCAGTTCCCATACAGCTTGGCATATACATATCAAGAAGAATAATTTCAGGGTTTACTGTTTCAATTGTATCCATGATCAACAATGGATCATTAATGACTTCAGTAATTAAACCACCTTGATTTAATGCTCTTTGGGTTGCAAGGCCTTGGCTGCGAGAATCATCAACAATAAGGACACGATAAGGTGCTGGAGGCATAAGTTGAGTAAGCTCTTCAAGCTCCTCAACGACTCGACCAACATCAAGCTGAGAAGTATGAAAAAAGCGACCACCCGTCCGTGTTGCCATAAGACGTGTAAAAATATTGGCGGCTTTTTCAGAAAAAACAATACACTCAACTGGATGCTCGTATTGGGCTTGGGCTTTTTTGAGCGCTTCAAGACCTGCCAGTTCACGGTCTTTTACTTCGAGCCCTTCCGTATCTTTTGAAAAGGCAACGTCCATAATGACACATGCTGGTCTTCTAGATTTCATTTCAGACTCAAATTCATAGAGCGTTGTTGTGACCAAAACACGAAAACCAAAAAACTCAAGCTGTTCAGAAAGTTTGAAAGCTTCCTCGATATTATGCATTGCAATATAAACAGGCTTTTTCGGGTTTAATACATTCGCTGACTCATATTCTTCATTATCAGTACGACGTAATGCCAAATGGCTTAATTGGCCAATTAAATCAGTTAACTCATGCAGCACTTCTGGGTTTGGAGTTAACGTATCACTATCGACTAGATCAAGGCACTGCATAATCTGACGAGCAGCACGACGATGAGATTCTTCATTAAAATGTTGAGCAAAGCGAATTAAGGTTTGAATAGCATGCTTAAACTCATCAAGTCCCATCGTTGTCCATGGGCCATCATTTAATTGGCACCAAAGTCCAAGAATAACTCGCACTTGATTCGTCACACGCTTTGCAAAAAAGCGTCTGAGCTGCATTTGTTGCATCGTATTAGATCGCATTCTCGATCAAATCCTCAATTAAAACCTGTACAACTTGAGTTGATACTTTAAGTCTATATCAAAAAGTTCAACAACTTGATAAAGGTTTGTAACCCCCATCCCATCGAACACCTATAGCGGCTAAAAAGTTATCTATACTGCAAAATAGAGGCCAAAAAAAATATGTTTGAAAAAGATAAGGGTCTCTAAAAAATCAGTCTTTGTATAAAGTCTAGCGCTAACAATAACTTCCGGCAATAAAATGGACAACATTACTGTTGACAAACTTGGATGTAACACTTAATAAGAGGGTCCATCGTGACACTATTCAGACACTTGACTTGGCTGGTCCTATTTTTTTCTTTCTTAATTCAAGCAGGCAGTGCAAGCCTGTTTATATGGCATAGCCAAAGCACAATAAATGATAATAATCAAAATCAAGCGCATAATACTGCTGAGTTTCTTATTAATACTTTAGCCGTGAATGCACACCAGCAAGATCTCAATTATTTTATTGATCCAAATCAGCTACAACAGCTGACAGATCCTTTAATTGAGTCAGGCCAATACAAATCTATTGCGGTATTTCAAGGTGATCAAGTGCTCTATTCACAAGAGCTACCATTGATTATTGACGCTGTGCCTACTTGGTTCTCCAAGCGATTTGGTATTCAAAGCTCACCAATTAATATCAATAAAATGATTAACTCATCTGACATCCAAGTTGTTGTTGAGATGAACCAAGAAAAAACAAACTACAACCTGTTCCGCACTGTTAAAAATGCAGCGCAGTGGGTTCTTATTGGCATGATTGCAACAAGCATCGCCCTCTTCTATTCAATGAAAAAGCTGCTCTCACCACTGAATGAACTTGAAAAACATGCCAAAGCGATTAGTAATAGGCAGTTTGACCATATAATGCCTATTCCTCAAACAAGAGAATTACAACAAGTCGCTGTGGCAATGAATACTATGTCGAATAAACTGCATCAACTTTTCAATGAGCAACTTGATATTATTCAACATGCAAGAGCCCTTGCCTTTGAAGATCACCTCACTGGTCTCCCGAATAGCATTTCTTTTGAGAATGTTGTTCAGCTCATGCAAAATAATTATGAAGACCACAAGAATGGCTTTATTATTCTTTGCAAGCTTGATGGAATTACTAAAGAAAATAGAAAATCAGGTCGCCAAATCACAGATCAATTTATCAAAACATTTAGCCAAACTTGGCATGATGCCTGGAAGCTAAAAACAGACTCTTCGTTTGTTGCAAGATATAATAGCTCTGAGTTTTTGGCTTGGTTTGAAACGAAAAACTATGAAGATATTCATAGTGTTATTCAACAAATTCAAACTCGATTCAACGATCAAAAAAACCAACAAAAACAAGGTGCTTTTTTAAATATTCACATGAGCCTCTATTTCTTTGATAGCAGAAATCACGTTGATACTTGGGCAATGATTTATGATCGCCTCATTGGCAATGTACAATATGCTGTAGAGCAAAACAGCTTATGCATAGGGCCTGACTACAGATCAAATGCAATTACACCAGTGGAGTATGCAGCAAGTCATCATCAAAAGATATGCACAGGCGATGTGTGTTATAGCCAAAAAGAATGGAGTGAAATATTAACAAATGCAATTGCTGAAAAGAATATTATCTTAAAGTTCCAGCCAATTGCTTGCCTGCAAACAGATAATCATCAAAATATTCCATATTCTGAGTGTTTTATGCGTTTACCACATGATGGTCAACTTTATACCGGGGCAGAAATATGGCCCGTGATCGATGAGCTTGGGCTAACCTATGCATTTGATCGACTGATTATTCAAATGGCACTAGCGCATTTAAATGAAAACCCTTGTCATAAATTAAGCTTAAATATTTCAAACTCAACATTGGAAAACTCTGATTTTACAAATTGGTTAGAACAACTTTTGAAAAACTACCCTGATTTAATTGATTGTTTATCAATTGATGTTAAAGAGTCATTCTTAGAAAGCCCTAAAGCGATCAATACTCTTGTTGAGCTAAAAACAATGGGGATTAATTTAATTCTGGATCGTACAATTGCACATAAAAGCACTATTGATAACTTTGTACGACTGCCAGTTTCAGCACTTAAAATTAATATCCAGTTTTTAAAGCAAGCGCAGCAAGTTCATAATGATAGCCAGGATCAAAACGACGATGAAGTGACACAGGCACAACATCAACATCTTTTCATTACGCATCTTATTACGCTTTGTCGATCTTGTGATGTTGCCATTATTATTGATGGCATTGAAACAGAACAAGACAGTGACCTTGCTTGGCAGTTCAAACCAACAGCAGCCCAAGGGTATTACCTCTGCACACCTTTGGACTCTTGCCAAGAATGCGATAACTGGCGTCAAGTACCTCACCATGACCAAAAGGCATCTTAGGCTAACTACATTAGAGACTTTGCCTCGCCTAGAGCACCGAGCTTATCGGTGCTTTTTCTTATTAAATCTCCCGAATCACCCTCTTCTCAATTTACCCTAGAGTTTTAAATCTAGATGGCGTATGATCTTTGTGACTGATGCGCCCAAATGCACCTCGCGTGTAGGGCTTTGCACGTCTTCTATATTCAAGAATGTGACAACACTTACAGAGGTATCCCATGTCTACTGATGTTTCTCAAAGAGTCCAGGCTGTTAAACCATCCCCAACTCTCGCAATCACTTCCAAAGCTGCAGAGCTTAAAGCAGCTGGCCGTGACGTTGTTGGTCTAGGTGCAGGCGAACCTGATTTCCCAACTCCAGCCCATATTTGTGAAGCAGCGATCAACGCGATTAACGAAGGTCAAACTCGTTATACAGCTGTTGACGGTACTCCAGCTCTTAAACAAGCAATTATCGACAAGTTCAAGCGTGATAATGGTTTAGAGTACAAGGCAGATCAAATTCTTGTTTCTGTTGGCGGCAAGCAAAGCTTCTTCAACCTCAGCATCGCTCTTCTTAATGATGGTGATGAAGTGATCATCCCTGCTCCATACTGGGTAAGCTACCCAGACATGGTTCTTCTTGGTGGTGGTAAGCCTGTGATCGTTGAAGCGTCTCAAGAACAAAACTTCAAAATTACACCAGAGCAATTAAAAGCAACAATCACTGAAAAAACAAAGCTTGTTGTGCTTAACAGCCCATCAAACCCAACTGGTGTTGCTTACACTCGTAAAGAACTTGAAGGTCTTGGTGAAGTTCTACGTCAACACCCAGGTGTTTACATCGCAACTGACGATATGTATGAGCACATCCTTTGGTCAAGCGAGCCTTTCTGCAACATCGTAATGGCATGCCCAGACCTGTTTGACCGTACATTCGTTCTTAACGGTGTTTCTAAAGCGTACAGCATGACTGGCTGGCGTATCGGCTACGCAGGTGGCCCAGCTGAAATCATCAAAGCAATGAAGAAAGTACAAGGTCAAAGTACATCTAACCCATGTTCAGTATCTCAAGCAGCTGCTGTTGCCGCTCTTAATGGCCCACAAGATTGCATCGCTGAAATGAACGTGTCTTTCAAAGATCGTCATGACAAAGTTCTTGCTCGTCTAAACGACATGGATGGTATTTCTTGCCTTCCAGCTGACGGTACTTTCTACCTATTCCCAAATGTAGAAGGCCTAATGAAGAAGCTTGGTTTTGAAAGCGACGTTGAGTTTGCTGCAGACCTTCTTGAAAAAGGCGAAGTTGCTTTAGTACCAGGCTCTGCCTTTGGTCTTAACGGTCACCTTCGTCTATCTTTTGCAACAAGCCAAGCTGCGCTTGATAAAGCACTAGATAAACTTCAAAAGTTCATTGATGCGCAAGCATAATTGAATGAGCTTGAAAAAAGGTGCTTCGGCACCTTTTTTTATGCCCGTTTTTTATACTCTTCATCTTAAAGTTACATAATTTGAAAGTGATTGGGCATCATTTTCAGCTATGATAGTTTCGTTAGCCTTAATGAATATAACCATCTTAAGGGCGTCTTAAGGATAAGAGCCTATGGTCAAACAATTAAACGTTTATCCGCATTGCTAGAATGACATACCTACTAGCATTTAGGCATAATATAAACTATTGACAGATAAACACTTACGAGACCAAACACATATGGATATGGAATAACAACAATGCTAGAAGTAATCATATCGTCCCTTACTGGCCCTGACGCATGGAAGTTCTATTCCATTCCTTTAATAGCAGCCTTTGTAGGCTGGTTCACAAACTGGGTTGCGATCAAGCTCACATTTCACCCGCTGGAATTTATTGGTAAACCACCACTACTTGGCTGGCAAGGTATTATTCCCGCCAAAGTTGAAAAAATGGCCAGCATTGTTGTTGACCAAACCCTCTCCAAGCTGGGAACTCTTGATGAATTTTTTCAGGAAATGGAACCTGAAAAAATTGCCCACCATGTACACCACTTTATTGATGAGCGCATAGAGACTTACACAGATGAAGTCATGCAGGAAAAAAATGCTGTTCTATGGGCTAACCTGCCACTTAAAATTAAGCAGCGACTCTATGCTCGCACCCGCAAACAGCTGCCAGAACTCACAGAAGGTCTAGTCAAAGACATTGGCACTCATATCGAAGAGCTTGTGGACCTGAAGCATATGATCGTGGCGCAAATGAGCAGTGATAAAGCACTGATGAATAAAGTCTTTTTTGAAGTGGGTGAAAAAGAGTTTAAGTTTATTATTAGTTCTGGCGCTCTTTTTGGTGGCCTCTTCGGGCTTATTCAGATGTTTATTTGGATTTTCTGGTCACAAAACTGGATTCTACCTGCCTTTGGCCTGCTCGTTGGCCTTGCCACCAACTGGATTGCGCTCAATATTATTTTTAGACCACTTAAACCCTTTAAAATTGGCCCTTATGTGATTCAAGGCTTATTTTTAAAACGCCAACAAGAAGTATCAGCAACCTTCTGCCAACTTGTAACAGAGGAAGTTTTAACAATTCAGCGTATAGTTGAAGAAATGATGCACGGCCCTCGTCAAGACCGCACCAAAGTGCTTATTAAAAAGCATCTGAAGCCAATCATCGATACAGCCAGCGTAAGAACCCTTGCACAGCTTACTGTTGGTCTATCAGGCTATGCTAATTTAAAACATGCACTTGAAGAAAAAGCATTAGAAGTTTCAACAGCACCTTTTGATAATGCCAAGTTTAATAAAGAGCGCGCTGAAGTTGTTGCAGCTCTTTTTGAAGACCGCATGTCGCAACTGAGCCCTTCAGAATTCCAAGACTTATTACGCCCTGCCTTTCAAGAAGACGAGTGGATATTAATTTTGCTTGGTGGCTTACTTGGTGCTCTAGCTGGTGTTGCTCAGCTGACACTGGTATTTTAAAAGAAACGCTGTCTGAAGGAGTAAACAGATGAGGCAACGAGAATCATCATGATTGATATGAATTTAAGCCATCCAGTTATTTGGGTTGTTGGCTTTGTTGCTGCTGTAGCATTACCCATAGCCATTTTGAGATCCGCACAATGGATTATTTTGCGTGCAGGCGAAGAACGACTTCAAGCCATTCCCTTTTCCATATGGCAGCCCTTGTATGAGAAGTTTTTGAGGCTTTCTCATCAGTGCCTTTATGGACTCAGCTTAAAGTTACCTCGCCATGACCTTTATAAAGCGATGAATCCAGAGCGCTGTACACAACAAACACTTAAGGTGCTTATTCCTTATACAGAATCGTTAACAGATCAGTTAATTCAACCACTTAGCCCAGTTATTTGGGATAACATGCCTCAAGCCATGCGTATGCCGATTTACCATCGCGTGACAACAAAGTTCAGACCATGCATTGATAAGCTCATTGAATATCTCGACTTTATTGTCTGTGATCTTTTTGACCATGATAAATTTGTTTACCAAGAGCTGTCTAAGCAAGAGACGGGCTATCGATTTATTAGCACAGAAGCGCTTCACCAATATTGGTCAAATCTAAGTAAGTCCAGCATCAAGCTTAGCTGCTTTTGTATCATATTCTATTTTTTAGCATGCCTTATAGCGCCTAAATTAGCATCAATGACTATACTCCTAGTATTGCCCATTATTTGCACAGGCATTGTAACGTTTTACACCCAGCCTTTGACCAAATCAATGCAAGCAGGCTTTGCTCGCTGCTTAGGGTATTGGCTTGGTGAAAAAATCTATTTAATGGATCAATTTATCAATAAGATGAGAAATGGAGGCTGTCCACCAACTGAGCTTCAAGGTGTCATTAATAAAGCGTTTCAACCATTGATTGAAGACTTACCTCTTAAAACATTGGCGCAATTTGGCCTTGGCCGCCAAGCCCCTCTGGACTTAAGAGCAAACTTGATCAACTACGTCATCTTAAATGCTTCTACACCATTTGAGCACAGTCAGTTTCGCCAAGAGCGAGCGCTGGAGCTGAGTGCTGCATTTGAAGAAGCCTTGAAAGAAACAGCGCTTAATGAAATACAGCTTGCACTGAAACCAATTCATCAGCTGCTGCTCAAAATTATATGGTCAGTCACAGTGAGTTTCGGCATTGTTATCGCATTAACTCTCTGTTTTATATAAAAAGGAAGATGTTGAATGTCCCAACACGATGATTTTCGATTACGAGTTCTAATTATCCATCGAAATTTTGAATCTATTTACCCACTGTCGTGCATGCTGAGTGATGAAGCTCACAATGTACAGATTCTTGCTGCCGAGCATCTTGATGAAGCAACTCGTAAAATTGCCAGCGCCCTCTTTCATCTCATTCTTGTCGACGTTAACATTGACCGTCGTGGTATTTTTCATGTGATCGAAGAGCTCGAATCTCATGCACCAGGCGTCCCTACAGTGCTACTTACAACGGATGATCAAGAAGAAAACGCAGAGAAAATGCTCAAGCGTGGCTTTATGGATTATATTCTATGCCCAAGTGACTTCCACCCAGGTATTATCAAGCGTGTGCTTCGCTATGCTCGTCAAATTTTGAATAATGAAGAACAAATTGCCAAGCTCTCTCATTTCGACCAGCTCACAGGTGTTGCTAATCGCTACCTCTTCAGAGATCGCCTAGAGCATGCAGTCATCCGCTCTCAACGTGAACAAAAAAACGTTGCTTTACTTCTGCTTGATATTAATCAATTCCATACGATCAATGATCATTATGGCCTTGAAACTGGTGACCAGATTCTTGTACAGGTTGCAGAGCGACTTGGTCGCAATCTTCGTAAGCAAGATACCATTGCTCGCTTTGGTGGCGATGAGTTTAGTCTTATTCTCGAAAACTTAGCTGATATTAAAGATGCAGGCTATATTGCACAGCATTTATTGGATCTTGTCACTAAACCATTTATGTTTGGCACAAAACCAATTTCGATAACCCTTTCAATTGGTATTGCTATTGGCGCACCAGACCTTACCTATGACCCTGCTACACTGCTCAAGCAGGCAGACATTGCGCGTTATAGAGCTAAAGAAAAGAGCCATTCTGATTTCCAATACTTCGCAGATTCCTTAAATGAAGCAATTCATACAGATATTGGAATTGGCCGTAACCTAACAGACGCACTACAAAGGATATTTCATCAAAAACCCGATTCGGAGTAATCAAGTATGGAAGCAAATGGACGCGCTTTTAACCATCAAGAACAAACAACCGAACACAATGAATTAATACAAACGTCCAAACCATTGACTGAGCATCAGCAGGATGCATTTGCTCAGATTCAAAACTGGTTTCCTGGTGTCAGCTTTAAATGCTTTACCCGCGCTGTACCAAACTCAGTAGGACAAGATTACCTTGTGGCCATCGCCGAACTTGATGGCCCAAGCGCAACTCAAGGTGGAAGTAGCCTTGCATCTCAATCCATTTGGATTATGGCAACCCTGCCCGAGATAAGTGATAAAATCTTTATCAGTGCTTATCAAGAACACCCAAAACCATTTTTTGATTTTATGGCATCACTCGATGCTAAAAGCGAAACAGCAGATCAGATGGTTGAAGGCTATCGAGCGAAGATTCATCACACTATTTTAGAAAATAGAAATCAAAAATCTTTTATCCTTGCTGAATTCAGCAATATCTGGCCAAAGCTCATACTCAACCCAAAAAAAGTATCGCAAAACGCAACGCTACTGCATTCAGAGGATGATGGCTTTACAGGGCTAGTGGTTGCTTTTTCACAGCAGCCCTTCTCAAAACTGGACCCTTCAGGTAAACAGCAATATGAGCTTCACGCCATCGCTCGTAAAGCATCGCACTTGGCAGATATAGCCTTACCTGCTGCCAATATGAGTTATCTTGAAGAAGAAATTAAAGAGGAAAAACCGCTATCACCACATATTGCGGCCATGACCATGGGCCACAGTATTAAATCAGAATACACTCCACCGCCAAAAGCACCCCATTATGTAAATCAACCAGAAAGCCATTCTCTAAGCCCTAAAGACCAAAAGCTACTACGCCAAATTCGTCGAAAAGCACGCATCACCAAACTTCTTATTGGTCTTACATTAACAGCTGGTGCAGCAGCAGCTTACAGCTACTATTACTATTTTATGTAATGTACACAATAAATCCTTTAGTCTATGCCAATAGACTAAGGGCTCACCCTACAAAAGAATAATCATGATCATTTTTCTGACAATAACTGCTGCTTTTCTGCTTATGGCAACATGCCTTCCCATGACTAATATACGCCACTGGTGTGTGCGAGACTTTGACTTTCCCAGAGTGCAGCTGGCTTTACTTGCCTATGTAACACTTGCGATTGATCTCATTTACTCTCCAGAAAGCTCGCTTTACTATTGGAGCATCACACTGAGCCTTCTCTTTTGCGCCCTCTGGCAAACTGCATGGATTTTACCTTACACACCACTTTGGAAAAAAGAGGTTCATAGCGTTCATGTATACGAAAAAAGCCTTAAAATTCTTACTTCTAATGTCTTGCAAACAAATCACAATTCCGAAGCGCTTTTAAAGCTTGTGAAACAAGAGCAACCAGATATTCTGGTCACGCTCGAATCTAACCAATGGTGGGAAGATCAACTTAAAGAAATTGAAGCTTTTATGCCACACACAGTTAAATGCCCTCTTGAAAACCTCTATGGCATGCACCTCTACTCAAAACTGCCATTAAGTAACACTGAGCTTCAATTTCTTGTGGAAGATGATGTCCCCTCAATTCATACCGCTATTCATCTTGATGATAAGCACACCATTGAAACTCACTTTGTGCATCCAGCACCACCAAGCCCAACAGAAAATGAAACATCTAAAGAGCGGGAAATAGAATTACTTCTTTTAGCAAAAGCACTTCAGGACTCAAAAAATCCAATCATAGTCACAGGTGATCTCAACGATGTTGCATGGTCGAAAACAACACGACAGTTTAGAGCTTTAAGTAAACTCTTAGACCCTCGAATTGGTAGAGGCATGTTCAATACATTCCATGCGTCATACCCATTTTTGCGCTGGCCATTAGATCACCTTTTCCACAGCAAACACTTTAAATTAGTCGAAATGCGCCGCCTACCATCAATAGGTTCAGACCATTTTCCATTGCTTACACACCTCGCCTACGCACCTGATGCAAAACAGGCACAAGATGATATTGAAGTTGATCAAGATGATTTTGAGGAAACAAAAGAATTGTTTAAAGAAGAAAATGTTTCAACTCAGGATATACCTGAGTTGAAGGGGTAATTATAGAGAGCTCAGGCTCACCGCCTTCTTCGTAAGCTTTGGCACAACATCGTATTTCACAATGCGACCTGTTTGAGGGTCGGTAATAAACGCCATAATATAGCCAATGCCATGTACGCTATGAACATTTGTTGGGCCGACTTGGTAGGCAGGAAAACTGTCATGAATGTAGTAGCTTGTCTGCTCTCCTAGTAATTCATTCACAACCTCAACCGGCTGGCCTATTAAGTTATGAGTATTGAGAAGATCATACAGCATTGCACCTCGCTCTTCCCTTTCAGCCTCTGCCCAGGCGGCCTTTGAAAAAGAGCTCGTACCAAGCACTTTTAAATCTTCGACATTGAAAGGTTCAGGCTCTGAACTGCAACCAGTAAAGCAAAGAACGGACAGCAATAGAGTTAAAAAAGTTAGTATTTTCATAAGCATGCACTTCAAGGGCCAAGGTAATGAAATATGATCAGATTTATTAGGTTCTAGACGTTAACACGCTTTAGGTGAGCAACCAATCAATGCTCACCTTATTGTGTTTATTTTATTCGATAAGAATAAAAGAGTAATACGAATGAACTTTTGAGCATATGTTAAAGCTTAAATTCTGTTGTCATCTTCGCAGTGTGTTGAAGTAGTTCTGGGCCACCGACTCGACCATGACCAGGAATAACCGTTTGAACATCAGGATAATGCTTAATTAGGCGTTTTGAGGATGCAGGCCAGTCTTTGACATTGGCGTCTGCAATATTACCCAAACCAAAGCTTTGCTGGCTTCTCACAAAGCAACCACCTAAAAGCACCTTATGCTGCGGTAACCAAACCACATGATTATCTTGAGTATGCCCTGGCCCTGGGTAATAGACTTCGATGTCGTCTTTCAATAACCAGAAACTTTCATCATCAAATGTATGAGTAGCTTGAGGCTTATTTTGAGCTTTGAGTAACTCGTTTGTCATTTGTGATGCATAGGTTGGTATGTCTTGGCTGTTAAGATACTCAATTCCAATGGCGCGGTCAGCATGAAAATGGGTTGAGATACTGGCTTTTAAAGTCCAGCCATGTTGTTGAATCCAGTGATGAAGGGCTTCAGTTTCCTTTGCTGACCATGGCGTATCAAGTAAATAGGCATCTGTGCCTTCAATTACGACAAGACCATTTGAACTTACAACTCCAAAGCCTTCAATGTCTTGCGATGTCACATGCAAGTACATGGTGTCGTTGAGTTTTTCAATTTGCATTTCAGGCGCTTTATCTGCCGCAAAAGTTATATTTGAAACCAATAAAAGAACGAAAGCAACTTGAAGCATTTTAATCAGACGCATAAATTTTACCCAAAAACAGAACTAAGACCATATATTTATATAATTGCTTTAACACTATAAAAGACTAACACATGGAGTTGTGATTTATCTACGACATAGACTTGTCCCCTCAAATTCCATTAAAAAGGTACAATATCATGCCTAATACAATTAGCCCGCCAGTTTTTGCATCGCAACCATTTAAAGAAGTTGCAGGTCTTATGAATAAAGAAGTAGGTAAAACCTATTCTTTTTCACGCCTATCGCAAATTGAAAGCGTTGAAGGCCGAGCAGTTAACCTTACCCACGACCTTCAGCCTGGTGGTAAATATACATTTACTTATGGTCGAGATACACTTTCATACGGCATGATGCATGCGCCTCATATACGTACAATTAACTTCCCCATGCACAACTATAACCGTGAACAGGAAGGCGAAGGCGATAACGCAACCTTCCTTTACACACAAAAAGAGCCAACAAAAACTTGGTTAGGCTTCGATGTACCAAACTCGAAAGCAAATCAAAAACTAGGATATGGTGAGAAAACGTCTTTAAAGCTTGATATTGAAGTAAGAATTAAAGCGTCGGTAGACATGAGATCAAAACTGGTAAGTGAACAATTCGATCTTGAAATAACCGGCGCAAAAGCACTTTATCACAACGAATAAAAGTAAAGCTCAAGTATTAAGTACTATACCTGAGCTTTTTTAAAACTAAATCACATCAAACACCCAAGTTGCGCCAATATTAAAGCGCAGCTCGTCTTCTTCTGGCTCTAGGGTTTCTTGAATTAATGTAATTCGATAATCAAGCCCTTCAAATACAGGTTTTTGCCAGGATACATAAAAACGTTCTGGTTCAAAACCTTGGTTATAAAGACCTGAGTTATTTAAGAAAGTTGTTGAAACACTACTACCAAAAGTATTTTCAACTGATAATAATTCATAACCAAATGTCATGACATTATTAAGATTAAGTTCGAATAAATACCCTGTTATTTGTGAATTTAAAGATGATGACTCTGATGTATCAGACAAGACACCATCATGCTCTTGCATTATATATTCACCATGAAAACTTAATACATGATTAAATAAAACAGTGGTTGCATCAGCATAAACACCACCCGTATCTACATCACCAGTAAACATATAAGCAGCATTAACAGGAGTTACCGTTGAATGATGGTCATCGCCATAACGATCATCCATACGACTCGTTGCAGCGCTTTGCATATACCAAGCCCCAAGATCAAAGCTTATATTACTTAGTGTAAAAGACTGCTTTAAAAACGCGCTAACAGGGTTTTCATCAGAAGTAGAAGGCCAGTCATTGCCTTGCCAAACTTCAACGCCCAAGGTTGTGTTTGAATCAAAATGTTTCATGAGCCGTACACCTTGATCTTGCGTATGACCACCAAAAAAAACACTTGTCAACAAAGGCATATCGGCAACAGCACCTACTGAAGCATGCCATTGCATAAGTGGTGTAGAAAGCCCTGGCATTTGACCAAACTGCAATTGCAGCTCATGTTCAAAGGGTACGGTGATAAAGAAATGATCAATATCAATTTGTTCATGACCAGAATGGCGACTCACTTGCCCTTGCACCCTAAATTTATCAAAAGCTTTTGCACCAGAAACACTAACTTCATCTAGCTCAAAACCATCTTGCGAAGGCAAAGCATGCCCACCCATTAAAAAACCGGGCAAAATCCAAGCTTCATTTTGTTCAACAATAGAGTCTGTTCTAAAGGTCATGCTGCCCCTGACTTGTATTGAATCATCCACTTCAGCATGGGTATTTATATGTGCCAAAGTCTGCGTTGAGCTGAGTAAGCTTATGCTACCAATTGATACGATTTTGATTAATTTCATTTAATTTAAACTCTACTTTTTAAAACTATTCGAAGGGATTTGAAAGCGCTGGATTTGTTAAAACACTTTCATCTGTCAGGGATTCAAGAAAAGCAATAACGGCATCTATTTCTTCATCTGTTGCATTAAAACCTGGCACTAAATCAGACTTCAGTGGGTTCAGTCGACCATCCCCAGCATAGGGGCCTGATTCAATTAAACGACCACCTCTTGCATAATGGGCAATCACCTCCCGTAAAGTTGCAATGCTGCCGTCATGCATATAGGGCGCTGTAACTGCGACATTACGTAAACTTTGTGGCCTGAAAAAGCCTTTATCTGCTGGATTATTGGTTAAATCAAATAACCCTTGATCTTCTGCGGGGTAATCGCCTTCACTGGATAAGTTATACAAACCTGTATTAAAAAACTGATTTTGTGCATTAGCAGGATCAGTGTTGTAGTCTCTGTATGATGTGGTTAATTGCGTACCAGTGTGACAATGAAAGCACTCAAATTTTTCACCATTAAATAAAACAAAGCCCTGCTTTTGTTGATCAGTTAATGCATTGTCATCACCTAATAAAAACCGATCAAAAGGAGAATCACCAGAGACAATAGTTCTGACAAAACTGGCTAAAGCAAAAATAATTTTATTTACACTTGCACCAGTTTCACTCTCAGGAAAGGCATCAGCAAACATCTGCACATAAGCTGGGTCTGCATCAAAGCGGGCTAAAACCTCATCGGCATAGACTTCGGTGACGCCAAGTTCAACTGGGTTATCGGCACGTATAGGCACCTCTAATTGATCTTCAATATGAGTAAATCCGTTATTGGCCCATGTAAATGACGCATGATACATAGCATTTACTAAGCCTTGGCTGTTACGCACCAGCTGCTCACCTGTAGCACCAACAGGTCTTGCCACACCATCGCTAAAGGCTTTGTCTTGTTCATGACAAGACTCACAAGACATGGTGTTATTAAAACTTAATCGAGTGTCGTAAAATAAATGTCGACCAAGTTCAATTTTTGCGGCTGTTGGCATGTTTTCTTCTGGAATTGCAGGTATCGCAAAATGATCTGGAATATTTAAAAGTGCTCGCAGCTCAACTTCTGTTTGTGTCACATCAACTTGTGTGCTTGATTTTTCACAACCAAAGAGCATGAGCAAAGTGCCGAACAACATGCACTTTGTTATTTTAAAAAACATAAGGTTCTCTCAACAGAAACAACAAAACTGAAGAGCACATTTATAATGTGCTCTTCGTACAGTCAATTAATACGCAGTTTCAAATTGGAATACACTGTTATTTGCTGCATTTGCAGTGCCATCCGAAAGAGAAAGACCAAAGTTATTAAAAATTGGAGCACAGTCAGGCTGGCTTTCAGCTGGTGCAGAGTGACAAGACACACCTGGGCGAGTTGTACCAGTCATGGACATTTCATCAGAACTCATATCCATACTCATATGATCACTTTCACTTGAAACTTCTTGCACAAAGCTCACGCCATTAAAGAGTGCATCAAGGTTTACAGTAATCACATCTGTGCTTGGATTGAAATTTGAAAGTGATATTTGTGGATTATTCACAAACTCACAAGATTCTTTATCAGCAAGTGCTGTTGCTGCTGCATCAACACAATTACGGCTTCCAATATGAACAGCACCACTTCCTTCATCGCTTGCAGCATTCAAGACACCAAAGTTAAATACAAAGTGGCGGTACCCGCTTGCCCATGACCAGAACATTTCATTCAAAGGTGTTGGCGCATCTTCAGTTGTATAAGAAGCTGTAATTTCTTTCATCATGGCTTGAGGTACACCAATAGTAAAATCAACCTGCGCCACGTCACTTAAAGTAGTTGTACCCGTAATTTGAGAGTTCGTTCGAGCCGTACCTGAGCTGCTTTGGGCGCAGTACCCTGTCACTACGTCTGTAAAGTCGATTAAAGACACACTGCCTGTCTCATCAGCGTATTGAAACTCATTTGAAACCAGCGCTAAGGATTCTGATTGACCGTTGCTGCTTGTCACGACAACATCACTGACATAAAAACGCAAATCTTGCATCTGCACTGTATCTTGGCCATCTAAACCAAACCCAGTGATCACAGATGAACAATCTATATTTTCACCAAAACTTTTTGGAGTGAAATTCAATGTAATTGATTGAGATGAGCCTGTATTGGAGCCCGAATTATTGTTATCAACAATTGTTGTTGAAGAGCTGCTGCCGCCCCCACAAGCTGTCAATAAAAGTGCTGCAGAAACTATAGAAGTGATTTGAAAACGCATATAAAAATCCCACGCAAAAGTGCATGCCCCTTAAAAACACTGGGCATAAAAAATAGAAAAATATGTCTTAAAAAAAAGATTAAAAACTTAAGCGAGAATTTGAGGTGGATCGCGATTGCCGCTGTAACGATATGTCGATCGAGAAATAAAAGTCTTCTCAGTGAATGGCAAACTTTGAGGCAAAATGCCCAGCACCACATCTAAGCTATAAGCCGTGATGAAAACACTTTGAATGCCAGAGCCCCAGTCACAGACAGACTTAGCACTGATGCTACTTTCATTATCGTTCGAATCGTGATGATGGTGGTGGTGAGAGGTTTGCAGAAGAGATGCAAGTGATGCTTGCTGTACAGGGCATATATCAACCCACTGCCCCTGTGACAGCTTGGAAGGCATATAACCTAAAGGCACAATAGCTTCAAGTGCAAAAATACTCAGCAATAGATACGCAAGGCTTTGCTTGAAAACCTTAAAAACTATTGTGTACGCACGAGAAACGACAGACACTGGCAACCCTATTCGTTAAAGAAGTGGGTTGTAGTCTACCCTTATAAAAAGGCACTGATCAATACCAAAAAAATGCCATCTTTTCAGTTTTAACGTTAAGTACCTTGGTAATTTGTTGACATATTTCGTGCCACACTGCCTTCAACGTGGAAGCGCCCTTCTTGTTTAGCAAGAATAACCGCATCATCAATACAGTCAAAAGGTACATTATGTGTTAGCGCTGCTCTTTTTAAATTTTCTATAATACTTTTATCTGTACCAAGAAAGCCTGAAAAGTAAATATGAGCATCTGGATTCAATACAAGAGATTTAACAATATCAAACTCATTTCGATCTCGTAATAACCTGAAAGGTAGTGTTGGGCCTGGCGTATATTTAGGTTTATGAAATCCTGTACCAGCGATGGTTTTAACAGCTGATAAAAAGCGGTTATCTTCATTTTTCTGAATATGTGGCCTTACATGATCACCATGACTGACCAATGCTCTAAATTTTGCATTGAACTGCTGAACACGGGCAGTTGCACGCAATTCCTTAGCAGCAAAACGTTCTGCACTTTTACTGTAATTCATTACACTGTACGAAGGTGCAAACTGAATGTTTGTATCCTTATTTAACAGCATTCTCGATTTAAAAAACGTATTCTCTAATGAGGCAGATGTACCCTGCCCAAACATCAGCATTGGTGTTTGTGGCTTAGGGCAACGGGTAAAGTCTGTTGCAGGAAATCCAGCTAAGCCAACATCCCCTTCTTTAAGGCCAGATAAATACATACTATTACTGGTTGGGTCTTTCTTCTGAACACGAAGATAAATACTGAGAGTACCGTCGTCATTACCACCTTGCTGAGATTCAACGGTGTAATACCTAAATTTCTCAGTGGAAAGCTGTTGAACGTCATCTTTAAATTGATCTTGGTCTAGCGCATCGCTATAGCTTTGTTTTAACTCTGTTTTAAATTCTTCAGAGGTATGACGTAAGTCCATAATCGCTAAATGCTGACCAGGAGTAAATAAGGATGGCAGTTCTTTATCTGCATCAGCAGGAAAAGAAAAAGTCAGTTTTAAAGCATCAGCTTTTGTTACATCTTTTTCACCTTTTTGAGCAGACTCAACTTTCTCAACTTTAAATGCAGCAGGCTTATTATCGCCAGGAAAGAGCTGGCCCCACTGATGACCAGGTGTTAACCCCTTAAAACCTGTTTCAGCTTTGGTTGCTATAAGCGGAGCATCTAAATTAATTGCTGTGCGCAGTTTTTGAAGTAAGCTTTCTGACATTGGTGCATATTGGCATTTTGTAGCGTGCTCAAGCCAGGCACCAACAAGTGGCCGTCTTGGCCAGTCTGAATTCCAGTGATGCTCAGTCAGAAGACGATCAGCCCATTTTTCCAAAGTATGTGTATAGGCTTGCGCATCACCTTTGAAAAAGGCGCCAATACAGCGATCACGATCCGCTTTTGACATATTTTGGCCTAAACCAAATCGAATAACATTTTTTTCAATGGCTTCTTTTTGAGGAGGTGTAACATCTGATCGATGCCATAAGTTTGCAGCATGAACATGAAACAAAGGCGCATCTTGATCAATTGTCATCGTTTTAAGATAAAGCGACTTTGCTTCTTTACTTAATTGCTCAACTTTGAAATCAAGAAATCGCTGTTTAACACCTGCTAATGCTTGGCTAAGCTCATTTTTTTCTGCAGGGTGAAGCTTTGACTGATCTATAAGGGTTTGCGCATGCTCGTATTCTGCATCAAGATGATCAGCATCATTATTAATCAGATCAATACACTCAAACACCGACTTGGACATCTCTTTAATCTGATCCACAGCATGGTTAATTTCGAGTAATCTTGGTGGCTCTACTCTTGAATTGTCAGTGACAGCCTTTAAACCTTCAAACATCAAATCAAAAGCAATACTCGTTTGATTTTGTGCAGCTTTATTTTGAAATGCGTCAGCAAGCCTGCGCTCTATTGGGCTTTGAGTTTCTAATGCAATGCTGTTTAAAGGTAAATATGCTGTAGCCACCGAATGCTCCTCGTATCAAATCACACTCAAATGATAATGAGAATAAGAATGATTCGCAATAGTATTTAATAGCTGATTACAAATTAGCCATTATCATAGAATCGATAAGAAGTTATGTCAGGGTTTATATATCTTTCAGGTTAAGAAGAATAGAATCCTCTCAGCCAGTTAAGCTTTTTTAGCTCTATAAATAATGATATCATTGCAACAGCGAAGCCAATTTAGATTGCTTTGCACAACAATAAGAAGATACGAAGAGATAACATTTGAGAGACACACATTTTCAGTATTTGCCTCAATACTAAGCCCCTACTGCCCTTGCGCACTGGCACCACTTAACAACATGAATCTGTTACGAATTCACAATAGACACTTTTAGCTAGAACAGGCTATTAGTCTTACTTACAGGAGTGTGCTCTTCAGAATTATAGGCTTTACTATAATAAAGATGCTTTTGAATAATGCCCGTAACCAATCACAATAAAAAGGATTGTAAGGACACACAGCAAGCATACCTGAGGATTCGCCTTCGCTAGAAGTTATGATTTGGAGACAACATATGGCAACACAACAACACCAGGCAACCAAAGGTCGCAAAAAAGGCCCAAAATTAACGCAAGACGGTAAAATAACAGTATTTGATATGGAAGATGCTACATACGGCATCCGTGAAATTATCGATCTGATTCGCTATATTCCAGAAGGCCAAGATGTATTCTTCGGCGCGGAAATGATTAAGAAAACATTGAGCTCTATGCAGATCTCAATTCATGACATCATGCAAGATGGTGTTGAAAAACGTAAGCTTGCAGCCAAAACAATTCAGCATCTAGTTGCAGAAATCTCTGATTATCAAAGACGTATCCAGTCACTTAAAGGTCATATCCGTCATCTTCGTTTTGAATTAGGCGAAATTCAAGACACGTGTCATTACCTTCTATCTGATGATATGGAACTTGGCCAATACCAACATATTTTAGATGAAGTACCTCGCTCTCCAATTGAAGGGTTTGACGCGGAAGATGAACTTGTTGAATCTCACCTACACCAAATGGATGCCGCTGAGAAAGCAAATGAGTCTGAAGAATCAGCTGAGGCTTCAGATCAAGATTTTAAACAAAATGACACTCTTGTTGAATCTACACCTGTAGCTGATGAAGACTTTGTACCAGATGCATTCAAAAATCCTGATGAAGACTACAAAGAAGGTAATAGCGAAGAGTCTTTGCAAAACCTGACAGATGAAGTCTTTAACCCTGATCGATTCGACGATGACAATGGTGTCAACCAGAATGATCTTACCATCGACGAAGTATCGGAACTTGAAGAAGAAAGCACACCAGCACCTGAAGAGAAAGATAACGGTGACGAACAACCAAAAAATCTTTAAAATGCTTGGTTAAAGAGTAACCTGTGAGATCTGATCCTCTACTCCCCATAGTTATGTCTCACAGTGCTCACCCTACTCTATTTCAAAACAGTCATAGAGAAGTTCAAATTTGATAATTGGAGATACCTCCCTTGCAATGCTTAGTTGTTGATGACTCAAAATCAGCTCGATTTACGCTCAAAAGAGCACTGATTAATCTTGGTCATGAAGTTATCACGGTTGAAAGCGGTGAACAGGCTTTAGAAGTGCTTTGCGCTGAAGAACCTCAGGTGATTTTTATGGATCATCTTATGCCTGGTCTTGATGGCTTTGAAACATCCAAAAAAATTCGCTCTCAAAACAGCTTTGCAAATACTCCAATTATCATGTGCACAGCTAAAGACAGTGACTCTTATGCAGTTGAAGCCAAAAAAATTGGCCTGAGTGGCACATTGCCTAAACCTGCTACAGAAGAGCAAATCAAAACCCTCTTAGAGGACATATTTGCAGATATGCACGTAAAAGAACCTGAAGCAGAGCAATCAGACATTCAAGAAGAGCTCTCTCCTCCACCACAACAAGAACGCCCAGCTCAAGCCTCAGGCTATTCTGCCGCTGCAGATTTAGCACTCAATGATCAGCTTAGAAGTTTAATTCGAGCAGAAGCTGAAGGTAGAGCGCGCGATTCAGCTCAACGACTCCTCAGTGATTCTTGGGGCCGTTTTAGAGGCAATTTGCAAGAAGATGTGCGCCAACAGACATTGGAAATGTTTAACCAACATATTCAAACATCAATGGACTCAATTACTACGGAAGTGCGTTCCACTATTAATGCAAATCTTTCTTCCGAGTTAAGGCATTATGTTGATAAAAAGCTGAGTACGAGCGAAACACAAGCGCAGCTTCAATATAACGATCTAACAACGAAGATGAATGGTTTAAAACGTCAGTTTGAGCTACAAAAATTCGATCCTATTGCTCTTCAAGAGACAATTCTAGAAGATGCACGTCGTGCTGCTGAATATACTGCAACACATAAAGCCGTGGATACTGCTCGTAAAATTGCAAAAGAGCTTTGCGAAGACACAATGAATGAGCTACTTGATACTTCCCTTCTTGAAAATTTTGAAAAGCAATTATTGGACATCACTGAAGAGCTTGAGAATCAAACCAATAAAGCGAAAACACTCACTATTGTGGCTTCATTTGCAGGTGTACTTGCAGTACTCTCCTTCACAGTTGCTGTTTGGGCTCTGTTGTAAATATTGCTTAACTTTACCTAAAAAAAAAAGACCAGTCATGCTGGTCTTTTTTTTAGATCAGAACATACCTTGGCTTTAGAACGAGTAGACCAAGTTAATGGATGTCTCTTTATCTAAGCTTTCTTTCTCGATACTTGTATCTTCATCAATTGCAGGATCAGAGTTATGCTTCATTGTGAAGGATAGCTTCATCGCAAGCTGACCAACGATTTGTGCAGAAAGTGAAGTTACAGATGTAGAAATTGTTCTTTCATCACCAGCATCAATGTCAAGGATTTGCGAGAACTTGCTTGTGTCACCGATACGCTGGTCGAATAGGAAAGATGTTGCAATAACCGCTTCATCTTCACGCTCACCAACTTCTGGCTGAGAAATACGGAAACCAGGACCAACCTCAACTCTGAAGTTACGACGTGCTGATTTAATGACTTGATGACCATAACCAAGAGATGCACTTGTTTCATAGTCAAAACCACTGAAGCGGTCATCATCATAGCTGCCTTTTACAAATAAACTATGATCGTTTTGAAGTTTACGGTCAGCTTGAAGATTAAAGCCATATCGCTGTGCAGATGTTTCCATTTCAGAGCCAGGTTCATCAGGATCAGCAGAAGCAGCGCTTAAACCATCAATAGCACCTTTATACTTCCATTTTTCAAGGTTGTATTCTGCACTCAGCTTACCATTAATAGAGCGACTCTCAGAGTTACCACTCGACATAAGGAAACCAAGCTCGGCTTGTGCTGTTAATGGATCATTTGCATCTTTTGCTGATACGTTTGTTGCAGCCATTACAAGGCATATTCCAGCAATAATCTTTTTCACTTCAATTCTCCTGAACTTACTTTATCTTTCCTAAAAGCAGAAAAAACCAAGGCAATCTAAATCACCTCGGTTTATTACTTTATTGAGTCACTACTTGAGTGAATTTCTCTCATTTAACTTGAAACATTTTTAACGTTAACTGTATCAAGATGCACATCCATTTGTGGGAATGGAATCTCAATACCTGCTTCATCAAGTGCAATCTTAAACTCTTCATTAAGAGCAAAGAACAGTGGCCATACATCACCAGCATTTGCCCAAACACGTACGATAAAGTTTACAGATGAGTCAGCCAGCGCACCAACAACAATTTGTTGTGGCTCATCTTTAAGCACTTCTTCACGCTTATCAATACAGCTTTGAAGTACTTCACGTGTTTTCTTAAGGTCAGCGTTGTAAGAAACACCAATTGTCCAGTCAACACGACGGATTGGATTAGCAGAGATATTCGTGATATTACCTTCAAGAATATTTGAGTTAGGTACAATGATACGCTTGTTATCAGGTGTCTTAAACTGTGTGCTGAAAATCATAATTTTTTCCACAGTACCTGCAACACCACCTGCTTCAATATAGTCACCTACTTTAAACGGTCTGAACAGCACAAGCATGACGCCAGCAGCAAAGTTTGAAAGTGAACCTTGCAGTGCAAGACCAACAGCAAGACCTGCAGCACCAAGTACAGCAATAAATGAAGCTGTTTGAATACCAAGCTTAGAAAGTGCAGCCAAGATAACAAATGCGAGCATTGCACTGTAAATAACATTGTGGAGGAAGCTTGTAATTGTCGGATCGACACCAGCTTTTGCTAAGGCTTTATCAACCATAGATGTTAAAAAATTAACAATCTTTTTACCAATGAAAAAAATCAGAATAGCAGCAAGAATTTTCATGCCATATTCAGTGAAGTAAGCCGTCGCGACTTGAAGAGCGTGATCTGTCATTTCACGAACTTGTTCAGTATCCATGTTATCTCCAGCATTAAATTTATAAGAATAGGTTGCACCATTGTAGGCTATAAATGCTTAAGCCTCAAAAATAACTTCATATATCTGACAGCCATTACTTTGAAACCACAAAATCAAATTTTGTTAAACACGTAGGGCCCCAAGTAAAAGTGCGGCAAACATTTATGTAAAAAGTTCCCTAAAATTTACATGTATGATTCACTATCATGGATAAACGCATAGTGAACGTTGCAAACTGCCATAAGCTATTATTAAAGATACATATTTTTAAAAAGCATATAAAACGCTTTATTTTTTATCGATTCATGCAACAATTTAATCAAATGGCACTCAAAATATCATGATAAAACGATTAAAACTTATTGCAATATCCTGTGCATTTCTTTTTTTACAAGGATGCAGCCTTGGCTATTACTCGCATCTAGCGAAAGGCCAGTACAACCTTATGCAAAAAAGAAAACCTCTAAGCCAGGTTATAAATGCAAAAGAGACATCTCCAGCATTAAAAGAGCGACTTCTACTGACTCAAAAAGCCCTAGCATTTGCAGAAAAAAATTTACTGATTGATGTCGATGATCGTTATTCTGATTACGTAGACCTTAAAAGGCCTTATGTTCTTTGGAGTTTATCTGCTGCACCAGAATTAAGTTTTTCAGCTTATAAATGGTGTTACCCCATTGTAGGCTGTGCAAATTACCGTGGTTACTTTGATTATGAAAAAGCGCAAGAAGCAGAAAAAGAGTTACAAGCGTTAGGCTATGAAACATACCTTCGTGGTGTAAGCGCCTACTCTACCCTTGGCTGGTTTTCAGACCCTCTCATCAATACATTTATTCATTACTCTGAGAAAGAGTATCTTACTTTAATTTTTCATGAGCTAGCTCACTCTAAACTCTACATTAAAAATAATACTCGGTTTAATGAAAGCTTCGCTACCTTTGTCGGCGAACAAGCCTATAAAGAATTTAAAGAGGAGCAACAGCTTCAAGAGCCAGTATTTGACCAAGCTCGCAAAGAATCATACGAAGATTTAAAAAAGCTTATTCTGAAATACAGAAAAGAGTTAAAAGTACTCTATAAAAGCGATAGAGATATTGAGGAAAAAAGAAAAGTAAAAAAAGAGATTATGGCAAATTTGCAAGAGGAGTATGAGACGCTCAAACGGTCTTGGTCGCATTCAGGCTATGACCAATGGATAAATACACTGAACAACGCTAAATTCATGGTTTACAGCGATTATGAAAGCAAAGTACCGCTGTTTGAAACAATGTTTAATGAATGTCAGCAAGACTGGGCTTGTTTTTATAACAAAGCCCAGCAAGAAGGTGATAAAAGCAATTAAAAGAGTCTATGCAAACCATTCAACGCAGCAACACGGTAGGCTTCAGCCATCGTTGGATAGTTAAATGTCGTATTTACAAAGTACTCTAGGCTGTTTGCAGTACCTTCTTGACACATAATCGCTTGACCGATATGCACGATCTCCGAAGCTTGGTCACCAAAACAATGGATACCGAGAATCTCAAGGGTTTCACGATGGAATAGTATCTTGAGCATACCAGCTGTTTCACCAGTAATTTGCGCTCGGGCAAGTGTTTTAAAGAAGGCTTGCCCTACTTCGTAAGGCACTTGATCCTTAGTAAGCTCTTGCTCTGTTTTACCAAGACAACTAATTTCAGGAATTGTATAAATACCTGTAGGCACTTCACGAACAAAATAAGTCTCTTCAGGTAAGGCTATTGCAGAACCAACAGATCGGCCTTGGTCGTAAGCAGCACTAGCAAGAGATGGCCAGCCAACAACATCACCTGCTGCATAAATATGCGGCACGTTTGTTTGGTAGTTTTCGTTCACTTGCAACTGGCCGCGGCCATTTGCATCTAACCCAGCTAGATCAATATTGAGCTCTGCAGTATTACCGGTTCGACCATTACACCAAAGTAATGCATCCGCTTTTAAACGTTTGCCTGACTTAAGATTAACGACAACATGATCTTGGTGACACTCCATGCTATCAAACTGCTCAGAGTGGCGAATAAGAACACCATTCTCACGCAAGTGATAACCGAGCGCAGCTGAAATTTCATGATCTAAGAATGTAAGTAAACGATCACGACCATCAATCAGCTCAACACGAACACCAAGGCCAGAAAAAATTGAAGCGTATTCACAACCAATAACACCGGCACCAATAATAACGATCTTCTTCGGCGTTTCTTTTAAATTAAGAATAGTGTCTGAATCAAAAACACGTGGATGATTGAAATCAACATTGGCAGGTCTATATGGACGACTTCCTGTAGCAATAACAATTTCATTACCAATCAGGGTTTCACTCACACCATCACCGGTATGAACTTCAACAGTGTGACTATCTAAAAACTGAGCAGAACCATGGAACATAGCAACACGATTACGAGAATAAAATGATGACCTGAGTGCCACCTGTTGCTGAATGACATCTTTAGCATTTTGCATAATCTCAGCAAAAGAAACAAACTTGGGTTCGCCAATCACACGAAACATTGGGTTCGTATTAAACTTCATGATTTGGCGTACATTTTGACGTAATGCTTTTGAGGGAATTGTGCCAAGATGAGCACAGTTACCGCCTACAGCCCGCTTGTCATCAACTACAGCAACATTTTTACCGAGTTTTGCAGCACGCATTGCCGCACCTTCACCTGCTGGCCCTGCTCCTAGCACTACTACATCATATTGAGCTGGCATAACTTCCTCACTTGATCTTTTATTTCATAAGTTTACGATGCACACCTTTATCCAACTTAATAATACAAGCATTATTTTTAACAGTTACACACTCAGGGGGGTACTTCTTACTCGACCTGCCCAGTAACGTACTTTACCTTCTAGTACATCAGGATCAATCGGCTTGGTGACATAGTCATCCATTCCATAAGCAAGGCATTTTTCTTCATCGCCTGACATTGCGTTTGCTGTTAATGCGATTATTGGTAAGTTTTGATAAATCTGGCCTGCATCTCCCGCTCTAATTCTTTGGCTTGCTTGATACCCATCAAGAATCGGCATCTGACAATCCATAAAACACATTCTATATCCAGGGCTTTTTCGTCCTTCAGCAGCTAAGTAATGCTGAAAAGAAGTCTGCAAACGTTGCAACGCTTCTTCTCCATTATTTGCAACTTCAACTACACATTGAAAACTCTCAAGAAGTGCTAAAGCATACTCCTTGTTAGTTTCGTTGTCTTCAACCAAAAGCACCTTTACAACTTCTTGCTCATTTGAGCGATACTTATCAAATTGAATAATTCGCTCTGAGTCAGTTTTAACTTCATCACTTATTTCTTCATATTTAGACTTATGACCAATAAGGACATCGACAAGAGATGATAAATAAATAGGTGTTTCAAGTTTAAATTTAATATTCTTCGCTTTTGGAGAAGTGGCATCATTATACATTACTCCGATAAGTCGAACACCTTTTTCTTCAAGCGCATCAATAAACTTATCCGTAATTAACGGATTTAAAGCATCTGTAAAATAATATTCATATGCATGAGGCTCTATTTCTTCACCAAGGGCTTTTACTTCGACTCGCGCACCTAGTCGCTGTAGTTGTTGCTGCAGGGCTTTCGCTGTTTTAGTTCGGCTCATACATATAAGGGCTCTCTGCCCATATAAAGAAATAGGCAGTGTCGTTTGTTCCTCGGCAGGCAAGATAATACTTGCAGAAAAGTGACTGCCTATGCCCTTTTCACTTTTAACACGAATACCGCCATTCATTTGTAAACAAAGCTGCTGCGAAATAGCCAACCCTAGGCCAGCACCACCAAATTCTCGTGTAGAAGAACTATCGAGCTGTGAAAAAGAATGGAATAGACGACTTGTTGCTTCCACCGACATACCAATGCCTGTATCCACAACATTAAAAATAAATTCAGCATTACCGTTATCTACAGATTTACTTTCAATATTAAGCTGTATACTGCCGTGCTTAGTAAACTTAATAGCATTACCAATTAAATTCGTTAATATTTGACGAATTCGGGATGTATCCCCCTGACAAATAACATGATTTAATTTTGATACATTTAAAATAAGTTCTAATTTTTTTTCTTGTGCGGCAATAAGAGTCGAATCAAAAAAAGATTCCAACATGTCCAACATGTTAAATTCATTTATGTCTAAATTTAATTTACCTGACTCTATCTTGGAAAAATCTAAAATATCATTGATCACTGTTAAAAGAGCTTCTGCACTATTACTTGCAATTTTAAGTCTATGACTTTGCTCCTCCGATAAGTCTGAGTCAGAAAGCAATCTCAACATACCTAAGACACCATTCATTGGCGTTCTGATTTCGTGACTCATATTTGCTAAAAACATACTTTTAGCACGTGTAGCAGATTCAGCCTTTTCTTTCGAATCAATAAGCTCTTGAGCCTTCAAGAATTGATCATTAACGTTTTGCACTGAGCCAACAAGGTAGTTACTTTGACGCCCCCCTGATTTCCCATCGGTTTTAAGCTCACCTGTAACACGTATCCAAATAAGTCGCCCTTTAGCTGTACATATTTTTGAATTTACAATAAAAGGACCTTCACCACTCATAGTCTGCTCATAGGCTTTATGAATGACATCTCGATGGACGCCAGGAAGGTAAAATTCAACTACATTCGTCAAGTTTGGACTGAAGTCATCATCCACTTCAAAGATTTTCTTAGTTTCAGATGTCCAGTATATTTGGTTGGTCTCCATATCCATCTCCCAACCACCAATCTGTCCATGAATACTCATAGCATTATAGAGGTTTTGCTGGCGGGACTGAGACACTCTTATTTGCTTTAATGCTTGGCGATCTTCTAGAGTTCGACTGATATTAGTTGACCTTGTGATAAGGCGCGCTGGCTTATTGGACTCATCTCTTTCAACCACAGCACCCTCATTTAAAATCAAGAGCCAATGGCCATCCTTATGTCTCATTCGTGCTTCGGAGCTATACCTCGAAGTCTTACCATTTAAATGCGCATTAATTAATGCTGTTGAAGCTTTATGATCTGCGGGATGAAACAATTGGGAAAAGAGCTCAATACTGCAGCTGGCTAATTCACTTGGCGTATAACCCAGCATTGCACAAAAATGCTCATTGAAGTGAATTTGCTCTTTTTGTAAGTCCCATACCCATAGGCATGTCTGTGAGGCCTCAAGTACTTTGAGCGAAAGCTCGGGACTAATAAAGGGAGGTGTCTGCTCAGTACTATCCTTAGAACTAAACAGCTTTTTAACCCATTGGAATACCATATATCTTGATCAACCCTAGTATGTTGCCTGACATTTACTTTTTTTAAGATGCATTACAACAGGATAGTCAAATAGAAGCGTTACTGCATATCATCCATGACTGCAGCCCATTGGGCTTACTCTTGTTTAACGATTGACTCGCTTAGAAGTTTAGCGGGTCAACCGGTCTGCGTCGAATTGGACGTTCATCATCTTCCTCTTCATCCACGTCTGATGCCATAGCATCTACAAACAATGAATTAAGAGCTGCATTTGGTGACTTAGGCGCAGCATCGCCACTCTCGTCACAAGAACCTGGTGTACGTCCACAGACTTTACATTCGCCGTTAAGCCCTACATTAGCAAGACCGCCACAAGAACCAGCTATAGGTTTGCGTCCCATCATTACGCCTACAGACATTGTGATAAAGAACACTGCAAATCCGGTAATTACTGCGATAAATGTCATGATACTTTCCTCGCATTGATATGCTTACAAACTCATTGATGTTTAAAAAAGGAGGCAAAGCCTCTAAAACTATTGCCTAATATACCCTAATTTATAAAGGAAACATGCTCGTTATTACGATTCAACATGCGATCTCGTTTTAGACACACCCTTTTTATATGCAGGTGATACCCATACATCAAATGACTTGGTTGATTGATCTTCATAGACTAACACAACCTCCAAGCCCTGACGAATAGCTACATCTTGTGCAGCCTCAAGCCCGAGTACAAACAGCCCAGTGGCATAGCCATCAGCAATACCTGTTGAATCAGCAAAAATACTGACTGACGTTAATTGAGACTTATCATGTTGATGCTCAAGAGGGTAACCTGTTTTAGGATTAATAATATGGCTAAAGGACTGACCTTTATACTCGTAATAATTACGGTAGTTGCCCGATGTTGCGACAGCTTGATCTTTTAAGCTAAATGGTGCATTAATCTCTTCTTTAAGAGCATCTGTCATGACAGGGATAGAGACCATATCTTTTGATGGCTTTTCAATCATAATGCGCCAAGGAGCCCCCTTCATCCACGGACGAAGCGGCATTTTTTGACCTGAAACATGAACCTCACCACCAATCTCAACCAGTGCATTAGCTATACCAGCTTTGTTAAGTGTATTCAAAAGAACATCAACACCATAGCCTTTTGCAACAGCAGAGAGGTCAACTTCTACATCTGCACGCTTAATAACGCAAAGATCTTCTTTGTGAAGCTCAAGCGAGTTAAAGCCAACCTTTTTCATTGTTTCTGCAATGGCATCTTCTGATGGTGGAGCCCAATCGAGAGTCAGCTTGCTTTTACCACCAAACCCCCACAAATCAACTAATGGGCCAACTGTCGGATCAAAATACCCATCTGTATCTTGATAAACTTTTTCAGCAATCGTCAGCACATTCATAAAGTCTTGAGATACTGGATGACAAGTATCCCCTGCTGCAATTTGATTAAACTTTGAAATTTCTGAGTCTGGAATATAAGTAGACATGCTTTGATTAACACGAGCAAGGTCTTCTTCAAGCACTTTTTGCAATTCCATTGTTTCAGGGATCTCGGTGTCAGGCATATCTGCTGAAGAAATCTCTGCGCTACTTTGCAAAAAGCCTGGCCTGAAAATATGGACACTGTAACTTGTCCCCATTGTTTTTCCAGCCCAATTATCCTCATGCCAAGAGAGGCCCCAAATTAATACCATACTAATAACAACGGCACTAATAACAACTAAGCGTCTCACACTATCCACCTATACCCTATTAAAACAACTTCTATTTTAATGAAATGAAAAAAAGAATAAAAAAAAGCACAAGTTAACTTGTGCTTTTTTAGGAGATGCGTCTCTAGATTAGCCGCCGAAATCATCCAGAAGGATGTTATCGCGTTCTACACCTAGATCTTCTAGCATCTTGATAACTGCAGCGTTCATCATTGGAGGTCCACACATGTAGAACTCACAATCTTCTGGCGCTTCATGATCTTTCAGGTAGTTGTTGTATAGAACTTCATGAATGAAGCCTGTTTTACCAGTCCAGTTATCTTCTGGCTGTGGATCAGAAAGAGCTAGATGCCATTCAAAGTTCGGGAACTGTTCTGCTAGAGCATCATATTCATCTGCATAGAATACTTCACGTAGGCTTCGAGCACCGTACCAGAAGGAAATCTTACGATCAGAGCTCAGTCTCTTCAACTGGTCAAAGATATGAGATCTCATTGGCGCCATACCAGCACCACCACCGATGAAGACCATTTCGTTTTGAGTGTCTTTTGCGAAGAACTCACCGAAAGGACCATACACTTTAATCTTATCGCCTGGCTTCAAGCTAAACACATAAGAAGACATTTGACCTGGTGGTAAACCTTGTGTTCTTGGTGGAGGCGTTGCAATACGAATATTGAACTTAAGAATACCTTTCTCTTCTGGGTAGTTAGCCATAGAGTAAGCACGGATAATTGGCTCTTCAACTTTAGATTCTAGATCGAAGAATTTAAAGTGTTTCCAGTCACCTTGGTACTCTTCACCAATGTCAAAATCTTTGTATTGAACATGGTGAGCAGGTGCTTCAAGCTGAACATAACCACCAGCACGGAAGTTAACGTTTTCACCTTCAGGCAGCTTAAGTGTAAGTTCTTTAATGAACGTAGCAACGTTTTCATTAGAAATAACTTCACAGTCCCAAGCTTTAACACCAAAGAATGATTCATCGAGTTCGATATCAAGATCTTGCTTAACAGCAACCTGACAGGAAAGTCTCCAGCCATCTTTGATTTCGCTACGTGAAAAGTGACCTTCTTCAGTTGGTAGAATGTCGCCACCGCCCGCTTTAACACGAACCTTACACTGACCACATGTACCACCGCCACCACACGCGCTTGATACGAAAATTTTCTTATCAGCAAGTGCACCTAGCAACTTACCACCAACAGGAACTTCAATTCCTTTTTCTTTATCATCATTAATGTCGACGTGTACATTACCTGTAGCAACTAGTCTTGAGCGAGCTGCCAAAATAATCGCAACCAAACCGATTACGATCACAGTGAACATTGCCACACCGACAACAATAGTGGAATCAAGCATTATCTACTCCAAATTTCCAACCAAATTTTATCGAATTCTCTATAAAAGGGAGTGCTTACACTCCCCTTCGTTTAAGCCAAGTCTTATAGGGATACGCCTGAGAAGGACATGAAACCAAGAGACATAAGACCTACAGTGATGAATGTGATACCAAGACCTTTAAGACCATCTGGCACGTCAGAATACTTTAGACGCTCACGAATACCAGCTAGCAATACGATTGCTAGAGCCCAACCAGCACCTGCACCTAGACCATAAACAACACTCTCAGAGAAGTTGTAGTCACGCTCAACCATGAATAGTGAAGCACCCATGATTGCGCAGTTTACTGTGATCAATGGTAAGAACACACCCAGCGCGTTATAGAGAGAAGGCATGAACTTATCCAGCGCCATTTCAAGAATTTGAACGATCGCTGCGATAACGCCGATGTAACTTAATAGACCAAGGAAAGTCAGGTCTACGTCTTCAAAGCCTAACCATGCAAGTGCGCCTGGCTTAAGCAAGTAGTTAAGGATCAAGTTGTTTGCAGGAACAGTGATTACTTGAACCACGATTACAGCAACACCAAGACCAATTGCAGTTTTAATTTTCTTAGAAACCGCAATAAATGTACACATCCCAAGGAAGAATGCTAACGCCATGTTCTCAATGAAAACGGCTTTAATAAATAGACTTAAATAATGTTCCACAATCTTTACCCCGCCTTAATTACTGACCGTGCGAATGTGCACTGCCACCAGTAGTGTTAGGTGCAATTTTATATTCGTCTTGTTCAACTTGTTCTTTCTTAACAGCGCGAAGGCCCCAGATGATCAAGCCAATCAAGAAGAAAGCACTTGGAGGTAGAAGCATTAGACCATTCGGCATATACCAGCCACCATCAGCAATCGTCTCAAGGATAGTAACACCGAACAGCTTACCAGAACCTAGAAGCTCACGAATCACACCAAGAGATAGAAGCATTGCAGAATAACCAAGACCGTTACCGATACCGTCCATAAAGCTCATAACAGGACCGTTTTTCATTGCGTAAGCTTCTGCACGACCCATAACGATACAGTTCGTGATAATCAGACCAACGAAAACAGACAGCTGTTTACTTGTTTGGAAAGCATAAGCCTTCAAGAACTGGTCAACAACAATTACCAAGGAAGCAATAATCGTCATCTGTACGATGATACGAATTGAACTTGGAATATGATTTCTAACGCAGCTAATGAAAAAGCTTGAACAAGCAGTTACAAGTGTTAAAGCAATACACATTGTCACTGTTGTTTTTAAGTTAGATGTAACAGCCAGAGCAGAACAAATACCAAGAATCTGTAATGCGATTGGGTTGTTACTAAAAATAGGGCCTAATAATACTTTTTTAGTTTCAGACATGTTTGACTCCCCACTCCATTAAGATTCTTGACGGAATTTTTTCAGGTAAGGGCCATAACCGTCTTCACCTAACCAGAACTGAAGAAGGTTCGTTACACCACGAGATGTAAGCGTTGCACCAGAAAGTGCATCTACCTTGTAGTCAGCATTAGGTGTTTGCTCGGAAACGCCACCTTTCACAAGCTCAACAATTGGCTCGCCATCTTTATAAACTTCTTTACCTGGCCATTGAGCTTTCCACTTAGGATTATCAACCTCACCACCAAGACCTGGTGTTTCAGCGTGAGAATAGAAACCTAAACCAGCAACTGTGTTTGCATCAGCTTCTAGCGCAAGGAAACCATAAAGTGTTGACCATAGACCGTAACCATGAACAGGAAGAATGATTTTATCAATCTGGCCGTCTTCAGTTTTAGCAAGATATACAGGCATTACATTTGGCTGTCTGCGAATATCTGCTTGGTCTTCTTCAGCGCTTAGTTTGTGGCTAAGCTCTGGGTCTTTTGCAGCTTCTTGAATTGAGTAGTCAGGATCAATGTCAACATACTCACCTGTTGCAAGCTCAACACCTTTAAGTTCGATGTTTTGGAAGAGCTCGTCAACTTTTTCAGCTGTTAAGTCTGCAGGCTTAGCAAGACCTGCAGCTACTAGAATATTTTTACGCTTATCAAGTAGTTGGTTAGCTTGTTGAACTGGCGCTAGAGAAACAGCAGCAGTAGCAACAACGATAGAACAAACTACACAGAGAAGAAAAGCGACAAGAAGTGTTCTTTGTACTGAATCCTTATGCATTTCGTAGACTCCTACGCTTGATGTTTGCCTGCATAACGAAATAGTCAATCAGCGGCGCACATAGGTTACTGAATAAAATCGCCAACATGATGCCTTCTGGGAAAGCTGGGTTAATACATCTGATGAATACAGTCATGCCACCGATGAACATACCAAACACCCAACGGCCAGCATTTGTATGAGACGCAGAAACTGGGTCTGTCGCCATGAAGATCATACCGAATGCAAAACCACCCATCACAAGGTGATAGTACCAAGGCACATTGAACATTGGGTTTGTATCGCTACCAATCATGTTTAGAAGAGTAGAAATAGCGATCATACCAATCATTACGCCAGCAACGATTCTCCAAGAAGCAATACGAGAGTAAAGAAGGAATGCACCACCAAGAAGAATACCAAATGTGGAAACTTCACCAATACAACCTTGTACTTGACCCCAGAATAGGTTCGACCAAGTAATGCCCGCTGCTACAACACTTTCAATACCGCCTTGAGCTGCAAGACTAAGCGCAGTTGCACCAGTGTAACCATCTACTGCCGTCCATACGGAATCACCAGAGATTTGTGCTGGGTATGCAAAGTAAAGGAATGCACGACCAGTTAAAGCTGGGTTAAGGAAGTTTTTACCAGTACCACCAAAGACTTCTTTAGCAATCACAACACCAAAGCTGATGCCTAGAGCAACTTGCCATAGTGGAATTTGTGCTGGAAGAATAAGCGTGAAAAGCATACCAGTTACGAAGAAACCTTCGTTAACTTCATGGCCACGTTTCCATGCAAAGAGACCTTCCCAAACGAAACCGCAAAGGTAAGTCACAATGAAAATCGGCACATAGAAAACAGCACCATAAACAAGGTTATCCCAAATGCTTGCAGGGTTAAAACCTGTAAGAGCTGAAAGGATAGCACCTCTCCAACCGTCAGGACCAACAAGGTCTGGATTAGCAAGAAGCTGTGTATTTGCTTGGTAACCAACGTTCCACAGACCAAATAAAAGTGCTGGGAATGTACAGAACCAAACTGTCATCATAATACGCTTAAGATCAATACCATCTCTTACGTGTGCGTTTGATTGAGTGACACTTGAAGGCTTGTACAGCATTGTGTCAAACATTTCATAAAAAACGAACCAACGCTCATATTTACCGCCTTTAGAAAAATGCGGTTCTGCACGGTCCAGGATATCACGAAGACTCATTTACTACCCCTCCAGCTGAATTTGGGTTAAAACGTCCCTTAAAATTGGGCCGTATTCATACTTACCTGGGCAAGCATATGTGCATAACGCCAAATCTTCTTCTTCAAGTTCTAAAGCGCCCAGCTCAATAGCACCTTCAAGATCACCAACAACAATAGCTCTCAGAAGCTGAGTTGGAAGGATATCGAGAGGAACAACTTCTTCAAAAGTACCGATTGGTACCATGGCACGTTGAGAACCATTTGTTGTTGTCGTCATAGGAAGACGAAGTGCCTTAGCGAACTGAGACAGATAAATTTTTGCAACAGAGTGCTTTTGAGTACCTGGCGATAGGTATTCCATAAAGCCTCTTTCACGACCTTCAAGAAGTACGCTTACTTGTAGGTGGTAGCGACCAAGGTAGCCTTTAAGACCTTGGTTATGAGCGCCACCAAGCACTGAGCCAGAAATAAGTCTGTTCTCACCTGCTTTAGTTTTACCTGCAGCGATTTCTTCAAGGTTTGCACCTTGTGGTACTTCTACTAGAGATGGTTGCTCAACTTGTGGACCAGCAAGAGAAATAACACGGCGTGTATCGTATTTACCAGTTTTGAAAAGGCGACCAATTGCAATTAGGTCTTGGTAGTTAAGGTGCCAAACTGATTTTTTCTCAGATACAGGTGATAGGAAATGAATATGAGTTCCTACAAGACCTGCTGGATGAGGACCGTCAAACTGAGCTTGCTCTACACCGGATGCGCCTTGAATAGCTGCGCCTGGCTTAGTGCATAAATAAACTTTACCTTGAGTCAGTTTCTTCACAGCTTCTAAACCAGCTGCAAAAGCTTCTTTGTTCTGACCAATGATAACTGCAGGGTCTGCAGCAAGTGGGTGTGTATCAATAGCAGTCACGAAAATAGCATTAACATCGCTTTCATGACTTGGCACTTGGCCAAATGGTCTATTTCTAAATGAAGCCCAAAGACCAGATTCAACGAGAAGTGTTTTCACGTCATCTGTTGATAAGCTTTGAACGTCTTGACCTTTATAGCTTTCGAACTCTACTGTGCGATTCTGGCCATCGTTTTCGATAACCAAGCTAAGTAGAACCCTTTTATGGCCACGGTTGATTGCAGTAACTGTACCACTGATTGGTGCTACTACACGTAGAGATGGGTTTTTCTTATCAGTAAATAAGAGTTGACCAGCCGCAACCTGATCACCTTCTTTTACTGCCATAGTCGGTTTCAAACCAATGTAGTCATGACCCAGTAAAGCACAGGTTTTAACACTTGGTGAACCTTTTACTTCCTGGACAGGTGCGCCGCTGATGGGCAGATCCAGACCTTTCTTTATCTTAAACATTGCTACCTCATAGCCTCTCGACCAACAATTACAAAGCAAGCGCTCATTGTTGCTCTGCTCTTCAATATCGGTATGTCATCAATATCTTGTTTTTGCAGTAAGCCAAAGATTAAATTTTGAACTTTCTAACAGTACAAACATTGAAAACCGCCATATTAGAACACATATATGCAATATGAGCACTAGAAACATTCACTCATTGAAAACAAGAGATACGATTTAATAGGCAACTGCTATTGTTATAGAACTATAAGCACTCATAGATCTACAAACACCTAACGAGCTACTACCCCACCTTTGCTAGCTGCGTTGATCTATTGAACTTATGCAGCTAAAACAAGGTCATCTCTAGAGTGTTCTCACATTGAGATCAATTTCTTAGCTATGCTCCAGCTTCTCTTAAAAGAACCAGGCACTGATTAAATACTGTGCACCAATTCAACTGGTTGCCCGTGATGATACACGAGCTAAAAAAAATGCCAAGTACAAAAATGACTTCGTATCGGCAAAAAGCAAAAAACATCGTGCAGAGTATATATCAAAATACCCCACACGATGTGATCATTTATCTTTATTTGACTTAATTGGAACTCAAAATGGGCCCAAAGTCACTAAACGTGACTATTGTGAACCTTATTGGTATTCATGCCAAGCCTCTTGCGTTGGAAATACTTGTGTCGTCATAGCAGAAAGATACTGTGCTAAACGAATAACCTGACACGAATATCCGAACTCATTATCGTACCAAACGTATAAAACTGCACGATTTTCGTCGCAAATTGTAGATAAACCATCCACAATAGAAGCATGGCGTGAACCCACAAAATCCGTTGATACCGCCTCTTCTGATTCGACAAAATCGATTTGCTTATAATATGGCGAATAAAGAGAAGCATCTTTTAATAACTTATTTAAATCTTCTTTTGTCACAGCCTTATCAAAACCAAGGTTTAAAATCGCTAACGACACGTCTGGCGTAGGTACTCGAATTGCATTTCCAGATAATTTACCTGCAAGTTCTGGTAAAGCTTTCGCAACAGCTTTTGCCGCACCAGTCTCAGTAATAACCATATTAAGTGCAGCGCTTCGACCTCTTCTGCTGCCCTTATGATAGTTATCAATTAAGTTTTGATCGTTTGTGTAGGAGTGAACAGTTTCTACGTGCCCATGCTGAATGCCCAGCTCGTCTTGAAGCACTTTTAAAACAGGTACAATTGCATTTGTTGTACAAGAAGCAGCCGATACAATTTTATGATCTTGTAAGCCATGGTGATTAACGCCCATGACTATATTTGGCATATCACCTTTACCTGGCGCAGTTAAAAGTACCTGGCTAATACCTTTGCACTCTAAATGTTGTGACAGCCCAGCTTCATCTCGCCAAACACCTGTATTATCAAGTAATAACGCATTTTCAATACCATATTGTTGATAATCAACATCTGCTGGAGAGTTTGCATAAATTACTTGGATTGCATTACCGTTTGCAATAAGTAAAGATCTCTCACGATCAATTTCAATCGTTCCATGAAAAGGACCATGCACGGAATCACGAAGAAGTAAGCTTGCTCTTTTGCCAAGATCATCAGCTGCTTTACCATCACGAACTACAATGGCTTTTAGTTTTAGAGATCGATTACCAGCCTTCTCGATAAGAATACGTGCAAGCAGACGCCCTATACGGCCAAAACCATAAAGAACAACATCTCTTGGCTCTTCTAAGACAGGAGGTGTGCCTTTTGCACATAAAAGCTGCTTGTCTAAGAAACCTCTTAAACGCCCAGTCTCATTTTGCTGTGCAACATTTAACGCGCCATACATAACTGCAAGCTTGCCTACATCAACACGGGCTGAACCTAATTCCATTTCAGACATCGCTTTCAGAACAGGGAACGTATCCAAAACACTAATAGCCTGCCCCATTTCACGAGCTACTTTATGCGCTTTTAAAATAGAAATAGGAGAACGGTTAATAATCGGGCGACCAAAAACGGAAGTAATAATTGCTTTTTCACGATACAGTGAACCAATAAGCGGAACCATCTGCTCTGCAGTTGATTCAAGTTCAGGCCAATCTCTAAGCTCAGTATCAAGTTGTTTTGAATTTTGATCGTTCATTTAGTCGCCCTTTTTTTGAGATATGCTTGAAGAAACTGAAGTAGCTTTCGAGTCATGATTTTAAGAAAATTAAACTGAACAAAATGTTAAAATAAAAATTATTTTACGCATTATCCAAATAACCATTTCAAACACACAAACATTATTCATAACCCTTATATTTAGCCATTTCCTGACTCTGAGACCATTAATAAAAAAAGGGCTCACGCCCTTTTTTTATTAATTAATTCTTAATTTAGAGTCTCTGAGCCACTTAACTGCTTTCGTCATTTTTTTTATTAAAAAAAGATAACAAGCACGGAATCACAAACAAAGCTCCAACCATATTCCATATAAACATAAATGTCAGCAAATACCCCATATCTGCTTGGAATTGAATAGCTGAAAACATCCAAGTACCAACACTAACGGCAAGCGCAATCCCTGTAAACGCAACTATTCGCCCTGTATTCGAAAGAACGATGCTCATATCTTTTGTTATCACATAACGCGCAACAATATAAACACCATAATCAACCCCTATTCCAACACCAAGGGCAATAACAGGTAGAGTCGAGACTTTTACGCCAATATCAAGCCAGACCATCAAAACTTGGCATAAAATAGACGTCATTGCTAAGGGCATTAAAATTGCTAAAACATGCCATACATTTTTAAATGTAATTAAACACATAAAAAAGACAACTGCATAAATAACCCATAGCATGGTATTTTGCTGCTGTTCAATACTTTCATTCACTGCAGCTTCAATACCAGCATTACCTGCAGCGGGCAGAACTCGCATACTTGTCTCTTTCGATTGAAGTTCAGTATCAAACTCTGTCAAAGTTTGAGTAACTTCAGCTAGTGTTGCTGCTTTATGGTCTTTCAAAAAGACATAAAGAGGCGTAAAGGAACAATCTAAATTGATAAATCCTGGCGGGAGGCTTCCTGTTGTTCCATTAATTGCTATTTGCTCTTGGGGCACATGAGACCATTTTGGATAACCTTCACTTAAGCCTCGCTGCACTGCCTTCACACCATTCGCAAGAGAAAAGGTATTTTGAACAGATTCAAGTTGCTCAAAGCGCCATTGTAAGTCCTCAAGTAAATTTAGATTTGCTGGTGAATTACATTGATCAGCATCACTTCTCACAAGCGCTACATACACATCAACACTTTGAGAAAAGTGATCAACATAGTATTGAATATCTTTATTGTATTGAGAATCAGATCGCAGCTCTGGAGCTCCTGCACGTAAATCACCCACTTGAAGATCATAGCTCTTACTAAAGCCCCAAACACTTAAACAAATAAAGACAATAATGAAAACAAATCGCCCCACCCCTTGAGTACCAAATAAACTCAAGCGAGCCCACCAAGGTAGTGTTTTCACTTTATTATTATTTTTTTGAATAAACTTGTCCGATACACCAAAAATTGAAATGCACAGTGGTACAAACAAAAGAGTGGTAAAGAAAAGACATAAAACACCCAGTGATGCAGTAATAGCCAAATCTTGAATTGCAGCAATAGGAATAATGGCGAGCGTTGCGAAACCAATAGCATCACTTGCTAAAGCCAAAGAAGCAGGCTTACCTAGCTGTTGAAAGACTGAGCGAGCCCTCTGGTGATGAAGATCAATACTGCTACTTGCATTAAAAAGTTGCAATCCATGACTAATTGAAATTGCAAAAACAAGAAATGGAACAAGCATTGAATACGGATCTAAACCAAAGCCCCAGTATCGACCTAAAAGACTTACAAGACCAAGCTGCCATATTACACCTAAAATACCTGAAACTGTTAAAATAAGAGCAACTGAAAAAGATGAGGTATACCAAAAAAGTGCGACAAAAATAAATGCTACAGCAATAAGAAAAAAGAGCCCCATTTGCTGAGCTCCATTAATTAGATCACCTATTTTTTTTGCCACCCCAATAATCGCAATATCGTACCCTTTTGATTGGCTCTCTGCACGGAGTTCCTCTAAAGCATTATTAAGGGCTTTATAATCAATTGATTCGCCATCGGCACGCCAGGTTAATGGCAAATATAATGTTGATGACTGATAGTCATCCGCAACCAAACGCCCTATTTCTGTTGATCGCTCTAAATTTTGTTGAACACGTTTTAGTGAGTCAACAGAACCATCATACGTCGGTGGAATAATTTCACCACCTTCAAAACCTTGCTCGGTAACAGCAATCCATCTTGCATTTGGTGTCCAAATAGTTTTAATAAAGACTTTATCCAAGCCTTCTATTTCATACACCTTATCTGTGAGTGTTTTTACCCACTGCAGATACTCGTTATTAAAGATTGTATAGCCGTTTTTTGCCTTAACAATGATGCGCACATCATTTCCCAACGTTAGATCATCTTTATGCTCCATCATATTAACAAGATAAGGATGCTCTAGCGGCAGAAGCTTTTTAAAATCAGAGCTAATAATAATTTGAGAAGAAAAAAAGGCAAAAATGCAGGATAAAAGAATAAATCCTGCAATGCTTAAGGTTTTAAAACGACCAAAAAGAGTATGCATAGACTTACCATTGTATATCGACAGGTGTAGTGAACTCTTGCAATAAAGTTGCGGCTTTTTCAATTGTGACGCCATGATCAGTTGTCATAAAAATACGCTCACCTTGAATATCTACATTAGAGAGCTTTTCATTATTTAACTTATAAAACTGGCAAGTAAGTGGAGGTGGCGCGTTAAGACCTTCATCTAGCAGACTTAAACGGAAAACTGTTCCACCCTCACCGGCTAATAATAAATTGCGTTCAGTACCATCAGCTCTCACAGAATAGATTGACTTAGAATCGCAAAGATCACTTGCAAAAATTTGATTAGTTGTATGATCAAGTGCTAATAAAGAACCGCTTACACCAGCAAAAATAATCCAGCGATCCGATAAAAAAGCGCCATCAAAAAATGTACTTTCAGTATTTGTTTCAATAGGAACAGTAATAAGCTCATTATTTTGAATTGAGAGCTGTAAAAGAGCTCCAAATTCGCCTACGACATATCCAACAACTCCAGTTTTACTTTGTTGAAGTGGCGCACTTTTTATAATTTTGTATAAATGCGGATAATCAAGTTCAGAGATTGACTCTGTTAAGTTCTGCCAATGCTGCCCACCATCATGACTATAAATAAGTGTACCAAAGGCGCCTACAGCAATAATTTTGTCTTCACCAAATGCTGCGACATCAAAAAAAGGCAGATTTTCTTCAGATTCTGAAGCATAAATAAGCTTCCAAGCCTCGCTTTGAGCCTCTGGATTGACTTGAAAGATTTGCCCACGAGAGGTGGACAATAGAATGGATTTATTATCAATACTCTTGCTTGATGAGAAGCCAGATTCGTCAATATCTGTTATTAAACCTAGACCTGACTTACGGTAACGCTGCCAATGAACACCATCATGCATGATATGAGCCATATAAAGCTGACCATATTCACCACCAAAAAAAGCTTCGTGCTCGCTGATCGCACTCGATACAACTAATCCTTTAGGTTGAATGAAATCTGAACCGCTAAGATCATGCGCGCAGATATTCTGCACGCATAGTGTATTTATCGAGAGCAGTATGAGTAAGCTTCGATAAAAATATCTCACTAACGACGCCCCATTCTCTTCAATTGATTTGGATTGAACTTACCTTTATCTGGCGCTTGGTTAGCAAACTCTAAGATTTTATCGGCTTCATTATCCAAGAACTGGACATGGTACCGTTTCGCCTGAAGATCATGGAATACCTCAAGTGCAGACCAAGTTGTTGGCACTTCATAATAGTTTTTCAGATACGCAACACTCACTCGCCATAGGTTATCGCGAACATCATATTGATCAGCTGATGCAATACTCCAGCTATCTTCATCAATATAGAAACGTCTTTTCGCATATATATGTCGCTGACCATCTTTAACTTGACCTTCGACAACCCAAACTCTATGAGCTTCATAGCGAGTAAAATCAGGATTAATATGCCCTACCTCAAGAATTTGATCATACTTAACTGTCGGATCATCAAGCTTGTAGTTGTTATAAGGAATAAACTTAGTTTGCAAACCAACAAGCTTCCAGTTATATCTTTCTGCAGGTGCACCGTTATACATATCAGTATCATCAGCTGTACGTAGGCCATCAGATGCAGGAATAAGAGCATCAAAAGCTAAAGTTGGCGCAAGGCGTACACGTCTTTGACCTGCATTATAGGTCCACGCTTGACGAGACTTTTCTTTGTGATTTATTGGCTCGTAAACAAGGGTTGCTGTACCTGCTAGACGTGCTGGCGCATGGGTCGAAGACAGATAATAAAACATCATATTATCCAAAGTGCTTAAACTGCCTTCAGGATTATAGTAATTGAAAAAGACTTCTTGACTCGAAGAAACCAGTTCATAAGTCCCATTTTGATATACAGCTACATCAGAAGAGTTCCGTGTCACATAAACACCACGGAATCGAGCAATGTGGTTCCAAATGGCTTGCACACCTGCAATCTCTGGATCGTCACTTAAAATTGGAAATGGAACGCCACCATAAGCACCAGTCACACCGTTATAGTCGTCGGTTAATTCAGCTGTAGCTGCATTTTCTTTCACATTATCGTAGACCCACTGAGGCGCAGAGTGACTTCGGCGACTCTGGTAAACAGGAATATTAAATGTGTCTGGATAGGTTTTTAACAGGCTTTTATGACCTTCAGGAATAAATTCGGCATATTCATCCATATTATCAGCAGTAACGACAAATAATGGCTTGTCATCAGCATATGGATTTGGGTGATGTTGTCCTGGTTCTTTGTAATCAGCAGGCCAGTCTTTTTTCTGAATACCACCAGTCCAGTCAGGAATTGAAATCACGTCATTGACTTTCAAACCAGCTTTCTCTGCACCATAGGGTGTTAAAGTATCACCTAGTTTTTTAATTTCCTCTGCAGAAACACCTGCCTGAGCATGTGATAGAGCTGAGCACGCTAAAAGTGCTCCAACACATACACCTGTGGTTTTCCGCAAAAACAATGATGTTAATGTAGCCTTTAAACGATCCATGTTCTCACCTACTTTCTCTTAAAAAATATGTCTGTTGCTTTTGTGATTCATATAAAGAACTTTATTAGAAAATTCTTTTTACACTGAAAGCAATGTAATCTCTGTCTTGTAACTGGTTACGATCAGTAGCACCCCAAAAATTCGTGTATGCAAGCGCTGTTTCCCAATTGAAGTTATATACAGCACCCATACCTAAAGTTGCAGATTTACGACCTTCGACAAAATTACCACCAAATACTGAATTCCCTTCAACATCGTGGGCAAATCGAAGACTTGGTTTTAGAGTAACACCATTAAAGGCATTATTAATAGACCCCATCATTGCAACTCTATAACCCCATGAGCTTCGTGTTAAGTATTGATCCGGATTACCATCATAAGCAACACCTGGGATATCAATATAAGACATAGCATCTTGCGCTGCATAAAGTTTATCTTCATCAAGCCCAGCTACATAAGCCATACCCACCTCTAACAGACCATTCAACTCATGTAAGCCAAAGCGTGGCCCAAACGAGTGAATAGCTAAGACTGATGCATTAATCATGTCTTCTTCAGCATTAGGCATTACTGTGTCACCCGCTTGCAAGCCCGCAGGCAAATGAGCACCATACTGCCCCTCAGTTGAAGTTTGTCCATTACCAAGATCAGCAGCAGCAAGTGCATTATAAATAATTAAGTTATCACCAACTTCAGCAAGAAATGGAACATCCTTACGATATGCAATTTCACCAGCAAAAGAAGTCGTACCAACTAATGTATTAAAACTTAAACCAAGAGTTTCAAGCTCATCTTCATAATTTAAGAAGTAACTCGTTGTATCAATAAAGTGAGCAGCATTAGTACCACCAACCAGTTGCATTGCACCAGCAATTTCAGCTTGCGTATAACCCGCGTTTGCGAAGCCTGCAGGGTTTAAATTGGCGCAATCAACACTTGGGCTACCTGGCTGTAAATTTGCAATTAAGGCTTGCGCTGAACGACACGCAGCAGAATTAGCTTGGTTAGCACCGTTGGCTTCACCAAGCACTATACCTGCTGTTTGTTTTTTTGCATGAGTTTTGGAGTAATAAAAGCCAAAGTCAGTCGCATTCAAATCTTCAGCGAAATAATGAAATGCCACACCATACTGACCTGTACTCCCAGGCTCTCTATCTTGTAAGCGATTTGTATAAAGACGCGTTGAAGCAGCTGAAGAGCTATCTACACCATAAGCAAAACCAGTATATGCCTTTGCCACTGTTTCAAGAGCAGACCCTTCTAGATCAGTAATAATAGCTCTTGCACCCTCACCTATAAAAGCATCGTGAGTCGATAAAAAAGTACCAACAGCATCACCTTCTGAATGATCCCAATCGAAAAGATAGAATGCTTCCATACTTAAATTTGATGTAAGACTTGTTTGTGCTGAAATCATTGGTAAAGGAATAATAGCTTCTTTCAGTTCAGCACCAGGTCTGCGTAGACTTGAAAGCGATACAGGGTTAATCTGATTCACACCATCTTGCATGAAAAGCGCTTCACCCCATACAAGCACTTGATTACCAAGTCTTACAGTGACAGGCGTATCGCCAAGTTCAAAATCGCCCCAAACATAAGCATCTAATAACTCAATATTAGAGCCAGCCTCGTCTTTTGTTTCTGGACAAAATGATGTGCCGCAACCACCGTTTTCATAGTCGGATACATCGCCCCCATCCATGCGGTCATTCATTATTACATCATCATAAAAGGCTGTAGCGCGAACAAACGCGCCATACTGCCCATCCCAAACAGCATCTAATTCAGTTGTCCATTTGAGAAGGTTTGATGTAATACCTTTATCAAAATTTTGGTTACCATCATTCTTATTAATTTGCGCTCGTTTAGAAAGCGTTGAGAATGAGCCTTCTGCAGCCATTGAAGGCTCTCGTCCTTCTACACGAAACTGTGCGCCGTAGCTCACGGTGTTATCCCAAATAACATCAAGACGTCCATCTTCAGAGGTCCACTGCACTGCATGAGAAGGAAGAGAAAAACCAGCAAAAAGTGGTAAAGCACCCCACGCAATCGCTGACATTACTTTAGAAGTATTAAAAGACTTTTTAGGCTGCATATCCATATCCTTGCCAGAAAATCCAGTTGCTTATACACCTCGTGATAAACGTCAAAAATCCTATAAATAAAGTGATATAAGCAATTCTTAGGTGTATTCCCATAGCGTTTATAGTTGTGTTATTCAAATCTTTCAGTAAAAAATGCTCATTCCATAACCATTTTTTATAAAACCCTGAAAATTGAATTAATTAAAACCCAAAACAAGACCATTTCTTGATTTAACTTATACACTATACTAGGCACAAAATGGTCGATTCGCAAAAGAATCCAACAAAATTTGAAATTTTGCTCTAATACTATTTATAAGAGTTAAAATAGATAATGTACAGCTTTTTAAATGCATCTTTTATTGGCTCAAAGTCATTTGTTAATTAATTTAAAGATATTAAATTAACACTACAGAAAACCTATTTTTATATTTAGTATTGTTTAAATTTATAACGGAAGTCATCTGCTCATTGATAAGGATATTGTATGAGACATTTACTACCCCCATTGGTTATTAGCGCTTTATTACTATCTGCTTGCGGTGGCCGTGACGCAGACCCTTTACCAACGCCAGCTGACGTCAACAACGATGTAACAACCGACGCTCCAGCCCCTCAAGACATCAGCACATCTATAGGTTTTACTTACGATACAGCAACGACAAAAGTCGCTTTCAACCCTGTGATTAGCGAGGTCTCTTTACCGTCTTTCACTTTATTTGTAGACTCAACAGATGGCACAGCAAAAGTCACAATTGATGCAGCGAGTGATCCAAACCCAGTAACAAATGCGATAAATGATCTTGATGGCTGGTCTACAACGGCTCCAATGAATATCGACTTTAAAGGTGCCCTAAGCACTTCGTCAGTGTGTACACCTTATATGGTTGCCACAGGGACTTCTTGTGCACCAAATGTTTTTTTGATTCCTCTAACAACATCTGAAACTGGTGAAGTATTATCCCCTACATCAATAACTGGTGTTAATTCAACTCTACTCGCAACAACTCAAGTAAAAGCACAAGCAGTAACCCTTGAAACTGGTAACGACAGCGTTCGCTTAGAGCCTGTTGCACCACTAGCAAGTGAAACAATGTACCTTCTTGCGATCACGAATGGCCTAGAAGATACATCTAACCAACCAGTTGGCCCTTCGGCAATGTATCAAATACTAAGTGATACAGCTGATCAGGTGTACGCAGCCATTGGATATCCTGCAGCATTGGATAGCATTCGAGCTGTGATTCAAGCTGTAGAACCTATTGCCTTGCAAACGATCAATGGCCTTAATACAGCAATGTCACTGCCGACAATTACACAAGATGATATTGTGTACACACACCTTTTCACAACGACAGACCCAACAGCACCACTCAACTCACTTGCCGATCCAACACTTTTTAATGCAGGTCTCTCCTCACTTTCTCTTGCATTACCAGATAATTTTGCGAATGCTCGCACATCTGGGTTTTATAGTACGGAATTAGTGTCTGATGCTGTATCAGCATTACCACAAGCACCTTACTTCCCAAGTACAGCAAATCTTGTACAGGGTGCAATGGCACTACCTTCATACTTAGAAGTGCCATCCTCAACAGACTCACTTAAAGCACAAGTCACAACGATTCAGGCTGCACAATGGGCACCAAGTGAAACAGTTGCAGCTGCAATTCAACAAAGCGTGCCTGCTGATGTTGATGTCACTACAACAACCCTCAACGGCACAGAAACAACTGAATCCTATAATGTGACCTACAGATACCCATTTGCAGAAAAGCAAGCTGATACAGCAGTGCCTGTTACTGTTGTGACGCCTACAGCAGCAAAACCTGCAGCAGGCTGGCCAGTAGTAGTTATGGTGCATGGCATTACCGGCGATAGAAGCTCACTATTACTACTCGCTTCTAAACTTGCAGATGCATGCAATACATCTGGTTTAAGCATCACACCAAATTGCTTTGCAAGTGTCATGATTGACTTACCACTTCACGGTGTGAATACAAGATCAGCAAACCCTGTGCTTGACTCTGCCAATCCTCTTGATGCAAGCCTAGCAGGTGCACTACCTGCAGCATTACAGTCTGTACAAGAGCGTCACTTCGGCATTACATATAACCCTCAGGGTACAACTGATGCAACAACTTACTTAAGTACAGATGCAGCACCAAGCAGCGGTTCTCTTTTCATAAACCTGAGCCACTTCCAAAATACTCGTGATCATCTAAAGCAAGCGGTGATGGACCAGCTTAATGTGATTGCATCACTTGGTGATATGGATGTGGATCAAAATGCAAGTAATGGCCCTGACTTTGACACTGATCATGTGTATCTTGTCGGCCACTCTCTTGGTGCAATGGTTGGTTTAACAACAGCGGCTGTTGCCAATATTTCAACCAGAGCGGACATACCTCGAATCCAAGCAACAGCAATTCTTAATGGTGGCGGCCAATTAACACGTCTGCTTGAAAACAGCCCTAATACAGAATTTGGTGCGCCTGTCATTCTTGCGGGCCTTGCAGCATCAGGCTTAAATCAAAACACAAAAAACTATGAGTCCTACTTCAATGTGTTCCAAGGTATTATCGACTCTGGAGATCCAATCAACTTTGCGGCACAGCTAACAGCCACGGGCACACCAAGTTATTTCATGGAAATGACAAATGACCAAGTTGTACCAGTTGATGCAGACAACGAGCCAAACGCACCTTATGGCAACGCTCTTGTTGCTCCACTTGCAGGTACAGAGCCACTCATTAGACAAGCAAGTGCAGTCAGTTTATCAAGTGGTGATTACACTGATGGAACAGGCATCGGCAGTGCTGGTGCAACTGACCCCAAAACAATTGCCGTTCGCTTTAATGCTGGTACACATACAACCGCAGCTCTTCCTCAAACCACACAAGAGGCTGCTGTCTTTACCGATATGGTGAATCACATCAGTACTTTCTTCACGCTGGATGGACAAGGGATTCAAGTCACGAACATGAGCTCAAGCGTCCAATAATATGATATGCTGTCCTCTATGCTGACGAGGCTCAACACTCGTCAGCTGCAGCAAAAAAAGAGGATAGTATTTTGTCAAACACCGAAGAAGTTTCAACTGAAGTCACCCAAGTAGAATCTCCCTCCGCAGTTCTTGAAACCGACATGAGTAAACGTTTTCGTGGATACCTGCCAGTGGTTATCGACATAGAAACAAGTGGTTTCGATGCCCAGACAAATGCTGTTCTTGAACTTGCCATGATCACCTTGGAGTTCACGCCAGAAGGCCAGCTTCAACCTAAAACTAAAATCCACCATCACATTACCCCTTTCGAGGGTGCCGTCCTTTGTGAAAAGTCATTGGCATTTACGGGCATTGATCCTTTTAACCCACTTCGTGGTGCGATTGATGAAAAGAAAGCCCTTGATAACTTTATTAAGCCAATTAAAGCTGAAATGAAAGAAGCTGGTTGCAATAGAGCTATTATCGTTGCACATAATGCGCACTTTGATCATGGTTTCCTAAAAGCAGCAATGGCTCGCTGCAATGTAAAACGAGACCCATTTCACCCGTTTTCAAGTATTGATACTGCAAGCATCTCTGCTATTTTTTACGGCCAAACTGTTTTAGCAAAAGCATGTAAAGCTGCCGGTATTGAGTTTGATGCGAAAGAAGCCCATTCGGCACTCTACGATACAGAAAAAACAGCAGAACTCTTCTGTAAAGTTGTGAATGATTACCGACAACTTAAACTTATTGCCGAAAAAGAAAACCAATAATCTTATCAGTTTAAAGTGCGCTTTAAGAGATCATTTGATGGTCTCAGTGCACTCCTTTTATCTCTTTAAAAAAAATATCTTTGCAGTTCTTTCCAGTCTTATCAATTTTCTCTATTCCCTTTATTTTACCGTTATTTAAATGACTTAAAAAAACGTAATAGCATTAAAGCTTTTTCGCATTTCTATTTTTCCGATACATTCGTATTTATTCAAAAAAACTTCCATTATTTCAGAGTAAATTATCTATTGACCTAAGTGGCTCTCAGCCGTTTTAATGCAGAAATTCGAATAAAAAACAAACACCTCTTAATCTAAAAAGTAAATAAGGAGATTTGCTATGCCAACAACCTGTTCATTTAAATACGCTGCTGGCGGCGATAGATGTTTAAGACCTAACGGAAGTTCAGATGTGTACAAAGGCCGTAACGGCGATTACATGAACTGCATAGATCGCTCTCTTGATAAACACGGTAGCAAGGTATGTCATTATGCATGCCTTAGAAGCTCATCACGCACAGCAGATCGAGTTACGCGCTCCGCGTATCACGCTCCAGTTGCTCTTGCTCAAGGTGTTTATTATGCTGGATCAGGCCGTAAAGCCCCCAAAAACCGCACTCACCCTCATGCAGCGCACTATGGATATGGTTTTGCAGGTGGTCGTGACCAACGTAGCTCATGGGCAAAAAAAGGCAGTAGACATGGTGATAATGCTGCAGGCTTAGCTAATACAATGAGCAAATTAACGCTTGTGCATGAAAAAAGCAGAGGAAAACTACTTGTAGGTGGATTAAAAATAGCTGCAGGTAAATAAAAACTGTGTAAAAGAACGAAAAAACCTGAGAAATCTCAGGTTTTTATATGTCTTAGAAACGCTCTCATCTTTAGGCAAGACGTACCGCTTCTCGGTAGACTTCCATAACCTTTAATGCATTATCATGCCAACTCATCCAAGGCCATGGTGAGTCATTCCAGTCTTTGCCAAGACCTTCGACCAAAGCTTCTCCAAGAGCTTGAGAATCTCTCGGTTGAACAAGAATGCCTCGAGTCTCATCAACGAGTTCAGGCACTGCACCAACTTTAGAGCCAATAACAGCAGCACCACTTGAAAGCGCTTCTAATACAATATTTGGACAACCTTCACGTAAGCTTGGAAGTGCCAGGATATCTGCAGCTTGTAAAAACAAAGGCACTTGATCATGTGGTTGACGCCCCATGAGTTTAATAGACTCACCTAAACCAAGCTCTTCAATCTTAGCTTTAACCAGTTCTTCTTCAGGGCCAGAACCAATCACAGCTAGGACAGCATCAGAATGAGCTTCAGCAACCTGGCTCCAAGCTTCTACAAGATAAATTAAGCCTTTCTCGACGTTAAAGTTACCTGCATAAAGAACGATCTTCTTGTCTTGAGGTAAACCAAGTTGTTCACGTACAGCAGCTTTATCACCTGCTTTAAATTTATTTTGATCAACACCATTTAAAACCACATGGTTGCGGTTATGCTTGACACCTAGAGCACGAGCTTCATCTGCAAGCCCTTGGCTTACATAAATATTCATTGTGGCATTTTGAAGGGCCCATGCAATTTGCTCACGACGCCAAGGGTACTTGGCAAACTCATTAATATCACAACCAAGACAATGGACAACAACTGGCACGCCAAGTTTTTTCGCTGCATAGACAACACCTACACCATCTGGGTATGCCCAATGCACGTTAATAACATCAATAGGTTTTTCTTCATGAAGCTTTTTAAGGCGATTGTAAATACCTAAATAAAAAGAAGCACCATAGGTAAATCGAGCAGTTTTAGGCATAACAAAGTACCTTGGATGCCATACGTCTACACCGTTAATAACTTCATGCTCAGGCACGAGCACTTCTTTTCCTACTTTATTCGTTAGGCTGCGAATAAACTTAGGCCTCCAAGGCAATGGTGCAATGACTCGTACATCAACTTGCTCTTTGAGCTCTGAAACTAACTGCTGGGTATAAATACCTCTCGTCGGTTCCTGACTATTTGGGTATAAATTTGAAACAACAACAACCTGCATAATTACAACCTTAATGGTATGCACTTAACTCAAATGAAAATACATACAACTTCAAACAATAAGCAAATTCTAGGCTACTTTTGATATCGTAAATAAATACTTCCCTGATGCAGTAGGAGGAATATGCTCCACTTGCACAATATTTACATTTACTTCATCACCACATACTTTTTTAATTTCTTTAATAACAAACTCTTCTTGCGCAAAGCGCTCACCGTTTGTCACAACTTTAAGATCAACCTGATCGACTTTTTCTTGCACCAACTGAAATTGTTTTACATCCGCAAGATCATAGAATATATGTGTAAAATATTCACCATGAATTCGCGTGCCATTCATTGCAATAATAAAATCACTCACACGGCCTGAAACTTGGCCTAATAACGGTAATTTACGGCCACAGTCACAGAAGCCTGGAAGTTTATGCCCTTCATCCCCCATTCGATAACGAATGAATGGCATGCCGTAATTCCAAAAGTCAGTCACGATTAACTCGCCAGACTCATCGGTATTACATAAGCGTGGAATCCTAGACTGGATAGCGCCCATTTGCTCTGGGTCACTTACCTGCCCCTGTTCATCAACTTGCTCACCAAAACGACCAATTTCAACAAACACATTATCTGCATTGATATGTAAACCTTTTTGATGCTGACACTCACTTGCAATAAGCCCTACTTCTCGTGAGCCATATCTGTTAAGTACTTTTGTTTTAAACACATCTTGAATGAAAGCTTTGTTTTTATCTGTTAGCGCTTCAGCAGAGCTTACTATGCCTTTAGGTCGAATAGTATGGTGAGGTCTAAAGTCAGAAAGGTACTGCGCGAAAGCAAGCAAGGCATTTGCATAACCAAGGATCATCGGTGGCTGTTCCTTTTCAAGGACGTCAGCAAACCTAGACATCTTCTCTGGTGTTAGATCAAAAGCATCAAGGGGCATAACTCGATGAATGTACTGAGTCACTATACGTTGCTTTAATGAGCTAATTGCTTTCAAGTCTTTCTGAGCACCCCAAATAAGCGCGTAAGGATCGCCCAAATCCCAACCACTCCATCTATCATGCCTGACTTGGTCTGCAGCACGTCTCTGATACTGCTCTTTATCTTTATAAAAATGTGTAGGCATTCCTGTAGAGCCACCAGATGCATCGGCCACAAGAGTGCTTTTATCATAGAGACTTGATAGAAATGCATCCCCTTGTTCTTGGATATCTTTTTTACGCACACAAGGAAGAAGATTGATATCGTCTAAGCTTCGAATATCTTCAGGTTTTATGCCTGCAGCTCGGTATAATTCACGATAAAAAGGCACTGTTTGATAAGCATGAGTTACCATTGCCTGAAGCCTTTCCAGCTGCCAAGATTGCAACTGATTAGTGCTCCAAAACTGGCGCTTTTCAAGCATTTTCAAATGCTTAAGTTTAGGATCCTTAGCCTTCCAATAATAGGCAGGATAAAGAATATGCTTGTCCAGAAGTGAGTACAAATCGTGCATTATATATTCCTCAATGCAGCTAAAGAATTGCTTAAATTTTCAGCAACTTACTTTTTATTGGATCGTATTATTTCGATCAATTATATACTAGGCAACCTTTCTAAACATCTAAATCACTATAATTGGCCAGTTACAAGGTTTCTAAATAGTTATAATGGCTAGCGGCCGTGTGTCAGATAGTATACTCTTGGTGCCGTGGTGGCCATTGTACCAAATGTAAAAAGACTTATTGCACTATTCGTGTAAAGAACTTGTCAAAGGCCAGATACACACGGCTAAGCTATGCCCCGAATAATTCAAAACTTAAGCCCCAGTGAGAGCGACCGAAACATATGTCTTTGTGGATTGCAGTAACCTATATTATCTCTACGATCATTATTGCCCTAGTAAGCCCATTTTATGGTCTTGTTCTGTTAATTGGCAGTATATTAATTCGTTTTCAAGATCGATTCGAGGTTCTCAACAGTCAGCCAACATATGTATATATGTGTTTAGCCTGTATTGTTGGCTTTATTATTCATAAAGATAAACTGAGCAAAAAGACTTTTTGGCCAGATAAGCACTGGATTCGGTTTGTTGGCTGGGTTACTTTAGGCCTTATACTTATGGCCCCCTTTACCCTCATTGCACAGCTTAAGTTTCTATTCTCAAGTATTATTCTTTACTACTTTGCTACTCGTTGCCTAGATAGTATTCCTAAATTCCAAATTATGTTTGCTGTGGTCATTGCTATCTCAGTATCCCTTGGTTACGAAGCAACATCATCATATTTAACAGATCCAAATAGTCCGTTTGCATACATGCCTAACCCAGATGAAAAAAGAATGGTTGGTGTTGGTTATTACAAAAACGCGAATGAATTTGGCGCTCTTATGGTTATGCCTATTTCATTTGTATTCTGCTTATTTCTTCTATCAAAAAGCTGGATCATGCGTTGTGTTTATGTTTCAGCAGCAGCATTCCTACTCTTTGCAACAGGTCTCACCTACTCCAGAACATGTATGGCCATTGTAGGTATCATGGCCATGGTGATTGCAGCACTATGGGGTAAGGGCAATATTATGAAGAAAGCAATTGTCCTTGGTGTTGTTGGTGTTACCTTAGTTGGAGCATTGACCGTTATTCCTGGTCCATTACAAGAACGCTTCATGAGTATTGCCAACTACAATGAAGATGAAAGCTTTCAGGGCAGAACTCGAGCTTGGGAACAAGGCTTTCACATGGTTCGATCGTATCCTATATGGGGTGTCGGCATGAGCCAGTGGGCTAACTACCATGGTAGAGCACCACATAACTCATTTGTAATGGCAATGGCCGAAACCGGCTTGCCTGGAATTTTCTTTTATCTAGCAGCAATATTTTATGCATTTAAAATAAACTTGCGAATTATAGAAATACCCGAACATGACCCCAGATATAACCGGCGTAACAGGATCCTTGCAATTTGTTTGACCGCAAACCTTGTTGGATTCTGTGTCTATGCATTTTTTGGTAACCAGGCCTATACGCCGTTTATCTTTGTGTACACAGGGCTCTGTGCAGCTATGGCTAATCTTGTGACAGTACAACACAAAGAGAACCATACGCCACCACCGCCAGCCAAAAAAGGAAAAAATAAAGGTAATGCAGGCCGCCGTAAAAAAGCCGCAGGTAAAAACCTTGAGGTAACGCAACCAGTGATTGAAAGTGAGGCACCAGAAAAACCACGCTTCCCTCAAGCACCTGTTTAAAATAAATACAAAATTAAGAATTTAACGGAATAATTTGAACTCACTAAAAGTTAGAGTGTACACTCGCCATCCAGAGCAATATATAAGAGCTCTGATGGTTTGAGTAATATGAGCCCACCTTTTAGAGAGCTTTTATAAATCTAATTTAAAAAATATAGAGTGCGATTAGACAGCAGATGAGTGAGCAATTAACAGTACAAAAAGCAGTGGAGATTCTTGGAATCAGCGAAGGTGATTCCCTTGATGATGCCAAGCGTGCTTATAAAAGACAAATGCACAGGTTTCATCCAGATCGCTTCCCTAATGATGTTAATGCTCAAAAGCAAGCTGCTTCAAAGTTTTCTCAACTTAAAAAGTGCTACCAACTTATTGAAGAACACTTCAATATGTATGGTGAGATGCCTTTTCAAGATGATGATAAAAATGCTGAACAGCGCAAGCGCCGTGAGAGAAGCAAAAAAGACCAAGCTGAAGAAAATTTTCTTCAGCAATCTAGCACTTTACTCAAAGACCCTGAGTTACGGACAGTTGCTCGTCGACAACACAAACCGGTTGCACCTCAACCACCAGCAAAGCCATCAAGAGCGGGCAAAGCAGCTGCGCTATTATGCATTGCTGGGCTAGCAGGCTATTTTGCACTTAATCACTCACACCTCTTATTTCCTCAGGAAGTAGACCCTAGTGTGACAGAGATTGATTCGACTGAGCTCGATTACCGTGTAAGTATTCAACTTGATCCTAATGCTGAAAAAGCAGAAGAAATGTCTTTATCCGATCAGCTTATCCAAGAAGAGCTCAAAGCTAAAGCCGTTCTATCTAAGTTCAATGCTAATGCAGCAAATACTCAGAGCAATAAAACCTTCACTTATGGTTCGTCATACAGTGAAGTAGCAGAAATTCATGGTCCACCTGATCACTCAGATCAAAAAACGTGGTACTATAATTCCAGTAAAGTTGTCTTTGACAATGAAGGTCATGTTATTGACTGGACTTCTGATCCTTCCTACCCTCTGGCGATTCGGCTCAAATAATCTACAACATCACTGAGTCAATTAATCATATCGACATTATAGGTATTGCTTTTCGACATATCACATAGTAAAGTGACATGCATGGAGACCGTAAGCCCCTATAAGTAGTACAGTAAAGTTCGGAATTGCTATTGTGAATATGATAGTCACAGATATGAAGTGAATTGACTCACTTCTGCTTACGCCATTTTCTATACCCTCATATTGGATAGGGTCTACAAACTTAGGGATCAGTGGCTGCCTAGGCGCAGAGAACTCGAGGATGAGTTATCATCAAGACAACTCTCATGGCATTTAGGAAAATGTCAATGCAATTCTTCAAACAAAAATGGTAAGAGACCTATGAATACAAGTGAAAAGACACAAGGAAGCCGCTCTGCAGATAAGTTTGTTGTTCGTTTACCAGATGGTATGCGTCAGAAAATTGCACTTGTTGCAAAAAACTATCACCGCAGCATGAACTCTGAAATCGTTTCTCGCCTTGAGCAAAGCCTTCGTGCAGAGCCAAGCCTACTAAGTGAAGAAGAAAAAGCAGCTCTTCAACTTGGTGGTGAAACAGCTATGGATGTAAGCCCACAAGAGTCAGCTATCATTAGTAGGTTCAGACAACTTTCGCCAAGCAAAAGACAAGCTCTTCTTGAGATTATGAATCTTGAGCTAGCGTAAGACCGTTATAGTCGCAGCTCAAAAATATTTTTGAGCTGCGACTAAAAAATAAATATATTCTCATTTTCTTATTTAGAATTCCCATACTCGACCTATCGACCTCCCCTCACTTTTTCTGTAAAAATATCCACGCTCGACACAAATACTTAACATAAAAAACGTAAGCTCTTTTTTAAATTATTCCAACACCACAGTTAGACTTCATAGGATGAAGCACTCGAACTCAATGTCTGATGTATACAAGGATTTTTACACATGAAAAGTGTTGCTATTTCAAATACTCCAATTGAACAAATCCAACCAAGTTCTTTTAAAAATACAGAGAGTGCTCTTGAAAAAATATCAACAACAAATGAAACTCATCATGCTTTAATTAATCAGCAAAATCAAATGAGATCAGCAAACGATCACGAGTTCTCACCTCTACCTTATTCTTTAGATCAACGTGGCGCCATAGTACCTCGACTTGATAATACGGTTGTAGCAGTATCTTCCGGCGCTATATTTGATTTCTCAAACGATCATAAAATTGCAATAGAGCATGGCTCCGAAGCCTATGACAAATACCAAATTGAACATGAAGATGACATACTTGAAAAAGGTGAGGCGTTCAATTTATGTGAAAAAATGTTTGCCGTAAATGAACAGCTTAAAGCAATTGGTTCAGACCTGCGCTTTGACGTCGTTATTACATCTAAAAACACACCGGACGCTTGTATGCGAGCGTTAAAATCAGCTGAACATTATAATTTACCAATTAACCGAACGGCTTTCACAAATGGTGCATCGCCTTATCAATACACCAAGGCATTTGGCACATCCCTTTTTCTAACAACAAACGCTCAAGATGCAAAAGAAGCTGTTAATGAAGGTGTACCAGCTGCACAAATTTTACCATCTAACCAAAAAGAACAAAGCAGTCAACTTAGAGTGGCTCTTGATGGTGATGCGGTTGTATTCGGAGACTCTTCTGAAAAAATCTCCTTTGAAAAAGGTCTAGAAGGCTTTTACCAGCATGAACAACAAAATAAAAACACACCTATAGAAAAAGGCCCACTATTTCCATTCCTTTACCGATTAAGCTTACTTAAAAAAGAATTCCCAAAAGAAAAGTGCCCAATTAGAATTGCAATCACTACAGCTAGAGCAGCACCTGCTGCAGAAAGGTTAATCAAAACATTGAGGAACTGGGGAATTGAAATCGATGAGCTTCATTTACTTGGTGGCATGAATAAGGGGCCTTTTTTAGAAGCATTCCAGGCAGATATATTTTTAGATGACAACATCAAAAATGCGCAACAAGGGTCAGCGCACGTTGTTTCTGGGCATGTACACTTTGGTATAAACAATCAATCTAAAGCATAAGTATATTTCTAGAAGGGCTTAACAAAGCCCTTTTGAGTTTTAAGCTGCAAAATGTTTAAACTTTTCTAAAAAGTCATCCATCACTACAAGTGTCTCATCGAGCCTTGCGCAAAAATCAGATAAATGACCTTGCAAAGCCTCGCTATTATTAATAATGGAGTCTTCTAGTTCAAAAGCACATTTTCTCAAATCTTCCGCACCTAAATTTGAGGCGCTGCCTTTAATAGTGTGAACTATACGACCAGCAGTCATTGCATCTTCATCTTTAAGAGCCTTTAAAAGTTCATCAGACACATTACTATAATTTTTGGTAAAGAGAGACATAAGTTTAATATAAAGACTTTTTTTATCACCTATCAATTTCAGCGCCTTACCAACTTTTAACCCTCTATACTCATCAGGCATGATACTAGTATCGACCTCGATGACTTCATTACTATAAGCGATATTTGTTTCATTTGCTGCAACATGACTTGGAATTGGACTCTCAGATATATTTTCTGAAGGTCCCTGAATAACTTCAGCATCTTGTACCTGACTTAAACTAGATTCAGTCATATCCCGTGATGAAATTCTGTCTGCCCAAAAATAAATAAGATCATTCAGCTTTTTAGCATCTACCGGCTTACTTAAATAATCATCAAAACCAGCAGCTATAAACCGCTCTCGATCACCTTTAATGGCATTAGCAGTTAAAGCAATTACCACTTGATTAGGATCATTCTCTTTTATAATTTTAGTGGCCTCATAGCCGTCCATCATCGGCATTTGAATATCCATTAAAATAAAGTCATAGCTTTTTTCTTGGACTTTCTCAACAGCAAAGCGACCATCTTCTGCTGTATCTAATACAGCTTTACTATCTGCAAGGAGCTCAAGAACTAGCTCTCTATTAAAAAGATTATCATCGACAACAAGCACATGAAAACCATCTAAAGATTGGCACCGCTTAAGATCTGTTTCTGCCTCTGCAGAAGCATAGGAACTTGCTTCAGAGCTTTTAGTTAAAATACTTCGACAAATAATGGAAGGCTTCAATGGCTTCTCAAAGGTAAGTTGTGAAGCTTCAGGCCATTGCAGTTCTTGCGGCCACTGAAAATTATGTGAAAAAGGCGTAATCCCTAAAAGGAGAGGCATTTCTTTGTTGGCAGAAATAAATCCAGAATTCAGTTCTTGAATCCAATCGAGGCTTTCATCATCTTGATCAGTAATAATGGCAAGAATCTCATGACTACGCTCTACCCACTCCTGCTCATCAACTAGAGCAACCCCGCTTTCAAACTCAACAGACTCTAGACCATAAGCAGATAACTGATGTCGAATGCTTCGGCGTACAACAGGGTTTGTCTGAAGAAGTAAAACTGTTTTACGTTCACTCTGAACCTTAAATGTTGATAACTGACGTTCCAGAATACTTGAGTTATCAAGCACACCTAGATTAGCTTCAAAGAAAAAGACACTTCCTTGACCTTCTTTACTCTTAACCCCAATTTTACCATCCATAAGCTCAACTAAACTTCGACAAATACTGAGACCTAGTCCTGTTCCACCATACTTACGGGTTGTTGTCTCATCTTCTTGAGTAAATGGTGCAAATAATTTTGCTTGCTTATCCTTAGGTATCCCCTTACCAGTGTCTCGAATCTCCACGCGAATTCTGCAATCTTTTGATTCTAAACGTATAGGCTTAACAACAACTTCAATATAACCTGTTCTTGTAAATTTAAATGCGTTCGAAACCAGGTTTATCATAACCTGCTTAAATCGCAAAGGGTCGCCAGAAACAACCGCAGGAAGCCTTTGATCTACATCAAAAACAAGTTCTACACCAGAGTCATTTGCACGATCGGCAAACAAATCAGCAAGCACTTCAATATTTTCAATTAAATTAAATGGAATATTTTCAAGTGTCAGCTTACCTGCTTCAATTTTTGAAAAATCTAAAATATCATTTATAACTTCAAGTAATACTGAAGACGAAATTTTAATTTTATTGCAGTAACCAACTTGCTTATCGTTCATCTGAGTTTTAAGTAAAATTTCAGTAAAACCGACAATAGCATTCATTGGCGTACGAATTTCATGAGACATATTTGCTAAAAAATGACTTTTTGCTTCACTTGCACGCTCTGCCACATTTTTAGCTTCTTCCAACTCATGTTGGGCTTTACGTAACTCAGTTACCTCTAGACCATAGACTTGTACAAACTGCTTTTTATTTTTATAAAGCGGATTCAAGGTCCAGATATAAGATACATCAGAATATTCTACCTCTTGATTAATCAAGGTTTCTTGTAAGTGGGCAGCATCTGCAACTAACATCTCTAAGTTTGGAGGTAAAACATTAGGAATACCTTCGTCATTAAAACCATATTCCACCATGAGATCTGTCATTGCAGGATTCGCAAATTCAATACTCATAGGGAGTGCTATTTCTAAAATTGGCACAGGACTAAATTCTGCAAACATTGCAAGTCGTCGAGCTTCATATTGACTCACCGTGCCAGTTGAACATTCTGTAAAAGTAAGCACTTTTGCGATATCAAGATCATCCAGTTCAGGGCTTAGTACACGAACATCCAAATTCATATACACACCTTGCGAACCAACCCACCAAGCTTCAAAATGATCTAGAGACTCGGACTCCTCTTCATTTTGATGCCCACACATTGGACAGTCCATAGCATTATGGGCATAATCCACTGCTTTTGAACACAACAGATCATGGGCTGTCTGTCCAAGCATTTGCTCTTGAGTCCAACCAAGAATTGCAGTAGCTTTATCATTAGAGAATGTTACTTTTCCATAATGATCTAAACCAATAAGACCGTCAGGCCAATTATTTAATAACTGTTCTGCTAAATGAGGCTTATCTGAAAACATCTCTAACCTTCTATTGTACTCTATGGACTTAAGCCATACTTTTACTGCAACATATCACCACTAAAGACCAATAGCTTTTCAGGGTCTAAATGAGAATCTTTACCATATAAGTCTAAAACTCGTTTAATTTTTATGTCTTTATCTAATAAACTTACTTTAGATGGATTTGCTGCTTTGGTTTTTGCTTTATCATAAAACACTTTAACTATAGGTTTGAGTGGTGACTGATGGCTAATTTCAATAACAACACCTATCTGCCCATTATCAAGCTCAACTGCACTGCCTAAAGGGTAAACCCCAAGAAGGCTAATTAAATTAGTTGTAAAATATCGATCAAGCTTACCTTTCTTTGAGAGCTGAAATAATGCTGATAATGCATTTTGAGGGGTCATACCAGGGCTTTCACCTAAGCCATGGACAAGTTCATCATATTCATTACATGTCGCTAGAAGTCTAGCCCAAGGATGAATACTTTCTTCCTTTAATTGCATTGGATAACCAGAACCATCGAGGTATTCATGATGTTGCTCTATTGCAGATATAACACCTTCACTTAACTCTGCTTGCTGCTTAACCATACCTTTTACAATGGGAATATGCTGAGCAACAAGTTTTTTTTCTGATGCAGTATATGGTTTACCTTTCCCCATTAAATGTGTAGGAAGTTTTGTCCAGCCAGCATCATGGGTTAGCGCTGCAAGCCCTAACGCCTGTTGATCTTCAACACTGTATTCAAGGTGGCTCGATAACAAAAGCACTAACGCAAAAACACCAAATGAATGGGTTGCAATTTTTCCACCATCACGGCCTTCATGTAGCAATGCCATAATTGCTTGAGAATTGTTATCAATACTTTCCAGTGTTTTTTCAACCACAGGGTTTACTTGTTCTTGAGAAACACTACGCCCAGTCTCAAATGCACTTTGAATTTGATCGACAGCATTTAAAACTTCACTTTGAATACGCTTCGCTACTTTAAATTCTTCTTTTAAAGGCACTTTAGGGGCCTTCATAAAGGGCGACCCTTTTTTCTCTGGTGCAGGCTTTTGTATTACTGTTTTGTCTTCATTAGTTTCAGCAGCACCCTCTGCATCTACACTATCAGCATTAGTAACAGCTTCATTTAATGAGGCTGGTTTCGGCACTGACTTTGGGTCAGGAACTGCAACTTTACTTTTATCAACATCTATTACAAGTGACTCAACACCTGCTTTTTTAAGAAGCTCTATATCTTCTTGTTTGACGATGAGGCGTTTATGTCTGAAAAACGGGCTTTTAACCCATGAAATATCAAGCTCAGATACAAACATCCCTAACTTAAGATCTTGAATATTTATCCTTTTAAGCGCCATTACTTAAACCTTTATATCCTATTTTAATAAGCAAATTAAATTTACTTATTTATGCTCCGCTACAACAAACTCGCAAATGAATCATAAAGCGTATCACATGAACGGCACTATCCCCCCGCCACTTTAGACAAATAACCGTAACTACTCGCCCCACACCTCATACAATTCCCCCGTCAAAGCCATCT